>Ga0247831_1003658_pt1 | contig 21923 bp, 25 predicted proteins | sample LaCruzMarch2015__9_FD_192406 | JGI IMG/M metagenome (GOLD analysis project Ga0247831, IMG submission 192406) | Freshwater microbial communities from meromictic Lake La Cruz, Castile-La Mancha, Spain - LaCruzMarch2015_1m | ecosystem: Environmental > Aquatic > Freshwater > Lake | place: Spain...
CTCGTCCTCGGCGAGGAATGCGGCATACCGCAAGGCCTCGTCGATATCGGCGTCCTCGAGATACGGGTAGGCTCGCAGGATCGCTTCGCGAGTTTCGCCAGCCGCCAGCAGACCGAGCAGGCGGGCGACAGGGAACCGCAAGCCCCGGATGCAGGGCTTGCCCGTACAGATTGCGGGATCAACGGTGATACGTGTGAACCTCATGGTCTATTCGTCCAATTCTCGTGCGAAGACTCGAGCGACGATGCGCGACGACGTGTATGTTGTTGCAGCAAGGATCACGAAGGTGCCGCCGCTTGCAATGTAGTCTAACGACAGTTCGGCAACCAACTCGACACTCGTTGCCGGATCGGGATCGGACCGATGCAGCACCGCAGCTAGTTGTCCCTCCGGCCGGTGCGCCAGGGTGAAGCCGATACCCATGCAGAAGGCGGCGCCGGACAGAAACGCAACGCTCACTCGCGTCAGGAACCTTTCGAGAACGCTGCGCACCACCACTCACACCTTCCGCACCGTCCGCTGCTCGATGCGCTTCTCCGGCGTCGCATTCAGCACGATGCGGTCGACGAAGATGCCGGGGGTGTGGATGTGGTCGGGATCGAGCTGGCCCATCTCGACGATCTCCTCGACCTCGGCGATGCACATCTTGCCGGCGGTCGCGACGTTCGGATTGAAGTTGCGCGCGGTCATCCGGTAAATGAGGTTGCCGGACGTGTCGGCCTTCCAGGCCTTGACCAGCGAGACGTCGGCGCGCAGCGAGCGCTCCTGCACGTACATCTCGCCATCGAACTCGGCGGTCGGCTTGCCCTCGGCGACGACGGTGCCATAGCCGGTCTTGGTGTAGAACGCCGGGATGCCGGCGCCGCCAGCCCTGAGCTTCTCGGCGAGCGTGCCCTGCGGGGTGAAGTCGAGCTCGAGTTCGCCGGCGAGGAACTGGCGCTCGAACTCCTTGTTCTCGCCGACGTAGGACGAGATCATCTTCTTGACCTGCCGGGTGGCGAGCAACACGCCGAGGCCGAAGCCATCGACACCGGCGTTGTTGGAGATGACCGTGAGGCCCTTGGCACCCGACGCGCGTACCGCATCGATCAGTGCCTCGGGGATGCCGCACAGGCCGAAGCCGCCGACGGCGAGCGTCTGGCCGTCCTTCAGGAGACCCTCGAGCGCCTTAGCTGCGCTCGGATAGACCTTGTTCATCCAGATTCTCCTTCGTCGTGTCGTGCGTCGCTTGGCCTGCGAGCCGGGGTTGTCGTTGTCCTAGCTTTACGCCGGGGGCCTTGTCCATTGTCTGTTTTGCGCTGCTGCGCGTCGCTGGTCTGTTTGGCTTTGCTGCACGTCGTGGGCCCGTTTGGCTTTGCCTCGCGTCGCGTGCCTGTTCGGCTCTGCTGCGCGTCGCGGGCCCGAAATTCAGCCTTGCTGGCGATCCGGCTTGCCAAGTTGACCCACCCTGGCGCACCAACGCTACGGAAGCACTGTGCATGAGTGTTCGGGGCGGCGGCGATGGAACGGTTCGAGGTCGGCGGCAACGAAATCGCGCTCGGCGAGCGCAAGCTGGTCGTGCTGCCGGTATCGCGGCTGTCCAATCACACACAGGTGACGCTACCGGTGCAGGTGATCCGCGGCCACTCCCGCGGGCGCGTGCTGGCCGTGACGGCGGCGGTGCACGGCGATGAACTGAACGGCGTCGAGATCATCCGACGGTTGACGCGCATGATCCGGCCTGAAGGGCTCGCGGGCACGCTGATGTGCGTGCCGGTGGTCAACGGCTATGGCTTCGTCGTGCGCTCGCGCTACATGCCAGACCGGCGCGATCTGAACCGCTCGTTTCCGGGGTCTGCTGCGGGTTCGCTCGCAGCCCGCCTCGCCCACTTGCTGCTGAGCGAGGTGATCGTGCGCGCCGACGTCGGCATCGACCTTCATACCGCAGCCGTGCATCGCGTGAACCTGCCGCAGATCCGCTCGGCGTTCTCCAAGCGGCCGACGGCGCGCGAACTTTGCCGCGCGTTCGGCGCCGAGGTGGTGCTCGACAGTCCCGAGCGAGCCGGTTCGCTGCGCAAGGCCGCAGCCGACGCCGGCAAGGACGTGCTGGTCTACGAGGGCGGTGAGGGGTTGCGCTACGACGAGTTCGCGATCACGGCGGGCGTCGAAGGCATTGCCCGCGTCATGCAGCACTTGCGGATGATCGAGATCGGCGACGGCGACGGCGCGCTGGAACTGGCGCCGGAGCGCGAACCGCTGTTCGCCGATGCGTCCCGCTGGATCCGGGCGCCGGAAGGCGGCGTACTCAGATCTTCACGCCGGATCGGCGAGGCGGTGAGCGAGGGCGACGTCATCGGGCACATCGCCAGTCCCTACGAGGAGGGCGATCTCGCTGTGCGGGCGCCCTGCCGCGGCATCATCATCGGGCGCACGACGCTGCCGATCGTCAACATGGGTGACGCGCTGTTCCACATCGCCTGGAGCCGCGATATGCACGCAGGCGCCGGCCGTCGCGGCGCCCATCACGCGGCGGCTGCACCCGCCCACGGCCATGCCGACGAGCCGGTACTGGACGAGGACGAGATCATCTGAGAACCAGTCGGTCGGTACTTCGGTTGGCGATGAAAATGGAGCGACAATGGCGAACGCCCGAACTTCTCGACCGACGCGCGGCCGATCACACGCGGCTGCGCTGAGCATCGGGCTCTGCCTGGTGTTCGGCCTTGCCGGCTTGACTCGCGCTCACGAGGTCAAGGACGTGTCGGCCGACGCCGTAGCTGCTCCCGGGGCACTGCCGGAGATAGCGCTCGGCAATCCGTCAGCCAAGATCACGATCGTCGAATACGTCTCGTTGACGTGCGCGCGCTGCGCGGAGTTTCACGTTGGGGTGCTGCCACACCTCAAGAAGAAGTACATCGATACCGGCTTGGTCCGCCTGGTGATCCGGGAGTTCCCACTCGATCGTCTGGCGGCTGCGGCGGCCATGCTGACCCGATGTGCCGATGGTCCGGACCGGAGCTACGCGATGATCGGAGAGTTTCTGTCGCGCCAGGCCGAGTGGGTCGTGCGGACGGGCGATGCGGTACCGAAGCTGTTCGCATTCGCATCCCGATTGGGCTTCGACGAGGCAAAGTTCGCGGCGTGTCTCGACGACCAGGCCTTGCTCGACAAGATAGTCGCCACTAGGGATCGCGCGGCCAAGGAGTTCGGCGTGCAATCGACGCCCACCTTCTTCGTCAACGGCAAGGGCCTGGAAGGCGGACGGATGATCGAGGACTTCGACAGGTTGATCGAACCGATGCCGCGCTGACCATCGGGAAGCGAGCCTTTTGGCGCGGATATTGTGGAGCAGATTGCATGACCTACGACATTGCCGTCGTCGGCGCCGGCATTCTCGGCCTCGCCCACGCGCTCGCAGCCGCGCGGCGTGGCAAGCGCGTCGTCGTGATCGAGCGCGACGCGTTCGCAGTCGGCGCCTCCATTCGCAATTTCGGCTTCGTCACCGTCACTGGTCAGGAGGCGGGCGATTGCTGGCAGCTTGCCCGCAGGAGCCGGGACGTGTGGGCCGAGATCGCGCCCAAGGCGGGGATCGAGGTACTGCAGCGCGGGCTGGTTGTCACGGCACGACGGCCGGAGGCGGAAGCCGTCATCGATGCGTTCCTGGCGACCGCAATGGGCGAAGGGTGCCGCAAGCTTTCACCGGCCGAAGCCCTCGACATGGTGCCGGCGCTCGTTCACGGGCAGCTGCGCGCGGCACTCCACTCGCCGCACGAACTGAGGGTCGAATCGCGCGACGCGCTGCCTCGGCTCGCCCGTTACCTCGAGACGGCGCACGGCGTCGCATTCCGGTGGTCGACGCGGGCGACGGCGATCGCTACGCCGCGCATCGAGACGACGAGCGGTACCATCATGGCCGAGACGATCGTCGTCTGCCCGGGCGACGATTATCAGTCGTTGTTCGCCGATCGCATCGCTGCCTATCGGCCGACGCGCTGCAAGCTGCAGATGCTGCGCGTGCGGCCGGAACGCGCGATCCGGCTGCCGACGGCGGTGATGTCCGATCTCGGGCTCGCCCGCTACCTCGGCTATGCGGCGCTGCCGGAGGCGGGCGCCTTGAAAGCGCTGCTCGATGCGGAACAGGGCGAGCAGCGCCGCCATGGCGTACATCTCATCGTCGTGCAGTCGGCCGACGGCAGCCTCGTTGTCGGCGACAGCCACGAGTACGGCGAAACGCTCGCCCCATTCGGCGAGACGGCGGTCGACGCGCTGATCCTCGACGAATTGGCCGCCGTGCTCGATCTCGGCGCAATGGATATTGTCGAGCGCTGGATCGGCTATTACGCGTCTGCGGCCGATCGCTGGCGGTTCACCGACGCGCCGGACGCGCGTACACGGGTGGTCGTGGTGACGGCCGGATGCGGTGCCTCGACGGCATTCGGCATCGGCGAGGAAACGATCGCGGCGTTGTTCGGCTGAGCAGTGCGCGCGACAGACAACGAGAGGCGGGGGCTACGATGGCAAAGTTCAAGGCGGCGGTATTCGACTGGGCGGGCACGACGATCGACTTCGGCTCGTTCGCGCCGATGGGCGTATTCGTCGAGGCGTTCCGCTCGTTCGGCGTTACGATTTCGATCGACGAAGCACGCGGCCCGATGGGGCGGCCGAAGTGGGATCATATCGCGACTCTGATGAACGATCCGGCGATCGCTCAGCGCTGGGCAGAGCGACATGGCGCCAAGCCGGCGACGGCCGACATCGACCGCGTCTATGCTGTCTTCGTGCCGATGAACGAAGAGGTCGTCGCCAAGTACGCGACACTGGTGCCGGGTACCAAGGCTGTGATGGAAAACCTGCGCGCGCGCGGCATGAAGATCGGCTCGACGACCGGCTATACCCGCTCGATCATGCAGCGCGTGCTGCCCCTCGCCGCAGCGCAAGGCTATACGCCGGACAACCTCGTGTGCGCCGACGACCTGCCCGAGGGCCGGCCCGGGCCGCTCGGCATGTACAAGTGCTTCGTTGATCTCGTGGTGCATCCGCCGTCGGCGGTGATCAAGGTTGACGATACGGAGCCTGGGATAGCCGAGGGCGTCTCTGCCGGTTGCGTGACGGTCGGCGTCACGCTGTCGGGCAACGCGGTCGGCAAGACGCCGGACGAGTTGAAGGCGATGTCAGCGTCTGAGGTCGATGTCCTGAGACAGGCCGCAGCCGCTAAGCTCCGGGCCGCCGGCGCTGATCACATCATCGACACGATCGCCGACCTGCCGGCGCTGATCGACCGGCTCGAGGGCTGACGCAGCGGCGCGAGGCGCGTGCGGCCGGCGTGCGCGAGATCAACCCGGCGCGCGCGCTGAGTCGGGCGGGCTTGGCGTTGTCGGTCGTTTCAATGACGCTGGCGGTGGGCCGGGCCGCTCGCCCTGATCAGCGCGTGGCCCACTGCCGTGGCCCGGTCGCCCAGCAGCCACGGCCTGATGCAGGATCAGTACCGGCACGAGGCCGGCGGCGACGATCGCCAGCGCACCCGCCGCGCCCTGCTCGAACTGTTCGAGGGAGGCGTGCGCGTAGACCTGCGTCGCCAGCGTCTCGAAGTTGAAGGGACGGAGCAACAGCGTCGCCGGCAGTTCCTTCATGGCATCGACGAACACCAGCAGACCTGCGGCCCCCAACGACGGCACCAGCAAGGGCAGATGGACGCGCCATAGCGTGCCGGACGTACTCTCGCCGAGCGTGCGCGAGGCAGCGTCGAGATTGGGTGAGATGCGTTCGAGGCCAGCCGTCACCGTGCCGAGTGAGACCGCGAGGAAGCGGATGGTGAGCGCGGTGACGATCGCAAACAGCGTGCCCGACAGCAGCAGACCGCTCGACAGGCCGATGGTGGCGCGCAGCGCCGCGTCGACGGTGTTGTCGAGTGCCGCCAGTGGCAGCAGCAGGCCGAGTGCCAGCACCGTGCCGGGGATCGCATAGCCGAGGCCCGTGACGTGAGCTGCGAGCCGCGTGGTCGGGTTGGAGGCGACGCGGCGGGCGTAGGCGATCAGCAGCGCGATCGAGACTGCGATGACAGCGGTGACGGCTGCGAGCATCAGGCTGTTCCAGAGGGCCGTGACGAGGCCGGCGGCGAGCGCGTCACGGCCGTAGGTCCAGGCGCCAGAGACCAGGACTAGCGCCGGAAGCAGGAAGCCGAGCACGAACGGCAGCAGACAGAGGCCTGCGAGCGCCAGGCCGGCGGGGCCGCGAACCTCGGAGAACGGGATGGCGCGGTAGCGGCCGGTGGTGTGGTGGAAGCGGGCCCGGCCCCGCCCGCTGCGCTCGACGGCGAACAGCAGCGCGACGAATACCAGGATGACGAGCGCGATCTGGGCGGCGCTCGGCAGGCTCGACCGCTGCAGCCAAGTGGAATAAACGCTGACCGTCAGCGTCTCGATGCCGAGATACTGCACGGCGCCAAGATCATTCAAGCACTCCATCAGCGCGAGCGCGACACCGGCTGCCAGCGCCGGTCGCGCCATCGGCAACGCTACTTCGAGGAAGGCACCGATCGGGCTGCGGCCGAGCGTTCTGGCGACTTCCAGAGCGCACACCGACTGCTGCACGAAGCTCGCTCGCGCGGCGAGGTAGACATAGGGGTAGAGCACGGCGGACATCACGAAGATGCCGCCGCCGGTCGAGCGGACCTGCGGGAACCACGCGAGGCGACCGCCGTCCATGCCGGCGAGGACGCGCAAGGCCGACTGCACCGGGCCGGAGTGATCGAGAATTTCAACGTAGCAGTAGGCCGCGAGGTAGGTCGGGATGGCGAGCGGTATCACCAGCAGCCGGTCGATCAGCGCGCGGCCGGGGAAACGGTACATCGTCACGATCCACGCCGTCGTGGTGCCGACGAACAGCGTCAGCGCGCCGACGCCGGCCAGCAGCACCGCCGTTTCGCGGCTCGCCCTGGGTAACACGTTGGCGATCAGATGAGACCAGTGGGTGGCATCGCCGGAGGCTGCGAGCATCAGGATGGTGGCGATCGGAAGCACCAGCAGCAGCGCGACCGGGATCACCCACAGCGTCCACAGTGGCGCGCCCTCCGACAGGCCGAGTGCACGCGCCAGCCAGGGCGCAGCGACCGCGCACAGTCCGCCCTGCCCCGCCGGTGGGCGGGTGGCGGCAGGCCGTTTATGGGGCGGCATGGCGGACGCGGCGTCAGGGATGGCTGGGCTCCGGGTGGGACGATGTTGGCGGGCGGCGCTGAGCGCAGCGTCGTACCTTACATCTTAAAGCGGCCGGCGGGGGTCAAGCCCGCGTTCGTGACGCAGGCCAGGCCTAGTAGCAGGCGTAGAAAGACAATCTGTGGAGGCCGCGACCGCTCGTATACCACCCGGCGTTGGTGTTCGTGCGTTCACTGACGTGGCACGGTCTGGTTGAAGTCGGGCTGCGTGGATCGCCGTTCAAGGGGGCGCGATGGCCGCGCAGGCGTGGGGGCAGCGTGTTCGATTTGCGTTCCGTCGAGGGGCCGGCGCGGGCAACGCCTGACCGCGAGGGACGGCGTGCCGTGGAGGCTCAGCCGGTCCAGCCCGCGGCGGCCGACGAGGATATCGCACTGCTGCTGGCGGCGGGTATCGCGCCGGCGCTGATCGCCGAGGCACTGCCGCACGCGCGACAGGAGGGTGTGCCGGTTCATCGCGTGCTGGTCGCCGAGGGCATGGTCGCGGCGGACGGCTATGTCGCGATGCTGGCAGCCTCCCTCGGTCCGGGAGTTGAGAGTTGGTCGTCTGCGCGCCATGGCATCGCCAAGTCTTCTATGGCCGTCGTAGACGCGTCTCTGTCGTTCGTCGCCGTAGAAGCGACAGGACCTGCGCCGAGCGAGGTCCGCCGCCGTTGCCGCGCGATTGTTTCCCGTGGCGAACGGGCCGTGCTGGTGCCGGCGCATCGCATCGAGGAGGCGGAGCGGCCGGCCGAGCGCCGCCAGCGGTTGATCGCGGCAGCCAACGGGCTGCGCCGTTCGGCCCCGCTCTCTTCGGCCGGCGTGCCGACACCGCCCTGGCAGAAGGCCGCCGCTTGCGCCATCGTCGGTGCCGTGATCGGCGGGCTGGTTGTCGCGCCCGATCTCACCGCAACCGCACTGCTGGCGTTTCTCGCCCTGCCATTCCTGTGTGTGGTGACCTTGAGGCTCGCGGCACTCGCCGTGCTGCTCGGAGGCGGCGCCAACACGCGCCAGCCGCCAGCCCCGCTGACGGACGCCGAGTTGCCGACTTACGCCGTGCTGGTGCCGCTCTATCGGGAGGCTGCCGTTTTGCCCGAGCTGGTGGCAGCGCTCGCTCGCCTCGATTATCCGGCAGCCAAGCTCGACATCGTGCTGGCGCTCGAGGCGAGCGACATCGAGAGCCGCGCGGCAGCGGAGCTGATCGAACTGCCGGCCTTCATGCGCGCCATCGTCGTGCCCGACGCCTTACCGCGCACCAAGCCGAAGGCGCTCAACTACGCGCTGTCGCATGCGCGGGGCGAGATGATCGTCGTCTATGACGCCGAGGACATCCCCGAGCCCGACCAGCTGCGCCGCGCCGCAGCGCTGATGCGTGCGAGCAAGGTGGCGGTTGGCTGCGTGCAGGCGCGGCTCGCCATCGACAATGCGGGCGAGGGCGTGATCGCCCGCGGTATTATGGCGCAAACGCCAGTGGCATGGAGGACGTGATAGAATGATCTTCACGTCCGGGGTTATTGTGTGGCTAGCGCTAAGTGGCGTTTGGGACGCCTTCGACAGTCGTAAAAATTCCGTTTGGATCAATCCCGTTCTCCCATACATATATGGAACGTATCGGTGTTGTTCTGTGGAAACCGAATGCATCTACGTAGGTGATGGACCCGAAGAGGTAAAGGGCTTGGCGGCCGGCACCAATGTCGCCCATGGCCGACCGGAGCTGAATGTTGTCAATGCAACCAATAGCAGTGAATTCTTGTCCGGGAGCAACAGTACCAAAAGACTTCGCAATAAATTCACTTGGAATGTCGTAGTCAGTCTTTCTAGGTACGGCGCCGATGTCGCAGCAACCGTGAAAAGTGACGGCATGAGCTGGTGTAGAGCCAAAATTTTTGGCTTTGATTGTAATGGTGCGCCAGTCGAAAACATGACTCGATCCAAGCTTGCTTTCTACGACGCCGATGTATGCACGAAGCTCAGCCTTGGTTGCGTCATCGGAATGTTTCACTTGCGCCCAGGCAGCTTCCGAAGCCTTCCATGTGCCATGGGCCGCTCGGTACGCCCAATAGGTAGCAACTATCACGATCCCAATACTGAAAGTAGAGACCATGAATTGCGCCAGAGCGTAGCTTGCGGCCTCTTCCGTAGCTTCCGCCGTTCTAATCGCATGGCACAGGTTAGCGTAGTCCTTCTCGTGGGCTTCGTCGTTGTCCTTCTTGCCGCTCTTGCTGGGCACATTGAAACCAAGGGCAGAAAGCTTAGATTCGCATTGCTCGCGTCCGCTATGATTTTTTATATCGGCTTTTTCGGATGGACCGCGTATTGCATCAACGCTTGAGCTAATCGTATTAGTCCACATGGTAACTGAAGTCATCATGCAAATCAGAATGAAAACTGCTATCGCTGGTCGGCTTGTCATTGCGCGCAATAGGTGTGTCACAGATCACCAATCTTAATTTGCCCCTCGTCTAGCGCCGCCATGGTTGCCAGCAGAAAAGGTGCTGGAAACGTCCCTCGGCTCAGCTTGTTGGCGATGCTGGCCTTGGTCTCGTGCTCGAAGCCGTAGGGGATCAGCTTCACGGCCAACTCGTCATAGGTGACGTTGTGGCGCTTGAGCTGCGCTTTGACGTAACGGGCTGTTCGGTCGGCCCATTCCTTGTCGGTCTTTGGTAGGTCCATGCTGCCCTCGGTTGCGAAATAGTTCGCATATTCGAGATTTATCTATTGACAGTGAGAACATCAAGCCTCATATCCGGGATCATGATCTCAGATATGGGAACTTAACGCCATGTCTCAACACTTCCTGCTCTCCCGCCGCGCCAAGACCCTGTCGTTGGTCGACGTCCTTCGCATGTCGGACGCCGAGGCGGAGACGATGATGATGAACATCCGCTGGGCCGACACCGACGGCAAGCCGGTCTGCCCGCACTGCGGGTCGCTGACGGTGTGGCTCTCGCGCCGCCCGTCCGGTGCTGCCCGCTGGCGCTGCAAGGATTGCGGCAAGGACTTCTCGATCACGTCGGGCACGCTGTTCGCCAGCCACAAGCTGCCGCTGCGGGGCTACCTCGCGGCCATCGCGATCTTCATCAACGAGGTGAAGGGCAAGTCGATGCTGGCCATGAGCCGCGACCTGGGCGTCTCCTACAAGGCAGCCTTCGTGCTGGCTCACAAGTTCCGTGAGGCCATGTCAGAGGAATTGAAGGGCCGCCAGATCGGCGACGATCGCCCCGAGGCGGAAGTCGACGGCGCGTACTTCGGTGGCCACGTCCGGCCGGCGAACCTCAAAGAGGATCGCGTCGATCGCCGCCTGAAAGAGAACCAGTCCGGCAAGCGCAAGGTCGTCGTGGTGATCCGCGAGCGTGGCGGCGAGACGTTGCCGGGCGTGTTCAAGTCGGAGGCTGCCGCTCTGTCATGGATCGCGCACCGCGTTCGCAAGGGCACGGTCCTGCACGCCGACGAAGCGCCGTCGTGGAACGACCTGCACGCCAAGTTCGAGATGAAGCGGATCGACCACCAGCAGGCTTACAGCCTCGACGGCGCCTGCACCAATCAGGCGGAAAGCTTCTTCTCCCGCCTGCGTCGCGGCGAGATGGGCCACCACCACCACATCAGCGGCCCGTACCTGCTGCGGTTCGCTCAGGAGGCCGCTTGGCGCGAGGACAACCGTCGCGTTGACAACGGACGCAGGTGCGCCGCGTGGTCGATCTGGCGCTCGGGCGCAAGAAGTCGGTGGACTTCTGCGGGTACTGGCAGAGGCACACTGCGAAATATTGACGAACTAAAGAGGAACATGTAGCATGCACGCTTATGCGTGAGTCGTTGAGGAAGACCAATGTCGACTAGACACAAGACGCCTATTGTAAGGCTCGTTCCTCATAAGGGGCGAGTGCTGGCGGCTGTCTGTGCGGTGCTGAGCAAATCCATGCGTGACGGGCACGCAGTAACGCAATATGACATTGTTAAGACATTATTTTTGGCAGACCGGGACCATCTCAATCGGTTCGGGCGGCCGATTACGTTCGACAATTACATAGCAATGAAGCACGGGCCTGTAGCCAGCTTCGCTTACGATTTGCTCAAATCATCGGATAAGTTTGCTCTTGAGTATGGGATGGCACCGCCATGGGTCGCGAATCAGTTGCCGCCGCCGAGCACGGCAATGCAATTTACCATCGTAGCAGACGCTGTTCGCCAAGAGTGGCTTGAAGAGCTTTCAGATTCAGACATCGAGGCTCTGGAGGAATCTTTAGTAATCGTAAAAAGACTCGGATTCGCACAGTTGCGCAAACTGACTCACGAGGATGCGTCATACGAGAACGCTTGGGATGATGAGAGCGATCGGAAAAGCTTCCCAATGAGCCTTGGTTTGATGTTCGATTCTCCAGACTTTGAACGAGCAGAGGATATCGCCTTCGCATCGGAGAACATGTGAGATGTTCGCCGTTGGTGACGTTGTTAGGATGCACGCACCATCTGCAAGCAAGGAGAAGTATCACCTTTGCGTGTGCTTTGGTGACGCAGTCGACGTTCAACAGTTCCTTTTTATCAATTCCAATGGCGGCTTCGATGGAGATCTTGTTCTTGCAAACGGTGATTTTCAATGCATTCCGCCAAACGATACAGGCTTGAGCGTCGTTAGCTGTTCGATCGTGATCCGGTTGAAGGTGGCTACCATGAAACTATATGGGGCGACGAAACAGGGGCAAATCAGTGTGGGCGTCGCAGCAAAGATTAGGGAACATATTGTTGGATGTCGCTCCATGACTCAAAAGGACCGCGTTCGTATAATTGGCGCACTCGACTCCTTCATTGCATCTTGAGAAGCCATACAACCCCACCCTCGCCTTTGGTTTTTATTACCTTCTTTGCTCGCATCAGGTACGATAGGTTCCCCCTCACCCGCGCCGCCACGGCCCGCCGTGCGTCCTCTCCATGCCCGCCAGCCCTGAGCATGTAGTCGACGATCTCCCGGGCGCTGCACCCGTCTCCTGAGCCCTGCCGGAGCGCGTCGAGGATCATCCGCCCCAACTCCCCCTGCCGGAACAGCTTCACCCGCCGGGTCGGCCTCTTGTTCGGGATCGCCTCGGGGTTCGCGTCTGGGTTCAGGATCAGCAGCGTGGCGTCGACATGCACCAAGCTCTCCCGCAGGTGGCGGAGCTTGCGCTCGATCTCCACGATCTCACTGGCGATGGTTGCGCGGCGGTTCTTCAGCGCTGACAGCGCGTACTGGTCGCCACGGCTTCGAGAAAGTTCTGACATGCCCACAGATATGGGCCGAGAACGGATTCACTTCTAATGGCGTTTGCGCCATAATACCGATCGCCCGCCAGTTTGCCCTCGAGTATACGGCGCTGTTCGATGCCGTGCTGCCGGCGCTGTCGCGGCTCGGTATCCCGGTGCCGCTCGGCGGCACGTCGAACCACTTTCCCCGTGCAGTGATCGAGGCGGTCGGTGGCTGGGACCCGTTCAACGTCACCGAGGACGCCGAACTCGGCATTCGGCTGGCGCGCCGCCGCTTGGCCGTGCTGGTGCTCGACTCGACCACCTGGGAGGAGGCGCCGATTGCGGCCGGCGTTTGGCTCCGACAGCGCACGCGGTGGATCAAGGGGTGGATGCAGACGTGGCTGGTGCAGATGCGTGATCCGCTGGCATGCTCGCGCGAGCTCGGGTTCGGCGGCTTCATCGGGCTGCAGGCGCTGATGGGCGGGCTGGTGCTCTCGGCCCTGGTACATCCGCTCTTCTATCTGCTGGCCGCTGCCGAATTCCTGCGCGAAGCGCCGTTCCAGCGACCCGACGACGGGCTCGGCCAAGCGGTGTGGATGATCGCCGCGTTCAATCTTGCGGCCGGTTATCTCTCCGCGATGGCACTCGGGGCGGTCGCAGCGCTCCGGCGGGGGCGGTATCGCGAGGCACTCGCCGTGCCGGCGATGCCGCTGTACTGGCTGGCGATCTCGGTCGCTGCTTATCGCGCGCTGGCGCAACTCGCCTACGCCCCGCACCTGTGGGAGAAAACCGCTCACGGCAGCACGCGCCGCAACGCCGGTGCGCGCGGGCACCCGGCACGCGCGGCCGCACCTCGCGCCACCCGTTCGCCCCGCGCGGATGGGTCGGCTTGACGGGCGCGACAAACCCCGACAGAGACGCGGAAAACCTTTGGAGAGGTGGCATGAGCCCGCTGTCGCGACCGAAAGACAAGATCCGCATCCTGCTGCTCGAGGGCATCTCGGATACAGCCGTCCAGGCGCTGGCCAATGCCGGCTATCACAACGTGACGCGCCACAAGACGGCGCTCGATGGACAAGCGCTGCGGGACGCCCTCGTCGGCGTCAACATGCTCGGCATCCGCTCGCGCACGCAGATCAAGCGCGAGACCATCGATCAGATCCGCTCGCTGATGGCGATCGGCTGCTTCTCGGTCGGCACCAACCAGGTCGAACTCGATGCCGCCCGAGACATGGGCATTCCCGTGTTCAATGCGCCGTTCTCGAACACGCGCTCGGTCGCCGAGCTTACCATCGCCGAGATCGTGATGCTATTGCGGCGGATTTTCCCGAAGTCGGTGGCAGCCCACGCCGGCGGCTGGGACAAGAGCGCCATCGACAGCCACGAGGTGCGCGGCAAGACGCTCGGCATCGTCGGCTACGGCAATATCGGCAGCCAGCTCGCCATGCTCGCCGAGGCGTTCGGCATGCGCGTGATCTACTATGATCAGACCGATAAACTGCGTCATGGCAACGTCGAGCCGACGGCGAGCCTCGCCGACGTGCTGGCCCGCGCCGACGTCGTCAGCCTGCACGTGCCCGATACCGCCGCCACCCGCGACATGATCGGCGAGGCTGAGATACGCGCCATGAAGCCCGGCGCCTTCCTGATCAACAACGCGCGCGGCTCTGTGGTCGATCTGGCAGCGCTCGCCCGTGCGCTCGGCGACGGGCATCTGAGGGGCGCCGCCGTCGACGTGTTCCCGGTCGAGCCCTCGGCCAACGGCGAGCGGTTCGCAAGCCCCCTGCAGGGCCTCGACAACGTGATCCTGACGCCGCACGTCGGCGGCTCCACCGAAGAAGCGCAGGAGCGCATCGGGGAAGAAGTCGCCAAGAAGTTCGTGGACTATTCCGACGTCGGCTCGACCGGCGGCGCGGTCAACTTCCCGCAGGTGCAATTGCCGGTGACGCCCGCCGGCACCCGATTCATCCAGGTGCAGCGCAACCTGCCGGGCGAGTTGCGCCGCCTCAACGACGTGTTCGCGCGCCGCGAGATCAACATTGCCGCCCAGCACTACCAGACCGACGGCGAGATCGGCTACGTCGTGCTCGACGCGGTGGAAACCGTCGGCAAGGCGCGCGATGCGCTGGCCGAGATCCGCTCGCTACCGGGCACGATCCGGGCGCGGCTGCTGTATCGGTTGGGGTGAAGAGTGGCCGTCCGGCTTATATTGCTGGTGTCGTTCCGGACGCTGGCGCCGCCGAAACCGAGGTCACTTTGTTTTTCTAGCGAGGGAAGTCGATGGTAGGACCGACCGAAGGCGATCTGATTGGAGCCTGGCGCCTGGAAAGCTGGTCGCTGGTGTATGAGGACGGCCGCCCCTCAGAGTATCCGCTGGGTCGCGATGCTCAGGGCTTCATCATGTATACGGCCGATGGCCACATGAGTGCCATGCTCGCGCGATCCGGCAGGGTTCCTTTCGCGACAGGCGGTGTCGCCGACAAGGCTCAGGCTTACGATGACAGCTTCGCCTATGCCGGGCGCTTTGCCATTCGCGATGGAGCCGTTTTCCACTCGATCGAGGTTGCGACCAACCCGGCGCTGGCTGGTGTTACGTCGATGCGGAAAATTTCGCTCACCGGCGATCGTCTGACGCTGACCGGTCCTGATTTCGTGCCGAACGTTCCCCGCCATCAGCAGATCGTCTGGCGTCGCGCCACGGCATGAGTCCGTCGGTTGGAGCGAACTCTGAAACCCTCACTCGCCGTCCGACGTCATCGCCATGATGTGGCTGAAGCTGCGGTCCGGTTTGAAGATGCAGCGCAGCTTTTTGACTCCCTCCGCGCCCTTGTTGGCGGTGCCATCGATGGTGAATCCGGCGGCGACCGCTTTCACTTTGCCGACGCTGATGCGGCGGGGTGGAACGCCATACATCGGCGCGGCCTCGCCCTTGCAGCGATCGCGCATCTGCACGTCGGAGATGCCGGCCGAGCTGCCGCCCGGCTGGCCGGAAAGCTCGATGCTGAGGCTGAAGCGGCAGCGCTCTCCGCGGCGGGCCGCGTTGCGCATCAGATAGATCTGGAAGCGATAGGCGCCATCGACGGTGGCGCTGCGCCCGAACTCGTTGCCGGATTGCGAGCCGACGTGCACGGGCTGCGCGTTGCCGGGCTCGAACACGTTCACATAGCAGGAGCGATTGGAGGGGCTGAAGAGGGTCTGCAACGTCTGTCCGGCCTTGGCGGTGACGACGTAGGTGCGGTCTTTGCGACCGACGATCGAACCCTTGACAGTCGCCGCGTTCGCCCCGGCGGCGAATTTGACTGGCTGTCCGGATTGTCGGGCATGGCCCGCCGTGGCCGTGACGGCGAGCGCCAGAAAGGCAAACATGATCCTGTGATGCGTTGCCATGATCGCGTCCTGCGCAAGTGAGTGGGGCGGAGTTCGGATTGCTCAATTCGTACTATGGCGCGGCCGGATGGGCCAGTCCGTTTGGCCAAACTGTTTCGTCCCGACGCGGCTAAGAATTCGCCCACGAATGGCTTGAGTTCTGCTATCGTTCACCGATCAGTCCAGACACGATGGAGAAACGTCATGAGCTTGCTTGGAAACATCATGTCTACGATCTTCGGCGGCTCGGCGCACGCCGCGACCGTGTCGGCCGACCCGGCGGCCGCCGGCAGTGCTGCTGCGGCGGGCGCGAAGCCCACGGGCACCGTGGACGTCGCCGCCGTCATGGCTGAACTCGCGAAGAAAAACCCCGAGCAGCTCGACTGGAAGCGGTCGATCGTCGATCTCATGAAGCTCGTCGGCATCGAGTCGAGCTTGAAGAATCGCAAAGAGCTCGCGAAGGAGCTCGGCTTCACCGGGGACACGGCGGATACCGCTACCATGAACATGTGGCTGCACAAGCAGGTGCTCGCCAAGATCGCAGCGAACGGCGGTAGCGTGCCGAAGGACCTGCTCGACTGAGCAGGTTGCCGTCAGTCTGGTAGGGGCCAGAACCCAGACCAAGGCGTGTCAGAAAACCACGGCTTGTCTGGGTGCCGGCCTTCGCCGGCATGATGACAACGGGGGGTGTCGTCGTGGCCATCGCTATTGCTATCGGTACTTTTTGAGGCTGCCGGGGCGAGGCGGCTGGCCCTGACGAACGCTGGCAGCCTTCAATGCTTGCCCGGCTCCGGCAGCAATTCCAGTACCGCTGCGCCGTCGAGGTTGCCTTTGCCCTGGGCGTAGAGAATGCGGAACAGCGTCAGTGCCTGCGACAGCATCGGCATGGCGAGGTGCTCGGCCTTGGCCGCGTCATTGACCATCTCGAGGTCTTTGAGAACCTGGAAGGCGTAGCCCTTCGGCGTCCAGTCGCGGGCGATCATGCGCTCCATCATGACGGGCAGCAGGTTCGAGCCGGCGAACCCCGAGGCGAGGGCTGTCGGCACTTTCGCGGCGTCGACGCCGTACGCTTCGGCGAGGCGCAGGGCCTCCGCGATCACCACGTAGTTGTTGAGCACCAGCACCTGGTTGACCATCTTGGTCGCCTGACCCGCCGTCAGCGGGCCCATGTGAGTGAAGGTGCCGAGGTGCGCCATCACGGCGGCGACGCGGGCGATGTCGGCATTGCTGCCGCCGGCCATGATGGCGAGGGTGCCGGCTTCTGCGGCTCCCGGACCGCCCGACACCGGCGCGTCGACCCAGCCCATGCCGGTTTTCTCGGCCAGTACTCCAGCGAGCCGTTTGGTCACCTCGATCAGCGTCGTCGAGTGGTCGACCAGCACCTTACCATCCATCCGGCCGGCCGAGGCGATCCCGCCCTCGCCCTCGATGACGGAGGTGAGGTCGGCGGCCGTCATCACGCACACGCAGACGATGTCGCAGCGGGCCGCGACGTCCGCCGGTGAGCGGCCAGCTTCGGCGCCGAGCGCCACGGCGGCTGCGACCTTCGCCGGCACGATGTCGTAGCCGATCACTTTGTGGCCGCTGGCAATCAGACGCTTGACGAAGCCTGCGCCCATCAGGCCGAGGCCGATGAAGCCGATCGTCGGGGTGGTTGTGGCCATGGCGTATCCTCCGGCAGTCGTGCTGTTTTCGTTGCCGGGATCGTAGGGGGCGGAACGGGGCCTGTCACCGGCGCGGCGGCGGGGGACGCCGGCTACCGCCGCATTGCAGGCACGCGCCGGGGTTGATAGTGAGCGGATACGCCAACCTGGGAGCCCTTCGATGCAGTACACCACCCTCGGCCGCACGGGGCTTCGCGTCAGCGTGGCGGGGCTCGGCTGTGGCGGCAACAGCCGCATCGGGCTCGGCGCCGGGCTCGACGAGGCGGGCTCCATCGCCATCGTCAGGGCAGCGCGCGATCAGTGCCTGAATTTTTTCGACACCGCCGAGGTCTATGGCACCGAAGAGTTGCTCGGCAAGGCGCTGACGACGGGTGAACGCGGCGACGTCGTGATCTCGACGAAGAGCCGCTACTTGCGTGGTACCGAGCGGATGAGCGCGGCCGAGGTGGTGGCCAATCTCGAGGCCTCGCTAAAGCGGCTCGCGACCGACTATGTGGACGTGTTCCTGCTGCATGGCGTCAGGCCCGCCGACGTTGCGTATTGCCGCGAGGCACTGCTGCCGGCGCTACTGGAGGCCAAGGCTGCGGGCAAGGCGCGCCACATCGGCATGAGCACCAGCCCGCCGTTCGATCCCGAGCAGGCAGCAGCTGTTGCGGCCCTCGACGAGCCGGCGTTCGAGGTGATGATGCTCGCCTTCCACATGCTGCACCAGGGCGCGCGGCGCGATCTCTTCCCGCGCACGCTGGCTCGGGGTGTCGGCACATTGATGATGTTCGTCGTGCGCAATATCTTTTCGCGCCCCGGCCTGCTCGCTGAGACGGCAGCGCGGCTGGCGGCCGAAGGCAAGCTCGACCCCGCGACGGTGGACGTGAACGACCCGCTCGGGTTCCTCGTCCACGAGGGCGGCGCGGCGAACCTCATCGATGCCGCCTATCGCTTCGTGCGCCACCAGCCGGGCGCCGACATCGTGCTGTTCGGCACGTCGAGCATCGCACACTTGAAGTCCAATATCGCTTCGATCCTGGCCCCGCCGCTCCCGGCGGCCGACGTCGCCCGCGTGCATGCACTGTTCGGCGCGTTATCGGGCGTCGGCCTCGATCTCCCCGACCATGTGAAGCCGGCCGCCTGACGCGCGCCGCAATAGAAGGCAAGCCCTATGATCCCGCGCTATTCCCGTCCCGAGATGGTCGCCATCTGGGAGCCCGCCACGCGGTTCCGCATCTGGTTCGAGATCGAGGCGCACGCGGCGACCGCGATGGCCGAAATCGGCATGATCCCGAAGTCGGCTGCCGAGACGATCTGGGAGAAGGGCTCGGCCGCGACGTTCGATGTCGCACGAATCGACGAGATCGAGCGCGAGACGAAGCACGACGTCATCGCGTTCCTCACGCATCTGGCCGAGTTCGTCGGGCCGGACGCCCGCTTCGTGCACCAGGGCATGACCTCTTCCGACGTGCTCGACACCTGCCTCAACGTGCAACTGGTGCGCGCGACCGACATCCTGCTCGCCGGCATCGACCGCGTGCTGGCAGCGCTGAAGGCGCGGGCCTTCGAATACAAGACGACGCCGACCATCGGCCGCAGCCACGGCATCCACGCCGAGCCGACTACCTTCGGCATCAAGCTCGCCTATGCCTATGCCGAGTTCGACCGCGCCAAGCGGCGGCTGCAGGCGGCGCGGGAGGAGATTGCGACCTGCGCCATCTCGGGCGCCATCGGTACGTTCGCCAACATCGATCCGCGGGTGGAGGAGCATGTCGCCAAGGCGATGGGGCTCAGCCCTGAGCCGGTCTCGACGCAGGTCATCCCGCGCGACCGCCACGCCATGTACTTCGCGACGCTCGGCGTGATCGCCTCGTCGGTGGAGCGTCTCGCCATCGAGGTGCGCCACCTGCAGCGCACCGAGGTGCTGGAGGCCGAGGAATACTTTGCGCCGGGCCAGAAGGGCTCGTCGGCGATGCCGCACAAGCGCAACCCGGTGCTGACCGAAAACCTTACCGGGCTTGCCCGCATGGTACGCGCCTACGCGCTGCCGGCCATGGAGAACGTGGCGCTCTGGCACGAGCGCGACATCTCGCATTCGAGCGTCGAGCGCATGATCGGCCCCGACGCGACGGTGACGCTCGACTTCGCGCTCAACCGTCTCGCGGGGGTGATCGAGAAGCTGGTCGTCTATCCCGAGAATATGCGGAAGAACCTCGACAAACTCGGTGGCTTGCACAACTCGCAACGCGTGCTGCTGGCACTGACGCAAGCTGGCGCCAGTCGCGAGGACGCCTACCGCCTCGTGCAGCGCAACGCGATGAAGACTTGGGCTCACGGCGCCGACTTCCTCGCCGAGTTGAAGGCGGACACGGACGTGACCGGCTACCTGAAGGACGCCGATCTCGAGGCGATGTTCGACCTCGGCTATCACTTCAAGCACGTCGACACGATTTTCGGGCGGGTGTTCGGGGCGGCGTGAAGGCGTGCGCTTTGCTGGCAGCTGTGTCGGGCTCTTGGGGCGATTGGCTTGATTGATGTAAACTCGCGGGCAGAAGAGGAGCGTTCATGCCCGGGTTCGGCGAGGAGAAGCAGACGCCATTCGGCGGTCGCGGGGGCGTGGCGAACGCTGCCTCGGCTAAGATCTTCCGTGGCGTCGCGCCGGGCGGGACCGCCTGATGAAGACATCCGAGGTCGACCTGCTGATCATGCCGGGCTGGGAGAATTCCGGCCCCGATCACTGGCAATCGCGCTGGGAGCGCCAACTCAAGACCGCACGGCGGGTCGAGCAGGCTGACTGGGACCGGCCCATCAAGGACGAGTGGGTCGCGCGACTGGCCGTCGAGGTCGATGCGGCGACGCGCCCGGTCGTGTTGATCGCCCACAGTCTCGGCGTGACGGCGATCGCGCACGCAGCGGGCGTCATGAACGCCGACCGGATCGCCGGGGCGTTTCTCGTGGCGGCGCCCGATCTCGACGCGCTCGATATCTGGCCGTCACGCGAGGGCGGCTTTGCGCCGGTGCCACTCGCGCCGTTGCCATTTCCAGCGCTGCTTGTCGCGTCGGCCGACGATCCCTATTGCACGATCGCGCGGTCGCGCGCGTTCACCGATGCCTGGGGGGCGACGCTGATCGAGGCCGGACCGGCAGGGCATATCAATTCCGAATCGGGACATGGCCCCTGGCCGGAGGGGTTGATGCAACTCGGTTGGTTTCTGAAGCGATTGTGAGGCAGTCGCGGCCGTCGGCTGGGCTGACCTGCTCAGAGGCGATCCCGGCGGTAACCATCCGGTAACGACGACCACCTAACTGTCGCCCTCCGCCCGTGCAGCATTGGCACGTCTGCTGGGGGACGGTCGCACAGTCGCGGCCTCATGGTGTGGAGGTGGCGTGAATGCGCTGGATTACCGGGATCATCGCTGTCGCGATGTTGTTCAGTCTGATCAACTCGACGTTCGCGGTGGCGCAGTCGCCGCTCACTCCGGTGGTAGAACCGTTACCGCTGGCCGGTGACCGGTAAAGCCGCCGGTGACGACAGGTGCACACACAAAAGGCGCCGCACCGAAGCGCGACGCCTTATGATCGTGTAACTCGAGGTGGCGCTCGCTCACGCGCCGCGGGTGCTCTCGACCTCGTCGACGGCCTTCGCCAGCAGGTCGCCCATCATTTTGCGCAACTCGGCGTCGGGCACGCCCTTGCCCTTAGCGTCGAGATCCGACTTCACCTTGCGGAAAACGTCGTCGTCGCCCTTTTCCTCGAGATCGGCGCGGCGGACTTCCTTGATGTAGAGTTCGAGGGCCTCGCCGGTGAACCCGAGCCTGGCGCCAGCCCACTCAGCCAACATCTTGTTACGGCGCGATTCTGCCTTGAACTTCAGATCGGCGTCGTGAGTGAACTTCTTCTCGAAACCTTTTTGACGAGCGTCGAACGTGGTCATGCTGTCCTCCGTGGGGGCTGGCGGGCCGCGCCAGCCGCATAGCTGTACAAGATGTCCGGAAACGTGCCAAACCGCCATATCACTTCGTTCGATCAATGCCTTACCCTCAAGTGGGCGGTAGATCAACCGAACCGGCGCACTCCGGAGCGCGGCGGGCGCCCCTGGTGATAAGATTGTTTCGCCCCCACCTTTCCGCTAGTGTCGGTGCGAAATTCACCACCCGGGTGCGGTTCCCCGCCGATGGCTGCCGACACGCGCTATGGTGCGCCAGAGTCGGCGCGCATGGCGAATGCTACCGCAAGGACGGCGTGTTCGGGCGCCGGGTGCGGGGTGAGCGGATTGCCTCCGATCTGCATCACGACGCGATCGATGCGGTCTCGACGTCACTGACAACAAGAGCGACCGACTGGTCAAAGGACTGGCACCATGAGCAAGCGTCGTCGAATTTACGAGGGCAAGGCCAAGGTTCTCTACGAGGGCCCGGAGCCGGGAACGCTCATTCAGCACTTCAAGGACGACGCGACCGCGCTCAACGGCAAGAAGCACGCCCAGATCGAAGGCAAGGGCGTGCTCAACAACCGGATCTCCGAGT
>Ga0247831_1003666_pt1 | contig 21884 bp, 21 predicted proteins | sample LaCruzMarch2015__9_FD_192406 | JGI IMG/M metagenome (GOLD analysis project Ga0247831, IMG submission 192406) | Freshwater microbial communities from meromictic Lake La Cruz, Castile-La Mancha, Spain - LaCruzMarch2015_1m | ecosystem: Environmental > Aquatic > Freshwater > Lake | place: Spain...
ATTCTGCTGTGCAGGCCGTTCGGGTTGAATTGCTGGGCGTAATTTCTTTTAAGATAACTGCAATTCTATTGTAGATATCGTTTTCGGATGTATTGCTCATCTGTAAGACACCTAACGGTTGGCTAAGGGGCGGGCTTTAGCCCGTCCCAGTGAGCGCAGCGAACGATTTGAGCCAGTTGTTAGGCCTGGCCGGTCTGACACGGTAGCCGCCGCAACGCAGAAAGAAAAGGCGTGCACCGCCGATGATAATGTCGGAATCGGTAAGTTAATTGTTACGTTGTCCGGCATAACCAACTCCTTTTGATAATGCCAGTAACTATGGAAAACGTACTGGCGACGCATTGTTGCGGGTGATGAAACCGGGAAAGGTTGCCTAACGTTCGAGGTGAGCGACACGAAGTGTTCGCTCTAGTGAGTAGTTATCCGACGATTTGCACTCGCCCGCGAAGCGGGTCGGTAAATGCAGGTAAAACTCAAGGGAGAAAAAATCAAAAAAACAGCGACTTCCAGCGAAACCAAACAGCGCTGTTCGCCTTAACAGCAGTTAAGCGATAGCGCTGTTTGGTTTCGCTAATTAGCATATTTTTTGCTTTTTGGTCACCTTGATTCCATGTCATTTACGTGTCCTTGAACGCCGATTTCCCTATCGTTGGGTAACTATAATTAGACGACATCGCTGTCGCATAAAACGCTTGAGTGTGTCTGATAACGTTCCTTGTCATGCAGTAACCACTTGATTTGCATAGAGTCGCGAATGATTAACGCGACTAAGCAAGGTGATAAAGCGACATGAATGGCTACATCTACCAAGTCAGCCCACGCGTCGTGATGTCCAGACGCTACTGATCGGTTACACGGCTGTCTAGCTGGTATGTCGAAAATGTTTCGGGATTATCGCGGTCGATGCGCATCAAAGCAGGCATGCGTTAGCTTACATACCGAAATTGCAGGGCTTTCAGCCGATTGTTGATCACGGCATAACCGTCTGGGTTTCTGTCGGCGTTCGACAGCCTCATCCTTCCTGCGCTCTATAAGCCCCAGGCGTTAACCCCGTCCATTTCTTAAATGCCCGATGAAAGGCCGACGGTTCAGAAAACCCCAGTTGCTCGGCAATATCCTGAATCGCCAGTTCATCCCGCCCCAAGTGATAAATCGCCAAATCGCGGCGCAGATGATCTTTGAGCTCCTGAAAGCTTGAGCCTTCCTCGCGTAAGTGCCGGCGCAATGTTTGTGGGCTCATGTGCAGTTGTTGGGCGACGGCATCCAGGTCCGGCCAGTTGCTGCAGTCGCGGCCAAGCAGGCGGCGGATCTGGCTGATCAGGCTGTCGCCGCCATCCGGGCGGGCCAGCAGGTCGGCGGGGGAGTGCTGGAGGAATTGTTTGAGTGTGCGTTCATCCTGTAGCAGCGGCATGGCTAGGTAGCGCGCGTGGAACAGTAGGCTGGTGCGCCCGGCGGTAAAGCGTCGGGTGCAGGGGAAGAGCAGTTCGTACTCGCTGGCATGCGCCGGTTGGCTGTAGGTAAAGGTGGCTTCTTCCAGGCGGATGCGTTGGCCGATCAGCCAGCTGCCCAGGCGGTGCCAGATCACCAGCAGGCTTTCCACCAGAAAGTGGTCAGGGTCCCACAGAGTTGAGTCGTCCACGCTTAGCCGCGCCCAGTCGCCTTCACGCTGGATGCTGATGGCTGGGGCTTCGGGGAACAGGCTGTAGAACAGCGCGCCACGGCCCAGGGCTTTTTCCAGGGAATGGCAGTGGATGATCGCGTAGCACATCATGGCGAAGGTGCCGCGTTTGCTGCGCATCCGGCCGAAGCCCAGGTATTCGTCGTCGAGGCTTTCCCACAGCAGTTGCACCAGGCGGGCGAATTGCTCGGGCGCGACCCGTGCGCGCGGTTCGTCGAGCAGCGCTGGTTGGATGCTCAGCTGGCGCAGCAGCGGTGTGCAGTCGTGGCCCTGGCGTTCGGCGCCGCGTAAGGCCGCGCGGACAAAGTGGCTGGCGATGGTGCGTTCGCGCATGACGGCTCCTTGAAAGTTCGCCGATGGTAGGCAGCACATTGCGCCGCCGACAAGCCGGTCGAGCGATTGGGTCAATCCAGGCTGAGCGCATGGGTCATTGAGGCGGCGGGGGCGTGGGGCCTAACCTGCTGCACGACTTCAGCTCAGGGAGCACACCCGCATGCAGCGCCTTATTTTCGATACCGAACACACTATGTTCCGCGACGCTTTTGCCGCCTTTCTGAAAAAGGAAGTGGTGCCACATCAGGATGAATGGGAAGCAGCCGGCGTAGTCAGCCGCGAGGTGTGGAAGAAGGCCGGCGATATGGGCTTTCTGCTGCCGTGGGCGGATGAGGAGTACGGCGGCGCCGGGCTCAAGGACTTCCGTTACGAGCAGATCATGTGCGAGGAACTGGCCAAGATTAACGAGCCGGGTTTTATGCTGCCGCTGCACTCGGCGCTGTGCGGCCCCTATATCGCCGAGTACGGCAATGCCGAGCAGAAGGCGCGCTTCATGCCCGGCATCATCAGTGGTGAGTTGATCCTCGCAGTGGCGATGACCGAGCCGAGCGCCGGTTCCGACCTGGCCGGTATGCGCACCAACGCGGTGGACAAGGGTGACCACTACCTGCTTAACGGCTCCAAGGTGTTTATCTCCAACGGCTTGCTGGCCGATGTGGTGATCGTGGCGGCCAAGACTGATCCGAACAACAAGCACGCCATGGGCCTGTTTCTGGTCGAGCGCGGCATGGAGGGTTTCGAGCGCGGCAAGAACCTGGAAAAACTCGGCATGAAGAGCCAGGACACCGCCGAGCTGTTCTTCAACAACGTCAAGGTGCCCAAGGCCAACCTGCTGGGTGATGCCAAGGGCGGCTTCTTCTACCTGATGAACATGCTTGCCCAGGAGCGTCTGACCAATGCCTGCGGCGCAGTGGCGGCGGCTGAGGCGGCGTTGCAGACCACCATCGATTACGTGAAAGAACGCAAAGCCTTCGACCGGCCGATTTCGCACTTCCAGAACACCCGTTTCAAGCTGGCCGAAATGCGCACGCAGATCGACGTGGCGCAGGTGTTTGTCGACCGCTGTGTAACCGACCACAACGAGAAGAAACTCACCCCGGAAGTAGCCGCCGAGGCCAAGCTGTTCACCACTGAACTGCTGTGCAAGGTGGTCGACGAAGGTGTGCAACTGCACGGCGGCTGGGGTTATATGTGGGAATACCCAATCTGCAAGATGTACGCGAACGCGCGCATCCAGCGCATCTTCGCCGGCACCTCGGAGATCATGAAAGAGATCATCAGTCGTGGCATGAAGCTCTGATCTACAGCATTCGCGACTGAACAGGAGGGGCTTATGTCCACCACTGCCACGACCATCGACACCTGGGCGCAACCCGCCAGCGGCCGCACTCGCGAGCTGATGCCTGAGGTCGCGAGATTGTTCGAGAAATCCGGCTCCGGCCATTTGCTTGATCAGCGCCTCACGCCTGAGCAGACGGTGGCCGAGATGGACAAGGCCGGCGTCGACAAACTGATGCTCGCCGCCTGGTGTCGGCCGGAGCACTGGGTGTGTACGAATGATGAGGTGGCTGAGTTTACTCGCGCCTTTCCCGAGCGCTTTGTCGGCGTGGCCACGGTTGATTTGAGCAGGCCCGTGGCTGCGGTGCGCGAGCTGGAGCGGGCAGTCAATGAGCTGGGCTGCAAAGCGCTGCGCATCGTGCCCTGGTTGTGGAAGCTGCCGCCCAACCATCGTCTGTACTACCCGCTGTACGTGAAATGCATCGAGCTGGATATTCCGTTCTGCACCCAGATCGGCCACACCGGCCCGCTGATGCCCTCGGAAACCGGGCGGCCGGTGCCCTATCTGGATGAGGTGGCGCTGGACTTCCCCGAGCTGCGCATCGTTGCCGGGCATATCGGCCATCCCTGGACCGATGAGATGATCGGCGTGGCCTGGAAGCACGATAACGTCTATATCGATACATCGGCCTACCTGCCGCGCTACTACCCGGCGCAGTTGCTGCAATTTATGCAGAGCTATGGAGCGGACAAGGTGTTGTTTGGCAGTAACTTCCCGCAGCTGTCGCTCAGTCGCTGCATGGCCCAGGTCAAGGAGCTTGGCTTGAGCGCGGAGGTTGAGGCCAAGTTTTTGTACGGCAATGCGCGGCGGGTATTCAAGCTCTAAGCGCGGTGACACCTACAACAATAAGAACGAGGGATTGTGATGATCGATCAACTGCCCCTGGAGCGTCTGGCGCTCTGGGTTGAAAAACGCCCGGATGCGGTCTGGCTGAGCCAGCCGGTAAACGGCCAATGGCATGACCTCACCTGGGCGCAGGTGGATGACCAGGCGCGGCGCATGGCCACGGCCTTGCACGCGCTGGGCTGCGTACCGGGGGATCGGGTGGCGCTGTTGGCGAAGAATTGTGCCGAGTGGATCATCGCCGACCTGGCGATCATGCTCGCCGGGTTGATCAGCGTGCCGTTGTATCCGCTGCAGTCGGCCGAGAGCATTGACTATGTGCTGCGCCACTCGCAGTGCAAGGCGATCTTCCTTGGCAAGCTGGATGAGCCGGCCAAGCTGGCGCCGGGTATTCCGGCTGAAGTCATGCGTATCGCCATGCCGTATCCGACCATCGACGCCAACCACGGCTGGCATGCCCTGCTGGCGGCGCATCAGCCGTTACATGATGGTCACTCGCAGTCGCCCGATGAGTTGCTGAGCATCCTCTATACATCCGGCACCACCGGCCAGCCCAAGGGCGTGATGCTTTCGGCCAAGGCTTTTGCCATTGCCGGTGGGTGTTCGGTGAAAGAACTGCAGATCACCGAGCAGGATCAGTATTTCTCCTACCTGCCGCTATCACATGCCGCCGAGCGCTTTCTGGTGGAGATGACGGCGCTGTACAGCGGTGGGCGAATCGCCTTTGTTGAGTCGCTGGAAACCTTTGCCAGCGACCTGCGCCATGTGCGGCCGACCGTGTTTTTCTCCGTGCCGCGCCTGTGGACGCGCTTTCAGCAGGGCGTGCTGGAAAAACTACCGCAGCCCAAGCTGGCGCGGCTGCTGGGTATTCCGCTGATCGGCGGCTTGGTGGCACGCAAGATTCGCAAGGGCCTGGGGTTGGACCGGGCGCGCATTCTGGTCAGCGGCGCGGCGGCAATTCCGCGTGCCTTGCTCGATTGGTATCAGAGTATCGGCATCACCATCTGCGAGGGCTACGGCATGACCGAGCACTTGGCGTATGGCTGTTTCAACCGGCCGGGGCAGGTGCGTTTCGGCACCGTGGGCCGGCCAATGCCGGGCAATGAACTGCGCATCGCCGAGAATGGCGAAATTCTGCTGCGCTGCCCGAGTCTGATGCTGGGCTATTACCAGGACCCGGAGAAAACCGCCGAAACCATCACCGATGGTTGGCTGCATACCGGCGACAAGGGCGAGGTCGACGCGGCCGGTTACCTGAAAATCACCGGGCGGGTGAAGGACATCTTCAAGACCAGCAAGGGCAAGTACATCGCCCCGGCGCCGATTGAAGGCGAGATCGCCAAGAATCTCTGGGTTGAGCAGGTGTGTCTGATGGGCAGTAATCTGGATCAGCCACTGGCGCTGATCGAGCTGTCGCCGGCGGCCCGCGAGCAATCGCGTGAGCAAGTCACCGCAGATTTGCAGCAAACCTTGCAACAGCTCAATGCGCAGCTACAAGCGCATGAGCGGGTGAGCCACTTTGTGCTCGTGCGTGAGGCCTGGACGGTGGACAACGGCTGCATGACCCCGACCATGAAGATTCGCCGCAACATATTGGAAGCGCGTTTTGCCGACCAACTGGCGGCGCTGGATGCCAAGCAGCCGCTGCATTGGCAGTAACTGCACACGGTTGGCGTGCGCTATAGCTGAAGGTTGTGCGCCATCGACGTTAACAATTACCCCAAGGAGCTGTTATGTCAGGCCCGTTGTCGTCACTGAAAGTGCTGGACTTCTCCACCCTGTTGCCGGGGCCGTTTGCCTCGTTGTTGCTGGCTGACATGGGTGCCGAGGTGCTTCGGGTTGAGTCGCCTTCACGCATGGACTTGGTGCGTGTGCTGCCGCCGCATGATGGCGGCGTATCGGCCAGCCATGCCTACCTCAATCGCAATAAGCGCTGCATCGCCCTAGACCTGAAAAAGCCCGAAGCGGTGGAGATGGTCAAGCAGTTGGTGGCCGAGTACGACATCGTGCTTGAACAGTTCCGCCCGGGGGTGATGGACAAGCTCGGCGTGGGTTATGAGGCGCTGAAGGCGATCAACCCGAAGCTGATCTACGTGTCGATCACCGGCTATGGCCAGAGCGGACCGTACAAGGACCGCGCCGGCCACGACATCAATTACCTGGCCCTGGCCGGTATTGCCAGTTATACCGGGCGGCGCGACAGCGGACCGTTGCCACTGGGGATTCAGGCGGCGGATATCGCCGGTGGTTCATTGCATGGGGTGATCGGCCTGCTCGCGGCGGTGATCCAGCGTCAGGCCACGGGGCAGGGCCAGCAGGTGGACATCAGCATGACCGACTGCGCCTTCAGCTTGCACGGCATGGCTGGGGCAGGGTATCTGGCTGCCGGGGTGGAGCCGGCGATGGAAAACCAGGCGCTGAATGGCGGCAGTTTCTACGACTACTATCGCACCCGCGACGGCCGCTGGTTCTCGGTTGGCAGCCTGGAACCGCAATTTATGCAGCAGTTCTGCGCCGCCATCGGCCGCCCGGAGCTGGCCGCGCGCGGGCTGTCGCAGAAGCCGGAGGATCAGCAAGCGCTCAAGCGCGATATCGAAATCGAGTTCGAAAAGCGCGATTTTGCCGAGTGGAGCCAGGTGTTCGCCGGGCTGGACGCCTGCGTGGAACCGATGCTCAACCTCAGCGAGGCGGTCGAACATCCGCAGATCAAGGCCCGCGGCCTGGTTACCGAAGTGCCACGTGCGGGCAGTGGCCCACAGGCGCAGATTGCCTGCCCGATCAAATTCTCCAGCGGTTTGCCTGAGCCTCGGCATATCGGCGCAACCCTGGGTGCACATACCAGCGAGGTGCTGGCGGAACTGGGTTACAGCGACGAGCAGATTGCCCAGCTCAAGGCGGCCAAGGTGGTGGCCTGATTCAGGCCACCGGGCATCAATATTGAGGCTGGCGTTGTCTCTCAATCTCATGCATTAATCGGCGCAAGCACGGCTTATCGCGCGCATCTGTTCTACGCTTCGAGAATCATTCGCTGCTCTGCGCGGATGGTTGTCATGGACAGTGCCGCTGTTTGCCGTGATATCTCCGAATAATGGATGTTGAGGGGAATGCCTGTGTCTACCAGCCACTATCACTTGCGAGCTTTTGCGCTGAGCGCATTGCTACTGTTCTCGGGCCTCAGCCTGGCGCTTGAAAAGCCCATCGGTCCTGCTGTGTTGCGTATCTCCGGGCTGGTGACACAGCCGAATATGCAGCAGCAGGCTGTTTTCGATATGCCGATGCTGCAAGCCTTGCCGCAGCACAGTTTCACCACGCATACGCCCTGGTATGCCGAAAAGGTGAAGTTCACGGGGCCCTTGCTGCGTGATGTGCTGGCCGCCGCCGGTGCCAAAGGTGAGGGCATTACCGCGATTGCCCTGAATGATTACCGCACCGAAATCCCTTTCAACGACGCCGTCAAATACGACCTGATTGTGGCCATCCTGATGAATGACCAGCCCATGCCGGTGCGTGAAAAGGGCCCGTTGTTTCTGGTTTACCCGTTCGATAGCAAAGCCGAGCTGCAGGCCGCGACTTTCTACAATCGCTCGGCCTGGCAACTGCGCGCCCTGCAGATCAAATAACCATGCGCCAGTTCCGCCTGCTGTGGCTGTTGATCATCAGCCTGGTGCTGCTGTACTTGGCAATCGGGGCAATTCTTGCTCATCAGTACCGCAACCTAAGTGAGGTTATGCGCAGTGGTGACGACAACGCGTTGTGGGCCTTTGCCCAGCTGAGTACCGAGTACCAGCGCTTTGACCACGCGCTGCACACTTACATCCTTGATCCGGTGAGGTCGCGACGTAATCAGGCGTCCGACGAGCTGGGCAGCATTGGCATCGATGAGTTGCTGCTGCGTTACGACATCTTCGTCAGTCGTGTCAGCACCATCAAAACCGAGTCGGCGCGGCGCCTGATGGGCGATGAGGCGATTTACCAGCAAACCCTGCAGGATCTGGAACGCTTTATCGAGACGGCTGACGCTGCCCTGGAAAACTTCGCCCGACATGCCACGCCGCTGGATGCCGCCTCGCTGCGGGAGCAGTTGCAGCTGCTGCAGGATGATGTGCAAGAGCTGGGCTACACCTCGGCTCAGCTGGCGGCGCGTACTGTCGATGGGCGCAACGCTGAGCTGCGCTCTCAGGTTGTGGTCACCACTGGGCTGACCCTGTTTCAAGGTTTTCTCACCCTGATGTTCGGCCTCGCCATGCTGCGACAGTCGCGCCAGCGCGTGCGGGCCCAGCGTGAGCTGCTGGCAGCGCAAGGCAAGTTGGTGGAAGCCCTGCAGGAAAATGAAGAAGTATTGGAAGGTCGCGTACAGCAGCGCACCCAGGAGCTGGCCGAAGCCAACCAGACGTTGCGTGAGCATGAAGAGGAACTGCAGATCGCCCGCGCCAAGGCCGAGAGCGCGTCGCAGCTGAAATCGGACTTCCTGGCCAATATGAGCCATGAGATTCGCACGCCGATGAATGCGGTAATTGGCATGAGCCACTTGGTGCTCAGTAGCGACTTGACCGCCAAGCAGCGCGACTATGTAGAGAAGATCCAGCGCTCAGGCCAGCATCTGCTGGGGTTGATCAACGACATCCTCGACCTGAGCAAGATCGAGGCCGGCAAACTGGATGTCGAGTCGGTGCCGTTCGAGCTGCAGGCCGTTTTGGAGAACATGGCCAGCCTGATCGGTGAAAAATGCGCCGCCAAGGATCTGGAGCTGATTTTCGACATTGATCCACAGCTGCCCGAAAGTTTTATCGGTGATCCTCTGCGCCTGGGCCAGGTGTTGATCAACTACGCCAACAATGCGGTCAAGTTTACCGAGCACGGCGGTGTAGTGATTCGCGCACGCCTGTTGGCGCAGGATGCCAAGGGCGTCCGAGTGCGCTTTGAGGTCGAGGACTCCGGTATCGGCCTCTCGCCCGAGCAGCAGGCGCGGCTGTTTCAGTCATTCCAGCAAGCCGACAGCTCGACCACGCGCAAGTACGGGGGCACCGGGCTGGGCCTGGCCATTTCTCGCAAGCTGGCCGAGCTGATGCATGGCGAGGTCGGTGTCGACAGCGTGTTGGGGCAGGGCAGCACCTTCTGGTTTACCGCCCGTCTGGGCGTGGTCGCTGCGCCAAAAACAGTGCTGTCGCTACAACCCTCGCCGGATTTGCGTAACCGCCGGGTGTTGGTGGTGGACGATAACCCACAGGCGCTGCATATCCATGCCAGCTTGCTGCGCTCCATGAGTTTTCAGGTGACGGAAGCTGACTGCGGCGAGCAGGCGCTGGAACTTGCAGCCAAGGCCTGCACTACCGGAGCACCCTTTGAAGCTGCGTTTGTCGATTGGAAAATGCCCGGTATCAACGGCCTGGAAACCTGTCGCCAGCTGGCCTTGCTCGAGCCGGCACCGCAGCCGGTGATTGTCACAGCTTATGGGCGCGAAGAAGTGTTCCACGAGGCCGAGCAGGCCGGGATAGCTTTGCTAATGGTCAAACCGGTAAGCCCGTCGCTGCTGTTCGATGCGGCGATTCGCGCCCTGGGCGGCAACACCGTCAGCGACACCAGTCTGCGCCCGGCCAGTAACGTCAGTGTGCAGGACCTCAGCCCGCTGCAGGGCGCACAGGTGTTGTTGGTGGATGATAACGAGCTGAACCAGCAGGTCGGCCGCGACCTGCTTGAAGCAGCTGGGGTCTGCGTGGCTGTGGCCGAGAATGGCCAGGTAGCCCTGAATATGCTGGCCAGCAACGATTACCAACTGGTGCTGATGGATATGCAGATGCCGGTAATGGATGGCCTGACTGCTACCCGACAGATTCGCGCCAATCCGCACTGGGCTGATTTACCCGTGTTGGCCATGACAGCCAACGCCATGAGCAGTGACCGTGAGCAGTGCCTGGCGGCAGGCATGAATGCACACCTGGCTAAACCCATCGACCCGGATGAGCTGTTCGCGCTGCTGCTGAAATGGTTGCCGGCAGCTACCAGGGGCGCAGCGGCGCCAACAGTGCTGGCACCGGCCCAGGCCGAAGCAGGCTTTCCCGAAATTGCCGGTGTCGATGTGCAGGGCGGCTTGCGCCGTGTGCTGAACAAACGCACGGCCTATGAGTCGATGCTGCGCAAATTTGTTCAGGGGCAGGCGGATGCCGCCCAGCAGACGCGGCGGCTGCTTGCCGAGGGCCGGCACGAGGATGCCTTGCGTGCCCTGCATACCCTCAAGGGTACTGCCGCGACCATCGGTGCCAATGGCCTGGCCGAACAGGCCGGCGTGCTGGAAGACCACCTCAGGCAGGGGCCGCCAGATAGCCAGTTCGATGCCCAGCTCAGTACGCTAGGGGAAAACTGCACTGATTTGATCGCGCGCTTACAGGCGGTGTTGCCCGCGCAAGCCGTCACGCAGGCCGCAGCAGGTACTATCGACTGGCCACGTGTACGTCAGCTGGTGGCTCGCCTGGAATACCTGCTCAGTGATGACGATGCCGATGCCATCGAGTTGTTCCAGCAGGAAGCGGCCTTGTTCAAGGCTGTACTGGGCGCGGGATTTTCGGCTCTTGAGCGAGCCATCAATAGTTATATCCTCGACGACGCCCTGGCGGTTCTGCGGGCGGCGATACAGAACAATCCGGCACTGGGTAAGGATGCGACGTAATGGACAGGCTACTGGCCGGCAGGGAAAAACCGACAATTCTGGTGGTGGACGACACCCCCGATAATCTCTCGCTGATGAGCGGCCTGTTACGCGAGGACTACAAGGTCAAGCTGGCACCCAGCGGCGAACGCGCGTTGCAGATTGTCAGCGGCGAGGCCAAGCCCGACCTGATTCTGCTCGACATCATGATGCCCGGGCTGGACGGCTACGAAGTGCTGCGCCGCCTGCAACAGGACGCTGGTACTGCGGCTATTCCGGTGATTTTTCTCACCGCGATGACCGCTGCCGAAGATGAGAAGATCGGCCTGGACCTGGGCGCTGTCGATTACATCAGCAAACCGATCAATCCGGCGATTGTTCTGGCCCGTGTGCACGCGCAGCTGCAACTCAAGTTCGCCCGTGATTTTCTGCAGAACCAGAATGCCTTCCTTGAGCGCGAAGTGGAAAAGCGCACCCGTGAAGTGATGGCGATTCAGGATGTAACCATTCGGGCGATTACCTCCCTGGCGGAAACCCGTGACAACGAAACGGGCAATCACATTCGTCGTACCCAGTTCTATGTAAAGGCCCTGGCCGAGCATCTGCAGGTCCATCCGCGGTTTGCCGGTGAACTAACCGCAGCGACGATCCAGTCGATATTCAAATCAGCGCCGCTGCATGACATTGGCAAGGTCGGCATTCCCGACAGCATTCTGCTCAAGCCGGGCAAACTTGATTTCGACGAGTTTGAAATCATGAAAACCCACACCACTCTGGGCCGCGATGCCATCGTGCATGCGGAGCAGGAGCTGGGCGAGTCCATCGCTTTTTTGCGTCACGCCAAGGAAATTGCGCTTAGTCACCAGGAAAAATGGGACGGCAGCGGATACCCGCACGGTCTGGTGGGGGAGGCGATTCCCCTGTCGGCGCGCTTGATGGCCCTGGCCGATGTGTATGACGCACTGATCTCGCGGCGGGTATATAAGCCGCCCTTTAGCCATGAGCAGGCTCTGGAGATCATCCGCGAGGGACGTGGCAGTCATTTTGACCCGGATATCGTTGATGGCTTTGTGCAGATCAGCGACGCCTTTGCCCAGATCGCCCAGCAATACAGTGACGAGCCTTAAGAGCTCGAGCATAAGCGGAGGTGTTGGCAGCATGTCAGAACAAGCCCCAACCTTGTTAGTTGTCGATAGCGATCCCGTGCTGACCCGTGCTCTGGTTGAGGAGTTGCGGCGTCATGGCTTGGCCAAGATCCTGCAGGCCAATGATGTGGCGAGTGCCTTGCAGCAGTTGCGGCAGACCCCGGTGTCGCTGGTGCTCAGCGAACAGAACCTGGCGGGCTCCACTGGGCTGGCGTTGTTTGAAGGCATGCGCAGCGATGAAGCGCTGGCGGAGATTCCTTTTGTGCTGATGTCCAGCGCCATGCAGCGTCAGGATGTGCAGCGGGCGATTCAACTGGGCATCCGCGATCTGCTGGTCAAACCATTCACCACCCAGCGCCTGCTGGAGCGTATTCAACGTTCCCTGCAGCGTGATGATCTACTGGCTCAAACCGGCCTGCCGCAAGGCGAGGAGCGCGCAAGCATTCTGGTGGTCGACGACACACCGGAGAATCTGCAGCTGCTGGCCGGGCTGTTTCGCGATCAGTTCAAGGTGAAACTGGCGCACAACGGCGAGAAAGCCATCGCTATCTGCCATTCCGATAATCCGCCGGACCTGATCCTGCTGGACGTGATGATGCCCGACATGGACGGCTTCGAAGTGGCGCGTAGGCTGCGTCAGCATCACGCTTCGGAACATATTCCGATCATCTTCGTCACCGCCCTGAGTGATGAACGTTCTCGTGAGCAGGGGTTGTCGCTGGGTGCGGTGGACTATGTGTTCAAACCGATTGATCCGACCCTGCTGCGTATCCGTGTGCGTAACCTGATGCGTTATGTCGAGCATCGTCGACAATTGCAGACGGACCTGGATCAGTTGCTGGAACTGGCCGCCCTGCGCGCGGACATGCTGCATTTGATCAGCCATGATCTGCAGCAGCCGCTTAATCAATGCACCGATGCGTTGCAGAGCCTGGCACAGGATGCAGCGCTCAATCCGGTACAGAAGCAGCAGGTGCAATTGGCCACGCAAAGCGGCCAGCAGATGAAGGAGCTGCTGGAGCTGGCGGGCGAGCAGTTGTCCCTTGAGGCCGGGCAGCGTGAATTGCGTCCTGAAAGCATCCGGCTTAATCCGCTGCTGCGTGAACTGATTGGCGAGCTGCGCCAGCGCTATGGCGATCGCGGTGTTGATATCCAGCTGGAAACCGCGCTGGGCAGCAGCGCGGCGGTGATGGCCGATCCGGGGCTCTGCCATGCCTTGCTCTACCGCGTGCTTAAACACGCCCATGCGGCATGCCCGGTGGGCAGCCAGTTGAGCCTGGTGATGATTGATGAGAGCCCGGCGCAGGTGAAACTGCTGCTACCTGCGCGCCCGTCCAGCAACAAACCGCTCGCCGCCGTCCGCGCCTTGGCCCGCGCTCAGGGTGGCGATGTGCAACAGGAAGATGACGGCGAGAGTTGCGTGATTCGCGTCAGCCTGCCGCGCGCCTGAGTGTATGCCGAGGTCGTGATTGACCCCGTACTTTGTGTGGGGCGTTAACGTGACGCTCGTCAAATAGGCTTTTTTCCGGCATAAGCCTGGGCATTCGCGCCAGTGGGCAGCTTGAGAACGGAAAACATGTATCACGGGGAACGCTTCAACGCCTGGACCCATCTGGTCGGGGCGCTTCTGGCCTGCGCGGGCGCGGTGTGGCTATTGCTGCTGGCAAGCCTGGATGGCGAGCTGCGCAAGATCATCAGCGTGGCGATCTATGGTTTGACGCTGGTGCTGCTCTACAGCATTTCCACGCTCTACCACAGCGTGCAGGGACGGGCGAAAGTGCTGATGCGCAAGCTCGATCACCTGTCTATCTATCTGCTGATCGCCGGCAGTTATACGCCGTTCTGCCTGATCACCCTCGAAGGTGCCTGGGGCTGGACGTTGTTCGGCATTGTCTGGACGCTGGCAATCATCGGCATGCTGCAGGAGATCAAGCCACGCTCCGAGGCGCGCGTGTTGTCGATTGTGATCTACGCCGTGATGGGCTGGATTGTGTTGATTGCGGTCAAACCGTTGATCGCAGCCCTGGGTATGGAGGGGTTTATCTGGCTGGCCGGTGGCGGGGTGCTGTACACCGTGGGGATCATCTTCTTCGCCTATGACAGCCGCTTCCGCCATTGGCATGGCATCTGGCACTTGTTTGTCATGGGCGGCAGCCTGATGCACTTTGTCGCAGTGTTGCGTTACGTCCTCTAATGCCAACATCGGCTTATTCGACGCGCTGTTCGCCTGTATAACTCAAGGTCACCTTGCAACGCCGGCAGTAGTAGCGCCGGCCTTTGCTGACTAAGGAATGACGCTGGGCTGAAAACGGAAACTCGCCCTGCGGGCAGCTGCATCGGTAGATATAGCGGCTGACCGTGCGCCGCTGAACCGCATAGCTGTGGCAGCGATTGGGCGGCAGCTCATACACGCCGCGCATGATCAACTGCCATTCCTCGCCATGGGGTTGGATTTTCAGGCCGAATAGCTGATGCGCGATCAGGTGCGCCACTTCATGCGGCACGGTCTGCTTGAGAAAGTCTTCGCGGTTTTCCCGGTACAGCTGCGGGTTGAAGCGCAGCTTGTTTTCCGTCAGGTGAGCCACACCGGCTTTTTGTCCACGCAGCTTGAAACTCACCTCGGCGCGGGCAAAGGGGCGTTTGAAAAAGGCTTCAGCCTGCTGGTAGCACTGCTCTACGCGGCTTAGAAGGTGTTCGGACATAAGTGCGGTGATCAGGATCGGGGCGGCGATTATGCCCAAGCAGCGCAGCGATCACAGCCCTGAAACGACGAAACCACCCGCAGGTGGTTTCGTCTTGTGTCATCAAGTGTGGCGTTAGCTGGTGTAGACCGGGCCGACCCCAAAGCCCCAGAGAATCACCGAACTGGCAATCATCGCCACCAGCACCACCAAACCTACAGCAAGCACCGAGCTGGAGAACATGAAGCCTTCATCCTCGGGTATGCCCATGAAAGTCGGTATGCCGACGTAGAGTAGATAAACCGTGTAACAGATGGCCGCCGTGCCCACCACCATGGCTAGCCAGAGATGTGGATAGAGCGCCGCCAAGCCACCGATAAACAGCGGTGTAGCGGTATAAGCCGCAAATACCACGCATTGCGTAAGGTTCGGACTGGCATCGTAGGTGCGTGCCATCCAGTGGATAAATGCGCCCATCACTGCGATCCCGGCAAGCATCGCCAGATAGGTCATGACGGTCATTTGCAACGCACTGGCTTCGGTCAGCATCACCGGCGCTCGATCGCCGATTGCCCAGCCGACCTGGGTGGTGCCGATATAGGCCGAGACTGCGGGAATTGCCGCGAGAATCAGTACGTGGGTGAGATACATGTGGCTGATGGTTTCTTCTTCGCCACGGATCTCCTGCCATTCCTGGTCAGGATGGGTGAATAGCCCCCAAACGTGATGGATCATGCCAGACCTCCTATTTTTATAGCGGTCGCCCCCCAGCGCAGCGCCTGATTCGCGTGTACAGCGTCATCAGGTACAAGGCCGAACCTATGCGACCGTATGTCGCAGTATAGGCAGAGGTCGCGATTGGCAAAGGCTGGGCATTAGAGCAAATCGGACTCTCAAGCGTGCCCGTAATAGCGTTCGAGGATTTCCATGGCCTTGTTGATCGACTGCAGGCGCGCCGTGTCACCGCCGCGATCCGGGTGATGCAGGCTCACCAGTTGCCGGTAACGGTGCTTGATAGTGGCGAGGTTGAGCGTCTGCTCGCGGCCTTCGAGCTCGAACAGCTCCAGCGCCGCCTGTTTCTCTTCGCTGCCATGCATGCGCGTCCAGAAGCTCAGCAGCAATTTGGCTACATCCTGCTCATCTGTGCCGTTGAGCTGGCTGAGATCGAGGTAATAGTCACGCAGCGGGTCGTGTTCGCTCAGTTCCGCGCTTCCGGGCTGATAGGGCAGCAACTGGATATTCATCGCACTGATCTGCAGATAACCGCTTTGCGTCGCCCACAGCTGCTCGCGCAGCCGGTAAAGGGCGTTGAACAGCAGAAAATGGGTGCGGAATAGCACCAGCTTGTCGGTCAGCGGCAGGTTGGGGATGTGTGCACACTGGCGGGCTTTCAGCAGCTGGATCAACTGGTATTCGCCAAGGCCTTTAGGGGCCGCGCGCAGCAGCTGGTGCAGTTGTTCGGGCAGGTCGAGGCCCGGGTCGAAATCGTCGTTCATCGGCGCAGCCTAGCATTTCACTTTGATTGGGGTAGGGCGCGTCACGCTTTCTGCGTAAAATGCCGCATCCTCAACGACTTCCGGACTCCAGCGCACCATGGGCACCCTCTCGGTCAATCAGAACAAACTGCAAAAACGCCTGCGTCGCCAGGCCGGCGAAGCCGTTGCCGACTTCAACATGATCGAGGATGGCGACAAGGTCATGGTCTGCCTGTCCGGTGGCAAGGACAGCTACACCATGCTCGACGTGCTGCTGCACCTGCAGAAGGTGGCGCCAATCAAGTTCGATATCGTAGCGGTGAACATGGACCAGAAGCAGCCCGGCTTCCCCGAGCACGTGTTGCCGGCCTATCTGGAGTCCATCGGTGTGCCGTATCACATCGTCGAGAAGGACACCTATTCGGTGGTCAAGGAGAAGATCCCGGAAGGCAAGACCACCTGTTCGCTGTGCTCGCGCCTGCGTCGCGGCACCCTGTACACCTTTGCCGATGAGATCGGTGCGACCAAGATGGCCCTGGGGCATCACCGCGACGACATCCTGGAAACCTTCTTCCTCAATATGTTCTATGGCGGCACGCTCAAGGCCATGCCGCCCAAGCTGCGCGCCGACGACGGCCGCAACGTGGTGATTCGCCCGCTGGCCTACTGCAACGAGGCAGATATCGAGGCTTACAGCCAGCTCAAGGAATTCCCGATCATCCCGTGTAACCTGTGTGGTTCCCAGGAGAATCTGCAGCGTCAGGTGGTCAAGGAGATGCTGCAGGACTGGGAGCGCAAGTCGCCGGGGCGTACCGAGATCATGTTCCGCGCCCTGCAGAATGTGGTGCCTTCGCAGCTGGCTGACCGCAACCTGTTCGACTTCAAGAGCCTGAAGATCGACGATAGCGCCACCCCGCGTTTCCTTGATGTGATGAACCTCTGATCCAGCAGTTTCCCGCCTCAAGGAATCCCCGATGCGTGATTACAAATGGCTGCATGAGTACTGCCTGAACCGTTTCGGCTCGGTCGCTGCGCTGGAGTCGATCCTGCCGCAGCCGCGCACTGCTGATGAGCTGCGCGCGATCAGTGATGATCGCTACCTCTCAGTGCTCAGCCTGAGGGTGTTCCGCGCGGGCCTCAAGCACAGCCTGGTCGATGCCAAGTGGCCTGCATTCGAGCAGGTGTTCTTTGGTTTTGATCCGGAGAAAGTCGTGCTGATGGGCGCCGAGCGTCTGGAAAACCTGATGCAGGATGCGCGCATCATCCGTCATCTGGGCAAGCTCAAGAGTGTGCCGCGCAATGCCCAGTTCATCCTTGATGTGCAAAAGGAAAAGGGCAGTTTTGGTGCGCTGATTGCTGATTGGCCCGTGAGCGATATCGTTGGCCTATGGAAGTATTTGGCCAAACATGGCTGTCAGTTAGGCGGGCTGTCCGCACCGCGGTTCTTGCGCATGGTTGGCAAGGACACCTTCGTCCCTAGTGATGACATGGTTGCGGCGCTGAAGGCGCAGAAGATCATCGACAAAGCGCCGACCAGCCTGAAAGAGCGGGCTGCCGTGCAGGCTGCCTTCAACCAATGGCAGGAGCAGAGCGGGCGGCCGTTGTGCCAGCTGTCGGTGATGCTGGCGCATACGGTCAACCACTGAGGGTTTGGCTATGCAGCGGGCGATAAAGCAGGTCGCAGAGCAGCTCAAGCAGGCTGAGCGTATCCTGCTGATTACCGGTGCCGGGCTGTCCGCCGATTCCGGTTTGCCCACCTATCGCGGCCTTGGCGGTCTGTATAACGGCCACACCGCTGAAGGTTTGCCGATTGAGGCGGCGTTGTCCGGCTCGATGCTGCAGCGTGATCCGGCGCTGTGCTGGAAATACCTGGCGGAGCTGGGCAAGGCCTGCCTGGGCGCTCAGGCCAACGCAGGGCATTACGCGATTGCCGAGTTGCAGCGCAGAAAGCCGCAGTGCTGGCTGCTGACCCAGAATATCGACGGCTATCACCGCGCTGCAGGTAGTCCGATGGAGCGGGTGATCGAGATTCATGGCGAGCTGGCGCCGCTGTATTGCCAGTCCTGTGGCGCTGTCGATACCGAGCTGGCAGAACATCTCGATCGGCCGCTGCCGCCCAAATGCCGGCAATGCGCCGGGGTGCTGCGTCCGCCCGTGGTGCTGTTCGAAGAAATGCTGCCCGAACAGGCCATCGACACGCTCTATACCGAGGTGCGCAAAGGCTTTGAGGTGGTGATCAGTATCGGCACCAGCGCGAGCTTCCCGTATATCGTCGAACCGCTGCTGCGTACCCGCCAGGCAGGCGGCTTTACGGTGGAGATCAACCCGCAGTGCACCGACCTGAGCGCTCGGGTGAACGTGCATCTGCAAGGGCGGGCATTAGATGTTTTGCCGGAACTACTGAGTCACATTTAGAGCCATAGAATTTGCAAATGCATGCCATAGAGGGCATAGTCGCGCTCTTGTGAAATTCACCGACACGGTCGTGCCCATGCTCAAACGCCTCGCACCCCTCGTGCCTATCGCACTCTCCGTGGTTCTGGCCGCCTGCGCCAACCATGCCCCACAGCCGGAGCTGGCAACCCAGCCTGCAGTGTTCTCCTCGACAGAACTTGCCGAGTTTGACGAAAAAGCCAAAGAAGCGGCTCTGGGCGACTTCACTGAAGACAAATCCTACAAACTGCCGCAACTGGCTGACAGCATCCTGACTCACGGCCTGTCGCTGGTGGGTACCCGCTATCGTTACGGTGGCAGCTCGGTGAAATCCGGCTTCGATTGCAGCGGCTTTATCGGTTATCTGTTCAAGGAAGAGCTGGGCATGAAACTGCCGCGCTCGTCTCGCGACATGATCAATATCGACGCACCGCTGGTATCGCGTGATGAGCTGGAGCCGGGCGATCTGCTGTTCTTCAGCACCAATGGCCGTAATCGCGTCAGTCATGCCGGTATCTATATGGGCGATAACCAGTTTATCCACTCCAGCAGCAGCCGCAGCGGCGGCGTGCGGGTCGATAGCCTGGATGATCGCTACTGGTCGCGTACCTTTATCGAGGCCAAACGTGCCCTGGCGCTGGCTCCCAGTGACAGCGTGACACGCCATCCTTGAGCCTGCGGACGGCGGCTGCCGGTTGTGCAGCCGCTTTCCAGCTTTTCGTATTTGATGCATCTCGATAGTTTTCAATGCCTTATCAGGCAAAACTAATCTAAAGCTTGCTCTGTGGTGCGCAAGTCGGCAGAGTAGGGCGCATCTCGGCTCAGGATCGCCTTATCCATGACCGCTCTCGCCCGTTTCAGTCTGCTGGTTGTTGTCGCGCTGCTCAGCGCCTGCTCCAGTCGTGCTCCTGCACCAATCCCGCAACCCGTCGTGCAAGCGCCCCACAGCAGCTTTAACGGCAATGCTGAAGATGTGCTTTTTCGTGCTCTCGGTTTAGTCGGGACTCCCTATCGCTACGGCGGCAATACCCCGGATGGCGGCTTTGATTGCAGCGGTCTGATTGGCTATGTCTACCGCGATGCGGCGGGCATTAAACTGCCACGTTCGACCCGCGAGCTGATCAGCATGCGCGCCCCAACCGTCGGCCGCGACCGCCTGCAAAGTGGTGATCTGGTGTTCTTCGCCACCAATGGCGGCAGTCAGGTTAGCCATGCTGGCATCTATGTCGGCGATGGCCGTTTTGTTCATGCACCTTCAAGCGGCGGCACCGTACGCCTGGACAGCCTGAGCAATACGTATTGGCAGCGCACCTACCTGAATGCCAAGCGCGTGTTCACCCCGGAACTGGCGCGCAACCCCTGACAGCTTTGGTTTGCAGAGGGAGTAGGCATGACCAACCGAACGCTCAATCTCGATTCCGCCCTGTATCAATACCTGCTGGATGTTTCCCTACGTGAAACACCGCTGCTCAAACGTCTGCGTGAGGAAACCGCACAGCTAAGTACGGCGCGTTGGCAGATTGCTCCCGAGCAGGGGCAGTTTATGGCCTTGCTGGTGCAGCTGACCGGCGCGCGGCGGATTGTCGAAGTGGGCACCTTTACCGGCTACAGCGCCATTTGCATGGCCCAGGCCATGCCCGAAGGTGGTCGACTGATCTGCTGCGACATCCCCGCTGAGTACAACGCCACTGCCGAGCGTTATTGGCGCGAAGCGGGATTGAGTGGGTGTATCGAACAGCGTTTGGCGCCGGCGCTACAGACCCTGGCGGAGCTAGAGGCTGAAGGTTTGGCTGGCAGTATTGACCTGCTGTTTATCGACGCGGACAAGGCCAATTACCCAGCCTATCTGGAACATGCCCTGCGCCTGGTGCGCCAGGGTGGACTGATCCTGTTCGATAACACTCTGTGGAGTGGGCGTGTGCTTGAGGAAAAGCCCGAAAGCGATGACACCCGAGCCATTCAGGCGCTGAACCTGGCGCTGCGGGATGATCCACGCCTCGACCTGTCCCTGTTGCCGTTGGGCGACGGTTTGAGCCTGTGCCGTAAACGCTGAACCCGTATGCCTGAACCGATTCGTCTGCCCGAACAACCTGATGCCTGCGAGCTCTGCGCCCGCGCGGCCGCTTTGACGCGTCACCATCTGATCCCCAAGGCGCTGCACAACAAGGTTTATGTGCAGAAGCGCTTCGGCAAAAGCGAGCGCATCAGCGCCACGCTCTGGGACTGCCGCGCCTGCCACAACCAGATCCACCGGCTGTTCAGCGAAAAGGAGCTGGCGCTGACCTATAACAACCGCGACAGCCTGCTCAGCGACGAACGCCTGCGAACGTTTGTTGAGTGGCTGGCCAGCAAGCCGGCGGGCTTTATGCCCAGACATTGAATCGCGGCTAGGCTTGCTGCTTGTTTGTGATGACCTTCCGACCCCCTTAGTAGTGGCGACTGCCGATGATCTGTTTACGCGCGCTGTCATGTGTATGCCTGGCTCTGCTGTTGGGCGCCTGTGCTGGGCCAACGCCGCTGATGCTGATGAGCACGCCGGTGATTTATCACCAGGCTGCTATCGATCCTTTCGCCCATTTGTCACCGGCAGAACGGGTGCCCGATGTGGCACTGTTCTACGCCACTACCCGGGCGCCAGAGGGCGCGGGCTATGGCAATCGCGTCAGCTCAACCTTGCAGCTGGGGCGTGCCCAGGTGCGTTTGGGCGACCCACAGGGTGATTGGTCGCAGTTGCATTCAGCCTCGGTCAGCGAATTGCGCGCGCGTGAGCTGCCACTGAGCCTGATTGCGGCTCAGCAAACAGCGGTACTGCCGGTGCAGCCGCCGATTGATGTGCCGTTGACGCCGCCGGTGCAGAGCTATGTCGATGCGATCAATCTGGCGCTGGACAAGGCCCGCGACAAGGAAATCATCATCTATGTGCATGGTGCAAAGGTGGATTTCGCCAATGCCTGTGAACTGACGGGCGAGCTGGTGCATTTTGCCGGGCGCGACTTTGTCGGGCTGGCGTTCGACTGGCCGTCACACCAGAACATTGCCAGCTATCTGCTCGGCATTGATGTGAATCGCGCTCGTGATTCTAGCCAGGCGTTGGCGCAGTTGATCGAACTGCTGGCGCGGCATACCGCTGCCGAGCGGATCAACCTGATCGCCTATAGCGCCGGTGGGCGGGTGGCATCTCTGGCGTTGCAGACGTTCCAGAATCGTCATCCGGATTTGAATACCGCGCAGTTGCAGGCGCGTTATCGGATTGGCGCGGTGGTGTTTGCCGCTGCGGATGTCCCCGAGGAAGTATTTGAAGGTCGTCTGCCGGC
>Ga0247831_1003670_pt1 | contig 21871 bp, 14 predicted proteins | sample LaCruzMarch2015__9_FD_192406 | JGI IMG/M metagenome (GOLD analysis project Ga0247831, IMG submission 192406) | Freshwater microbial communities from meromictic Lake La Cruz, Castile-La Mancha, Spain - LaCruzMarch2015_1m | ecosystem: Environmental > Aquatic > Freshwater > Lake | place: Spain...
TTTAGTTTCAGTTTCAGTTTCAGTTTCAGTTTCAGTTTCAGTTTCAGTTTCAGTTCGAGTTCGAGTTCGAGTTCGAGTTCGAGTTCGAGTTCGAGTTCGAGTTGAAGTTCGAGTTGAAGTTGAAGTTGAAGTTGAAGTTGAAGTTGAAGTTGAAGTTGAAGTTGAAGTTGAAGTTGAAGTTGAAGTTTAGGTTTAGGTTTAGGTTTAGGTTTAGGTTTAGGTTTTATCGCAAGCGATTGAGGGGAGAGGGAGATCGCTCAATCGCTAGGGTTCGGCTGGCAACTGAAGATCAATATTTGGCGTGGAAGTTAACCTCGACTGTTTCGAGACAAACAGAAACATTGTTGGTTGCTGCGATCTCCTCCGAGATAAACCGAAGTACTTGGTCAGCAATTGCTGATTTTGTAATCAACTCAATGCGAACTTGAACTACGGGTTTGCGATCTGGTTCCGCTATCCCGGATCGTCCCAGACCGCGGCAAGTCATCGACGTATAGCCGGAGACACCCAAAGCAATCGCACGATCGACGATGATTGTTTCGAGCTGTTCGTCCGCAATAATCGTGATGCGTCGCAATGCGGTTAGGCCCAGCTTCCGAGTGGCCATCGGGTGAGACGACATCTGCCGGTGCCCATCCAGCCCTCGTACTTCCAACGTCAATTGGTTTTGTTCAAATTCCAGTTGGAGCTCATGCAGCTTTTCCATCACGCTATGATCAACCAACTTGGCGGCGGAAAGATCGACGATGACGTTGTTCTTGCCTACCAGCCCAACCTGCTCAATCTGTCGCCGAAAAGGAATAAAATTAGAGAAGACCGCTGACCCCTTCGCGTTGATCAAAACGGTTTTTTCATCCAATTCCGCGATCTCAAGGTAGGGCAAGAAAATCGAAGACAGGGGCAAGCCGTTGTACATGTGAATGGACAATTTCACAGCGACGCCAATTGCGATTCCGATCAGCAAATCGGTTGCAAGTACCCCTACCATGGTCACCACGAAGATAATCAGTTGCTCACGTCCCGTCTTGTAGACGTTGATGAACTCTGTCGGCGATGCAAGTCGAAATCCCGTGTAAACGAGCATGGCAGCCAAAGCCGCCAGCGGTACGCGATGGATAAGGCTTGGCAAAAGCGCAACAAATGCGAGCAACAGGATTCCGTGCCAAAAATTAGCGAATCGCGTTCTTGCGCCGTTATCGATGTTGGACTTGCTTCGAACAATTTCGGAAATCATCGGCAAGCCACCAATAGAAGCAGCTACCGTATTTGCGATTCCCACAGCCACAAGATCGCGATCCAAATTGGTTTTGCGTCTCCAAGGATCAATCATGTCGATCGCTTTCGCACTGAGCATCGACTCGAGCGAGCCGATCAAGGAGAACATCACAACCCACTTTGCCGCCAACAGCATGGTGCCGGTATTGGTAAAAACAGTGAAATCCGGAAATGCCATGGCCCCCAGCAAGTTACTTGGAACATTGACCAGAAATCGCTCACCTAACTCATAGCTGTACCCCATGAAAGAGTAGCTATGCTCATCGGTAAGATTGAAGAAAATCCCCATGGGGATAGCCACGATCAAAACCAACAACTGAGAAGGAACCGCTTTGATCAACGCATTTTTCGTACTGGCCTTCCAGAGACCGAAGCCAAAGAGAATCAGCAAACTCACGAATCCGATCAATGCAATCTCCGGATTGGCGTGGTAGAGCTTTTCGGGAAGTTCTCTTAGTATTTCCAGGGGCTCCCCTTTCGCTGTTTGTCCAACCGCGACTGGCAATTGTTTGAGCATGATAATGACCCCAATGGCCGCTAGCATGCCATGAACCACTGCGGTTGGAAAGAAATCGCCAACCACTCCCGCCCGAATCAAACCGAAGATGATTTGAATCAATCCGGAAACCACCCCCACAGCCAGGACCATGCGATAGGCCTGAAAATCAGCGGCGAGATCGACCCCACCGGTATAGCCAAATTGCGTAACTGCACCGAAAACAATCACGATCATTCCGGCTGCCGGCCCTTTGATGGTCAGCTCGGAATTGCTCATGAAAATCGTAAGGACTGAGCCTACGATGGCGGTGAATACGCCAGCAATCGCTGGGAAACCGGAGGCAAGAGAGATGCCTAAGCACAGCGGCAGCGCGATCAAAAAAACCAATAAGCCTGACACAAAATCGTACCGAATGTACTTCAAGAACCCGGCAGGATTGCCTATGGGTATTTCACGTTCTTCTGTGTCGTTATTCTGAGTATTCTGGATTGTCATAGAATCTACCTGGTGAGCGGGGACTTTGATTGAATTGGATGTTGAAGGAAGCACAGTTCGAATGCAGCATGAAAGGCATTGGTGCAAATCTTTGGGGCACCCAACTGCATCGAAAAACTCGAAAAAGAGAGAAGCACTTTCGAGCCAAGTTCACGAACCCACTTGGATCTGTGTTCGCCGGCTAGATAGAACTTCATCGAGAAAGTGTCAATTCAAGATCGTGGCGGTCCGCGCTGCGAATGAGAGGGGCAACGTTCGCTGGGCGCCGAAATTCCCAAATACGACGTGGAATCGTAGGATACAACCGGAGTGGCTTGAATCTCAAACGATCCGGCCAACCAAAAGTCGGTTTCTTCCGATTCGAACCGTTCGTCGTCAGACACCAGTTCGACGGCCTCAGTAGGCTCGGCAACGGAGGTTCTCATCGCAGATGGGATCGGACCTAACAATGAAAGCATCAGCAGGATGCTTGTAAAAGTCCACGCAATCAGAATACCAGAACGTTTATAACTCAGCCGAGTCGACATGAAGCCCCATACTAGACGGTCGTCTCGGCACCGTCAAGATCCAAACGGTCGGACGGGAGAACCGACATTCACCACTACTCATCGAGACGGTACTTCGTTCACGGTATAAAACGCATTGCGGTGCAACAGTTTCTCCTGGTCTCGAGAACGCAAGCGAACCAAATCCAGCTCGTACACGAATCCTGGATCGAGCTTTTCCAAAACGAGTTTCGCAGAGAGACCGTCTTGGGCAAGCGACACCGACTTGACTTTGGATTGGTGCTGGTCGATCTCCGGTCCCCCGTAACCAGCATGATACGGATGCGTGAACGCAGAGATCGCATAGGAGCTCGAGGCGCTTCCCGTAATCGGTTCGACCGGTTTCGTAAATGTGACCTGGAATCCATCTGGCTCGATGGTGATTCGGTTTATCTCAAAGGGCATTTTGCCGCTCCATTCGAGTCGCTCGAGAGCGAACGGTTTGATGCCGCGAACCGGCCAACCACGATTGGTTCCTCCGCAAAGCAAATTGCCTCCTGGAGTGAACTCCACATTGAGGATCCCTGTCGACAACCCCTCGCGGAATGGATAACAGGCCCCCTGCCAAACGCCGTTGACCTGCTCGGTCGTAGCCCGCATCAGGATCGATTGCGTATAGTCGCCAAGGAACATTTGATTTTCAAAGGGTCCAAACTTGCCTTGGGTCCGATCGACACTGAAAGCGGTAATCGATCTGCCCATCCGGATGTACGGAAAAATCACCGCATAAGGAACAAGTTGTTTGACGCGGTTCTTTTCCGTAACGATACGACTTCCCGAGTTTGGCATCTCGGGTTCAGGCCCTAGTTCTGGCGAGAACGGATACCAGTTGAAGCTGGCTGGATGGCCGTGAAAACTGTTTGGCGATACGGCCTTCAAACTGCACGAACAATTCCATGGCCCCTGACTCTCCACATAAAAGAGGGACCCATGCTCATCGAACCCGATACCGCCCGGACTGCGCAAGCCACTGGCAAACGCCGTCGCTTTTCCATCGGGCGCAATTTTCATGATCAGGCCTCGGTTCAGCGCATGGGAGTAGTACGATGCAGATAAACCTAGCGCTACGAATTGACTTCCATCCGTATCAAGCTTCGATCCGAAGGCGTACTCATGATAATTCGCATATCCCCAATCATCGGAAATGGTCTCAAAGCGGTCGGCAACCCCGTCGCCATCTGAGTCGCTCACACGAGTTAACTCACAGCTTTGTGTGACAAGGAAGGCGTCATCCTTCCATGTCAATCCAAAGATCTCATCGAGCCCCGAGGCAAAGCGATGAAACGATGGGTTCGGCTTCGCCGCGTCGATGCCATCAATCAAATAGATCTCGCCATGCCTTGTGCCAACAGCGACTTTCCGATCCGATACCACAGCAAAAGCCCCTGCTTCAATGACCGTATCCTTCGGCAATGGTATGTTGACGATTGGGTAAAAATCACGCTCGCGTTCTTCGGTCCCCCAACGCTCACCAACATCCTCTGCGCGGACTGGGCCCCGCCCTAACAGAACGATCATGACTAGAACAAACGAAGTTCGCATCGGACTACTTCTTGAGCGGTTCATACAGAAGCTCCAGGGAGGATTTGCCTTGAGGAATGTCCAGACGCAACAACAATTCGAATTGCGTCGGATCGTTGGAAAGCGACCTTAATTCAGTCTCCTTCGCCGGAACTTTCAGCCGCAATCGACCGCTTCGAAAGACTTGATCGGACTCGCGATGGATAGCCCCAACAAGAGCGCGGAACCACACAACCTGCGGCGTGGGAGACTGAAACTGAAGAACTCGCTGGAGCCGTAGTTGATCCTGCGAACCTTCAACCGTAGACCGATCTTCGATTTCGATCGTACCGCTTCGGTACTGAAACGTTGGAATCGACAACTTGTCTTGAAAGTACCCTCGAAACTGATAGCCGACATTCTTTGGGTAAAGTGGATTGGGCTTGGTAGGCTGCTCTTTGGTCATCACGGGCAACAATGGCCATGAAGCATTTTCATTCTCAAGTGCGGTGAACGAGACATCCTGTGGAAGAGTGATTGGCTCGCTGGCCGGATGGAAGTCCCCCGAGCCTTGCCCGCTCCAGTTCACGCCAATAAAATCCCCTTGCCAAATGGCTGACAGCGTTCCAGTCTCAGCGTTGAAGGCATAGCTTAGTCTTTCCGGAAAGCCAACTGCGATACCTCGAAAGCCCGCGACTCGACTGCGACCGCGATGCACCATGGCGCGATCGCCGACTTGGATCTTGGTGCTGACCGCTCGAACGCCCGATGGATCGGCCGCCGAGGTGCCAAGCGAAAGATAATACCAAATCGCCTCGATCTGACGGTCGGTGTTACCCTCTAAGATCGTATTGAAGGCAGCAACACCGTCGGGCCAAGCAGAAGGCATCACCGTGCGAGGCCGAAAGGCACCTGGGTTTCGAAGATAACGATGAAACCATTCGGGTTGAAGTCGCTCAAAGCTGGTCAGTAGATCGATCCCCTGATTCACATTCGCCGCTTTTCCGTTGAATGGGTGACAGGCTACGCAATTCGCCCCTTTGTCACCTATCAATTCGCGACCCGCCGAACGAATCAGTTTTTCTTTCTGCCGTTCGCTTTCCTCACTAGGATCGGGATTCGGGATATTCATCTGCGGACCGTCCAAAACATCAAGCCGCCTAAAGAGACTTGGCAAGTGCTGTAGATTCGCCGATCCATACTGTGGCATTCGAGTCACCATGTAGTGGCGAACGCTTTCACCATCGAAGAGCACTTTCTTCATCCAAGACGGCTTCAGCTTGGCCCCCATCAACGTAAGTGGTGGCGGAATACGACCATCATCGCCAAGATTCATTTCACTTCCCTTGAAGAAGGAATTGTGAGCATCATGCACGCCCCCATAATCGTCCCGAACGTGGCAAGCGACACAGCGATAGACAGTCAGCGTTTTCGCCAACGCGACTGGATCGGAATCGATGGCTGTGTCACCTTGGATCGTGGCGTCTTCTCGAATCGCTGCGACAATGGCCTGTCGCTGATTATCGTCGAGAGCGAAACGAGGGCTTCGATCGTTCGCCGTCTTCCCTGGCACCGTGGTCTTCCCTGGCACCGTGGTCTTCCCTGGCAGCGTGGACAAGCAACCAGCGGTAAAGTCCGCCGTCTTGAACGAGCTCGGCTTGAACGAGCCGACTGGCGGAGCAGCTTCGAAGCCCTTCAGTGAATGGCACGCTGCGCAATTCAATTCTTGAAAGTGTTTCTTTCCGGCGGAAACCAACGCTGCATCGGGAATGAGTGGCGCACTAGGTTCTGGCTGATCGCCCACCAGATACCCAGCAATTGCAAACGATTCAGAAGGAGTCAGCTTCATGTCGGGCATGCGACCTGAGCTACGAACTCGTAACGGTTGAAACAGGAATTCACTGAGAGACTTCACGCTGTACTTTGTTGCGACATGTTCGAGAGGAGCCACCATGGGCTTGATCGCTTGGCTAGCCGCTCGTGCTGGATCTTTGTCTTCCTCTTCAGCTTCCTCGTCGTCTTCGTCGTCGACCAGACTATTGTGTTTGGGATTCTTCTGCGAGTCCGAAGCCGATTCTTGAGGCCCGTGACAAGCGACGCAACCCACAGAATGAAATAGCTCTTTGCCTTGCGTGCGATCCAATGGTCCCGTAGGCTCGAGAGGCTCGAACGAAGCCGCGGTTGTCGACTGGGCGACTAAGAAGTGAGTCATCGCTTCAGCAATCTTCTTTCGCTCCGATTCTGGGCGTGCTCCCAACACGTCTGGCATCGTCGTTCCAGGATGAGCCGTTAATGGGGACGCAAGGAATTTTTGCAAATACTCGGATGTGACTCGTGTGCCTACTTCTGCCAAGTCCGGCGCTGTCTTTTCAGGAATAGCATTGCGTGCAATATCGGTATGGCAAGCCGCGCAACGCAGCTCCGAAATCAGCAAACTGCCAGATTGAACCTGCGTCAAAGGGTGATTTCCAGGCAAGGCCGGATCCCCTGAAGAAGCCATCGAACTGCTGAACAACAACAACATCGCCAGGAAGGTATTTCTCATGGTCGTTTCGATTGCGAAGTGCTGATTACTTGCCATGAAGTCAAAAATCATCGGTAGTAGGAAACGGGCTGAGGTTTGACGCCGAGTTCATCGTAGTTGAAGCCACTTTCCAGGGGTTGGTAGCTACCCACGATATCCACACTTCGGGTGTCGGAGATCGCTGCCTCCATCTGGAGACCCCAATAGGTGGCATTGATCAAGAGATGGCGAAGGCCAGGATTTTTCAAGTCGATGCCGCTTCCCATCGTGCAATGAAAGACTCGGGCTGTTTTACCACCGCTGGTCTGCCAAGGCTTTACCCAAGCGACAGGAAGCGGCTGAAGTTTTTCGTTCGGCAAGTCATCTGGTTTGCGACCCATCAACGGTTGCCCCCATACTAATGCTGAGCAGTCTGCCGGCAAGCTCTTTCCCTCCTGGTAGGTTCGATAGACATCGGAGTCGCCCCAAATGTCGCTGACGCCCGTCAGAATGGGATGCTGAGTGTGATCTTGGTCGAAAAAACCACGCGTTGAGTCTGCATGCCAGTTTCCATGATGATTGAGAAAGGTACCGCCAAGAACATCCTCGCCCCAACGTATTTGTTTGCCATTGATCTTGTAAGGCAATGGACCGCGAAAACCATGATTGGCGGTACGAAGCGCGATGAAAGGTTTGCCCGAGTCAACATAGTTTACAATCTGTTCCAATTCGGACTTTGGCAACGTCAGCAGGCGAGTGAAGAAGATCACCAAGTCCGCCGAAGCAAGATGTTCCAGGCCAGGAATGTGGTGGTCTTTAAACGAAGCCTCTTTTCCTTTCTCGGGATAAACCGGCAGCGTTGGATCGACGTCGCCTTTGTCATTCACAGCGAATAGCACAGTGCAATCGAATCCATGATGCGTGCTGAGAATCTTCGCCATCATTGGCATGGACTGTTCGCTGCGATACTCTTGATCGGCGGCGATGAGCACGATGCGCTTCCCCTTTCCCGGGCCATCCCCACCGGAATAAGTCAGCCACTGCTTGTCGTTCGACGACGGTTGATCTAGCTCCTGATTCGTGCCGAGCTGGAAGAAAACCGCGTTAGTCGCTTCACTGCGCGCCTGAACAACATCATTCCTTCCATCTGCATTGAGATCGCCAATCGCGATACCGTAGACAGCACCGTTCCCATCGCCAAACGGCAGTTCCTGGTACTGGCCATCAGTTCCGTCGTTCAAAAAGATGCTACTTCCACCTTGGGAATACCCAACGACCACATCGAGTCGTTGATCCTGGTTCATGTCTCCGACCGCGATTGCGTAAGCCTCTCGCTTGGGATCTCCGACAGGGATCGTCATGGGAAAATTTCCCTTCCCATCGTTCATGCATACCATCGTTCCGAATTGATCATCACCCACAATCAAGTCCATCGCTCCGTCACGGTTTAAGTCTCCCGTGGCGCAAGCGCGGGTCGAGCAGACAGCAGGACCAAAGGTCGTCATGCTCGAAAAGTTCATTTTCTGGTCATTGAATAGCACTCGGCTCGCACCACCATCGCGGTGTGGAACAGCAAGGTCCATCAAACCATCGCCATTAAAATCTGCGGGTACGATCGTTGTTGCGGATTCGGATGGTATGCCACGCCAACTGTCTTTTGGGAAGTTCCCATGACCGTCATTCAGGATGATGTAGCTACGACTCTTTCGATTAGCTACGATCAGATCAAGATGATGGTCTCCATTCATATCAGCGAGTCCGACATTGCGAGTATTCCAGGATGCATCACCCCAGGTACCAGCATTTACGAATACCCCTTGCCCCTTGTTTCGATAAATGATCTTCTGGTCGGGTTTGTCATTACTGACAACCATATCCAGGTCGCCATCTGCGTCCAAGTCTCCCAGTGCTGCCGTATAGCTACGATCCGGACGGTCTCCGAGATGTGTACCTTGAAAATTGCCCTGACCGTCATTGATCAGGATACGATTTTGAAGCGGCCAGTGCCTGCCCTTGGCCAAGACGATGTCCAGATCGCCGTCGCCATCGACATCGCCGATACTTGCATTGGCAGAGGTTTCCTTCGACTGTTCGAGATCGACTTGCTTGAATGCCATGCTAGGGGACTTCGGAACCGTATTCAATTGGCTTGTGGACTTGGTTCTAATGGCTGGCACATCTTGAATGCAATAAAGCTTGCTCCAGCTTCGCAGGAACAATTGGTTGTCCACAGCGACAGGCGAAGCATCGATGGTATCGTCGAGTTCATTGGTTGCGACAATATCCAACGTCTCATTGTCTTTGACCACCAAGGTTGTTCCTTCGCGACTGGTAAAGTAAAAGTGACCGTTGGCTAAAATGGGTGACGCATACATGGAGCGGATTCCCGTCAACCGAGTTCGTTCCAGAATCGCTTGACCCGTACTGGCATCGATGCAGCTGAGCACATTCGTATTGCCCGACGTGAGCAGCAGTCTGGAACCACTGAGAATGGGTGAGGGGACATAAGGGGTCCCTTGCTGGATCTTCCAGTCGATTGTAGGGCTGTCCGTAACATCGCCTCGCGACTGGAGTGGGATGGAACAGGCGAGCGACCCACGATAACCGCTCGTACAAATGACTGAATCGCGGAACCGTATCGGCGAAGGAATTGCATTCACCGTTTGGCCTCCGCATTCCCACAGAAGCTTTCCGTCGGTCGCATCATAGCTCTTGACCGAACCCGTTCCGTTAACGACGACCTGTTGCTTGCCTTCGTAGGTGGTGACCAACGGGGTGTTCCACGAACTGACTTCGCCAGCACGATCCACTTTCCAGCGAATCTGCCCCGTTTGCTTATCGATCGCGGCGATGAAGGATCCTTCTTCCTGATCCCAATTGATGATCAAAGCATCCTGAGTCAATGTTGGCGTGACAGCTTCTCCCCAACCGCTCCGAGTGCGCATATCGCCCAGATCCATGTTCCATATCGGATCCCCATCCAGCGAGTAGCAAAAGACACCTCGAGATCCAAACGAAAAGTAGAGTCGCTCACCATCCGTTGTCGGGGAGCCCGCCGCATAGGTATTGGTATCGTGCTTACCTTCGTGCGGGACTTGTTCGATCGCGATTCGCTGCCAAAGCTCCTTCCCTGATCTGCGATCATAGCTGGACACTACGAATTGATAAAAGAACTCATCAGGAATTGTTTTCGCGCGTTCGTCATTCACAATCGCGGTTGCACTTTTACGTTCCGTCTTTACCGCTGACAGTATGAAAATTTGATTACCAAACACGATGGGTGTCGCGGAGCCTTCTCCGGGTAAGTCCACTGTCCATGCGATGTTCTTGGATTTATCCCACTGCCTGGGAGGCATTGCATGGGTTCCCGTATGCCCGTCCGCGCTGGGGCCTCGCCAGTGGACCCAGTTTTCCGCAGCTTCTACATGTTTGGTCGGGATGGTCTGGATGGTCGCTAAGACCGATACGTAGACGAAGATCGCCCACAGTCGTTGGATGGCACCGTAGATCGTATTATTGTTCATGGTTGAAAGATCGGGTAACTCCCTTTACTTCGGTCCAGACGGCAAATTGTGTAGCAAGTATCTGAGAATGTGCATTCTAACATGCACCAGGGTACCGTCCCCTTCGCGCAGGCCATGATCCCGATTGGGATAGACCATGTAGTCGAACGGTTTCCCAAGGGCGATCAGCTTATCGACCAACCCTTCGATGATTTGAATATGGGTGTTGGTCTCGCCCGAACCGGTCATGATTAGCAGCTTTCCTTGGAGCCCCTCGGCGAAATGAATAGGGGCAGAGCGTTCATAACCCTCGGGGTTGACATCGCGATCTCGCATGAAGATCTCCTGAAACCATGCGTTGTAAAGATGGGGTTGCGGTTTCGGGACAACCGCGATTCCGACATGGTACGAATTCGGCTTACGAAACATGGCGTTCAGCGTATTCGAACCGCCACCGCTCCAACCCCAGATTCCGACGCGGGACAAGTCGACGAAAGGGCATTGCTTTGCGAGCGCTTGCAAACCCGCTTCTTGCTCTTCGGTCGACAATGGCCCCAAGCTTCCAAATATCGATCTTCGCCATGCGGCACCTTTGGGCGCAGGAGTTCCTCGATTATCGATCGATACCACGACGTATCCCAATTCGGCAACCACGCGATGAAAATCGATCTGAGCTGCTCCCCATTCATTCAACACGGTCTGAGCATGAGGCTCGCCATAAACATAGATAAAGATCGGGTACTTTCTTGATGCATCGAAATCCTTGGGCTTGATCATCCAAGCATCGAACACAATGCCATTGCCGATGTCGAGCTTCAGGAACTCGGTTGGGGAAGTGCCAATCGACTTCATCCTTTCGCGAATCTCTTGATTGTCTTCCAAGGAACTCACGGCGCGATGCGAATCGATTTCGACAAGCGTATGCACCGGAGGTGAGTCCAAGGTGGAGAAAGTATGAATTGCCCACTTGGCATCGGGTGAAAACAGGTATCCATGCGTGCCGACTTGATCTTTGGGCGAAATGCGTTGCGCTTCTCCGAGGCCTTCTAGCGAAACGCGATACAAGTACTTCTGCGTTCCATCATGGGGAGAAGCGTAGAAATAGTACCACCCGCGAGCTTCATCGATCACCGCGCGATCGATCAAATCGTAGTCACCCGGAGTCAGCAAAACTGATTCTTTTCCATCGCGTGAGCAACGATAGGCATGCCTCCATCCATCCTTTTCGCTGATGACGACAAACTCTTTACCTGCTTGAATCCATACCAGGCCCGAGTTCTTGCCCTGACTCGATTCTACCCATGCCTCGTTCGTCTCCGAATAGATCGTTTGAACTTGGCCGCCTCCGTTGATGAGCAGGAAGTCGCGTCGATCTCGAAAGCGACTGAAGCGTTCGATGAGCACTTCGTCGGAATTTCCTGCCCACTCCACTTGTCCCAAATAGATTCCTTCTTTGGGACAATCGATGGGCAGCCAACGCAAGTTCGTTCCGTCTGCGTTTACAACTCCTACGCGAAGCTTTTCTATGTCCCCACCCACTCTTGCAAAACGATGCTGTTGCACCTCAGGGTAGGATGGATCGCTTGGTACCAGCACGGACCTGGTTCGAACATCGGTATAATCAGCCTCGATGAACATGATCCGCGATCCGTCTGGGCTCCAAACAGGATCGCGGTAGTCCACAGTGCGATCGGATGCGTTGGGGACCAGCAAGATTTCCGTCTGATTCTCCGGATCGACTGCAAAAAGTTTTTCAGCTCGCGATTCGATTCGAAAACGGCCTTGAGATGAACGACTCTTGGCATTGGAATCAGCGTTCTTTTCATCCGTTCCCAAGATTCTTCTTTCCCCCGATCGTGCATCATGAAACCACTGGACTGGCTTCATGGTCGTCGGGTCGACTCCGTCGAGTACCAATCCGGAGCTATCGCTTCGCCATGTTGGCTGAAACTTCTTTGCACGGTACTCACCGCGCTCGTAGATGGACTTCAGTCGAGCATTCGCATGAGCTTGCCAATGGGATTCGTCGATGGATTGTGCATCCAAATCACGAATCGCCAGGATAAACCACAGGGCAAGAAGCAATCCAAGCGTAATGGTACGACGCAAAGGGATCTCAGCACGACAACTCATGGACGGAACTCTCCGAGAATTTCATTTACGGGTGCGACTAGGCACGATCACATCATGGTACTTCGAAGAAATTTATTGTATTGCAGCTTAGGCGTATCTGAATGTGGAAATGCGCATAATCGGAGAGCGGTATTCTTCAACAGGTCGGAACTGCTACGATGGTTCTCAAGACATTTTGGCCAAGACGCGTTGTGCGGCATCGATCGTGAAGTCGATATCCTCGGGGCGATGTTCGCGGGAAAAGAACAGCGCTTCGAATTGGCTACATGGCATGTAGACTCCTTCTTCGATGAGTCCCCAGAAGTACTGAGCAAACCGTTTGCGGTCCGATCGATCTGCAGTGGGCCAATCAACAATAGGATTTTCATTAAAGAACAGTGTCATCATGCTACCCATTCGTTGCATTTGAGCTGGGAAGCCAGCAGACGTCGCGGCGGATAGCAGGCCCTCCGCGAGTCGCGATGCTTGTTGTTCCAAATAAGCGTAAGGGGGATGTTTCATCAGGATCTGCAGTGTGGCTGCTCCTGCTGCAGTCGCTAGGGGATTCCCAGATAAGGTACCAGCCTGGTAAACCTTTCCAGCTGGCATCACATTGTCCATGATCGATGCTTTTCCGCCGTACGCTGCCAAAGGCAATCCGCCACCGACGATTTTACCAAGCGTGGTCAAATCAGGCTCGATCCCGAGCAAGCTTTGAGCTCCCCCCAAGGCAACTCGGAAACCGGTCATGACTTCATCGAAAATCAAAATGGCTCCATGCGCGGTGGTCTCGGAACGAAGTGCTTTCAAGAAGGCTTCCGTCGGAATCACGGTCCCCATATTGCCGACAATCGGCTCCAGGATCACTGCCGCAATGTGCTTTCCGTGCTCGGCAAAGGCAGCGACGAAACCCTCCACATCGTTGTAATTCAGAACGATCGTATCGCGCGAAGTTCCTGCGGTGACGCCGGGCGAATCAGGTACCCCTAGAGTCGCGGCTGCAGATCCGGCAGCAACCAACAGCGAATCCACGTGGCCATGATAGCAGCCTGAGAACTTGACAATTTTCTCACGCCCCGTTGCCCCTCGAGCGACCCGGATCGCACTCATGGTCGCTTCAGTCCCGCTGCTTACTAAACGTACTCGCTGGATGCTGGGTACGGCCTGCATGATCAACTCGGCAAGCCTGGATTCGTTTTCCGTTGGAGCACCAAACGACGTCCCTTTCGAAGCGGCGCGTTGGATGGCGTCGATCACCTCGGGATGTGCATGCCCTAGAATCATGGGCCCCCAAGATCCGATGTAATCTAGATAGCGGTTGCCGTCGATATCGTAAAGGTACTGACCCTTGGCATGGTCCATGAATATGGGCTCGCCACCGACGGCATTAAACGCTCGGGCGGGTGAATTCACTCCGCCGGGGATAAGCGTTTTTGCTTTGGCAAAGGCATCGTGGCTTTGGAGCCGGGAGGAAGGCAATGCTGTCATATCGGAATTTCGAAAAAACGAGGCTTCGCAAAAAAGTGGGTGGGGGCTACCAGCCCATGACCATATTCGACTCGATGATGCGTCTGGCTTTTTCGAGATCGGAACCAGTCTCGCTCATATAGAGTCGAATTGCTTGTACCTTGTCACCCGAGGATTTGTTCAAGCAATCACGGGCGATGGAACAAATATCCAAGCTTCGTCCAGTCGCTCCCAAGACAGCTTTTGAAATCACCCAAGAATCGCGAGGACGCTTGGTAATTCGGCTGATGGCGTCCGTTGGATAAGCTTCGACCAGGACATCGCGAGCGGACGCTTCGTCTTTCGCCCAAGTGATAAATATGTGAGAATCAGTCTCGATCTCGAATAATGGCATCGGAGCAATCCCGATCGTGCGTGAAAATGGATGTTCAAGTGGCTTGAGAATCGTATCAGGCAAATCGCCAGTCACCAAGCTGGTAAGACAACAATGCGAAATTACTCTGTATTTTTAATCGTTTTAGCGACTTGTGCTTTGGCTCTGGGGCCCTTTTGCGCGGTTTTAGTAGGTCCGGCTGGCTATGCTCGTTGGATGCTGGCTCATGCAGCGAACGAATTTCAACACGAAAAACCTATCGAAGCCGAAGCCATCCTTCAGAGGGCCATTCTCGCGTCGCGAGAAATCGCAGCGGATCCTGAATATTGGGCACTGCGGTTTCAGCTCGTTTTCGACAAATCGTCGCCAGATGCGGCTGCTATTGCAAGCTTAAAGGACGATGCCATCCGCTTTTTGAGCGAACTAGAGGATCGCGAACGCTACGTGGCAAGCTTGACCGTCTCCAATTTGTTTCAAGAAAATGACCAATACGCACACGCAATTGACGTTCTGCAAACACTTTATCCCCAGTTCGAAAAGCGAACGGCGGGAATGAACAACAACATTGCTTACTTTCGATCACTGCTTGGCCAAGATTTGCCGCTGGCCCTAAGTGAAATCAATTTTTCGCTGGAGTCTGACTCGAGTGCGGGGTCGATGGATACAAAAGCTTGGATTTTGCATGGGCTAGGTCGCGATGCGGAAGCGTTGAAGTTTGCGAACAAAGGGCTGGAGATGCTCTACAAGTCACTTTCCAACGGCGATCTCAACGCAATTGACCAAAGGATTCAATTAATCAGTGATCCCGCAGAGGCCCAGTTGTTTGCAAGGATGTTTGCTCCCGATCTCAATACGATCAGAAAAAAGCCTCAAGGCAACGAACCTGACGTTCCCGATACCCAACCTCAGGACGAAGCGGATTTGGATGCGATTCTCAAAGGAATGTCGGGCGAACCACAAGAGCCCCTGCAGAATCCGACTCCGTTGGAACGGCGGCCGCCAGGGCTGGAGCCACTGGAAATGATTAAGAATCGCTATCCTCAAATCGACCCATTTTTAGTCGAGGGGATCGCGAAAACGATTGCTGTCATGCGTTACCATCGAGCCTGCATCTTGCATGACCTTGGTCGATTTGATGAATGGGAACGCGATCATACGTGGCTGGAAATGTTCGGTTTTGAAGACACAACCCAACTGAAGTAGAATAGCGGTTTCGTTGTCCATTCAGTTCGGCTACGATGCATGTTCTAGTTCGATGGAGAACTCTCCGAACCGACGCGCAATCGAGGACAGATTTGGACCTATGAGCGAACTTCACCATGAATGCGGTGTTGCTGCCATTTATCACCTTCCCATCGGCGAGGAAAGCTTGCTGTGCCCTGAAGGGGGCCGCGAGGCAATTTCTTCGCTGCTGCCTCGCATGCTGCAGGATATTCAGAATCGAGGTCAATTGGCGGCTGGATTGACCAGCTTCAATCCGAACCGATCTCTCTTGCTGGATACGATGAAAGACATCGGGACTGTTAGCGAAGTCTTCCGGCTTTCGCATCGGGGCAAAAGCGAAGCCATTATGGAACACTACGCCGGTCGCGCCGCGATCGGCCATGTCCGTTATGCAACCTGCGGCCAGGATGATCGAAGCTACGCACAACCCTTCGAGCGTCAACACATTCACAAAAACAAGTGGTTTAGCTTCTGTTTCAATGGTCAGCTGGCCAACTACAACGAACTGAAGGAAAAGCTTACGGCCGAAGGGGAACATCACTTAGCGAGAGATACCGATACCGAAATCATCATGCACGAAATCGGTCGGCAGCTGACGACTGGCCCATCCGATCGAAGTTTGATCGACGTGTTTGCTGCCGCTGCTAAAAACTTCGACGGTGCCTACTCGCTGGCTTTGCTTAATGCCCGCGGTGAATTGCTTTTGGCTCGCGACCCGCTGGGGATTAAGCCCTTGTGCTATGCGATGGATGGTTCGTTGTTCGCATCAGCAAGCGAAAGCGTTGCTCTGCTGAACCTGGGCTTCGATCGCGAAAGTATCAAAGACGTTCCACCAGGCCACGCGGTGCTTGTGACCCCAACGGGAATGCGAATTGAAAAGTTTTGCGAAACGGGCTCTCCGGCTCACTGCTTTTTCGAATGGGTTTACTTCGCAAACGTTGCAAGCACGCTCGATAACCGCAGCGTCTATTTGTCTCGCACTCGATTGGGTGAAGAACTGGCCCGAATCGAGCTGGCCCGAAACACGATCCCGCTCGATAACGACACGATCATCGTACCCGTTCCGGATACGAGCAAAGCAGCGGCCGATGCGATGGCGTATCGCTTGCGTATTCCAAGTCGCGAAGGACTGATTCGCAACCGATACAGTGGTCGGACCTTTATCGAAGGTGGCCGCGCACGCAAAGCCAAAGCATCACTTAAGTACACGCCGTTACGAGAAGTCTTGCAAGGCAAACGCGTGATCCTGGTCGAAGATTCAATCGTTCGCTCCACTACCATGAAGGTATTGCTGAACCGAATTCGAGAGATGGGTGGCGCCAAAGAGATTCACGTGCGAGTCGCCTGCCCGCCGATCGTTGCCCCCTGCTTTTACGGCATCGACATGTCGACTATCGGCGAGCTGTTTGCACCGCAGTTTTTAGAGAATGGCGTTCTCACGGAAGAAGGACAAGACCGGATGGCCAAGTTGCTTGGATGCGATTCGCTGCGCTACTTGCCTATCGATTCCATCGCCAAAGCCATCGATCTCCCATCCTCGCATCTGTGCCAAGCTTGCATTACCGGCAACTACCCTACCGATTGTGGCCAACGGCTTTACACCATTGCACAAGCAAATCACATTGCGGGAAGCGGTGCTTCACGCACCTACGAATTGAATCCCGTACCGTAGCATGCTATCGCTCGTTCTCAAGACACTTGTTCATTATCGAAGCCTGCTGCTGCCGGTGGTGTTCGGGGTCGCTGTTGCGAGCGCGGTCATTGTTGGGGCTTTGGTGGTGGGGGACAGCATGCGAGGTTCGCTTCGCTTCATCGCGATGGACCGAATCGGATCTATCGACCGGATTGTATTAGCACCGAGATGGTTCCGCGAAGACCTTGCCAAGAATTTACAGAACCCGACCACGTCGAAAGAGGACATCCATCCAGTCATTTTGGTGCAGCAAGCCATCGCCGAAAAAGAGACAGCACGTGCTAGTGAAATGGCGCTGCTGGGAGTCGACCCCAGTTTTTGGATCTTGGGCTCGATCGCTCCAAGGGTGATGCCCGGAGAGGAAGAGGTTGTTCTTAATACGACCCTGGCTGAAAAGCTGCAAGCGAGCGTGGGCGATCAAATAACGCTTCGGGTCGCCAGCCAAGCGGTTGTTCCAGCGGATAGCCCGCTTGGGAAACGCGAACAGGATTCCATCGTCTTGCCTCGCTGGAAAGTGGTCGACATTATCGCAGACCAAAGCATCGCTCGTTTTTCACTGCGCAGCGACCAACGACCGATCATGAACGCCTTCGCCAACAAAGAATCGCTTCAGAAGGCATTGGAAATACCATCGCAAATCAACGCGATTTTCGTGGCCAACCCCAAGGCCACTCCAGTGCAAACGGCCAGCGCCCAGTCCGGGCCGCCTAAATCGCTGCTCGAAGAACTGGCCCCCAACTTGGCAGATCTCGGGATGACTTGGGAAAGAGTGACTCGTTCCTTTCCTGAGGGCTCTACCCAAAGCGTGTTTGACTACCATCAACTGACCACGGACCAAATGCTTTTGACTTCGTCCATGTCGGAACCTATTCAAAAGTCGGCAGAGAATTGTGCACCGAAACCGGTGCTAACGTACCTCGCAAACGGCACTCAAAAGCTGGACTCGAACCGTCCCGTTGGGCGAAGCGTCCCTTATTCCACCATCAGCGCAGTGGAGTGGAGTGTTTTGAACACAATGCTGAGCCCGAGCGGAAGGTCATCCGAGCTAACCGAGAAGAACTGGGTTGTTGTCACGCAATGGATGGCCAGTGAATTGGACGTGAAGGTCGGTGATACGATCCGAATCGATTACTTCTTGCCGGAAACGGTTGACGGGAACGAGATCGAGCGGTCGCGAGATTTGGTCGTTGCGGCAATCGCACCACTCACGAAACCATCCTCGCCCTACCGTCGAAACCGCGATGCGCAATTTGATGAATCGCCGACTCCCTTCAACGATCCCGCTTGGACCCCAGTTGTTCCCGGGATCACCGATCAAGAATCCATAAGCAAGTGGGACACCCCTTTCCCGTTGTCGCGGAAAATCGAAACGCAGGATGATGACTACTGGAATGACCACCGGCTGACACCCAAGCTTTTTGTGTCGTACGAGCTGGGTACGGAGCTGTTTGGTTCGAGGTTTGGCAAAGTCAGCAGTCTTCGCTTCGATGGACTCAGCTTGGAAAAGGCGGCCGACCTGGAAAAGCAGCTACAAACCGTCGCGGTAACGGAAATGGAATCGTTGGGTTGGCGCGATATTCCTTTGCGAAAACAGCAACTGATGGCTGCCAGCGGTACGACTCCCTTTGACGCATTATTCCTGTCGCTAAGCTTTTTTGTGATTGCAGCTGCGTTGCTGTTGGTTGCCTTGCTGTTCCGATTGGCGATTGAACAACGTGCCAACCATTGGGGGCTTTTCCTGGCAAGTGGTTGGACACGAGCTTCTGTCCGACGGTTACTGCTGCTGGAAGGTGGTATTGTCTCGATCGCAGGTGCGACACTTGGGGTCGTGCTAGGACTCGGGTATGCCTATGCCATGATTGCGGGCCTAAGAACATGGTGGATCGGCGCGATTACCGTTTCGTTCTTGGATTACTATGCAAGCTCTTTTAGTTTGTTCTTGGGCTGGTTTCTTGGTTGGCTTACCGCTCTTTTGACGATCTTTGTGGCGGCTCGTCAATTGAAGCAGGTTTCGGTAGCTAGGCTTTTGAAGAATCAAATGGAAAACGAGTACCGGCCTACGCAAGCGAGTTCACGCTGGGCCTGGCTTGCGATCGGAACAGGCGTTTCTGGTGTCGCCATCCTGGCATGCGGCCAATTCCTGCAAGGGCAAGCGCAAGCTGGTGCATTTGTGGGTGGCGGAATGCTGTTCTTGGTGAGCGGCTTATCGTGGATTTTGAATTCTTTGCGTTCATCGAAGCGAGGTTCGACGACCAAAGATCAAGGCATCATTACGGCCTCTGCCTTGGCTAGCAGCAACGCCAAGCGTGCTCCGATGCGGAGCGCTCTTGCGATCGGTCTGATTGCGATTGCATCCTTCTTGATTTTGTCGATGAGCTTGTTTCAGTCGGCTCCGACCGAAGCAGGAACGGGCGGCTTCTTTTTCATCGGCAAATCTCCTCACGCCATTCACAAGGATCTTGGAAGCGTAACGTATCAAAAGGATATACTCGCTGAGAAATCCACTGCCTTGGAAGACTCCCAATTCGTGCCATTTCGAGTTCGAGGTGGTGACGACGCAAGCTGCAACAATTTGTTCCAAGCGAATCAGCCGCAGGTTCTTGGGATTTCAAAACGTATGGATGCGATCGATCGCAATGCCAAGAACCAATCCGCGTTCGCTTGGTTCACGACAGGAAAAGTTGCCAGCGGCTCCACCCCATGGCAGCTTTTGGAAGCAGATGCCGACGGGTCCAAGGATTCCCCGCTACCGGTGGTGCTGGACCAGAACACAGCTTTGTGGGCACTTCATTTGGGTGGTTACGTTGGGGAAAGGTTTGCTTATTCCTTTGATGACCGCGAAGTCCATTTTGAGACGGTTGGCGTTTTGCAGAATACGATTCTTCAGGGTAGTCTGATTGTGGGCGAATCCAACTTTGAACGCGTCTTTCCGAGCGTCACTGGCTTTCGCTTGTTCTTGGTCAAGTTGAACATACCCGATGGACCGACGAAACTGGAGAAAGCGTCCAAGTTACGGATGGTGGCTGAAGAGGGTTGGTCCGAAGCGGGCCTCAGCTTGGCTCGAAGCGAAGACGTTTTGAAGCAAATGCTGGCCGTTCAAAACACCTACCTGGGGGCGTTTCAAGTGCTTGGCGCAATCGGCTTGTTGCTGGGGACCATCGGACTGGGGGTTGCACAGTTGCGTAGCGCCATCGAACGCCGCGGAGAGCTTGCGACGATGCGAGCGATCGGATTTACGAAGACGCGATTGATTTGGTTGCTGACGCTCGAAAATGCATGGCAACTGTTCCGTGGAATTGGAATCGGAGTGGGCTCGGCGGCCTTAGCGACCTTGCCTGCCATCCTGAATGGACAGCCTTTCGCTGGACTTGCTTGGCCAGCCACCATGCTTGGACTTGTGATCGTTTCCGGATTGGTTTGTAGCGTTGTGGCAGCGTGGACGGCCATGCGATGGCCATTGCTTCAATCGCTCAGGGCATCTTAAAGCATGACCAGCGACTTGAATCCCTACGAAGCAACTTCGGTTTCAAGCCGTGTGGAATCCAAGAAGACGCCGGAAGCGGTACGACGCGCTCGGTTTGCGATTTCCATGTGGGTATGCGGTGTTTCGGGGATCGCCTTTATGCCGGGATTGGCACCTCCCGAGGCTTGGCCAGAGGGTGTTCCCATCAGCGCTCATCTAGCTTGGTTGGGCTCCTTTTGTTGTAGCGTTGCATCGATCTTATCCGCGTGCTTCTTGTTCTCGTTGCCGCGGATCATGGACAAGATCGGTGCAATTTTTTGTATTCTTCTGGTAGGCTTCTGGCCATGCTTATTTGCAATTCAATGGTGGCTTGCCTTCGCGTTGGCAGCACGCACTTAGGATTAGCCTTTTGCTTTCCAGCCTGCATGAGCGGCCACCAAAAGGTCGAACGGCTGTCCGGTGGCAACCGTGTTATCGATCATTTCCAGTGTAATTCGTCCGTTTTCCGCTACATCTACGGTGGCACCGGCTTTGCGGCTCGAGCAAATACTGTGTCCCTGCTTGCTCTGCTATCGGAAGCAACTTGTAGCTTTCAGTTGTACGCTCCGCCGAGATAAACTCGACGAAAGCGAGAGCGGGCCCAGTTCCGGTAGCACACCAAACCTGTTGCGGTCATCGGGCTCGAGGCCCAGTTTCGCTTGGTGCAAGCGGGGGCCTCGTCAACTTCAACTTCAACTTCAAGAGCAGGGGAACTCCAAACGGTGCCACCCACCTTTGGGAACTCCCTTTCGGTCGAAAAATGTGGGTCGAAAGATGGTTAGCGAAAGTAAAGCTCTGAAATTTTTCGCCCCATATTTTTCGACAGACGCTTTTAGTACCTTCCGTTCATACTGGGGAGAAACGGGGGAACGTTTGTTCCCTCATACGCCAGAAGTTGGTTCGATCCCGTACGAAATCTTGGCAAGCAAGCTTGGAACTCCAAACGGTGCCACCCACCTTTGGGAACTCCCTTTGGAAACCGAAGGGGAACTCCAAACGGTGCCACCCACCTTTGGGAACTCCCTTTCGGTCGAAAAATGTGGGTCGAAAGATTGTTAGCGAAAGTAAAGCTCTGAAATTTTTCGCCCCACGTTTTCGACAGACGCTTTTAGTACCTTCCGTTCATACTGGGGAGAAACGGGGGAACGTTTGTTCCCTCATACGCCAGAAGTTGGTTCGA
>Ga0247831_1003675_pt1 | contig 21843 bp, 15 predicted proteins | sample LaCruzMarch2015__9_FD_192406 | JGI IMG/M metagenome (GOLD analysis project Ga0247831, IMG submission 192406) | Freshwater microbial communities from meromictic Lake La Cruz, Castile-La Mancha, Spain - LaCruzMarch2015_1m | ecosystem: Environmental > Aquatic > Freshwater > Lake | place: Spain...
CGGCGAAGGCGGAATCATGGACCTGTGGACCCGCGAAGCCCGACTCTTCAAGTACGGCTCAGGCACCGGCACCAACTTCTCCAACGTCCGTGGTGAAAACGAACAACTCTCCGGTGGCGGTCGCAGTTCTGGACTGATGAGCTTCCTGAAGATCGGCGACCGCGCCGCAGGTGCAATCAAGTCCGGCGGCACCACGCGCCGCGCTGCCAAGATGGTCTGCCTGGATGTCAATCACCCCGACATCGAGAAGTTCGTCAACTGGAAGGTTCGTGAAGAAATCAAGGTTGCCGCGCTTGTTGAAGGCATGAAGCACCTGGCACCGAACCAGAAGGAACTGGCGGAGCAGTTTGGGCTCAAGCTCGATTACGACTTCAACGGTGAGGCCTACTACACCGTCAGCGGTCAGAACTCCAACAACTCCGTGCGACTCTCTGATGAGTTCATGGACGCAGTGGAAGCCAACGGCGAATGGACCTTGATTCGTCGCACCGATGGCAAGGTCGCCAAGACCCTGCCAGCTGTAGATCTGTGGAAGCAAATCAACGAGGCTGCGTGGCACTGCGCAGACCCAGGCATCCAGTACGACACCACCATCAACGCGTGGCACACCTGCCCGGAAGGCGGGCGCATTAACGCCAGCAATCCGTGCAGCGAGTACATGTTCCTGGACAACACCGCGTGCAACCTGGCGTCCATCAACCTGCTCAAGTTCTATGACTCAGAGACGCGCACCTTCGACATCGAGGGTTACGAGCACGCCATCAGTCTGTGGACCGTGGTCTTGGAAATCAGCGTGCTGATGGCCAGCTTCCCATCCAAGGAAATTGCTGAACTCAGTTGGAAGTACCGCACCCTTGGTCTCGGCTACGCCAACCTTGGCGCCATGCTGATGCAGGCTGGTATCCCCTACGACAGTGACGCTGGTCGTGCAGTGTGCGGCGCGCTTAGTTCCATCCTGACCGGTCGTTCCTATGCAGCCAGTGCTGTGCTCGCTGCTGAGCACGGAACGTTCGATGGTTACAAGGAGAACAAGGAGCACATGCTCCGCGTGATCCGCAATCATCGTCGCGCTGCGCAGGGTGTTGCCCGCGACAGTGGTCAGTACGAAGAAATGCGCATCGCGCCGGTTCCGATTGATCATGCGGTGTTCACCGAAGGCCGCGTGACCATTTCCAACGCCAACGACATGCTCAGCCGCGCGGTTGCTGCATGGGACGACGCGCTGGCGTTCGGCAAGAAGCACGGCTTCCGCAATGCGCAGGTCACGGTGATTGCACCAACTGGCACCATCGGACTGCTGATGGATTGCGACACCACCGGCGTGGAGCCAGACTTTGCGCTGACCAAGTTCAAGAAGCTTGCCGGCGGTGGTTACTTCAAGATCGCCAACCAGTCGCTGCGCCCCGCGCTGCAGGCACTCGCCTACACCGCTGTGCAGGTGGATGAAATTGTCACCCACGTCATGGGCACGCTCAGTCTGGAAGTTCCACTTCCAACCGAGGATGGCATCGTTCCAACGCACGGAACCACGTTCCGTGACTTCCTCATTGAGTCGGGTTACACCGGCGATGAGGTGGTGCAGATTGAGAACAGCCTGCCAACCGTCTTTGAGATCTCCTTTGCATTCAGTGCGTGGAGCATGCCAGAGCGCGTCTTGGCTGCACACGGCATTGACGCCGTTGCTGCGCGTGCTGATCAGAAGTTCAACGGCCTCCGCGCCCTTGGTCTCAACCGCAAGCAGATTGATGCGCTGAACGTTCGCATCTGTGGAACGCAGACGGTGGAAGGCGCTCCGCACCTCAAGGACAAGCACCTTCCAGTGTTTGACTGCGCGAACCGTTGCGGCAACTTGGGCACGCGATTCATTGCGCCTCAGGGTCACATCTACATGATGGCCGCTGCGCAGCCGTTCATCTCGGGTGCAATCAGTAAGACCATCAATCTTCCGAATGACGCGAATGTTGAAGACATCGGTGCGTGCTACCGCCTGAGCTGGGAACTTGGTCTCAAGGCCAACGCCCTGTACCGCGATGGTTGCAAGTTGAGCCAGCCGCTCAACACCAAGAGCGATGCGTCAGACGAGCGTGAAGAAGAAGACACTGCTGGCTTGCCAGAAGTAGTCGCCACAACCACCTACGTTGATCGCATCGTCGAGCGCGTGGTTGAAGTGGAGCGCGTGGTGGAGCGCGTTGTTGAGCGCCCACGTCGTAGCCGTCTGCCAGACACGCGGCAGTCGCTCACGCACAAGTTCAACGTTGCTGGCCACGAGGGCTACTTGATCGTTGGTCTCTACGAAGACGGCACGCCGGGCGAACTGTTCATCACCATGGCGAAGGAAGGTTCCACCATTGGTGGGCTGATGGATTCGCTGGGAACCGCCATCAGTCTGGCACTGCAGTACGGAGTGCCGGTAGAGAGCATCGTCAACAAGTTTGCGCACCAGCGCTTTGAGCCGATGGGGATGACCACCAACTCGGACATTCCGTTTGCGAAGAGTCTGGTCGATTACATCTTCCGTTGGCTCGGTATGCAGTTCATCAACGGCTACCGCGAGCAGAACGCACCGCGTCGCACCAAGCCAGCGGAGATCTCCGGTGGCGGAACGATCACCCACGGGAACGCAGGAAGCGGCCCGATCAGTAACGCCGAAGCCAAGGAGGCTGCATGGCCAGTACGCTCAGGAGTCACCACGCACGACGGATCGACCAGCGGTTCGTCGACGCAGGCCAGCGCATCGCATTCCGTCCAGGCGAAGGCCGACGCGCAAGAGATTCTTTCGCGCCGTTCAATCTCGGTCGTTGTGGCCGAATCGATCGTCGATGGTTCGGATGGAGCGGACCCGATGTCACGCACTTCCGTAGTGAAAGAGACCATCACGGTCGGCGAAACGCGCGGCACTGGCAGCGTGCTTGATCAGTCCAACGCGCACCTCATGGGTGACGCTCCGGCCTGCGACGGCTGCGGGTCGATCACCGTCCGTAACGGCACTTGCTACCGCTGCCTGAACTGCGGCAGTTCGATGGGCTGCTCCTGAGCCAATGAATCACGCTCCATCATGCGGCGTGCCACGGATTGGCACGCCGCATGATGGGGCCAACTTCAAACGACGGTTGCCTCGCGCATGGCTGCGTGGCGCACCGCCAGACCCTCTGAAAGGAAGGTCAGGCTCATGAATCATGCGCCGTTGCACGGACTCCGACCCGTGCGCGGCGCGACAACAGACGCGATGGTGGCGAGTTCGTAACAGCGTGACGGTCAGCGAGTGGATGGACCCTCCTTGCATGGCTGGATGAGCACGGATATCAGCGAACTTCGGCCCCCTCTCCTGGGAATGGATGCCCCCCGGCCGGCACACTGGCGCGCGCAAGCGCACACGTGCCGGGCGACCGGGAAGGGAGACCCGACGCCTCACGGCTCGCCCCATCGCGTCACTTTCAATGACGAAGCGCTTCGGCGCTCGTCGTTCCTCCCCCCCCTGCTGCGGAAGCCCACCCCCGCGGCAGGGGGAATTTGTTTTTGCGCTGTGATGCCTGCTTTGCGTGCCGTGGGTGCCGCGCTTCCATACACTCCCGGATCATGCTGAACATCGCCACGACCCTTCGACTTTCCCCGGCGTGCGCGCTGTTTGTCCTGACCCTCACCGCGTGTGAAACCACGCCGGAAGCGCAGTCGCTGGCACGCAAGGTTGACCTTGATACCGCTCCGCTCACGCACGTGGTGCTGGTGCAGCTGAAAGACCCATCGCGGGCCGCCGAGCTGGTTCAGGACTGCGACCGCGTCCTACCGTCAATTGAGGGCGTTTCCGCGTACAGCTGCGGAGTGCCGCTCGTGATGGGTCGAACGAATGTGACCAGTGATTACGACGTTGGCATCTACGTGGGGTTCCGGACGGAGGCCGCGTACAGAGACTATGTGGACCACCCCCGTCATTTAGAGATGGTGGAGGGCTGGCGCGAGGGCTGGAAGTCCGTGCGCATGTTTGACATTGTTGACGGCGTGCCCGCGGCGATGCCGGTGAAGGTTGCGCCGGTGGCGACCGATGCAGTGAAGCCTGTGAAGGTGGATGCGGCGAAGCCTGCGCCAGCCGCAACCGTCAAGCCAAGCAGTACTGGCGCCGCTGCTCCCGCGCCGGCCGTCTCACCGACGACGCCGATTGCCCCCAAGTAAGGGGCGGTCTGATCGCAGGACCGGCTCGCGGATCGCTACACTGCATTTCATGGCTATTGAAACCACGCTCCAGGCCCGCCAGAAATGGTGGAATATTTTGTACGCCGTGATCTGTGCGGTGCTGGGCGCATGGGGCGCCTACGACTACTGGGTCACCATTCCACGCAAAGAGGCAGAGGTTGCCGCGTACGAAGTAGCCGCCACCACTGCTGAAGAGATGGAAGCAAAGGCGCGCGCAGCTGCCGCAGCGCCAGGCGCAGCGCAAGCGCTCTCGGTGGACGACGTCAAGACATACGAGGCCGCGAAGGCGGTGGTGGACAAGGGCAAGCCCGTTGCGCCAGCCGCGTATGACCGTCCGGTGCAGATGTGGCTGTACATCATCGGATGCGGAGTGCTCGGCGTTCCGTGGTTCCTTTGGGAATGGCTCTCGTCGGCCAGTAAGAAATATCGTTTGAACGCGGATGGATCGTTTGAATTCAATGGGCGCACCATTTCTATGGAAGACATCGCAGATATCGACATGGCCAAGTGGATGTCGAAGTCGGTTGCAACAGTTGTTGCGAAGGATGGCACGCGTATTACCCTTGACGATTACAAGTTCAAGAATTCAAACCTGATCGTTGGCGGGATCGCTGCACGCTTGTATCCCAACGACTGGGATACCGATGGGCGTGACCTGAATAAGATTCGTGCACAGGAAGAAGCTGCGGCGGCTGCCGAGGCAGCCGAACGCGCTGCGGCGAACGAACCCGCTGCGAATTCCACCACCGACAAGACAGTCTGAACCATGCGCTCGACCGCCGAACCGACCACCGCCATTGCCAAGCAAGACCGCTGCGGCGACTTGCCACATCGCCCACGCGTACTGCTCGGAAAGATGGGGCTTGACGGTCATGACCGCGGCGTGAAGTTGATTGCGCGGGTCATGCGTGACTCAGGAATTCATGTGATTTACAGCGGTCTGTGGCAGACGCCGCGCAGTTTGGCGATCGGCGCACGCGATGAAGACGTTGATTGCGTTGCGGCTTCGATGATGTCAAATTCGCACTTGGTGTTGGTACCGCGGTTACTCGCGGAAATGAAGGCCGTTGGCCGCGCTGATATCCCAGTGAATGTTGGCGGCATCATTCCGCAGTCGGATGTGCAGGGGCTGCTTGATGCAGGCGTTGCGCGGATTTATCACACCGGCACCAGCATGGATGAGATTGTCGACAGTGTGCGTGCCACGGTGAAGCCGTATGCGCCCGTGGTGTCAAGCGCGCGCGAAGCGGTGCTGGCGCGGCAGATTTCCATGGCGCATGCCGGGTCCCTTCCGGCCGGAACTGCAGTGAAGCGCCCTGCTCGCGTTGTGGGCATCACTGGCTCTCCAGGCGCAGGCAAAAGCACGCTGGTTGCAGCGATGGCAAACGAAGCAGTTCGACGCGGGCAACGCATTGCGGTGGTTGCCTTCGATCCGATGAGCCCGATCACTGGTGGTGCATTGCTTGGCGACCGACTGCGCGTTGACTTCAACGCGGTTGATGACAAGGTCTTCTATCGATCACTGGCGATTGTTGGCGAGGACTACCGCAGCTTGCCGGAAATCATCGGCTTGATCGGCGCGGCGGGCTTCGACACGCTGATCATTGAAACCGTGGGCGCTGGTCAGAATGATGTTGCTATCCGTCAGCATGTTGACCGCACCGCGGTGGTGGTGGTGCCAGGCATGGGCGATTCCGTGCAGATGGACAAGGCGGGCATTCTGGAGATTGCTGATCTCTTTGTTGCCAATAAGGCCGATCACGCGGGTGAGGCCAAACTGGTGCGCGAACTGCTTGACATTGCTGGCGGCCGCCCGATTCTGGAAACCATTGCCACCGAGGGCAAGGGCGTGGTTGAGCTGCTCGATGCGCTGTTGAAGTGACTGGCGCGGCGTGATTGCCGGAGGGGCATCCGCGCACCCAAACTCTCTACACTGTGGCGCTCGCGGCGGACCGATCCGCGCGCGTGCTGCTCGTTACCCCGCTACCTGATTTGAGGAGATTTCTATGTCCGTTGAACTGAAGCCCAACTGCAATCAAGCGCTCGAACTCGGTAAGTACGCCTGCGAATTCATGCGGAGTGCTTCGCCGTCGGAGTCGGTGCAAGAGCGCACCAAGCTCTTTCATACGGACAGCGTCTTGTGCGGCATCAGCGCGGTAGCCCTGTGCGCAAACGCGCCGGTGGTCCTGCGCGAAGAGGCGCTTGAATATCCAAACGCGCACGGCGTTCCATTCTTTGGAAGCACCGTGAAGGTTGCGCCGGAGAAGGCGATCGTTGCGAACAGCAGCGCGGTACGCGAGTGGGATTCCAACGGCACAAACTTTGGGTTCCGCAAGGAACTTGGCTTTATTGCTGGCGAGTTTGGGCACAATGATTTCTATCCAGTGGCGATTGCTGCGGCGCAGATGAAGGGCCTTGATGGCGCTGCGGCGCTGCGCGGCATGATGCTCTCTGATGAGATTCGCGGACGCCTTGCCGAGGTGTTCAGTCTCAAGACCTACAAGATTGACCATGTGGTGCATGGCGCGATTGCCAGTGCGGCCACGTGGGGTGCCATGATGGGCGCGACGCCGGAACAGATTGAGAGCGCCATCGGCATGGTGGTTGCGCATTACATTCCGTGGCGCGCCATTCGCGCTGGTAAGCAGCTCAGTGACTCCAAGGGCGCGAGCGCGGCGATCAGTACTGAAGTTGCGGTGCTCAGCATGATGCGTTCGATGCGCGGATTCATTGGGCCGAAGGACATCTTCCGGAATCCAGAGAGCATGTTCCGGCAGTTTGAGAAGACTGCGGGCGACAGTCCGTTCCCGTTGGTGTTGAGTACCACCGGCGATGACTTTGCAGTGATGGGCATGCACTTCAAGCTGGGGCTGTATGAGCACCAAAGTGCGGGCGCACTGCAGGGGATGATCGACTTGATGCGCAAGCATCCGGAGATCTTGGAGAATCCGGGGCTGATGAAGGGCATCAAGATTGTGGCGTACGAGCCAGCGTTTGGCATCATTGGCGATCCGGCGAAGCGCGATCCAAAGACGCGGCAGAGTGCGGACCATTCGATGGTGTACATCGTTGGAACGCTGCTGCGAAAGGCTGTTGAGAAGGCGGCGGAAATGAAGACTGGCAAGATTGCTGACGGCAACGATGCCATGTGGAAGACGCTGTTCTTAGCGCCGTATGACTACGACCCGGCGGCGATCGTGAATAAGACCACGCGTGCGTTCATGGAGAAGATGACGTTCGAGCATGGTGGCGCGGAGTACGACCGCAACTATCCGGACGGCATTCCAACGAGCGTGGTGATTACTACGACGGATGGAAGGACGCTTGACAGTGGTTTCGTGATGTACCCGAGCGGTCATGCGCGGAATGCAAGCGCGAATCTGAAGGACATCTTGGCGAACAAGTTTGAGCGGCTTGGCGCGCTCGCGATGGATGATCCGAAGCCGCTGGTAGCGAAGTTGAATGCGATTGAGAAGTTGGACGCGAAGCAGTTGGCGGAGGTGTACGACTTCCGGATTGTGAGTCGCGGCAAATTCGAATAAATTGCGTCCGGGGTATCCCCGCACCTATTTATGCAGACGCACCAAACCCGCGTATCGATGCCCAAATGGCATTTCTGCGAACGAAAACAGGTGCGGGGATACCCCGGACCTATTTCCATGCCTTCGATCGATCACTTCCCCAGCACGCACGCCACGTGGATCGGCACGCAGTTGACGATCATTGAAGGTGCGACGCCGGATGGTCCGGCGGCGCGGACGGCGCATCGGTCGGTTGCCACGTACCTGATGGAGCGATATCGCGAACCACTGCGTGCATACGTGGTGGGGTCCGCGCTGCGTGAGCTTGGTGAGCCGGATGAACTGGTCGCTGGATTCTTTGCGCACATGTTGGCGACGCCGGACTCATTGCTCAGGTGGCGCACAAGCGGCTTGCAGTTGCGGCGCTGGCTTATGCACGGAATGGCGTTCCATGGGCGAACGCTGCGCACGGATTCGCGGCGCAACCTGGAGCGGACCTCGCTTGATGCAGCGACTGCCGCTGGCGCTGAGCCGATGGATGACCGTGACGGCGTGCATGCGTTCGACCGCGCGTGGGCGCTCGAGCTGGTGAACGAGGCGCACCGCGTGGCGCACGCGGAGTGTGACGAGCGCGGTCTACTTGATGAATACGAGGTGTTCCGGCTGCACGTGAGCGAGGGGTTGCCGTACGCAGTGATCGGCCCGCGAACGGGGCGCACCGTGCAACAGTGCGCAAACGCCACGCGCCGCGTCGGCGCGATGTTGCGCGAGGCGGTCGCCGAGTTGCTACGCGCCGAGGGTGTGCCGGCGGGCGAGATGGAGGCGACGGTGGTCGAGGTGCAGCGGTTGGTGTCGGGGGGATAGATTTTTGTGCATGCGGAGCCCGTTCGCGCCTTGATGGTGAAACGATGATCGAAGCTAGTCCATCACGATGCACGCCGGAGCAGTGGACCGCCGAACAGGCGGCGCGCGCGATGGGGGTGGTTGATGAGGCGGATGGCGAGGCGCTGGGGGTGGAGGGCGCGGAGGTTGGCGAGATTGGGCACGAGCAGCCGAACGCGCGCGGCGGTGTGCGCTGGGTTGCCGGCGGCACTGCGCTTGCGGTGGTGGCGGCCGCGGCGTGGTGGTCGGGGGCGGGAAATAGAGATTCTCGGGAGATTCCCGTGCACGCAGGGGCTGATGTCGCCTTGATCGCCGGGGAGCACACTCTCAATTCAGGCCCGGGCGATATCAACAACAGCAACGGAAGTTCACATATGAAGATCCAGACCACAGCGGCGGCAGCATTGCTTGGAGCAGCGGCGGGTGCGTTTCAGGCGCAAGCGGCGGACGCAGTGCAGTGGCGTGTGGAGGATGGGGGGAATGGGCATTGGTATCAGGCGGCGCAATTGGCAGTGGACTGCTGGGACCAGTCGCGCATTCTTGCGTTGGCCGAGGGTGGCTACCTAGCAACCATCACATCCGCGCAGGAGAACGTGTTTGTGTTGGAGCAGACTTCGATGTTCCCCAACTCCAACATCTCGATCGGAGGCTTCAAGGATCTGCCGAGTGGCGAGTGGCGGTGGGTGTCAGGAGAGGCTTGGACGTACTCGTACTGGCAGGATGGGGAGCCCGGGTGCTGCGCTCCAGATGAGTGGTGGCTCGACATGAATCACGGGACGGGACGTTGGCGGGATCGAGTGCAGTGCATTGATCCGTCACACCCGTATCCGGGGGTGATAATTGTCGAATGGTCCGCCGACTGCAACAACGACGGCATCGTCGACTACGGCCAATGCCGCGATGGCACGCTGCCGGACTACAACGGCAACAACATCCCCGATTGCTGCGAGCGGGGCGAGGCGTGCGTGGTCGGGAACTACCCGGTGCAATGGCGGGTCAGCGAGGGCGGGAACGGTCATTGGTATCAGGCCAGCCAATGCGATTGCTGCTTCGAACAAGCCGCGGCGATCGCGACGTCGATCGGTGGGCAACTTGCGTCCATTGATGAAGTTGGAGAGCAAAGCCGCGTTGTCGTGGTAGTTCCATCTACGCGGGCTGCAAAGCTCGGTGGCTTTCGTGAACCGGCGGCGGATCCCTATATGGGTTGGCAATGGCTCTCGGGCCGTCCGTTCAATCCCGCCTTCGTTTCATGGGCAGATGGAAATCCTGGCTGCTGCGGGCCAGAACAGTATTGGCTGCATCTTCAGGCGACGCCAGGCGGCGGATTTGGGCTACATGACGGATTTAACTGCGCATGGCCCGGTTCAGACTTCATATTGATCGAATGGTCCGCCGACTGCAACTCCGACAACATCGTCGACTACGGTCAAATCATCTCCGGCCAACTCGCCGACACCAACACCAACGGAGTTCCAGACATCTGCGAATGCGCAACACACCCTGAGCTCGGCGCATGTCGATGCGATGGCGACATTGTCACGGATGGCCTCGTCAACGGAGCGGATCTCGGAACACTGCTCGCGTACTGGGGGTTCACTACGTCCGGCCAATACTCACAAGCATCGGACATCAATGACGATGGGCGCGTTGACGGATCGGACCTCGGCGTACTGCTTTCGAACTGGGGCGTCTGCCAGTACCCAGGGATCACGGTGCCCGTGTGGGCGACATTGATCGAGGCGATGCCGGACCCGGCAGTGGTGACGGATCCTGCATTACGAACAGCTATCGCCGCAACCGGTCTCGCCTGGCGCGTGCGCGACACCGGGACGGGGATCGAGATGCTTCTGGTTCCCCCGGGGGCGTTTGAGATGGGGTGCACAAGCGGATCGAACGCGTTTGGGTGCAATGAAAGGGAATTACCTACTCATGCGGTAACGATCTCCGGTGCGTATTACGTCGGCAAGCATGAAGTCACGCAAGCGCAATGGCTACAGACCATGGCATCCAACCCTGCGTCCTTCCAGGGGTACGCGGACTCATCCTCCCGCCCCGTTGAGTCTGTGTCTTGGAGCGCCGTTCATGGATACCTGACCGCGACCGGCCTGCGTCTACTTACCGAAGCGGAATGGGAATTCGCCTGCCGCGCCGGAACGGCGACTCCGTTTTACAACGGCTCGACCGATGACAGCACGGTCGGCAACCTCGCGTGGAATCCATCCAACGCAGGCAACGAGACCCACGCGGTTGGCGGCAAGGCGCCGAATGCTCTCGGCTTTTATGACATGCTCGGAAATGTCTACGAATGGGTCAACGACTGGTACGGCCCATACTCGGCGAACGCACAGTTCGACCCAAGTGGACCGGCGACAGGGACGTACCACGCTATACGTGGTGGGGCGTGGTACCTCGACATGGAGACCGTGCGTTCGTCGTCTCGAATCTATGGATTTCCCACCGACCAGCGCCCATTTATTGGCTTCCGCGTCGGCCGCAATCCCTAGCCCCTCACGCCGATATCAGGGACAGTGGTGAACGGCACCTATCTACGTATTTACAGGTGCGCCACCACCGCGGCGACTTCGTTCTTCGATCCCAGCACCAACGGCACGCGTTCGTGCATTTGGCTGGGGACGATGTCCATCGTGCGTTGGCCGGAGGCGGTGACGCTTGCGCCGCCGGCTTGCTCGACTAGGAAACTCATCGGGTTTGCTTCGTAGAGGAGCCGCAGCTTTCCGTTCGGATGCTTCTTGGTGGGCGGATACAAGAAGACGCCGCCGTTCATCAGCGTGCGGTGCATGTCCGCCACCATCGAGCCGATGTAGCGGCTGCTGTAGCCGTTCTGGTGCGCCCACTTCAAGTACTTCTGGAAGCCCTCCGGGAAGCCCTCGGCGTTGGCCTCGTTCACGGAATAAATCTTCTTGCTCGCGGGCATCTGAATGTTGCTCTGCACCAACATGAAGCTGCCGATCGACGAATCGAGTTCAAACATGTGCACGCCGCGACCAGTGGTGATCACGAACACTGTGCTCGATCCGTACAACACATAGCCCGCAGCCACCTGCTGGTGACCAGCTTGGCACACCGTCTCCACCGCGCCGTGAATCTTTGGGTCGTTGCGCAGAATTGTGAAGATGGTGCCGACACCCACCGCCGTGTCAAGATTGCTTGAACCATCAAGCGGGTCGAACAACACGCAGTACTTGCCGCCCTCGTGACCGCGGCGCAGAATGGTCGGTTGCTCTTCTTCCTCGCTGCCAAGCACGGCGATCGATCCGCGACCGCCGAGGACGCGCATGATCACCTCGTTGGCGATCACATCCATATGCAACTGATCCTCGCCCTGCACGTTGATGGTGCCGTCTTCGCCGAGCACATTCTGCAAGCGCACGTGGCGAACCTTGTGGGCGATGATCTTCGCGGCAAGACTGATGGCGCTGATGATCCAACTGAAATCGCCCGATGCGCCCGGGTAGCGCGTTTCCTCCTCCAGGATGAACGACTGGAGCGAGACGAGGTTGTCGGTGACCACCCGGCGCGGGGGCTGCTGCTCTGTGGAATCCGGCATAAAGTGAACGATATCATTCGCGACCCGGCTGCATGTGCGCGCCGACCACACTTCAGAGAATCAGGAATCCACCCATGAACCAGCCCGTCATCGTCGCCGCTCGCCGCACCCCGATCGGTAAGTTCTTTGGCAGCCTCGCGCGTGTTCCGGCGCCGGTTCTGGGCAGTTATGCCATCAAGGCGCTGCTCGAGGATGCCCCGGCCGCCAAGGGCCATGTGGAGGCGTGCATCATGGGCAACGTGCTGCAGGCTGGCGTTGGTCAAAATCCGGCGCGCCAGGCGGCGCTTAAGGCTGGAATAGGCGAGACCGTCAATGCGGTCACTGTGAATAAGGTCTGCGGCTCCGGCCTTGAAGCCGTGATGCAAGCCGCGAACATGATCCGCCTTGGCGACGCGCACTGCGTGGTGGCTGGCGGCATGGAGAACATGGACTTGGCGCCGCACCTGGCGCAGGTGCGCGGCGGCATCAAGTACGGCGAGGGCAAATTGATCGACCACATGCAGTTCGATGGTCTCACCTGCGCGTTTGAGAATTGGCCAATGGGTAACGCTGCCGAGCACACCGCTTCAAGCTGCGGCGTGACCCGCGGCGCGCAAGATGCGTTCAGCGCGGAGAGCAATCGCCGCGCGGCCGAGGCAACCAAGAACGGTTGGTTCAAGGCGGAGATCGTTCCGCTGTCTGCCGAGCAGTGCATGGCGAAGACCGGCCTGGATGTTGACGAAGGTTTCCGCGCGGACACCACGGCGGACGGCCTTGCGAAGTTGCGCGCCGCGTTCACGAAGGACGGCACGGTGACGGCTGGAAATGCGAGTCAGATTTCTGACGGCGCCGCAGCGGTGCTGGTGATGAGTGAATCAAAGGCGAAGGAACTTGGCCTGAAAGTGCTGGCGCGGATTGTTGGATACGGCACTTCCGGAGTCGCGCCAAAGGACTTGTTTACGGCGCCGAAGGTTGGAATCGAGCAACTCCTGAAGAAAACCGGCAAGACCGTTGCAGACATTGACCTCTTTGAAGTGAACGAGGCATTTGCCGCGCAGGTGCTTGCGAATGTCACGCCGCTGGCGATCCCGCACGAGAAGCTAAACGTCTGCGGCGGCGGCGTGGCCCTTGGTCACCCGATCGGCGCAAGCGGTGCGCGCGTGCTAGTCACGCTCATCCACCAGCTACACCGCACCGGCGGCAAGCGCGGCATCTGCAGCCTGTGCCTCGGCGGCGGCAACGCTGTATCAATGATGGTCGAAACATAAATTCGTCCCGTTCCTCCCGGACCATTTTAAAATGGTCCGGGAGGAACGGGACCATTTTGTTTGATGGTTATGGCGACGGGCGGATCGAACGCAATTTCATGCCGTCGGGGGTCTGCTCGAATTCCATGACGCGGAATTTGAACTGATCCCATAGGTGCGGCGACAAGGTCGCGCGCGTCAGGCCGGGTCCCACTTGTTTCATGGAAACATCGGACCCCACCGCGTTGAAACGCATTCGGTTGAGCAGCTCCATGGTGACGCGCCGGTTGTCCTTACACCACTTGTCAAACCCCTCGAAACCACCGTTTCGCTTCCATTCCGCGCGCGCTTCCGGCGCGAGCAGCTGATCCCACATCAGCTGATATTCCTCGTTGCGAAAGCACGCCATGGTGTTCGCCACCACGTGCTCCGGCATCATGCACCGCAACACCACCGTACCGTCCTCAAGTCGTTCGCGCGGCTCGAATGCCTTCGCGGGAATCGGCTTGCCGTCCGCACCGAGTTTCGGCGGCAACGGCGCAGTACCCGGGCCTGCCTTGGAAATCGCCGTCTCGCCGAGCGGTCGATCCACAAAGATCACCTTGGTGCCGTCCCGCAGCATCATTTCCTTCGGCGCATCACCGTCCACCATGTAACTGGGGCGGTATCGATACTCCACGCGCTCCGGCGTGCACGCGGAGAGGATCGCCGCGGCAACGAGTGAAATCACCGCGCCATGAGTCAGTCCGTACTTCATCCCACCCGCCCCGCCGCCAAACCCGCTGATCCAAGCGCCCGTACCACTGGCTCCAAGCGCGCGATCGACCACGTCACATGGTGCGCCTGCGCTGGATCGGTGGTCGGCACGTCCGTTCGTTGATGCGTGCCGCGACTCTCGTTCCGTGCGAGCGCCGCGCGCGTCATCAGGAGACCCACCGTGAGCAGATTCTGCACCTCCCAACCTTCGGGCGTGGAGAACACCTCGTCCATTCCATAGCGGCCCCAGAATGCAAACATCGAAAGTACATCGGTGAGATGCGCGCCACTGCGTTCGATGCCCACGTTGCGCCACATCGCACTGCGAAGACTCGAGCGAATGTCTGCCAAGTCCAGCTCGCCGTGCGTTGCCGTGTGCACTTCGCTGACAATCGCTCGCGGCAACACCTCGGGAGGCGCCTCGCGTGCAATGGAAACCGCTACGCGTCGACCGAACACCAACCCATCAAGCAAACTATTGGATGCCAATCGATTGGCGCCATGGACTCCGTTTGCAGCCACCTCACCGCACGCCCACAGTCCCGGCAACGACGTACGACCATCAAGGTCCGTGCGCACTCCGCCGATCATGTAATGCGCCGCTGGAGTCACCGGAATTCGATCACGGGTTGGATCAATATCGAACCCCGCCAGCATGCGCGCAAGACCCGGGAATCGCTCAACGAATCGCCCCGGTGCAAAGTGCCTGCAGTCAAGAAATACATGACTTTCGCCACTACCGGAAAGATGGCGAACGATGGATTTACTCACGACATCACGCGGCGCTAGCTCCGCCATCGGATGAAGGCCCTGCATGAAGCGATCGCCGTTGCGATTGACGAGGTATGCGCCCTCGCCGCGCACCGCTTCACTGATGAGCATGCGCCCGGCACCGGCTACGTACAGCGCGGTGGGGTGAAACTGGAAGAACTCAAGATCGGAGAGTTCCGCGCCCGCGCGCCACGCCATGGCAACGCCGTCGCCGGTGGCAACTTTCGGGTTGGTGGTTTCGCGGAACACTTGCCCTGCTCCGCCGGAAGCAAGCACGGTTGCGCGCGCCCAGATGATCTGCAGCCCGTAGCGCGGATGCCAGCTCAGCGCTCCAAGCACGCGCCCCGATCCGTCCGCAGCACGCAGAAGATCAATGACAAAGCAGCGATCGAACACGCGAATGCCGCGCGTCGCGCGCACGCGTTCAATCAAACAACGCGCAAGCTCATAGCCCGTTGCATCACCATCGGTATGCACGATCCGCGCGTGATGATGCCCACCCTCCAGACCAAGCGCAGGCGAACCATCCGCAGCGCGATCGATACGCATGCCCCACTCTAAGAGACGCGCGATCTCGTGGCGACCCTCGTCAACAAGCGCGTTCACGGCACCAATGTCACAGAGTCCAGCGCCCGCTTCCAAGGTGTCGGCAACGTGGCTCGCCACCGTGTCTTGATCGGAAAGCACCGCCGCAATTCCGCCCTGCGCCCAACTGGTGTTGGAAAGGTCAACTGCCTCTTTCGCCAACACAATGACATCACCGTGCGCCGCAGCCTCAATGGCAGTCCGAAGCCCCGCCACGCCGGTGCCAATGACCAGCACATCCGTGAAGATCTGCGGCAGTAACGCACTGCGAAACGGAATCAGGAAACGGCGGTCGTGATAGATGTGCATCGGAACAGGCACCATCCTAGGCAACCAGTGCTCTGAGCCTCGACGAATAACACGCGCGCGGGTTCAGAACACATGCATAACACCTCGTCACGCGCGTGCGAACCTTTCCGTCACGCCCCGTACGCCTCAAGCGCCTTCTTGCCGTACACCGTGGCTGGTCCGCCATTCATCAGCGTGCAGACATCAAGCGTTTCCTGAAGTTCTTGCAGGGTCACGCCAGCAATTTTCGCAGCTTTCGTGTGATGAACAATGCAGCCCTCACAAAGCCGCGAAATGCCGCAGGCGATAGCGATCAGTTCCTTGGTCTTGGTATCGAGCGCATTGGCTGCGAGACTTGCATGATGAAGTTGCTTGAATGCGGCAGCGGTTTCTGGGGTCATAGGTAGCTCCTACAAAGTTGTTGAACGACGGATAGATGTGCCACGCACAGCATATGTGTAGACCATCAACACGCATGTTCGGTGACTGAAATGCGATGGACAATACGGAAACTACAAGTCAAGATGCGCCAATCACTGCTTGGCGTTACCAGCTCGCACCGCCGCCGAATCAAAATCCGCTGCCCAAATCTGGCTGGACTTCTCTCCGATTCCCCGCTGCGCCGTCCACATCATCCACTTTCCGTCGTGGCTGAAGACCGGGAGCACATCAGCACCGCTGCAGTTGGTAATCCGAATGGAACTCTCTGGATGCATGGCGTCGCGCATCATCACTTCGTAGTTCTGGTGCCCCATCTCACTTGATCCATAGATGAAGTGACGACCATCGGGGTGGTAGTACGGGCACCAATTGACGTGCTCATTCTTGGTGAGTGCACGTTCGTTGGAAACTCCAGTGACTTTCCCGGATGGATCACGCACCAGATCGGCACTGAAGATCTGCAACAGACTGTCGCCTTGCCGATCGCTGCGAAAGATGATGCCGCTGCCATCGGGTGTGAAGAACGGGCCGCCGTCGTAGCCGGGGGCGTCCACAATCTTGCGCTTTTCACCAGTCGGCATGTCCATCACCCAGAGATCGCCCTGCGTCTTTGGATCCACTTCCGTATAGAGGAGCGTGCGGCCATCCGGGCTGAAACTGCATTCGGCCGCATAGCCGTTGCCGTCGCCGACCAATGTCTTGAGGCTGCTTGCAGTGCCGTCCGCGGTGCGCAAGTTCACCTGCACGATGCGCATCTCCGGCGGAAACTGCCAGCGGTACTTCCCGGTGCCGCGCTGGTAGCCGGGCGTTTCCTTATTGGAAGGCGGCGCAATGGTGCTGCCAAAGATCAGAATCTCCGGGTGCTTTGGGTGGAACCATCCGCACGTGTTCGCGCTGCCTTCGGGACTGATGCGCTTGATGTTGGCGATCGCTGAAATGCGTCCGTCCGCACCGCGCACCACATCGGCCACGTACATGGAATAGAACTCAGCCGGCGCGGCGTCACCGATCGGCTTCTCGATGGCTTGAAAGACAATGGTTCGATCATCGGGGCTGAAGTAACTCTCGCCAGCCTTACTAAATCGATCCGGGAACGTGAGCTGCACGTGATGCGTGAGGACCGATGCCTCGGTGGCGCGAAAGTCAGTAAGCGGGGTCGGCGCCGGTGTGGAGGTGGCTGACGCGGCAGCTCGCCCGGCGCCCGGCGCGGCGCCCGGCGCGGCGGTCGTTACGGCAGCATCCTTCTGCGATGAACATGCGGAAAGGGCGCCAAGGGCGACGACAATGCATACAAGCCGGGGTGCGAACATTCCGCAATTCTAAGACCGTTCCGCACCGAAAGTAGCACCGTCCGCGCAATAATGAAGACGAAAAGCGCGATCACTCCCTGCACCGCCAGAAATTAGGGACAGGGGTGAACGGCACCTATTTCGGCACCGGGGTGAAGGGCGCCAATTCATTACCATCGGGGAATGGACGGACGCGGGTACGAACTTCTGTTTGCGGATGAACACCTCCTAGTGGTGAACAAGGAGTGCGGGCTGCTGACCGTACCGGGCATCGGTCCAGAGAAGGCCGATTGCCTGATCGCGCGCCTGCAGAAAGAATGGCCGACCGCTCGCGTCGTGCATCGACTTGATCGCGACACCAGCGGCGTACTGGTGGTGGCACTTGATGCGGAGACACACCGCGCACTCAGCATGCAGTTTGAGCGCCGCGAAACTACCAAGACCTACATCGCCATTGCCGCTGGCCATCCGCCCAAAGAAAGCGGCGAGATTGATCTGCCGATACGGAAGGACCTTGTCAATGGTCCGCTGCAGATTGTTGATTTCGTGCACGGTCGGGCCAGCGTGACCCGGTGGCGCGTTCTTGAACTCTTGAACGAACCCACACGCACTCGCTTTGAACTCACGCCGATCACCGGTCGCAGCCATCAATTGCGCGTGCACTTGTTAGCCATCGGTCATCCCATTCTTGGCGATGACCTCTATGCACCCGCCGATGTCAAAGCGCTCTCGCCGCGCTTGTCCCTGCACGCGCAGCAACTTGGATTTACACATCCCGCCACCGCAGCGGCTGTTGAATTCACTGCGCCAGCGCCGTTTTGATCTTGTTTGGCGCATGCGACTGACCCGGCTCCTGCACGCTGATTCCGTGTGCAGACAGCGCGCGACCGATCGCCATGAGCGGGAAATACAAGCGGTACAGGTGGTATCGCAGGTAGAAGACTTTCGGGAATCCAGTGCCCGTGAATTCCGTCTCCGCCCAACTACCGGCCGGATCGCCGTCCGGATTCAAGCTCGGCTGCACGGCATCGCCAGGCTGCAATTGCGTTTGCGCAAGCCAACGAAGCGCGCGCCACAAGTCCGGATCGTTCGCTCCGTACACCTCTTGCAACACCATCGCCGCCCACGCGGTTTGGCTGGCAGTGCTCGGCCCGGTTCCCATCAGTGATCGATCTTCGTAGCTATTTGCAGTCTCACCAAAGCTGCCGTCCGGCTTCTGCACGCTCTTAATCCAAGCACCAGCGCGCTGAATCCAAGGCTCACTGCGCGGGACGCCGCAACGAATCGGACCGATCACTGCCTGCCACGTTCCGTAGATGTAGTTCACGCCCCATCGACCCCAGAAGCATCCTTCCGGCTCTTGATGGCCTTTGATGAATTCCACTGCGTGCGCGATGGTTGGATTATCAATGCGGTAGCCGAGCCAACTCATGCACTCGAGCGTGCGCCCAGTGATGTCGTGGCACGCCGGATCTTGCATCGCGTTGTGATCAGCAAACGGCACGTACTCATAGATCTGGTGATTCCGCGTGCGGTCAAACGCGGCCCATCCGCCGTTCTCGCACTGCATGGCAAACACCCACTCCACTCCGCGACGCGCCGCGGCCTCATTCTCCGCACCACCCGCGCGCTTCAAGGTCATGGCAACCATGACGGTGTCATCAACATCCGGATACCACGCGTTCTGATACTCAAAGTACCAACCCGCTGCGCGTGTTCCTGGGCGCACATTGGCCATCCAATCGCCAGTCCAGCGAACTTCCTTCGCGCGCAACCATGCAGCAGCGTGATCAAATGAATGATCTGACGACGCAGTGAGCCCGCAATCGGCAAGCGCGTATCCAGCAATGCCGGTGTCCCACACCGGGCTGAAACATGGCTGAATGTGAATGCTGTTGCCATGTGCGGAAGCACCTTGACCGGCAGCATGCGCAGCAGGTTCCTCTATGAAAAACGCATCAAGATCTCTCTCAGCGCGCGCTACCAGTGGATCGTTTCGCTTCACGCCCAGCGCGTGGAACACCACCTGTATGTACACCATGGGCGGGAAGATGGCGCCTAGACCCTGTGTCGGCGCCGGTGCATCTTGTGATGCACGTGCCAATATCCAGCTGTATGCCGCACGGATCGCCGACATACGCGGCGCGGTGCCGATCGATCGCCCAACAAACTTCAACACGCTGTCGACCACCTTGAAGAACACGCGCCAGAAGTGCGGCGTAGTCATTGGCATCTTGAGTCGATGCCGGTCATGCTCGCTGACAAAGAGTTCGGCAATCCCCTGCTCGCTTCCAAGCTTTCGAGTCGGCTGCAGTGTTGCCACAATGGCGAGCGGCAGAATCATGGTGCGGCTCCACGCACTCAGGCGGTCCATGTGAAAGTAGAACCACTTGGGCAGCCAGACGATTTCTGGGGGAATGGCCGGTACGGCGTTCCAACTAATTTGCCCAAGTGCCGCTAGATAGAAATTACTGAAACTGTTGCACTTCTCTGCTCCACCCATGGCGCGAATCACTGCACGGGCGCGGCTCATGTGCGGCGCATCCGGCGAGTCGCCATGCAGCTTCAGACAGAAGTACGCCTTGACGGTTGCGCTGAGATCAATGGTGCTTCCTGGATACTGCCCCCAGCCACCATCCGCGCGCTGCTGCAAGCGCAAGTAGCGAACGATTTTCTCCAGCGTCTCCACACCATCGCGCCCGTCCGCCATTGCTGAGCGCTCTTGGCCCAAGATCCACTTCATCAAGAGGTACTCGCTCTGCAGAATCGAGTCTCCCTCCAATTCCGCGCACCAGTGTCCATCGTTGCGCTGCAGGCTCTTCAACGCAACAAGTGCATCGCCCGCGGTGCGCGCAAGCGTCTCGAGTGTCTGGCGGTCCGGTCCGGTCGTGGGCAACATGATTGGGAGATCATAAATAGACACCGCACCCGATGGTGCAACGATTTCCGGACGCGACGATCGTTTCAATTGCGGCGTCCGCGCCTTCTTTATGCCTTGATTTGCGATTCGGACGATAGTATCGATCTGATGAAATCACTCAACGGACCGCTCAATTCTTGGCTTGCGCGGTGCATGTTTGCGCTCCTGTGCGCTGCTGCCTTCGCCCTGCCCGCACGCGCAGGAAATGGGGTGTATGTGTCCACCAACCCCAACGGTGCCAATGCCGTGTTGGCCTACACCCGCAACGTCAAGAACGGCTTGCTGACCTATGTCGGTCGCTTTGATACTGGCGGACGCGGACTGGTGGACATTGGCGGTGCGCAATCACACGCGGTGGTGGCAACGCGCACGCAGTTGTTTGTGGTGAACCCTGGGAGCAATGATTTCACCACCTTCGCGCTCCGCGATGACGGATCGCTGCTGTTCATGGGCGTGACCAGCTCCGGCGGAGTTCGGCCGGTGAGTATCACCGTTTCCGGGAACGTCATTTACGTGTTGAACCAAGGCCAACTCGGTGTTGCTACTGCGAGCTGCAATGGATTCACTCTTGGTGACGATGGCTTGCCGGTATCGATCGGCACCTACGACGTCATCTATGAAGCTGAAGCTATTCCAACCGACGTGTTCTTCACACGTAACGGTGCGCGGCTGGTTGTGCTTCTCAATGGAAGTGATGCCATTGATACATTCTCTGCGTCGGTGGACGGTGCACTGACAGTGAATCGACGACTCGCCGGTGTCAGCAATCCGGTTGGCGGGACAATGTCTCCGGTGCAGCCGTTCGTTGCGTTTGCAGCACTTGATGATGACACAGCGCCGCGGATGATTTCTATCCGTGCTACCGGAATCGCATTGCCGAGCATCGTGAGTTCCGCAGGTTTAGCGAGCACCATTTCGCCGTGCTGGGCTGCAGCAACTCCGAACGGCAAGAAGGTGTGGTCATCAAACTTTGCGTCTGGTTCGCTCACGCTGTTCGCTGGCAAGTTGAATGGCAGCATTCAAGCGGTCAGTAGCTATGTGCCTGCTTCGAGCAGCCCGGGTTCGCTTGATGTAGCTGTTGATCAACGCGGAAAGTTCTTGTACCGACTGCGCGCCTTCAACCCCAGTGGCGGCGCCGCGCCTGTACCCGTGATCGAGGCGCTGAAGATCACCAAGTCAACAGCAAACGGCGGCGTTCAGCTGGTGCAAACGGTTTCCTTGCCATCCGACCTGCAGACCGCTTCGCCGACTGGCATCGTGGTCACTGCTCCCTAAAGACACAGCCCCAGCGAATCGCCGGGGCTGTGTGTTCAATCAGGTAAGAAGCGGGTCACGCGGAATCACTTAGCGACGGCGGCGACCAACCAGTCCGGCCACGCCGAGCAGCGCGATGGCTCCCGGAGTCGGG
>Ga0247831_1003677_pt1 | contig 21842 bp, 19 predicted proteins | sample LaCruzMarch2015__9_FD_192406 | JGI IMG/M metagenome (GOLD analysis project Ga0247831, IMG submission 192406) | Freshwater microbial communities from meromictic Lake La Cruz, Castile-La Mancha, Spain - LaCruzMarch2015_1m | ecosystem: Environmental > Aquatic > Freshwater > Lake | place: Spain...
GCCCACCTTCTTCGAATACATCCCCGACAACGCCCTGCTGTTCGTGGACGAGAGCCACGTCACCATCGGCCAGATCAACGGCATGTTCCGGGGCGACTATCGCCGCAAGTCGACCCTGGCCGAATATGGCTTCCGCCTGCCCTCCTGCATCGACAACCGCCCGCTGAAGTTCGACGAATGGGAGGCGATGCGGCCCCAGACGGTGCACGTCAGCGCCACCCCCGGCCCGTGGGAGATGGAACAGACCGGCGGCGTCTTCGTCGAACAGGTCATCCGCCCCACCGGCCTGATCGACCCCCCCGTCGAGATCCGCCCGGTCAGCGGCGCCACCCGCAACCAGGTCGACGACGTCATCGACGAGGTCAAGGCCGTCGCCCGCGCCGGCTACCGCTCCCTGGTCACCGTCCTGACCAAGAAGATGGCCGAGGACCTGACCGAATACATGCACGAACAGGGCGTGCGCGTCCGCTACATGCACTCCGACGTCGACACCATGGAGCGGATCGAGATCATCCGCGACCTGCGCCTGGGCACCTTCGACGTCCTGATCGGCATCAACCTGCTGCGCGAGGGGCTCGACATCCCCGAATGCGGCCTGGTCGCCATCCTCGATGCGGACAAGGAAGGCTTCCTGCGCTCCGAGACCTCCCTGATCCAGACCATCGGCCGTGCGGCCCGCAACGTCGACGGCCGCGTCATCCTCTATGCCGACCGCGTCACCGGCTCGATGGAGCGCGCCATGGCCGAGACGAACCGCCGCCGCGAACGCCAGACCGCCTACAACACGGAACACGGCATCACGCCCGAGAGCGTCAAGCGCGACATCAAGGAAATCCTGAACAGCCCCTATGAGAAGGACCGCGTCCTGATCCCGACCACCGGCGTGAAGGAAGACACCCGCCCCTTCATCGGCAACAATTTCCAGGCCACGCTGAAGGACCTCGAAGGCAAGATGCGCGAAGCCGCCTCCAACCTCGAGTTCGAGGAAGCCGGCCGCCTGCGCGACGAGATCAAGACGCTGAAACTCCTCGACCTCGAGTTCGCCAACGAGATCATGACCGGGGCGGGGGAGGCGGTGGACAAGTCCGCCCCGAAGAAGTGGCGCGCGGAGGCGGCGGCGGAGAAGGCGGAGGCGTTCAGGAAGGGGCGGTTGTAGTCGGTCCCCTCTCCCCTTGCGGGAGAGGGCTTGAGCGCCCGCGAGCGCAGCGAGTGGCCTTGCGCGAAAGGGTGAGGGGTCCCCCCGCCCCGGCCGCTGCCGGTGTGACCCCTCACCCGCCCGCGCCAGAACGGTCGCTTCGCGCCCGTGCGCGACCTCCCTCTCCCCCAAGGGGAGGGGGTATAGTGATATCCGATCAGCTGCGCATCAATGACCACAGCTCACTTCAAGATGGGTTCATCCATCAGCGCAAAGTTTCGTTCGGTCGGCATACAGAACAGGCAATGACCGCCGCTGGCCTCGGCCCAGACGCTTCCGATTGTCCGCTTGGCAGCCTCGCCTTCATAGAGGTGGCCCCCCTTATACTCGACGACCAGAATGCGCCCGTCGTGAAGCATGGCGACGAAATCTGGATAGAATTTCTGATGGGGTAGCTGGAGCCAGAATGAGGATCGCTTGCCCTCTACATTCCTGATCCAATACCGAACCGCGTCCATACGATCGAGGTGAACGGCGCAGTCAAACTCCTCTCCGCTGGGTTTCAGGTCGCCAACCAGTGAGGTGTAGTGTTTGTTGAATGTCGTTGCGCCTGCATACGGCTGATTGAACGCATAGGTCGCTTCGTCGAATATCATCGACAAATCCGACTGGACGGCAAAATCCTGTGCGTTGGCGGCGAACAATGCGTCGTAGTTTTGCGTTTCCCTTTGGTCCCGCAAATCCTTGATCAGGGCAATGAGTGCCCTTCGCAGGTCATATTTGTTGCGGGCCAGTACGTCCAAGTCGTGACCGGCCTTTTCCAACGCAGCCAAGGCGCTGGAAATGAACAGGACGGCACTTGGCTTGGTCACGTCGGGATGGCTTATCCCTGAGTCAATCCAGTTGACTAGGCGGGGCATGGTCCATGACGGCTCCTGCACCACTTCGGAAAGCTCGCCCTGCATCCGCTTGACGAAATCAATCTGGACCTTGCCCTGTTCCGATACGTCGATTTGCCCGTGCTGGCTTTCATCTACCACTTTGAAGCGGGGCACGATGGCACTGGCATCGCATTCGTCCAGCCGCCACGGCAGGTCTAGGAAATGCTCCTTCGAGAACAGTTCCAGCTGGCCCTGCTTGCGGAAACCGAGCAACGGCACGATGAATGGTGGCTTGTTGTCCTCCGTCGCTGCGGAGGTCTGGAATTGGTTCGACTTGGCATAGAGCCGATCAATGATCTTTTCGGCCTCAGGCACCTTCGCCATTGCCAGTTGCAGGATGTTACGGCTTTCCCGCGACATAGGACCACGGAACGCCAGCGAACGGTTATCAGGGTCCAGCTTCACCCGCGCCTTGACCGATGCGGGCAGCTTTTCAAAGATCGCCGCAATATCCTCCACCGTCGTCGCGCCATCGCTGATCGGTTCAGACTCGAAGTGATATTCGGCGCTTTCCTCGGCAAAGCCTATTTCGCCTTGCGGGGCAATGATCTGGTCGGCTTCCAGCTTGTTGAAGCCAGCGCCCTCCACGAGCCCGTCTTTCAAGCGCTGAGCGGTTTCATCGAAACTCTTAGCCGCGACATAGGCATAAGCGCGGTTCAAGGCGTCCCGTTGTTTCCGCTTAGCCTTGGGCATCCGCAGCACGCGGCCCAAAATCTGTTCAATCGCGGTTTGTGATACCTGTTCGGCTACGGAACAAAGCACATAGGCAAAGGGGCAATCCCAGCCCTCTTTCAGCTTCTGGACGGTGATGATGTAGCGGACAGGGGACGCGGGGTCGGTGATGTCCGCAACATCGTCCAAATCTTTGCGAGGGCCGGTGTGGACGGCAATCTGGTTCTTGGGAATGGATTTATCATCGAGTAAATGTTGCTCGATCACCTGCCATGTCAGTCGCGTCTTGTCTTCCTTGCTGGCGCTCTGAGCCTGAAACAGGATCAGCGGGCGAATATATTCCCCGGTTTCGGCCTGCTCTGCCTTGGCCGCTTCTTCCAACGCCGCTTGGCAGTCCAGCGCGCCGCCAATGGTCTTTCGCCAATCGCTGTCGGTTGTCAGCCGGATCGGCAGCTTGATCATTTCTTCCGCCTTCAATTCGGCAGCGGAGACGGAATAGAGGATGTTGGAAGCGTATTGATCCTGCGCCGGATTATGGGACGTCTGGGGCGTGGCGGTCAGTTCCAAAATCAAGGACGGATCGAACCGCGCTAGCGTGTCGAATGACAGGGCGGTTCGCGCATTATGGGCTTCGTCGACGATCACCAACGGGTGATGAAGCCGCAGCAGATTCGCGAGCGATGCAATCGGCCTATCTGTGTCTTCCACCTTTTCCAGCCGTGCAACCTGTGCATCGGTGAGGCCGGAAAAATGGTCCATCAACTGTCCAGAGTCCTCATAGACTTTGCGCCCATCGGTTTCCTCAATGCGGAAAGACTGGATGGTAGAAACGATGATGCACGCCCCGCCCTCCGCATCGGCCCGAGACATGGCCAGTGCTTCATCCTTGGTTAGGACGGTGATGTTGCGGCCAAAGTCCCGGGCCAGCGCGGCACGGTAGGGATGGTCTAGATTCTTGAGGGCATTGACGGTCTGGTCGAGGATGGGCGTTGACGGCACCAGCCAAAGCACCACCGGGTTAGGCGCTTCCATGAAGCGCTTAGCTGCAATGCCAACCGCATGAGCGCCCATGATGGTCTTGCCCCCGCCGGTGGGCACCCGCAAGCAGACATAGGGCGTGCCCTCTGCGATGAACGGAGCATCACGATAGGGCAGGTTGGTGGATTTGTAGAAAGCGACATTCGCCCCATCGCTGGGCACGTTTGCGAGGTAGCGCCGGAACGCGGCCAGCGCCGCGTCCTGATAGTCTTTGAGTTCCAGATTGATCGCGGCCACGTTAGTTCGCTTCGATCTGGTAAGGGATTTGCTTGAAGGTCACGCCTTCGGCTTTCAGGCGGTCAGCCGACACGGTGCAGCCCTCGCCATAGACGACACAGTGCCCGTTGAAGCCCTCAGGGACGGGCGGGAGTTTTGCGAGGACGTCAGGCGTCAGAACATTGCCCGCCGCCTCCCGTGCGATGCCTTGTTCGGTGGCGGAAAATAACAGGTAAACCGCCTTTTCCTTGTATGCGCCGATGAACGAGCAATCGCCCTTTGCCCTATGCGGAATGGGAGCGCCGGTTTCGGAAAAGAAGATATGCGCTGCAAGATCGGGGAAGTTTACCCCGGAGCAAATGTCGCCAAACTCATTGAAGAGGGGCTCGCCAAGCCTACAGAAGCGGAACCCCCCGCCAAGGCCGGCGACGGGCTCAGACTTTTTGCCATTTTTTAGATAACCCTCAGCCGCTCGCTCAAGGCGAACAGCTGTCACATCCTCCCCAATCTTTTGGTCCATTTCGATCAGGACAAAGCGCCGATTACCGCCGTCCGTCGCGTTCATGTCCAGTACGGCGTGACCGGTCGTCCCCGACCCGGCGAAGCTGTCAAGGATGAGTGCGTCCTTGTCTCCGACCATATGGAGGATTCTTTTTAGCAAACTGACAGACTTCGGATATTCGAAAGGCTTTTTGCCGCCGAACATTTCCTTCAAATGCTTCCCAGCATTGTCCGTTGAAAGCTCCGGGCCCCACCAAAACGACTTAGGTTTTGTTGTCCTTTCGATGGGATCTTCCGTTTCATCGTCAAAGTCTTCCGAAAAATCCTCAGGATCATCATCAAAAAGCGCATCTTCCCTTTCAGCATCCAAATAGACACGATAGGAAACATTCCATTTCTTATTATTTTTCGCATAAGAAGCATGAAGGGTATCGATGTATTTTTCGACTCTAGTTTTACCCCACCGCCAGCACCCTTGCGTACCATCAGACTTCATTGGCCAAATGGGAACCCAGTCAGCTCTCGCTTCGAGCGAAAGGGCTTGGCTATCGGGGTCTTTGTAGATTGGAAACCAAAGCTGCGGTCTCAACTCGCGCGTGTCGGCACCGCCACGCTTTCTCAAATCACGTAAGGCAAACAAATAACCTTCGACATCTTCGTGTTTGAACTGAGCGCGCTGCTGCTGCGTTAAGGGTAACCCAGATGAAACAAAAGACTTTCTAGCCACCAGTACTAAATACTCGTGGCAAGTCGAAATATAATCCCGATCGTTTCTGCCTTTCATGTTATTTACAACGGGAATCGAGATAACAGTAAATCGCGGAAACGTTTCCTTAAGTAGCACTTCGAAGTTTGCGATCTCATTTGAATCAATTGAAGCAAACATGACCCCGTCTTGTGATAAAAATTCCCGCAAGAGGCGCATGCGGGGATACATCATACAAAGCCATTTATCGTGCCTCGACAAATCCTCTGCTTCTTTGCCGACTGTTTCCCCTAGCCACTTCCGAATTTCCGGCGAATTCACGGCGTCATTATAAATCCAACCCTCGTTTCCTGTGTTATAGGGTGGGTCGATATAGATGCACTTCACCTTGCCTGCGTAGTAGGGCAGGAGCGCTTTAAGCGCCTCAAGATTGTCCCCCTGCACCAAGAGATTGCCTGCGTCGGGATCGCCCGCAGACAGTTCCCCATCGCAGTGGATCAGGCGATAGGGCACATCGCGGTGATGATTGACGACGGCCTTTTTCCCAATCCAGTCAAGAGTCGGCATGGAAACCCCTTTGGCGTGACGCGCAGCGCCGCCGTAAAAACAATCGATACAACGCTCTGGTATCGTTTCAGAGCGTCAGTGGACGCGCCAAACCCGATGCGATCGTCAGCCAGTTTGCGCAGATTCGAGGCTTGGCCGCTTTCGCCATTCGTCGGCTAAGGTCCAACCGCCGTTCTCCAGAATGTGCCAGTCATTCCAACCATTGCGGTTTGTCTCGGTAATGGCCCGCGAGGCGGCAGAGAACGAGTTGTACCTGCCGTCGATGCCGTCGATGACAAGCGCGCCGCTTTCGATCCGACCAGAGTAGGACTTCCCGAAATAGGCGAAGCGACAAGCGGTGCCGTCAGTGGGGAGGCCTGAACGCTGAGCGGTGATCTCTGCCCATGCTGGAGAGATTGGATTCATGCCCTCTTGGCGATCGGGAGCCTGCCAGATTTCGCGAGCCGTCTTAAAAAGCGCGGACCCCCTCTCTGCTATCCGCTGCTCATTCCAATCGTCATAGCCATTCAGTTCTCGATTGAGCGCTAGGCTGGAGTGCGAACGAACGGCAGGCATTTTTACGGAATAGGGCCCGTTGGAAACGGATGAATTCAGCGCCCCCGTCAAAAGGGTGAGGTTCCCAAGCTTATTGATAGCCCCCTCGCGTTCCATTTGGCGGGCGAGACGTTCGGGATCGAATTCTTCCAAATGGGCGAGCTCAGCAATTTGCCATGAATTGTGCCAGCTCTGCGGCATGATATGTTCGACGGTCAGCGCCGATTTGATTTCGATATCTTCATTGAGAGCCGATCGTTTAGCCGTCTCTATCGCCTCAAACAGGAACCGCAGCCTTGGCTGACGGGGCCCTTTGTATTGGTCCCGCCCGAGCCAGCCTTGTCGCCATTCTGCGTCATCCGGCCAGCGATCCGTTTCAGAATGCCGACTTGAAAGATGTGCGATCAAGGCATCAATCTGGTTGCCTTCTGTGGCTCGAAGCCGGTCGATAATGCCGACGAAAAGGCGATTGTAATTCTTGGTCGTCAAACCGCAGATGTCGCGCCGGAGGATGTAGCTTTCGAGGGCGGCAAGCCCGCGTGAGAGTTCCCCGGTGCTGTCAGCGCTTGTTGCGAGGTAAACGACTAGCGGCATGGCCGTGGAAACATCAAAAGCATCCGCGAACCGGCCAAAGTCGCCGAGCGGGTCGCCCTTGACCTGCTCAAACAGGCGCTTTTCTACCTCGGCGGTCGCAGTGATGGATTCGAGTTCAGAGACAACAGACGGGAAAGGCGTCTCGTTCAAAATCCATCGCCGGTATCCCTCAAACAGGGTTTCGACCGATACCAAATCGCCGATGTGCATCGATAGGTGATCAGTAAGCATCCAATCGAGACGCTGGCGGGATTGGCGACCCCGAGAATCGACTTGGCTCCAAAAGGCGCGGTCCAGCGGCAACCAGTGTTTTTCGTATAGTTTATCGACGACCAGCGAACCTTCGCTTTGCCCCATACCTTTTGCGCGTTGGAAGATGAAATTGCGCATCAGGTCGCCGGGGGTCAGTTCCACACCGCGACTGTTCAGTGTCTCGAAGATCGTTTGGGGATCGTCACCGCTCTCTAGTTCGATCGATACGATGGCGAGGCCTTCTTTCAGCGCTTCGAATAGCACCTCAAGGCGGTGCTCTTCGAACGCGCCATTAAGCTGAACATGCGCCTCAATCTGCGCTCTGAAGTACGCATGAGCGGCGACTGCGCGACGGATGTACCCGTCCTCGTCAGCCGGCCTGGGTGTGATCGCATCCAGATCAGTTTCCGGATCAACAACCCCAACGAAAGCGCGGCGGTCCGTCAGTGACGGCCATAGCTTAAAGCGCTCCGCTTCCGGGCTTTCCATGACGCCGTCGTTGAGCAAGTATTTCTGGAGTTCATCGGCATATTTTGATCCGTTGACCGCCGCCACATCCCTGATTGCCGCGAGCAAAAGCTGGAATGTGGTCAGACGCTGTTGACCGTCAATAATCTCAAAGGCTTGAACCTGTTTGCCGAAGGTCTTCATCTGCGCGATCACGATCGCGCCCATAAAGTGCGGCGTCAGCGAAGCGCGATCTGTGTTCAGCCGATCAACAGCCCGCTCTATATCTTCCCACAGGAGTTCGAGCTGGGGCTCGATTTTCCAAGCGTACTGCCGTTGATAAAGCGGAATGAGGTAGCGCTTCTTGCCGTCGAACAGCTCGATTATTGATCGCGTATACGGCTTCATTCGCCCCCCAGCTTCAACGTAGGATCGAGGTTAATCGCTGGATCGTGCGGGTCAAAACTATTTTCAGTTGAGTCGTCGGCGCAAGTTGGATGGATCGGTTCCCAACCGCCGCGCTGTATCACGCAAGCCATCTCGCTCTATCGTCTGGCGTAAGGATTGCCGTTCGAATTCCCGGTCCCGTCGATAGACCGCGTGAGCCTCTAGGGCGGCGGGTAGGCGCGCCCCAATGGATTGGAACAGCCCGTCGGCGATCCGAACACCCGAGCCCGGCAGAGCCGATTTCAGCTTTGCCGGAGTTGTTCGCAACATCTGCGCGGCCTTCGCCAATCCGACGTCGGCGATGAAGACTGCCAGCGCTTCCCCAACTTTCGAACGGTCGTCTTCGCCGATGCCATAGTCCGGCTGCGCCTCCGCATCCCAGCCGAGAATGGCTTGCCGCTCCCAATCGTTCGATTCCTTGCCGATATGACGGGTTGCCGTCATGCGAACGTGTCGTCGGGTCGTCACGCCCCGGTCGAGGTAGTCGGCGTTGAGGAACTTTGCTTCGGGCTGAATGTGATATTGCGCTAGCGCCTCGCCATAAGATTCTAGCGCCGATGCCGGAACAGGCTCGCCGCTTTCCCGGTCGAAGGCGGATTTGACCGCCTTTGCGTAGTCACGATCAAAAGCGGAAATTGGCTTGGGGCATTTTACCGATCGGCTACGTCTCGCTGTGTGACTTCCGACAATGCGCTCACTCCCCAGATCGAAGCGGGCAGACATCGCCAGCAGAAAGCCGAACGGCTTCACCTGATCGCGATAGGGCCGGTCGCGGTTCCACCCTTTGAACCACGCCAGCAGGTCCGGCGAACTCGCGCCATACCGACAGATCGCCGGAGCGTCCAAGGCTGAATGGTAGTCCTGAGCGACCTGATCGGGATGCCCGGCGAGGGCGGCGCTGACGATCTGAAACCACAGATCGCTGTGCCAAAGAGCGATCCCGTCTTTGAGCACGGCGTCATCGGGCGTCGGAATTCCGACCGCCGGGTTGTCGGCCTTATACGGCGGAAGCAGATGGCCAAGCCCATGCGCTGACACCTTGCGCATGATCGGAGCGCCGTCGTCGCCGACGTTGAAGAGCGCATACCGCTTGGCGGACACGGCCCAGCAAAACAGGGGTTCGGATCGCTTGCTGTCATCCAAGGCGAAGTTGACCTTCTCGACATTCAGGATCGATCCGCTGAACGCATAGGGGTTGAGCGCGCCGAACCAAGCGACGACGGCGGCGACCTTGGCCGCGAATTCGTCGGCGTCCATATAGGCGGGCCGGGCGATGGCCATGCTGTCAGTGTCGCAAAACGACCATTCAAGCCCGTGGTCCGAAACCAGCCGTTCGGCGGTGGCCAGCATCAATCGCGCTGCTCCGGTAATCAGCGTCGCCAGCAACGGGTGAAAATACGGCCCCGGCTCTTCGGCCTTGTCGCTGGCGAAGTCGAATGGATCGCACGTAGAGCTGTGAACCGTCGTGGCGCATCGTTTCGCCAGCGTCGCCACATTCATCTCGACATACATTCCGTAGCTAGTGGAGTTGGCGGCGATCTTGATGGCGTTTTGCTCGATATCGAGCTGATCCCGTTCGTCTCCGCTGGCAGCGTCGCGCCTGATCTTGATCGACTGGCGTAGCTCGATCATCCGCTTAAAAAAATCGGTCGTGGCCGGATCGACGCGGTATTCCGGGTTGCCCGCGATATCGACTGGACGCAGTCCGGCCTGCATCGGTCCCGGTAAAAAGGTGACCGCCTCAATGACCTTCGGGGATTTGCCAGTTGCCAATTTGGACCCGATGCAATCGGCCAAGGTGATCCATAATGGCGTATCGCTGCTGAGATAGTTTGCGCCGATGGTCGTTTGGGGTTCCTCGGAATAGGCAGCGCGAACCGGAAACACATCGGCGTCCGGCAACACCCGAACCAGTGTCGCCAGCCCGCGCCAAATCGCCTGCGATCGCAGCGCTTCAATATCGACGTTTTCGAGAAGCGCTGCGGTTTCCGCCGTCGCATCCCGCCATGTCATCCCGTCCGCAATGATGAAACGCCAAAGCCCCATCAGGGTGCAGACGGTCGGATACATAGACAGGAAATCACACAGGACGACTTGGCGGACCTCGCGTCGGATGCGGATCTCCGAACGCCCGCCGAAATAGCTGCCCATAATGTTGGCCAACAATGGACGCGGGAAATCTGGCTGCAATCTGCGCCACGCCCCTATCCCCATCGCTGCGATGTAAGCCTTGCCAAGGCTGGCCTCGCTATAGACCTTTTCGGGCGGCGTGGCCGACAAGCCGAGCTGGTCGTACCGGGCGGTCAGTTCGGCATAGCATTCCCAAGTCGCTTGAGCGTCGCGCACGGCGTAGGAGATCATTTCGTCCGTCACGGGTCCGTCGAAATCATCAAACTCCAGTTTGGGGTTCGGGATTTTCAGGAAGGACGAAAGACCGGCCAAGCTGAATGACCGGGAGAGCAATGCCCCGGCGAACGTCTTCACATCGACGAAATGACCGACGCGGAAATCCGACCTTTGGCCACGTTTTCGGGCGCTGCGAGGGTCCGGCTGGCGCATGGTTGCCGCGAACCGGATGAACGCCATCCGCTGCGACAGGTGTTTGACCTGAATGTGCGGGTATATTTTCTGCTCGGATAATTTGAAGCTGAAACCCCCACGCATCCCCGTTCGGGCGGATGAATGCCGGATGGCTATGCGAGAAATGTCGAACGGCAGGTTGAAGCCGATAATCGTGGCGCGAAGCTGCCAGCCGATGGCGAAAAAGATCTGATCGGCGAACTGGTCGCGGGTCAGCAATCTCAGGCCTGCTGCTGTCGCGTGTTGGCGAAGGGTGTCCAGTTCGGCGGGCGTCACGCCATCGGGGGCGTAGAAAATTCCGGCCTCTTTGAGCTCACCGGCATAGCGGACCTGATAGGTTGCGAAGCGCAGCGCCTGCCCGGCGCAAGACGTCGTTTCGGTGTCGAACACGACTTGCCAAGGCGAAGCCCCGGCGCGTGAAGCCCGGCGTTTTCCTTTCGGCTTTTCAGGCTCTCTATCCGGACCGACTTGCGGCGCGGCATAGGCCCGGATTGCGAGGGGTAAGTGATCTGTTATCGGCGGAGCGGGGGCGGTCATGCTCCACCGCCAATGGCCTGCGGCTTGGCGCGTTCGATCAGCGCGTTCCCAAAGGCGATCAGCCTTTCAACGATCAAGCGCAGCAGATCGGCCAACCCAAGGAGAAACCTTCCAATGCTGTCGAGGATGGCGTCGCTTTCCGGGTCGAACGCCGGATAATCCTTTTGATCGTCGCTCACCTTGCGATGGCAATTCCGGCAAACCAGAACCGTTAGGTCGTCATGTCTGCGACCGGCGACATGATGCGCTTCAAGGCATCGGTCATCGGCCTCCCCGCACACACCGCAGCGCGGGGTATTGGTTCCCAACCGCTCCAGTCGGTTTTGCTTTCGGGCCTCTCTGGCCAGTTCAATCGCGTTCATTTCTCTCTCACAGAATGAGCCGGTAAACGTCGTGGAACACCTCACTACCGGCGGACGCGAGGCGGTGAAGAACGTTGGGATTGGTTTCGAGGGGGTGGCTTTTGCCGCGAGCGTCGATGACGGACAGGCCTTCAAACGGCAGCAACGGTTCAATCTTGTTTGATCGGACGAACTTGCCGACGGCGGCCAGATGCCTGCCGTTTACCGACGCCTGATCGAACCCGCGAAACGTCCGGATCGTCGCGACGCCAGCCGAGATCACAAGCATCTGGCGGTAGCGGTTGTCGGCAAAAACCCACGCCCTGCCGCGCCGCTCCGCGAGCGCGTTTTCGCGTAGGAACCGCCGAAAACGTTCGACCGATATCCCGGCGGATCGGGCCGCGTCGGACTGATTGCCGGATTGGCGAAGGGCCTTGAGCGCCGCTTCAAGCGTATCGCGGTCGCACTCCGATCGAGGCCGGACCGGCGTTTCGCCCGACCGCGCGTGACCTCGCGCCTGCGACCGGGTCAGTCCACGGGCGGCGGCGCGCGCCAAGCGGCGTGCGTATTCGGCCTTGTAGTCGCGGGGTCGCGCCATGGTTCCAATCCAACGGCAGGACTGCCGGTGGTTGGAGTGGACCTTGGCGAGTAGGTCTAGGCTACTGAATCAAATAGCAAAAATCAGTTCTTGCGAGTTTCTGCCAGTTCTTGCCGATATCGTTTCAAGTGGCCGAACAGACTGCGCTCGCTGATGGGTGCTAGCTTGCCGCCGGGCGGTTGGAATTTTTCTAGATATGCCTGGTTGAACGGCCCCAATAAACGGGCGGCGGATAAGGCCGCGTACGACGGCTCAGCAAAAAGGGCTTCGAGGATTTCACGGACCTGAGGGTATTGGCTGGTGCGCCCACCGCCGCGTTTTGTTGGCTTTTCGGCGTTATCAGCCTGATCAAGCTCAACGGTTGGTTCTGGTTGCGGCGTTTTCCCGACGCATACTCGGACTTCCGCAAATGTGCGTCCCAACCCCGCTACGGTCCCATCCCCCCAATCGACGCTCGTGCTATCCGCCTGAAACATTGCGGACGGGAGTTGGCGGGGTGTGTCTTCCAGTTCGGGCGCGATCAGAATTCCGAATGCGATCTGCTCGCCGTGGCCGATCTGTCCTCTCACCTCAGCTTCCATCAACCGGCGCAACGTCTCAGTCCGACCCGCATGATCTCCAGCGTTCTGAAACTGCTCCTTCAATGGGCTGGGAGCGTACGCAAACCACGCGAAATCGAGGGGATCAGCCGTCTGCCAGTTCTCAGCGAGAGATAAATCAGGGTCGAATTCTTTCATCTGACTGAACGCGCTAGCTCTCTATTTTCTGCAAGAGTGGAGTGGTGTGTGGTAGGCTACAGCATTGAAAATTTGAGGGTTTGAACCCTGCCATGTCCTATCTCGACCCCAAGCCTTTTTTGGCCGTTTCGCCGCAGTCTAGCGATGAATGGGCGGAGCGTTCAGCCCATTGGGTGACCGAAAATCAAAAGCCGGAAAACCTCCGAAAGCGACGTGATCGAAACGCAAAGCCCCTGATCCTGTGTGGGCATGGCGTGTCGCTTCGCATTCAGAACGGCTCGCTCGTCATCCGGGACGGCTTTACACATTACCCCCAAGAACAGGCTTTGCATCGGTTCTTTCGCGGCGATCTCTCGCTACCGCCGCGCATCATTCTGATCGATGGCAGCGGTACGCTTTCGTTCGACGTTCTGACATGGCTTGCCGAGCAAGGCGTCGCGCTGGTCCGCATCAATTGGTCAGGCGGAGCAGTATCGGTTCTGTCAGGTCATGGCTATTGCGCGGATCGAGCCAAGGTCCAATGGCAGGTCGAAACTCGTGCTGACAATCAGCGGCGGATGGCGTTTTCGATCGGCCTGATCCAGCGCAAAATTTCAGGCTCGATTGAAACCCTGCAAACGGTCATCCCCGGATCGAAAGTTCGGGATCAAGCCTGCGAGCGGCTGCGCAGCGAGTTGAGCATCCTCGCCAACCAGCCGCCGGGCGACATTGCCCTTTTGCGAGGCATCGAGGGGCGCGCCAGCGCGACCTACTTCTCGGCTTGGCAGGGGGCACCTCTCAATTGGAAAGCGACCTCGCGTCACCCCGTCCCTGAAGGGTGGGCGGCCATCGGTCCTCGCACTTCCATCCGCATCGGAAAGATCAACAACGAACGGGCGTCGCACCCGGTCAATGCCATGCTGAACTATGCCTACGCCGTCCTGCAATCGCAGCTGCAGATCGAATGCGTGAATGAAGGCTATGATCCAACCATCGGCGTCATGCACCACGGATCGAAGGGATCGCCCGCCCTTGTATTCGACTTGATGGAGCCGTCACGTTCGATTGTAGATGCAGCGATCTTACTGTTCATTCTGGAAACCCCGCTATCGGGAGCCGATTTCACCCTCCGCAGCGACGGAGTTTGCCGGGTAGGGTCGCAGCTTGCCCGGCGGGTCGCGGCCATGACTTCCGAAATCATGGGTATGGATCGAACCACCGCTGCGTTGACGGCGATCAGGACCCACTAGTTCGATACGCGGCTCAACCGCACCCCTTCACCTTTTTCGGTGGCGGGAATGAATTCGACGCCGCCTTTCATCAAGGCGGTTTCGACTGCCGTAAGGGTGCTCAGCCGGGAATCGACTTGGCCGCGCTCCAATCGAGTAAGAGCGTTGAGCGAGACAATGGCACGATCTGCCAGCTCTTGCTGGGACCAGCCCAACAAGGCTCGCGCCGCCTTTATCTGTCGTGGCGTGATCATAATAGCCACGATCACCAGTCGTGGGATCGTCGCCACTATGAGGTGATTTTATCACCTCAATAGGTGTTTTTAGAGCCTGTTCGGCTGTATTGAAGGGTACCATTCGGGGCATTAAACATGGCCGTCGCTCACCTGACTAGAATCGCACAGAGGGTCACGCGTCGGGCCGCACCCTACCTTCCGGTTCTGCTGGCCTTGATCCTAACGTTGATCGCTACCCCCAGTCTTGCTCAGTCCAGCACGTCGGGAACGTATGTCGGCGCATCATCGCGCTCGGCTGAAATGATCGTCCTCGTGCGAACGCCGGACGGGCGGCTAGTCGGTCGCTTGGAATCGTCATCGCTCAATGAAACCGGCGTGGTTGAAACCTCTTCGGCGGGACTTGAAGGCGCGGCCGATGGATCGAACATCGTATTGAACGGCCTGTCCGGTGTAGTTGATGGCGACGATCTCAACCTGTCTTGGCAGGGCGGGCATCGCACCTATCGTCGCGGAACCGCCGACCAATACCGCGCCGCCGTGGCAGTCTTGGAAACTCGCTCAGACCAGATCGAGGCGCAGACCGCTTTTGCCACAGCGACGGAAACCCTTGCCCGGCTGTCATCGGTTCTGGACGGAATAGAAGCGGCAAGGCCCGCTTTGAATGACCAACTCAGCAGCGCATCGGAGCGATATCGCGATCTCTTTCCCCGAATGCACAATCGACGTCGCGCTCAAGTCATCCTCAGCCAAACCCCCAACCAAGGATTGGCCGGAATGCAGGCGGGAACAGATGCGCAGAGCGTCGGATTGGAAATCGATGCCGTGGTCATCGAAGTTAACGGCTTCTGGGGAGAGTGGCACCGGCAGTTTGAATTCGCCCGAACGCTAACCGCGTCTGTCGAGGCCTATTGCGAGACCGGTGATTGGGCATCTCGCCAATCCACTTGCCTTCAGTTGGATCGGCAGCGTGAACGGCTGGAGCTTCTAAGGGCCGACGTCCAAGCGGAATTTGACGATGTGCAAGCCGCGTACAGTGAGGCATCCATCGACGTGCCGCCCGGACGCCGATGGATCGAAAACATGCGGAGTAACTAGCGGAGTAACTAAGGGCGCGACGCTAAACGTCCGCTTCCCGCCCTCAGACCACCGTCCGCTCCCGACCCGTTGGGACGTCTATCGAGAGCAACGGGGACTGGCGCTAAGCCGTGCAAACGGTCGTCAACAAGGTGTCGAGAAGTGAGTTTGGAGGCGGAACGTCAGCGGTGCTGAGCGTGGATGATGCCGTCGTATCGCCAATCATGTTCGGCTCTGAGTAAGAGAACGATTGGGCAATCTGTATCGTCCATGCCGAGCAATCGTAACGCATTAGGACCATCGCGGACCGATCCTCCATCTCGGACCTAATCCAGAAGGACGAAGGCGCACCGCTGCGTTTCAGAAACAAGACGACGTCAGCACTGTCTCTAAGTTCGATCCAGCCATCTCTACTGATATCGTTCTTCCACGAAGGGTCCACCGCGAACAGGCCCAAAGCCAAGCCCAAAATCGTCGAAACCATCTTCACGCTCCCCGGATGCTCGGGACGAGGCTATCCACAATCCTAGCTGCACTCCAGCTTGGGCGTGGCCGTGGCAATCGCGCTCGCTTCATGCGGTTGTCTGATTTCCACACTTAGCGGTAGTTCGGATTGTCCGCTTCTCGGTGCTGAGATGGGCGACCTGCCGATCGATCCAATGACATCGCCAAGAGCTGTGGTCACAGGTGCGCTGGCCGCCGGATATCACTATACCCCCTCCCCCAAGGGGAGAGGGGCCCACATTCCGCACCGCCGCCATCTGTGCTATCCTCCCCCCATGGCCGTGCTCAAAGTCACCCTGCCGCCCGCCCTCGACCGGTTCGTCCGGGACCAGGTCGCTGCCGGGGAATATCCCGACACCGACACCCTGATCCATGAAGCCATCCTGAGGATGATGCCCCGCGCCGAGGCGGACGCCTTCCGGGTGGAACGCTTCAATGCCCTGGTTCAGGTGGGGCTCGACGAGATCGAGCGCGGCGAGGTCATCGAGGTCGCCGACATCCGGGCCTTCCTCGACGAGATCGAGGCCGAGGTCGAAGCCGGGTTCACCGACCGCGCGGCGTGAGAGTTACTCGGCGGCTACCGAAGAGTTGTACGAATACGTCTTCCACGTCGGCGTATAGGTCTCGTCCGCCTGATTGCCCCAGACGGCCCAGCCCGGTCGCTCGCCGCGTGCGAACAGCTCCAGATACGGCCCTCGGCTGCAAGCCTCGACCAGATCATACTGCTCGTCCGGCTTACGGCTGTGTTCCCGCTTGCGCGTCTCGATCATGTTGACCTGACGCCGTCCTGGAGCCTCGGTGCGGGCATTCTTTCCGCGCGTTCCGAACAGGATGATCTCGGTCACGTTGCGGAAATAGAAGCCGACGCCCCGTCCGTCCGAGCCGCCGTCCTTGCGGATCTTGTGCCAGATCAGGTTGGATTTGTAGTTGAAGCCCCAGGCCTTCATGACCTCAAGTCCTTCGGGCAGCAGGGCGTTCGGCACCCACATGTAGAGATGCGCCGTCTCCTGCGCGACCTCGGCCACCGGCAGGTCGCAGATGCCTTGCAGATCCATCGTTGAATAGCGATTCAGCCGCTTGTGCTCCGGCGCGACTTTTCCGGTTCGGTTCTGAAACTGCCACGGCGGGTCGGCGAGGATCGTGCGGAACTTCCGGCCATCGGCGAAACGCAACAGATCGCCTGAAGCGTCAGATGACGTTAGGCCGTTAATCACCGTTCCGTCCGCCATCGTGAATGTCTCCGAATCGGCCATCAATGGCCGCGAGCGTAAGGCTATTTTCGCGTGCGGTGCCAACCTATCGCGTTCATCCTTTGTTCGCAACCCAAGGCCTAAGCAGGCGACAACTTATAATGGTGCAATTTCTTCCTGGCTCTTTCACGAAGAACTACGGTTGGAAGACCGATCCTCCCGGATTCTACAAGCTCTACGATAACATCCGACGAGGCTTCATCGGGCATCCTGTACCCGTCACCCGCGCTGACTTCAGAGCGCGGCATGGGGATGGCATTGATCTCGTTGCCATCAATTTCTTTCTGCACAACACGATCATTGGCGGAAAAAACTATGTGACTATGGACGAGTTGGTGCGGCAAGCAATTACCGCACCCCATTCTCGTTCGTTCGACCAACTTGCACTCTTCGCTCTCCACATTGGCAGAGTTGGCGAGCGCCAAGGCGTTGCTGGTTTGCCTGACGGTGCCGCGTTTGCAAATGACTACGTGCGAAATCAGATGTGGCAGTCGGGTGGATGGGCGCGCGCGGCCACTGCAACTCAAAGCGTCAAAGACCACTTCAACGCCACCATAGCGGCGAAGGGTGACGCAGGAAAAAGCGCGACAAACTACCACTACATGTTGGAGATCACTGGTCTGACGACCCAATCGACACCAATACTAAACTCGAGATGGCAAGACTGGCTCGGTTCGGCGGCATTTCTGCTGTTTGATCGGGTATGGATTGATGAGTTCGCGACAGCTACGCCCACCCAAAGTGACCTAGTAGCGGCGGCGTGGGCCGCAGAGATGCACAAACTCGTGGGAGCGACTAAAGAAGCAATCACGGACAGCGTCTCCTTGCTAGCCGCCGCGTACCTTCAAGCTGGCGGACTCACGCGTGCGCTTGACGGTGCGGCTATTGTGGCTGGATCCGCTCCTGGAGCTTCACCAACGCCAACCCCAGTGGCGAATGTGAAATGGTCGGATGAAGCGACGCTTGAAGCAGAATACGTAGAACGTCGCCTCCGTGAGGTGAGAGCTCAGCTTCGCAATCCCGCCCATGTTCGCGAGATGAAGATGCTCTACGGCAATGAATGCTTCGCATGCGGGCGTAAGGTCATCGTTGGTGTTGATCCAAACGCCTTCTACTCCGAAGCGGCACACATCAAGCCACTGGGTCTGCCACACAACGGCCCGGACACGAAAAACAATATGATCTTGCTGTGCCCCGAACACCACCTCCAGTTTGATCGTGGTATTCTTCGGCTAAGGCCAAGCAAAGGCTCGCTGGTCATCGACAGCCGGATCATCGGAGACCCGAACCATGGTCGAGCGGTTGTCCTGAAAGATCCTCACGTTTTAGATCCAGCAATGGTGAGCTGGCACTTCGATTTCTGGAAACCTATATGATTCCAACATGGTCGCCTGCGTCCAACTGCGGCGCGACGCCCCTGACCGCCTTCGCGGCCAACTCCCCGGTGGCCGACTTCCATTGCGGCGTCTGCGCCGAGGCATATGAACTCAAGGCCACCAAGGGGCCGCACCGACGACGCGATCTGACCCTTCTCCCCTTGCGGGAGAAGGTGGCAGCCGAAGGCTGACGGATGAGGGGTACGAGGACGCAGATGAGATCAGTTGAGCAGGCGCTCGTCGGTGGCACCGGGAGTCACCCCTCATCCGACCTCGCTCCGCTCGGCCACCTTCTCCCGCAAGGGGAGAAGGGTTCAAACCAGCTCCACCTTCAGCGAATGCCCCAGCACCCGCGCCGCACGGCTCAAGGTGTCCAGCGTCACATTCGAGGCGTTCGGGTCGAGGACGCGGTTCAGCTGCGCCCGGCTGGTGGCCATCTGCGTGGCCATGGCCGCGCGGGTGATCTTCTGGTCGGCCATCGCCTGCTGGAGCTGGAGGGCGATCACGATCTTGACCGCGCGCAGCGTCACCTCCTCGCGAATGCCCTCCTCATCGAGGAAGTCGTCGAGGGTGGAGAGGTCCGACGGGTCGCGGAACTTCATGTCTGTCATGAGCACACCTTCTAAAGGCCGCGCTCCTTCATTCGCCTGGATGCGATCTCGATGTCGGCCTGCGGCGTCTTCTGAGACTTCTTGATGAAGCCGTGGACCACGACGAGCGCCTGATGCTCCGCGTCGTGGAAGAAGATCATCCGCACCTCGCGGTTGCCGCCGAGGCTCGACCGGACCTCCCAGAGCCCTCCGCCCAATGAACGGCAGAGCGGAAGACCCATCGGAAACCCGAACTGGACCCGCTTGAGGTCGAAGCCGAGGATCGCGCGATCCGGCTTATCGAAGGATCGCAGCCACTCCAGGATCACGGGACGGCCGGACGGCGTTTCGTAGAAGCGGACCGTGTGCATGCACATCTCCTGCGTGTAGGTTGACACTACTTTGCATAGCGAATCCATTCCCAGCTTTATTCCCCTCGGCCCAATGCCGAGGACTGCAAACTCATTGTATCATTTATGGTCCGGTATGCAATCCGCATACTTCAGCGTGTCGCCGACGACCTCAACGCACGGTCCTTCTCCCCTTGCGGGAGAAGGTGCCCCGGAGGGGCGGATGAGGGGTACGAAGACGCAATCGAGATGGTCGGGCAGATACTCATTGGGTAGACGGGGGGTCACCCCTCATCCGACCTCGCTCCGCTCGGCCACCTTCTCCCGCAAGGGGAGAAGGACACTCATGTCCGCTTCACCACCGCCAACTGTCCGCGCTGACCCCGATTTCCCCCATCCGATCAACACCCGCCCGCTCAAACGCCCCCTTCGACCGAACACGCCCCCAACCTCCCTTACAATCGTCCCCCTTTCACACGGAGGACGGACCATGGCCGAGGGATCGCAGAGGGGGGTGGCGGCGCCGCAGGCGGTGTGGGCGCAGGTGCGCGAGGACTATCTGGCCGGGCGGTCGGCGAGCGAATGCTGTCAGCTGCACGGGGTCGGGCTGACGGCGCTGCGGTCGCGGGCGGCGCGCGAGGGGTGGCGGCGCAGCGACCAGCCCTGGACCCCGCCGGCCCGGCTGGACCCCTGGGACGAGGGGGTGGAGCTGGAGGAACGGACCCAGGGCGACCTCGACCGGGTCGCGTTCGGGGACCTGGCCTGGGTCGCCACGCGCCGGATGATGCGGGCCGTGATGCGCGGGGACGCGATGGAGGCCCTGCGCTGGCGGCGGGTGCGCCTGGTCATGGATGCCGAGGCGGCCGAGACCACCGAAACCCTCGCCCGTTTCGAGGCGGAGGACTGGCGATGCGAACAGGAGGCGCAACGCGCGGCGATGGAGGCGAACGGGTCGGACGGGTCGGACGGGTCGGACGGTGTTTTTTCAGACCGCGCGCCCGACGGTCAGGAATGATTCCCGGTCGAACCGACGGCGCGGACCGCAGGTCCCTCCATCGCCCTCGAGGCCCTGACCGTCAGAGGTTCATCACAGCGGACACGGCGAAGGCACGGCGAACACGGCGGAATCCCGCCGCCGGACACATCACCGCTCCCGTCGTGCCCGCTGTGACCCGCCGTGCGCGCTGTGATGAACCCGGGTGGCCAGGCCCCCGAGCCGAGGACGGAAAGGGCCTGCGGACCCTAGCCCGTCGCCAGCCCGACACCCCGTCCACCGCCCGGGACCGGGGCCACGTCGAGCAGCTTGACCCGGAACACCAGCACCGAATTGGGCGGGATGTCGCCCTGGCCCCGGTCGCCATAGCCGAGGGCGGGCGGGAGGTAGAGCATCCACTCGTCGCCGGCCTTCATCAGCTGCAGCGCCTCGGTCCAGCCGGGGACGACCGCGTCCATATGGGTGGCATAGGGGATGCCCCTGGCGAAGGAGGAGTCGAACACCGTGCCGTCCGTCAGCGCCCCCTCATAGTCCACGCGGACCAGATCGTTGCGGTCGGGGCTGGCGGCGCCCGACGGGCCGCTGCTGAGGACCTTGTACTGCAGGCCGCTGGCGGTGGTGCGGATGCCCTCGGCGCGGGCGTTGGAGGTCAGGAAGAATTCGGAGGCCTTCAGGTTCGCCTCCGCATCGGCGCCGGGCGCGGCGTCGCCCCTGTTGCAGGCGGACACGGCCAGGACCGCGACCAGAACGAGAGGCCTAACCCATCCGAAGCGCATAACCCTGGTCCTTCAAAGCCTGTCCGATCTCGTCGGCGTGGGCGCTATCGCGCGTTTCGACCATGATGTCGAACTCCGCCCCCTTGGCCGGCACGTCCAGCGCCAGACGGTTGTGGACGACGTCGATGATGTTGCCGCCGACGTCGCCGATCACCCTTGCCATGGCCGACAGGATGCCCGGCCGGTCGTCGGACAGGATGCGATAGACGATCAGGCGGCGCTCGCGGACCATCTCGCGGTTCAGGACCACGGCCAGCATCCGGGCGTCGATGTTGCCGCCGCACAGGACGAGGCCGACCTTCATCCCCCGGAACCGCTCCGGTTGGGCCAGCAGGGCGGCCAGACCCCCGGCACCGGCCCCCTCGGCGACGGTCTTTTCGAGGGTCGCGAACATCGAGACGGCGCGCTCGAAGTCCTCCTCGGCGCAGACGACCACGTCCTCGACCAGGGGGTCGGCCAGGGCGAAGGGGATGTCGCCGACGGCCTTGATGGCGATGCCCTCGGCGATCGTCGCCCCGCCGCAGACGGGCGGCAGGCCCGCCCGCCGGGCGCTGAAGGAGGGATACATGGCCGCCTCGACGCCGAAGATGCGGATGTCGGGCTTCATCGCCTTGGCCGCGATGGCACAGCCCGCGATCAGC
>Ga0247831_1003678_pt1 | contig 21841 bp, 17 predicted proteins | sample LaCruzMarch2015__9_FD_192406 | JGI IMG/M metagenome (GOLD analysis project Ga0247831, IMG submission 192406) | Freshwater microbial communities from meromictic Lake La Cruz, Castile-La Mancha, Spain - LaCruzMarch2015_1m | ecosystem: Environmental > Aquatic > Freshwater > Lake | place: Spain...
GCAACAACAGCGGTCGTTGATGTGGTGTTGATCTTCTTGCCGCTTTACGGGCGAGAAATTGGCCTTAGCGTCACCAACATCGGTATCTTGCTAGCGATTAGATCAATTGCTTCATTGGCTGTTCGACTAGTTCTAGGTCAGATCTCCAACCGACTGGGCCTTCGAACAATCCTGACCTGGGGATCGATAGTGACGTTAGCTTCGATGGTCGCACTTGGACTCACAGCTAATTTCTGGTGGATTGCTTTGATCATGGCCGTCTCAGGTTTTGCCATGGGAATTGGCCAACCGGCAACTATGGCATGGGTCTCCAGGATTTCTTCACCTGATAGCAGAGGATTAGCAATTGCAGTTCGCCTCAGTGCCAACCGTTTGGGTCAAGTTGCCATGCCCGCTCTGGCAGGGTTAGTTGCAGGAGCATCAACTGCGGGTGTTTTCTATATGCTCGCTGGTCTTCAGGCTGCATCTATTGTTGCAACCGTCACCTCATTGAAAAAAGGCGAATAGCAAGAACCTTCGCTAGTTTCTTTCGCCAAATACTTTCTTGAGAAACTCGAAGCTTTGCTTAGGGATTCGAGTAAGGTCATCTTCTGAGACTCGAACAATTCCAAATCTCTTAGTCCAACCCTCGGCCCACTCCAAGTTATCCATCAGCGACCAGGCGTAGTATCCGCGAAGATCAACGCCTTGGTCCATGGCGTCCAGAGCTGCTAGCAAGTGCTTAGCGAAGTAATCAATGCGGTCGGTGTCGTCTACGACACCGTCAATCAGCTTGTCTGGGAAAGCACCACCGTTTTCGGTGATATATAGAGGAACCCCTGGCAGGTCCTTGGCGATTCGTATCAAGGTTGTGGTTAGAGACGGTGGGTGAATCTCCCAGCCCATGTCGGTTTGTGGCTCACGCGGCACAAAGTGCACCGGCGGCGATCCTGGAAACAGAGCTGGTGATTGGCCATTGACGTAGCCCATGTTTTGAGCGGGCTTTGATGCAACTCTCATGGGTGAGTAGTAGTTCAGACCCATCCAGTCAATCTTGTTTGCTGCTGCCTTGAGACCTGAGTCTTCGACGAAGTTCCAGTCTGTGTACTCAGAGGTAGAGTCCATAATCTCTGATGCAATTCCTCGACCAGCAAGTAAATCCAACCAGAAGCGGTTTTGTAAGTTGTCGATGTGGGTGACGGCATCTGAGATCTTGTCGTCGTCTCCGATGATTGTGGTCAAGTTCAAAACAATTCCTGGATTCTGTGCCTTGTTTGAGCGAAGTACTTCCATTGCTCGACCGCTTGCCACCATCAGGTTGTAAGAGACTTCAAAGGCGGTCGCTGGATCTTTGAGTCCTGGAGCGTGGATACCAGCGGCATTTCCGAGGTATGCAACTACCCAAGGCTCGTTTAGAGTTGCCCAGCTGAATACTCGATCGGCGAATATAGAAGAAAGCACATCAGCATAGTTTTCGAAGTGCTCGTAGATTTCCTTGTTGGCCCAGCCACCTTTAGCCTGAAGAGCACTTGGTAGATCCCAGTGATACAAAGTCAGTGCTGGCTTGATGTTTCTCTCCAGCAACCCATCAATCAATCTGTCGTAAAATTCAAGACCCTTTGGGTCAACCGCACCATGACCTTCGTGCAAAATACGTGGCCATGAAACAGAAAAACGATACGAATCAACGCCCAGCCTTGCAAGCAGATCCAAATCGCCTTCTAGGCGATTGATGTGATCGGTTGCCGGGTCTGCTCCAGCACCATCAAGAATTTTTCCAGGAACATCACAGAAGTCTTCCCAGATAGATCTACCTCGCGTGTGACTGGATCCTTCAATCTGCCAAGAGGAAGTGGCGGCTCCAAAGATGAAGCCCTTTGGAATGCGAGAGGTGATTTCCTCTGATCTATCGAACCAATTAGTCATTGCTCAAGCCTAGTTGTCACTAAGTTCAGGCAAACCCAAGAGCGTTACTTTGACTTTCTTTTTGGCTCGAGCCTCAAAGGCTTAGCAAAATCCAACATCACGCCGTTGTATTCCGGTCTTGAGCCAAGATAAATCTTGGCCATCGCGCGAACCCCACTTGAGTGCGCAAGGAGGTACTTATGCATCTCGCCTGCCTCCTGGGTTGGGACGTATCCCAGCACCTTGGAATCCAGTGTGACCGCAACAGCAAGCTTCCGTTCGAGATTGGATGGGTCAGGAAGTAGCAAAACTTCAACAGCTGTTGGATCAACAAAGTAAATGCGCCTTGCAAGCCGCACTGCTTCAAAGTTATTGGCGAAGGGAATACAACCCAAGGTCTTGAACTTAAATGTTCCATCGCCTTTGAGCCTCGGGGTTTTTTTCAGAACCTGCCCAACTTCAAAGGTGATCCCATCCTGCAATTTGATTCCGGCTAGGGCTTCTTTGTTTTCAATCAGGCGCTTTTGGAGAATGCGACGCTGAGCTAGCACCGCAATCAAAATCATAATGCCAGCTGCAATTAGTAAGTATTCAATCCCCATTTGCTTTCCAAGTTAGCACTTAAAAACTTCCAGAACAGGGATTGGCCTCAGCCAGAGGCTAGCTGGGGAAACTTGCTTGCTCGAGCAAGCCATTTAATCGCGAAACTGATTTGAGCTCCTCAATGTTTCTGAAGCGAGATTTTGTGAGCGAAGGCGAATATACGAGGTAGCAATTTGCTTTGGCTCTTGAAAGAGCAACATTCAAACGGTTTCTATCTAGCAAGAAATCAAGTCCCCTTGGTGCATCCAGTGCGCTGGAAGCTGCAAGGCTCACGATAACCACCATTGCCTCACGGCCCTGGAACTTATCCACTGTTCCAACCGCCACCTCGTTCAAGCCTGCCTTATCCAGCATCGCTCGAATCAGATCCACCTGAGCGTTATAGGGGGCGACGATTAGAACTTCTGAAGCTCCAAGTTTTGCTACCTGCGCCTGAGCAATTTCCAACACAACCTTTGCTTCTTCGATCGAGCTTGAAACGTTAGCCCTGTGTTCCACTGGCACCACAACCAGACCTGGCTCTATGCCTGCAATCACATGTGAATGTGTATCTGGGTGGGAGTGAAGTTTGTTCTGGTAGCTCAAGTTACTTACCGGTGCATTGATTGCAGGATGCATTCTTCTTGTCACATCTAAGAAGTAGCCGGAGGAGCTTTCTAGGATTGCAGCATCTCCCATGTAGTGACCAAGGGCAGAGTTATCAACACCACCTGGGTGAATAGCCTGAACAACCTGAGTGAGCTGTCTTGGATCTCCTAGCAAAACAAGGTTCTTGGTATTAGCACTAACCGCAATTGCATCAACCAGTGAAAACTGAGCTGCCTCGTCTATGAAGATGTAGTCAAACTGATCTTCAAACATCTCTTTCGCGCAGAAACTCCACGAGGTTCCACCGAAAACGTAACCGGAGTTTCCAGCACGCCAAGAACCGACAACCTTGTTTGTCGTTGGAGTTAGCCAACCTTTGGCTTCCTTATCCCCTGCTTGAGTTTTCTTGGCCATCGCGTCAGGCGATACACCAGCTTCTAAGCATGCCCAGAGCAGATTCTCGATTGCGGAGTGGGAGTTGGCAACAACTCCCACCTTCATGCCTTTATCGACTAATTCCTTAATAACCCTCGAGCCAACAAAGGTCTTTCCCGATCCAGGAGGACCCTGGATCGCAAGCACTGAAGTGTCTAAATCCAGAACGGCTTCGGTTATCGCTGACAAGGAATCCCCGGCCATTGGCACTGGAAGGCCTGGCAGAGATTTCAGTCTTGGAGTATTTCGCATCAGCAAATCCATTGCCGGGTGCTTGATTTGAGGCTCTTGGGCAGGGGAGCCCCAAAGCCCAACTAGCTCTTGGACTAGTTCCCCAACCACTTCAGGTTTTTGGCCAGGAGGTACCCACTCATATTCAAAGATTGCGTTTGGAACAAGTGACATATTTGCGTAAGTGGCATCGCGTTCAAAGATCAGCTCATCGCCAACCAGCGATAGAACTTTCCCGTAATCAGTGTCCTGTTGATTTGCACCAAGGCTGAAGCGAACAAATATCTTTTGGTCTTTTTTGAGAAAGCTAGTTTGGCCAGGCTCCAAAACGTATCGATAAACCAATTTCACTTTGGTTTCTGGGTCTACTCCAAAAAAGTCCGCCGTGTTGGATTCTGTTCTGCAGCCTTGAACCACAAGAGCTTTACGGTCTCGATGCAATTGATCAAAAGTTGCATCCTTACGAATTGCCCAGTCTCTCCAGCGAATTACATCCTCGCGGTTGTAATAAAGCATTGAGTGAGTAAGTGCCAACCAAATCTTTGCTCGATAGTCAGCATCCACATCTTTACCCCAGGCCCAACCATCTAGGGCTTTTTGCAAGAGAGCGGTTTTCTTGTTTAGCTTTTCTAGTTCGAACTCAGCCTTGCGGGCTCTGGCTGATTCGGGGGAGTCTTCTTTTTCTGCTTGGCTTCTAGCCTCGCGGACTTTTTTTATATCTTTGGCCCGCTCAAATTCTTGGTACCTAGAGTGAGCTCCTGGCATACTGGCCAACCAGTTATAAAGCGCCATTGTTGAAACACAGTCGTCTTCGTTGTAATCGGTGATCTGCTTCAGTGTTTCTTCGGCACCTTCATCACCAAGCTCCACTTGCTGACGGTAGTAGTCATACTCGTCAATTGAGGCGCCAGCATCGAGCACCTTGCTCTTTCGGTCGAATTCGTAAAAAGCTTCTAGTTTCTTAATCGAATAGCTCGGCTGAGAAACCATGATGGATCCCTTTACTACTTTGTATAGATCAACCATCCGGCCCGAGGAAACCAACTCCGCAACTTGGGCTTCCATGACTCCGTGCCTAGCAGCAAGGCGATTCAAAGCCGTGACTTCATAGCTGGCGTAGTGATAGACATGTGCTGACTTATCTGCTTCGAGTTTCTTAGTTATGAACTCCATGAAGTCGATAAAGGCTTGTTTTTCTTGTTTTCGGTCGTGGGCAAAAAACGGCACGAATTCACCGCTCCGTAGCGTGTTTCCAAACAGGTATTCAAGGCCGCCTTTCTCTGGGAAGTAAGGAAAACCCTCCATGTCGAAAAAGACATCGTTTTGCGATGCCGGTGGCAAGACCGCGATTTCCGGATCAGGTAGAACGATGAAGCTGACCTCACCAGTTTTTCTATAATCCGTCTGCAGCTTTGCCTGCAGACGGATTTTTTCAAAGCTGGAAGCCGTAATCTCACTCGGTCTTTGATCATCGGTTGCTATTGCAAGCGAGGTCATAGTTGTGATTCCAACAGCGGAGAGTTTTTCGATTTGATTGCGGTTGATGCCAGCAACTTGCACCAGGTGGTCAACATCGAATCTGGCTTGTTCGCACAGGGCTGGATACTCGCAGACGCTGCAGGAGTCTTTGGTGTCGCAGTAAAGGGTGAGGTCGGCAAGTTTGGTTTTCTCATCGAAGGATTTGATTTCAGCTTCTAGTTCTTTTCGAGCTTGCTGCATAGCTGGCACAATCTCAGATTCCTCAAAGGTTTCAAGAGTGCGAGAGCCCAAAATGATTCCAGGCTCACCCTCTGATTTCATACCCAGAGCTTTTAGTGCATCGGCATAGAGAGCTATTTGCAAAAGATAGTTTGGCTTTGCTGTGGAGGCGAGCTTGGCATCCCAAGCAACGTACTTATCCTTTTCACCAGTTGATTGCTGGTTCGCAGTTAGCTTGCCCTTTATAAATTCCAACCGGTAATCACCGCGAACTAGAAAATCAGGCTTGCCATTGAAGGTTAGATTTCCAACTTGGTGCTTTAGATAGCCCTGGTAAATAACCGGAACTTGCTCGCGCATCAGGGCAACGGTTGCATCAAATGTGTCTTTTTCGGCTGGTCTTTGAAAACCCTCTGGACCTAACTGGGCTAGCAGTTCTTGCTCTAAAGCTTCCTCGTAGGCCATGCCGTAGGTGATGGCAAGACTTTCTGGTTCGACGAAATACTGCTCGACTAGATCTCTTACTCCGGCAACATCGAGCTCTCTGGCGATAGCCAGCTGCGAGCAGTGCTGACAGCCGCTTGATCGCATCAGATCGCGGGTATTGAAGGACCAGAGGCCGGTATCGTGTTTTTTCATTGCCTCAAGTCTGTCAGCAGCTACTGACAATGCCGGGAACAAGGTGCCAGCACTATATCTACCTTGTTGACCTAGGGCTAACCCGCGATAATGAAGTATCAAATCTTCGGTAACCACTAGCTAGGACTTCTCTATGCCGCTTCAAAGGACCATCGTCGTGGTTGAGAACGAATCGCTGCTTAGAGACCTAATTGCCAGAAGCCTTGAAACGGCCGGCTTCGATGTTTCAACCGCAGCCAATGCGGCTGACGCCAAAAGAGCGGTCAAGGCAACCGATCCAGATTTGTGTGTGGTGGATATCGAACTAGGCCCTGGACCCAATGGTTTTGATTTCGCTGAGTACCTAAGCCGCGAAGCTCAAGATGTTGGAGTGGTTTTTCTTACAAACCTTCCAGACCCGAGATTTGCTAACCGCGATGTAAAGGTCATTACCCAGAACCAGGCCTACCTTAGAAAATCCCAACTGGTTGATTCCAAAGAACTTATCGAAGCCGTCAACGCAGTTCTCAAAGAACAAGACGTTGACAAGTTCCGACACGATCAGAGTTTGGAGCGACCACTTGCCGAATTATCTCGTAGACAAATCTCAGTGCTAAAACTCGTTGCCGAAGGGTATTCCAACAACCAGATTGCCGAAGAGCGCGGAACAACAGTTCGAGCTGTTGAGGGAATGGTCTCGAGAATTTTCCAGGCTTTAGGTGTTGATGCTCAGGGTCTAGGTAACGCTCGCGTGGAAGCCACCAGAATGTATTTGAGCGCAGCTGGAGCTGTCACGGTTGACGAATGAGCGACGCTTACAAACCTCACCGCCCAACCGCTAAGCGTCTTCTAACTCAAATTGGATCGCGCTACGCGCTTTCCAATCAAGTGTTGTTGTTCTTTCTCCTTCCCGCCTACGGCACAGGCTTGATCTTTGAATCACTCCGACTAGACACAGATTTGCTTGAGAGATTCTTAGTTGCAACTGCAGGGTACTTAGCAACAGTTGCAGTGTTGCTGGCGGCAAGGTGGCTACTAACCGGTAAAGAAGTAAAGAGCCGACCGGGCTTTGTGCTTGGCGCATTTTTGCTTTCGGGATTTGCCCGAGGCCTTGTGATTTTGATATTGGATGTTCTAACTGGACAGCACGAACCCGGTCAAGAACTGTTTCGTTTACTCGGTGGCCCAATCTTCACCTTCGTGACCCTCACAGTTGCCGCCGTATTGGCTTCGAATTACCAACGGCACCGCGAGTCACTAACGGCGCTCGCGGATGAGCGCTACCGCCTCCAGATTCGTTCCGCTGGAATTAGAGCGAAGGTTCAAATCCAGCGTGAAGAGCTTTTATCAAAGGTGCGCAGCTTGCTCGATCCTGCCATCGCCAAGATCCAAGCCAACCTCACTGGAAAACCTTCAACCGAAGCTATCGATTCGCTTCGCTCCACCGTTGACGAAGTTGTTCGTCCACTCAGCCTTGAGGTAGCTGAAGCCAGCGACGAACTAGAAGCAGAATCCGGCAAGGCAGTATTACGCGAGAAAGCGCCGATACCTTCCCGAATCATACTTGGTGAATTCATTGTTCCGCTCTGGGCAACACTGATTCTTTCCATCGGTTTGGTCCCCACAGCATTTTTGTTAGAGGAGCTCTTGGGGTCACTAACGATTTTGCTAACCGCATTCCTGTCTATGTTTTTAGGCCTGGGGCTTTTTCAGTTGCTAACCATCAAGATCCCAGTTCACCCATACTTAGCAGCCATAGTTGTCCCGAGCTTTTCCGCAATTTCCCTGATTCCGATCTACTTTGCAGCTGATTACCTTCAATGGAACGTCACCGTCAGTCAAGTTAATGCCCTATTGCTCTTTGGTGTTTGTGTTGGAATAACTACCTTTGCTGCTCAGTTCTCACAGCTCCAGCGCAAGGCAACCACTGAGAAGCTAGTTGGTGTCAACCTGCAGCTTGAAATTCTAAACGCAGCTTTGCGCCAAGAGCTTTGGCTAAACCGCCGCCGCACAGCATCTGTTTTGCACGGTCCAGTTCAGGCAGCACTATTTGCATCGGCAATGAAACTTTCTCAAGAACAAAAGCCGACCCCGGAACTGGTTGCAGAGGTGGAAGGGGATATTGCAGCGGCCATTGAAAAACTCAATAACCCGAGCAACCTAGAAGGCGAAGACATCTCAGATCTTCTAAACCAGATCATTGAGATCTGGTCAGATGCTGCAGAAATCACAATTCAGATTCCAGAAGACCTGGAAGCTGCCATAGCTAAGCAGCCACTAGCCAGCGAAGCTCTGATTGAAATCTCGAGAGAGTTCATAACCAACGCCATCAAGCACGGTAAGGCAAGCAGCGTTTCTCTAAAGGTTTCCAGGCTCGATGATTTGCGAATTGCAATCAAGGTAGTTGACGACGGGCAGGGGCTTCCCCCTGGAGCAAAACCTGGCTTTGGCTCGAAGCTGCTTTCGGAACTGAGCTTGGTATGGCGCCAAACCCGCGAAGGGGATTCAACCCTTTCTTACGCCGAGATTGTTCTAGGCCAAGAGAACTAGCAGATCAGCTAGCTCAGAATCAGTTGGCGGCTCAGCCCCGGTTTTCTCACAAGCCATGCTGGCGGCAACGCTAGATACCCTGGCAAAATCAACCAGTTGCTTATCTGTAAGAGCCGCAAGCCTTTCAAAGGCACCAGATCCCAACGCGCCAAGTTTTTGTAGCTGTGCGAGGGTATTTGCGCAGAAGGTATCTCCAGCCCCTACAGAGTCTTGAACCTTCACTTTTCTGGCTGCAACATCAAGCTTGACTTTGTTTTTTCGATAGATGCTGGCGCCATCGCCACCGCGGGTGACAAAAACAATCTTTGCGCTATCGCCAATCCAGTCCCATGCAATCTGGTCCACATTTGATCCAGGCTCTAGGCCATAGAGCCAGTTGATGTCGTCATCGGAAGCTTTGATCAAGTGCGAAAAGGAATTCACGCGCTCAACGCGGACTCGCTCGGAATCACGATCGAATCCAAGCGCTGGACGAACATTCACATCGTGTGAAAGAGTCAGAAGGTCTTTGTCGAAGAATTCTTTGGCCCAAGCCTCAACCACGGCATTGCCTGGCGGCATTGCCATCGTCAAACAACCAAACTGCAACGCAGTTGCGCCAAGAGTCTCCATAGTTTGCAGGGTTGGAAGTTCCTCTTTGGTCCAGCCCCAGTCGGCGGTGTTTTCGACATAGAAGGAGTAGCTGGCGCCACCGGAAGATCCAATAGATGCAATTGCCACGCTGGTTGGCTCTTTTGCTGCAATGGCGTAGTCGAGACCCACTTTGTTGTCGACAAGGCGCTTACGAATTTTCTGACCGAAGGCGTCGCTAGAGATGCGGGCAAGAAGTTGTTGTTTGGCTCCGGCACGAGCTAAGGCAATAGCAACGTTGGCGTTGGCTCCACCAACCACCGCTTGGTACCTGCCGGCAGTTGATTTGTCCTCAATAAGGTCAATAAGGGCCTCGCCGATAACAACAATCATGAGGCAAGTTTAGAGGGCACCTCTAGGCTAAGAACATGGAAAACAAACTCTCGAAGCTAGCTATCCTCGCTCCTCTTGTTGGCCTCATTGGCGGCTGGAAGTTCTTCATGTTCGCGATCTATGCGGGGCTCTTTGTTTACCCGATCTACGACGCCCAGGGGATGTATCAGGGGGATGAGCAAATCATCCGGCCATCGACCTATCTTTTCCTAAGCGGAATTGTGACCTTTGGACTGCTGGCACTTTATGGCCAGCGCCTGGCTCTTCGAGCTCGTGCGATAGCCGGCGTGGATGATGCCCTTGCCAGAGCTGCGCACCGCTTCACAAACTTTGCCGTGATCGTCGCACTAGTTGCCGGAGCGTTTTTTGCAATCGGCAATTTCCTGGGAGCCTTCAATACCTACATCGATCGAGAAGAAAATCTAACGGTTCGCCTGTTTGATGTTTACATTCCGATCTTGCTTGCAACCGGCCTCGTTGTTTACATCCTGCTTCGCGCATTCGTGTTTAGGAAGCAACTCGTAAAGGGTGCCAAAAAAGAGCGCATGTCTGAATCTGAAAAAGCTCTCGGCCTTGGCTACGCGGTTCCAATTATTGCTACCGCCATCGCAATCATCTTTGGTCTTGTTGTTTATGACGTGACCCGAACGGACCTTCAAGTCTGGGTTTGGGTAATCATTCAGGTGATTATCGTTTCTGGAATTTTGCTTGGAACAAGATTCTCAACAAAAGCAAAGTCAGCTAAGGCTGCGCCTCCGCGCACTCGCGCCACTTTGGCCGCGGGAGCTGCCAATTTGAATTTTGTGCTTTCAATCGTCTTTGGCGTCACCGTTTCGTTTATGTCATTTACTTTTGGTGCGATGGCAATTGAAACTCTTCGGGTTTACCCACCTTATGAAGAGCCAGCACCAGGAGAAGAGTTCAATGCAGTTTGGACTTGGACCGTTGCGCCGCTATCAGTGAGCTGGTTTATTGAACAGATGCTTCCTGCTGTTGTGCTGTTGGTGCTTGCCGCCGCAGGAACTTATCTTTCAATTACCGAGCGCAACAAAGTTGCGCTGGTTGCTAAAAAGCCTGCAGTAACAGTCTCTTCAAAGAAGGTAGCCAAGGCTTCGCCTAAGAAAGCAGCCACGTCAAAGGCATCTACTACAAAACCTAAGAGCGCTAAGCGCCCAAAGGCTAAAAACTAAATGATCATCGATATCAAGGCACTGCTGTTTGATAACGACGGGGTGCTGGTTGATTCACACGCCAACGTCGAGAAGTGCTGGGCACAGTGGGCCGAGGAATTTGGCATCAAGGGTTTGAATATTGCCAATTTTCACGGCACCCGTGCCCAGGACACAGTTCTTTCTCTGGTGGGCAAAGAAAGATTTGAAGAGGCCAACAACCGCATCAACGAACTCGAGCAAGAATCAGCTCACGAAACTCTTGCGATGCCAGGAGCTAGAGAGCTACTTCCAACGCTTCCAGTTGATCGCTGGACAGTTTGCACCTCAGCCAACTCAAGACTTGGTCGAGCAAGATTGGAAGGCGCTGGTCTTCCAATCCCTAAGCACCTAGTCACTGGAGACGATGTTGAGCGTGGCAAGCCAGCACCAGATCCTTATCTACTTGGAGCAAGCCGATTGGGATTTAGTGCTAGTGACTGTGTGGTGTTTGAAGATGCTCAGGCCGGAGCCCTTGCTGCCAAGGCGGCCGGGGTTGCCATGGTTATTGGGGTATCGGAGTTTGCGCTTAGCACCGAGGCCGATATTGTTATTGAAGATTTGGCTGGAATCAGCTTTGATGGTTTCAAGTTGGAAATACCAGAGCACAAAATTCTAAGGAGATAGCAATGGCTGAAGTGACAATGTATGGAGCTGACTGGTGCAGCGATTGCCGCAGATCAAGGGCTCTTTTGAACACAACTGGCGTTGAGTTCGAGATGAAAGATGTCGAGAACAGCGAAGAATTCACCGAGGAAGCCAGAGCTATCTCTGGTCGAAGCAACATTCCAGTAATCCAGTTTGCTGATGGCAAGTTCCTAGTTGAGCCCTCAGATGCTGAACTACACGCAGAGCTAAAGCTCCGCGGGTTAGTTTCCTAAGCAAATAAGGGGCTCTAGAGGATAAATCCTCCAGAAACTTTTCCTAGCTTTATTGAGGCTCTAGCCCTAGGCTAGAGAAGTTGGGAACATCCCAGCAGTAGTCGTTTGCAGTGCACTACAGGTGCATCAGTCTTTACCTCTTATTAGCCCTGGCAAGAACCAGATCAGCTAAAGGTCTAGCGCAGTTCGACTAGACCGCAACGACGAACACAAGTTATTGCAAATGCCTCTATTTTTGAGGCTTGCTTGGGCCGTGCTCGGCGTCATAAAAGAGGAATAAAGAAACTATGCCTAATTTCGGCAAAGCAAGCCCGCGTCCAAAAACTGGCGCATCAAAATCAGCCCCGAAGCGCGCTTCGGGTTCCGGCTACGGATCAGCTGCACCTAAAAAGACCCACCGCAAGGGTGCGCTCGACCCTCGCGAGATGAGTGGTCGCAAGCCCGACCGCGGCAACAACTGGGAGCCAAAGGCACCTAGAACCGAAGCTGGTCGCAAGCCTCGTCACACAGCCGATGACCGCGCAGCGCGCGGCACCAGAAGCTTCTTCGATGCCCCAAGATCTGATGACCGCGCACCAAAGCGCGAGTGGACCGATAAGCCACGCACCGGTGGATCAACTTACGACCGCCAGGAAAAAAAGAGCTGGTCAGACAGACCTTCTTATAACGACCGCAATTCAGATTCAAGAGGCGAGCGTAAGCCAGCATCACGCTCAGACCGTCCATGGGAATCTCGTGCACCTCGCACTGACAGACCTTCATCTGACAGACCTTACTCGGACAGCAACTCATCTGACAGAGGAACCCGCAGCTACGACCGCTCCGATCGTCCAGCACGTTCAAACTCAGACCGTCCTTGGGAATCTCGCGCTCCTAGAACTGACAGACCATCTTCTGACAGACCTTACTCAGACAGATCATCAGGAGCCAGAAGCTACGATCGCTCCGATCGTCCGGCACGTTCAAACTCTGACCGTCCTTGGGAATCACGCGCACCAAGAACAGATCGCTCAGAGCGTTCGGGTGACTCACGTGGATTTGCGCCTCGTTCAAACTCTCGCGAGTTTGATCGTGACCGCAACCCGTTCCGCGAGGACCGCGTTTCTAGAGATCGTTCAAGAGATGAGACCTTTGTTGGCGCTCGCGATAAGAATCCAAACAAGAAGGCATTCTTCGAGGACAAGGTTCTAGAAAAGCTTGTTAGTGCAGATGCATCTGAAGTAATCATCCAGGGCAGCTTCGAAGAGATGGGTCTTCACGCAAAGCTTGTTGCAGCTCTTCGCGGTATGGGAGCAGAAACTCCATTCCCAATTCAGCAGTCAACAATCCCTGCTGCTCTTGAGGGTAGAGATGTTTTGGGAAGAGGAAAAACTGGATCTGGAAAGACCATTGCATTCTCAGTTCCAATCATCTCCAAGATGGTTGCAGCCGGTTCTGTCCCGAGAAAGCCAAACAAGCCAAGAGCGCTTGTACTAGCACCAACTCGTGAGCTTGCAGATCAGATCGATCGAACAATGTCGGCTCTTGCTCGCTCTGTTGGTTTCTACACAGCTTGTGTTTACGGTGGTGTTCCTCAGCGCAGACAAGAGATCGCTCTTAGCCGCGGTGTTGACATTCTTGTTGCAACCCCTGGCCGTCTAGAAGACCTAATGGCGCAAAGAATCATTGACCTGTCTGAAGTTGAGACCATGGTTATTGATGAGGCTGACCACATGTGTGATCTTGGTTTCATCGAGGGCGTAAGACGAGTTCTTCGCGCAACCGGAGATTCCCAGAAGCTACTGTTCTCGGCAACACTTGACCGCGAGGTTGACGCTCTTGTTAAAGAGTTCATGCCGAACCCTTACGTCTACGAAGTTCCTAACGAGACTCAGGAAACATCGACCATTGAGCACCGCGTCTTGGTCGTAGACCCAGATGATCGCTCACAGGTTCTACTTCGTCTAGTGCAAGGAGAAGGTAAGTCACTTATCTTTACCCGCACCAAAATGACAGCTGAGCGCCTAAGCGAATCTCTAACCAACAACGGTGTTCCAGCAGCTCGTCTGCACGGAGATCTAAACCAGAACCAGAGAACTCGCAACCTAGAGCGCTTTGTTAAAGGTGCAGTTCGCGTACTGGTAGCAACTGACGTTGCAGCTCGTGGAATCCACGTTGATGATGTTGCCCTGGTTATCCAGGTTGACCCACCAGAGGAATACAAGACTTACCTTCACCGCTCGGGACGAACCGGCCGCGCTGGCAAGGAAGGTGTTGTTATCTCACTTATTCCAAGATCTAAGCGTCGCAAGGTTGAAGATCTTCTTCGTAGGGCTGAAAGAGAGGCGAAGATCACCGATGTTCGCCCAGGTCACGAATTGATCGATCAACTAGCAGGCCCTATCGTTCCACCACCGGCAGCTCCAGACATGCTGGACTTCGGTGACTCACGCGGCGGATCAAACCACCGCGGACGTGATCGCGACCGCGATTCTAGGCCTAAGAAAAAGGGCAACTACCAGGGTTCTGGTAAGGGCCGCTGGGCAGACAAGCCATCAGGCGATAAGCGACCGAGGGCTAAAAAGTATTCGAACTAGAAATAGTTCGAGGAGTAAAAGCGAATAGAGACAGCGCTTAAACCCCGCCCCTTTTGGGGCGGGGTTTACTTTTTGCTTGTGGGGTTGGAAAAGGGGTTTGCCCTAGGGCCAGATTAGAGCCAAATCCCGGGCTTTACAGGCAAGGCTCCAAGGCTCTAAACTGGGGGAAGCCAAAGACCGTCGGTTTAAGGCAAATCAAATCACAAGATTTCTTGAGGTTTGGCTTGTTTTGACTAAGAAACACGAAGTGTTTGCCCACGTAGGTGAAGATTAAAAGGTTAGAGATTTCTCTATTTTTCTTTTGCTCTCCACTTATGTGGGGAGCATTTTTTGTTTCTGGGCTGCCGACAAAATACAGATAATCAAGGAGTGCCATGGCGAACAAGGAAGCTACAGTTGCCGAGCTCACGTACAAGTTCCAGAGCTCAGCTGCAGTGTTGCTAACCGAGTACCGCGGACTCACTGTTGGGCAGCTCAAGGAGCTGCGTCGTTCCATCGGTGACCACGCAACCTACGCCGTGGCGAAGAACACGCTACTAAACATCGCAGCGAAGAACGCCGGAGTGACCGCATTTGAGGGTCAACTGGTTGGACCAACTGCAATGGCATTTGTTCACGGAGACACAGTCGCCGTGGCCAAGGCAATGCGTGACTTTGCCAAGGCAAATCCTCTTCTAGTAGTCAAGACCGGCATCATGGATGGCGTTGTCTTGTCACAGGCAGAGGTTAAGAAGCTTGCTGATCTTGAATCCCGCGAAGTTCTATTGGCTCAGGCCGCAGGACTATTCAAGGCTTCAATGTTCAAGGCTGCTTACATGTTCCAGGCTCCGCTGGCCCAGGCCGTCCGCACCGTGGACGCGCTACGCGCCAAGCAAGAGACCAACGCTTAAAGAAAATAAGGAGAAAAACAAATGGCAAAGCTATCAACCGATCAGCTAATCGATGGCTTCAAGGAGCTATCACTAATCGAGCTTTCTGAGTTCGTAAAGAAGTTTGAAGAGGTGTTCGAGGTTACAGCTGCAGCTCCAATGGCAGTTGCAGCAGCAGCACCAGCAGGCGGCGGCGGCGACGCAGCTGAAGAGAAGGACTCATTCGATGTCGTTCTTGAGTCTGCAGGAGACCAGAAGATCCAGGTCATCAAGGAAGTTCGCGCACTAACCAACCTAGGTCTTGGCGAAGCTAAGGCTCTAGTTGATGGTGCTCCTTCAACAATTCTTGAGGGCGCTAACAAGGACACCGCTGAGAAGGCAAAGGCAGCTCTAGAAGCAGCTGGCGCAAAGGTTGGACTTAAGTAAAAACCCACCTCAGTTTCAAAAGCCCCAACACCGCGTAAGCGAGGTTGGGGCTTTTGACATTTTTGGTGAAGTAAGCTCGGGATGTTCGCAACAAAAGAAAAGACAAAAACCCCTTGAGCTCAAAGCCGCAGTCAGCAAGCCAGGCAATTTCCCAAAGACAGCGCTTGATGTATATCTTCGTAATCGGCTTTTTGCTGATGGTTCAAACTCTTGTCACCGACATGTTTTTACCAGCGCATCCCCTAATCGCAACCTTCTTCGAGGTGCCGGATGCTTTTGTGCAGTATTCACTTTCTGCTGTGACCCTGGGTGCAGCAATCGGCTTTTTTGTGGCAGGGCCGCTGTCGGATTCGATGGGGCGAAAAAGCCCTGTTCTTTTAGCTCTCGGTATTTTCACGTTTGCCTCAGCAGCGCTTTATGTTGCCCCCGGCATTGAAGCCTTTGTTGTACTTCGCTTCCTGCAGGGTCTAGCAGGAGCTGCAACCGCGGTGATTGCTCAAGCAATCATCAGAGACCTATTTGTTGGCAACGCGATGCTAAAGATGCTTTCTCGGGCATGGCTAATTTCCGGCATTGCTCCAATTATTAGCCCCGTCATCGCAGCTAATTTGATGCTGGTTGCCCCGGACTGGAGAATCATTCCTTTGGCACTAGCCATACTGGGCGTTGCAATTTTTGTCTTTGCCTCACGCTCTCTGGTTGAGACACTGCACAAAGACAACCGTCGAGCCAAGGGTTTTGATGGGGTTGCCAAGAGATTTATTGCCGTGTTCAAAGACCGGGTTTTGGTTGGACTGGTCTTGATTGGCATGGTTCAAACCGTTGGCTTGTTTAGCTACTTGAATATCATTCCGTTTTTGTATCAGGACAGCCTGGGTCTTACTCCGGTGGAATTCTCGCTTGCTTTTTCCACCACCGCTTTTTGCTGGTTTCTAGGAATTCAGGTTGGAGCCAAACTTGGCCAGATGTTCAAAGCTCACTGGGTGGTCTTTGGAGCATTGGTGCTAGCTGTAGTGGCAGGAACGGGTTTGTATCTGATCGGTTCAATGGATGTTGGAATTGAAACTGTTGTTCCGCTAATGGCCATGTTCTTAGTTTCTTTTGGAATGACAATCACTCCAATTCAAACCATCGCCCTGCAGGGCCATGGTTCCGAAGCTGGAACTGCAGCTTCGGTTCTTGGTGTTATGAACTCCGCTACCGCAGCCCTTTCGGCTCCGCTTTATCCACTGATTGGATCTGCTACAACAACCGGTCTTGGAATAACTGTGGCGCTTACTCACCTCGCAGCTATTGGGGTTTTCTTCTTTGTGGTTAGGCCAAGTAGCGTCCCAACAATGGCCAAAGAGTAGTCGGGTATCCTAGAAACAACCAAGTCGCCGCATAGGCCCTTAGATGGGGTGGCGACTTTTCTAAGGGATGTGAAAAATCAATGAGGATTTTGCTTATTGGCGCGGGCGGCGTCGGAGACGGTATCGCCAAAGTCGCAGCAGAAAGATCCTTCTTCGAGGTAATGGTCGTTTCCGACTATGACCTTTCAAGAGCCGAAAAATCAATCGAATGGATTAGAAAGCGCCACGGCGACGAGGTCGCAGCTAAGTTCATTCCTGCCAAAATCGATGCATCGAATGCCGCCAACATGGTCGAGACGTGCCGAGAGCACAACATCACATATGTAATCAACGCAGTTGAGCCAAAGTTTGTGCCAACGGTTTTCTCCGCCGCCTTTACAGCCGGCGTTGGATATGTCGATATGGCAATGTCGCTTTCTGAGCCGCATGAGACCGATCCATTCAACAAGCCCGGTATCAAGCTCGGGGATGCTCAGTACGCACTGAACGAGCAGTGGGAAAAAGCCGGCAAGCTAGCACTAGTGGGCATGGGTGTTGAGCCAGGAATGTCAAACATTTTTGCCAAGTACGCCTACGACGAATTGTTTAGCGTTGTTGACGAAGTCAGCATCAAGGACGGTTCGAACCTAGTGGTAAAAAACGAAGCTGGCGAAGAAATCTTCGCTCCTTCTTTTTCTATCTGGACAGTTATCGAAGAGTGCCTAAACCCACCGGTGATCTACGAGAAGGAAAAGGGTTGGTATACCACCCGTCCATTTAGTGAACCAGAAATCTTTGAATTCCCAGAGGGAATCGGTGCTGTTGAGTGTGTGAACGTTGAGCACGAAGAGATCCCAATGCTTCCAAGAACTATGGATGTTGGAAAAGCGACATTCAAGTATGGGCTCGGTTCAGACTTTATTGACGTGCTAAAGACCCTTCACCACCTAGGTATTGACGCCACCAAGCCGGTTCGAGTTCGCTCCGCTTCTGGCCCAGTTGATGTTTCACCGCGTGATGTGTTGGTTGCTGTTCTTCCAGACCCAGCCAGCATTGGTCCTCGCATGACCGGTAAGGCTTGTGCGGGAGTGCTAATCACAGGAAAAGATAAGTCAGGAAAGGATCGCGCTACTTACATCTATCACGTAGCCGATAACGCCGAGACTATGGCTGAATACGACGCACAGTGTGTTGTTATGCAAACCGCCTTCAACCCGGTTATTGCTCTTGAACTAATTGCCGAAGGTAAGTGGTCCGGTGTTGGTGTTCGTGCTCCTGAGCAGTTTGCACCAAAGCCCTTTCTAGAGCTAATGTCATCATCAACTGGGTATCACCAGAGATGGTTTGCTCAGGAGAGATTGCCAGCTAATCCGTTAGCTCTTCCTTAGGCAAAGAAAGGCTGCCTTGTCACAGTTTGACGTTGCAGTAATCGGATCTGGCTTCGGTGGATCGGTAGCTGCTTTACGTCTGAGTGAAAAAGGCTATAAAGTCCTAGTGATCGAATCTGGTGCCAGATTCGAAGATAACGACTTTGCCAAAAGCTCCTTTGATCTAAAGAAGTTCTTGTTCTTTCCAAAGCTTGGCCTCAAGGGGATTCAGCGAGTTGACCTTCTAAATAACGTTCTTGTCATGAGCGGCGCCGGTGTTGGCGGAGGCTCTCTCGTATACGCGAACACTTTGTATCGCCCACCTCAGAAGTTTTTCTCAACCGGTAGCTGGAAAGACATGGCCAATTGGCAAGCATTGCTGGAGCCTTACTACGACCAGGCCGAGCGCATGCTCGGGGTGGAAGTAAACAAGTTTTTCTCTCCAGCCGACGAGGCTTTGAAAAAAGCCAGTGACAGCTTAGGTTTTGGAAACACTTTCCAGATGGCCCCGCTTGGCATTCACTTCGGTGAAGCGGGTAAGACGGTATCCGATCCATACTTTGGCGGAGTGGGGCCTAGCAGAACTGGTTGCACCAACTGCGGCGAGTGTATGACCGGTTGTCGGCACGGAGCTAAGAACACGCTGGTGAAAAACTATCTTTACCTTGCCGAAAAGCTCGGAACCGAGATCATGCCGCTAACCAAGGTAGTCAACATTGAGCAGGTATCTGGCGGCTACAAGCTCACAACTATTCGAAGTGATCGCCTATTTGCTAAAAAGCAAGAACTTATTATTCCTGAGGTAGTTGTTGCAGCCGGAGCTTTGGGATCAGCAAAGTTATTGCACTCAGTCCGCGCCAAGGGAAACTTGCTCGGAATTTCTTCAAAGCTCGGGGAGCTAAGTAGAACCAACAGCGAGTCCCTACTTGGCGTTGTTGCCAAGGGCAAAGAAACTGACTTTAGCTCAGGCTCTGCAATTACATCTTCTGTGTTCCCAGATGAAGATACCCACATTGAACCTGTTCGATACGGCAGGGGATCAGGTTTTATGGGACTGCTGCAGTCTGTTGTTGCCAGCGGTCCCAAGGGACAAGACCCAAACATTTTTAGATTGATTTGGGTGAGCCTCAAGAATCTTCTAAGACTTCCAAACTTCTATAACCTGCGCACCTGGCCGGAGCGGACACTTATCTTGCTTGTGATGCAGTCAAGAGACAATTCACTAACCACCTTCTGGAGAAGGGGAATCACCTCAAAACAGGGTCACGGCGAAAAGAACCCAGCTTGGGTTCCGATGGGACACACTGTTGCCAGAGAAATTGCTAAGAACGTCAATGGAACTCCTGGTGCAGTAATCGGTGAGCCATTTGGCATTCCACTCACCGCACACTTTCTTGGAGGAGCAGTAATTGCTCAAGATGCCAATCACGGTGTGGTGGATGGTTACCTTCGTGCCTTCGGCCAACCAGGACTGCATATCGTTGATGGTTCTGCGCTTTCTGCCAACCCAGGCGTGAACCCATCGCTATCAATTGCAGCGCTAGCTGAATGGGCGATGGCTCATTGGCCGAACAAAGGTGAGAAAGACACCAGACCTGCTTTAGGTGAAGCGTTTGAGATTATTGAGCCGGTTGCACCGGCACACCCCGCCGTTCCGCTTTCTGCAAGCGGAGCTTTGCGACTGCCGATTAGGCCAATCTAGTTTTTTGCTTCGGCCTGGATTTTCTCGCGATAGCGAGATTCAATTCCCTGGCCGATGTATGTGCTGACGATAATCACAATTGCTCCAAGAATTCCAATTAGCGCTAGCGTCTCACCGCCGAACCAAACTGCGATGAACACGGCCCAGATCGGTTCGGTTGCCAAAAGCAACGTTGATCTTGAGGCAGAGGTTTGTCTGATAGCCCAAAGCTGAGCCACAAATGCAAAGACCGAACAAAACAGAGCAAGGAACAAAGTTCCTGCCCACTGGGCCGGTCCAAAGGTTGCGATGGCATCAAAGGCGCCTTGAATATCAAAAACAAAAAACACCAGAGTTGCCGTCAGGCACTGCATCAAGATCATGTTGAAACTCGATGCCTCGCGGTTACGAGTTAGCACCCCTTGAGCGGTTACGTGAACTGCCCTAACAATTGCTGCCGCGAATAACAAGAAGTCTCCAAAGTTTGGCTCCTGGATACCGTTTCCGGTGACCAGCAGGGCAACGCCAACGATTGCTCCAACCGCTGCTAGGAAGAACGATCTTGGAAGCCAGCGCTTGTTCCAAGCTGATTCCATGATTGGCGTGAAGATGATGGTTAGTGAAATTAGAAGCCCTGCGTTGGTTGCTGAAGTAATCTTCAGCCCATAGGTTTCAACACTCATAATTGACGACTGAGTCAAGCCAAAGAGTATTCCAAGCAGCAGATCAGTTTTTGAAAAAGCCCTTCTTCGAATAAGCCAGATGGCAACCATCGCAAGGGTTGCTATGGCAAAGCGAACCGAGAGCATTGCCGGAACACTTGCATAAGGAGTGATCGCCTTGGCAGATAGGTAGCTTGCTCCCCAAACTGCTGCAACAGCTAGAAGTACAAGGTCCACTTTGGAAGCCCTGATTGCCTTAAGCACTTTGTTTTCCTTTGAAGAGGGAAAGGATGCTGCCTTGAGAAATGGCAGCGCCAAGAATCACGATTACTCCACCGACCGGTTCGTACCAGTGCAACTGTTCGTTAAGGAGCACTACCCCTAGTACCACAGCAATAATCGGTGTGATGTAGGTCACTGATGCTGCAATAGCACTTCCAACTACATCGAGGACTTTGTAAAACAATAGGTAGGCAACGCCACTTCCCATTGCCCCAAGTATCACAATCGAGACCATTGCCATAACCGTTGGGTTGGAAGTTATTAGGGGTCCTGAGAGCAGATAAACAGGAAGCAACATAAGGGAAGCTGTTCCAATTTGTCCAAAGACCGACACTTCAGTTGCGTAGCCCAGGGGGGTGATGTTTTTTCTAACGTAGGGGGTTCCTATGCCGTAGCAAAAAATGGCAACCAGCATTGCCACAATCGCTAATGGTTCGTTATCGCCAAAGCCCTGCCAAACCCCCAGAATTACAAGCACTCCAGCCAACCCTACAAAAAGCCCCACCACAACGTGGGCTTTGACTTTCTCGCTTCGAAAAGCAATCAGCATCACAATCACAGTCGCAATTGGCGTGACGGCATTGAGAATGCTGGCCAGGGCGCTTGATACATAGGTTTGGGCGTATGCGATCAGCGAAAAGGGCACCGCGCTCATGAAAAGCCCTGCGATAGTCATTTTCTTCCAGACATCAAAGCTGGTGGGGAGCTTGGATCGGTAAATGAGAATTGTGATTAGCATCGCGAGAGCGCCGAAGGTTGTGCGCCAGAAGGCAACTCCGATTGGAGTTAGCGCTGTTAGGGCGTATTCGATGAACAGAAATGAAGCGCCCCAGATAAGACCGGCAACGGTATACATGGCAATCCATGGCCGCTTCGGGGAGGTCTTCAATTGTGCCTTTCAGGAACTAGAGAAAAAATTCTAGCTAAGTGTCTTTTTGCTAGAGAAGCGAGTTTCGAACCAAGTCATTGCTAGCACAAATAAAGCGCA
>Ga0247831_1003684_pt1 | contig 21807 bp, 14 predicted proteins | sample LaCruzMarch2015__9_FD_192406 | JGI IMG/M metagenome (GOLD analysis project Ga0247831, IMG submission 192406) | Freshwater microbial communities from meromictic Lake La Cruz, Castile-La Mancha, Spain - LaCruzMarch2015_1m | ecosystem: Environmental > Aquatic > Freshwater > Lake | place: Spain...
TAGTGGCAAAAAGCGCCAAAATAGACGGTTTCAAAAACAAACAGTTTCTATTTACAGTACTATTGGTGCTTAATTGTCTAAGAAAAAAGTTTTCGTCACTATTGTAAAGCAAGGGATATCCGGAAGCACCTCTCCACGGTTGTGCTGCAGTAAACCAACCTGTTGGTGCTGCAGCGGTCATGGTCGTATTGTAATTGTATAGTTTAACAGACAGGGGACCTCCTGTTAAACCTGCTTTTGCATCATTCAGGAACGTTAATGCCGTAGCATAATTGCCCATCTGAAAATAAACCATACCTAACATATATTGTGCCGCTGGCCTTGACATTCTTACACGACTGTAAACCTTTGGTTGTAAGTCAGGTATAGCCTGAGTAAGTTCGTTAATGACAAAATCATACAATTCCTTTACCGTGGCTCTTTTAAAATCGGATGCGTTCACGTCGGCATTTACTACAATAGGCACTGATAAGTCGGTAGTGGCAGTATTCACATTATAGGGTTGCCCAAATAAATTAGCCACTAAAAAATGATTAAATGCTCTACAGGACTTTGCCTCCGCTAATAATTCTTTTTTCTTTTCTTCGGTTCCGCCTTCTGAAGTCATTACGCCCGCAGCTACTAAATTATAGTTATATAGCTGGTTGTAAAATGCACCCCATTCATTCGATTCATCGGTGGGCAAATAAGGATTTGCCTCCCATTTGAATCCATTTTGCCAGGCTATGGTTGGAATGGCATTTAGAAATCCCGCGGAAGAAAATACGTCATCCCCCATAAATAATGGCATTTCAGCGGAACCTAATAAACTTGAAATTCCTCCCGGTTGATTTCTGACATTCAGGTAACTGAATAAATTCGCGTTATTGAAAATACCGTTAAACTGGTCGGTTGTTTTTAAAACATCTAATCCTTTGGGCGTTACATCTAAAAATGACTCGCAACCTGAAATAGATATCCACAACGTACAGATGAATGCAAAACTTTTTATTGTTGATTTTTTCATTTTCTCTTTTTTAAAAATTATTTGAAGGATGCTCTTAAACCAAAAGTGTAGAATACCGGCATTCTGTCTAATCTCGCTCCTTGCTGGTAATCAAAGTATTCCGGATCTATATTGTTTTGGTTTTTAGTCCACAATAACAAATTGTTTATCTGGCCGTATATATTCAAATCTCTCATGGATAGTTTTTCCGCAATGTTTTTACCGAATTGGTAATTAACGGTTAAATCTCTAAGTTTCGCATAAGAAGCCGAAGTTATATTGCTTAAGCCCTGTGTATAAAAATTAGTGTTTCTTTGGGTCGATGAGGTCGATGCATTGGCTACATACTTAGGTATGTCCGTGTTCAGCTCATCTCCTTCCTTTTTCCATCTATTGTCGAAATAATCAGGTAGATTAGTTAACAATCTGCCTGTGTAAAAGCGATTAACATCCAGTCTCATCTGATGACCCAGATTAAATACTACCAGAAAGGATAAACTGAAATTTTTGTAAGAAACAATATTCGTTAAACCTCCATACCAAAGCGGCTGGGTAGTTCCTGCAAATTGTGGATCATCTACTTTTATCTGGTTAGCTAATCTTAAAGTGTCATTTGTTGCGCTTAAAGCCATAGGATTTCCCGCTTTATCGAGGCCTATATTATTGTATCCAAATACAGGGAAAGCAGAATAACCTTCTACCTGAACACCAGCTATTTTATTTGAAAATGTTAATGCAGAAGATCTTTTTAGCGAAATAATCTCGTTTTCATTCCTTGATAAAGTTAAAATGGTTCGCCAACTAAAATCTTCTCCTGTAATATTTACACTATTTAATTGTAGCTCAAATCCCTTGTTTCTCAAACTTCCGAGATTATCATAAGCATAAGAAAATCCGGTGGTTGGATCAATGGGCACAAAGCCTAGTAAATCGGTAGTTAATTTATCATAAATGTCAATACTTCCTGACAGGCGGCGTTTGAACAAGCTAAAATCAATGCCTATATTTTTTGTAGTGGTTCTCTCCCAGGTCAACAAGTCGTTAGCAGGGGTAAAAACTACGTAGCCCGTTCCCAGTCCTGCAAAAATAGCACTATTCCTGGCGCCAATAATGTCATAAGGTCCTCCCTGTCCAGGCACCGGTGCATTGCCCGATAGGCCATAAGTGGCTCTGACTTTCAGTAAATCGACAAAAGACACGGAAAAGAAGTCTTCTTTTGTCACATTCCAGGCGCCTCCTACACTCCAAACAGGTTTATATTGTGCGGCCGGATCTGAACCAAATAAATTGGATTGATCCATACGGATACTCGCATTGATTGTATATTTTCCGTTATAAGTATAGCCTGAATTGCCGTATAAGGAGAAAAATCGTCTCTCTACTTCACTGTAACTATGCTGATTTACATTGAGAACATTAATGGTTCTTGATGGCAGAAAGTTAACAGGACTTGTCACCCCGGTGCTGCCTAAAAATTGCTCGTCAATATAAGAATAGGTTAGTGTTTGAAAGTCAAAACCTCGTTTAAATGTGCCAATTCTATTGATAAAATCAGCTCTGATTTCAGTACCGGCCAACAAGGAAATTTGATGTTTTTCATTCCCTTTACTTTCATAAAGCAACTGATTTCTTGCTGTCCAGGCATATTGGGTGTTATTATTTGTCAAATAATGTCCCCCCGTTACAGGCAGAAAATACGTTGGATTTGCCGTGGCGGTCACAGGTGCCTGGGTAAAAAATACTCGCTCATTTCTTACGCGATACGCATTTTGATCGTAATATTCGTAGGCATCTAAACTGGATCGTTGATATTGTGCCCGCCCTTCATACGATAACCCTTTTAATAATTTAACAGACAATCCTCCATTTATTCTTGTAGATAAATTGGTGCTTCCATTTTGCGTATTTCCAGGTTCCTGTAATGGTATATAGTCGAGATTTATCCGGCTTTGATTCTCTGATATGGTTCTAAACGGTTGATGGCGTGTTAAATAAGCCATTGACAATGGATTGTCCGATGCATCAGAAAGCATGGCGTAGGGTAGTATCGTGTTAATAGTACCCGGAAAATCCGTCAGTAAAAATCGGTCGTTTTTCTCGTATGAAATATTCGTGGTTAAATCCATAGTTATTGCATCAGAGAAAATAAAGTCCTGCCGAAGATTTATCTGGTAGCGGTCTAAATTATTTTTTGTAAATGCCTCATCTCTTGTATAGGCAACTGAGCCGTAAAAACTATGGAAATTGGATCCCCCATTAAAATTTATACTGTGATTGGATAGTTTCGATGGCTGTTGCAGGAGTTGAGCCATCTGTGCCCGGTTGTTCAGGCCACCCAGGGAGTCAAACCGTTGTTGTGCCAATCCGGCATTTATTACGTTTCTTGACAAGTCATACTGTATCTGTTCATGCGGTGTAACTACAGGCGTAGAATTATTTGACGCCGCAGTAGTTACCACAGACCATGGAAATGCCGTCGCATCAAAAATTTCTCTGCCAGCCTGAACCAACTGACTACTATTCATCAAATTATAATAATCCATATCTGGTGCTCCACGGTAAGACACAAATCCATTATAATTCAACTGAATTTTTTGTGGTACACTCGTTGTTTTTCCTTTCTTTGTGGTTATAACTATTACGCCATTCGCCGCTGCAGCTCCCCAAATGGATGCAGCTGTTGCATCTCTTAATAGGTTAACTGACTCAATATCATCAGGATTGATTAACGAGGTTAAAGTCGAAGCGTCATATATCGGTACACCATCCACAACAATGAGGGGCGATCTGTTGGCATTGATTGAGGTGAGTCCACGTATCAAAAACTTTTCGCTATTTCGTCCATAATTTACGGCAAGACCAGGTACTAAACCCTCCAGTCTGTCAATCACGTTCATGCTGTTTGATTTTAACTTCAAATCATCACTGTTTATCATTGAAAAAGAACCTGCACTTCGTTCTTTCGATAAACGTTGATACCCTGTAGCCACTATACTAACTTCCTGAAGTTCAACACTCTCTTCCTTTAATATAACATCAATATTACTTCTTCCCTCTATGGGGATTTTTCGGGTAACATATCCAATATAGGAAAAAATTAAAGCCTTGTCATCGGCCTCCATATCAAGAGAATATTGGCCATTAAGATCCGAAGTAGTCCCTTTTTGTGAGGTTGCCGCAATAACGTTTACGCCAATCATAGGTTCGCCCGATGAATTGGTGATTTTCCCTTTCACTGTATTCAGTGTCTTTTCAATATCCCTTTCCATGGGTTGAATCCTGCTTATTTCTTTTTTTTGCGGAGCGACAACAATGGTTTTATTGGTGATTACATAAGATAATGGAAGGTCTTTAAAACAAAGGGAAAGAGCATCCTGAATACTTCCGTTCTTAATGGAAATATTAACTTTTCCCGCTTTGTCAAGTAAGGCGTCCTCATAAAAAAACTGATAGCCTGTTTGACGATAAATTTCTCTGAATATTTTTTGCAAAGTAACCTCTTTGTTGTTCATGGTTACTACTTGTGCCGTGCTTAAAGCATTCAGATTTAAACAGCTTAGGAAAAGAAAAATACCCAGAACTTTTACATTCTTAGCTATTTTAGATAAGAATTCCTTCTTTTTGATGTATGAAGGAAAGGGTAATAATGGCATCATCGTGGTTCGTTTTGTATAATAATAGGTCATGATGTTAATTTTTTTTTATTGGGAAACATATATTTTTTGGTCTCTGAGCGTGAAGGTTACGCCCGTATTTTCCATGATCTTTAGTACCTCAGATATATTATTTGATTTACTCACTATACCTGAAAATTGCTTGTTTCCTATCGTTCCTGTAATTTCAAAATCAATATTATACCAACGACTCAATTGCCTGACAATGGCTTGTAATTCTAAGCGGTTAAATAAGAACCATCCCTCTTTCCAGGCAATTATCTCTTCTATATCGGGGCTAATAATACTTGTTTTTCCATGTCTGACGATAGCTTGCTGGCCTGGTTTTAATAGGTCTTTTTTCTCCTGTGGACCCTGTACGCTCAGACTTCCTTTTATAAGGGTTGTATAAGTAGCCTTTTCATCGGTATAGGTATTTATATTAAAGGAAGTTCCAATAACGTTAGCTTCCAGTCCATTGCCATAATGCACTATAAAAGGTTCCTGAGCATTATGCGTTACTTCAAAAAAACCTTCACCTGAAAGCTCAACTATTCTTGGCTTTCCTTTTTGAAAAATGCTGGGGTAGGTTAAAGAGGAGGCAGCATTTAACCAAATGTTGGTACCATCTGAAAGGGTAAGGTTGTATTGCCCTCCCCGTGGCGTAGTTATATTGTTGATTAGTATCTGTTGGGTTTCTGTTTCGGCTTTATAAATAAGGTCTCCCTTTTCAGAAGTATAGATTTTTGCCTGCCCGTCCTCCGTTAATAAGCCATTGCTTAAGGCACCAAGCGTTATTTTTTTACCGTTGGAAAGCGTCAGTATAGCCTTATTCTCTCCAGGATTCAGATCAATGCTTTTCTCAATTTTGACAGTGGAATCTTCTTTTTCTGGTTCAAATAGGACAAAATAGCTTAATATTAAAAGGGCCAGTGAAGCTGCTACATAATATAAGAAAACAGGTTTTTTTTGCTTTTTTATATTTCCCTGCTCCAGGATTTGATCGATGATATCCTGTCTTTCTCTTTTACTGAAGATAGAATTTTTAGACGAATGCTTCTCCCAACGTTGCTTTAGTTCGGTTTCAACTTCATCGTTTGACAAATTCTTAAGCTTTTTAACCTGTTCATCATCAAGATGACCATGCCAAAATGCTTTCCACAAAGTTGATTTATTATGGTCTTCCTTCATTTAATGTATTTTATCATAAGGAAGACAAAAAGGGATGATGAAAAGGGGGAAGGACTAATCCGATTTTTTTGAAATAAATTCAATAAGCAAAATGATTAGGGTAATTTTTGTCTCAATATGATTTTTAATCGATTTTATAGCTAACGACAGATGGGTTTTTACCGATTCCTTACCGATGCCCAATTGTTCTGCAATTTCTCGATAGGAGTACCGCTCATGTCTGTGTAGTAAAAATATTTCTTTTTGCCTAGGTGATAACTGGTCAATCGCTTCATCTATCAACGAGAAAGGTAGTTGGTCGTCATCATCTTCTACAGGTTGTTCGTTAAATGGTACTTCAATGGCATATTTTTTCATTCGCTCTAAATCAGCCAAGGATTTTTTCAATGCATTTATCGCTCTGTTTTTACTTATAACAAACAAGTAAGCTTTAAAATCCTTTACCTCGAAAAGAGACTCTCTGGTCATCCATATTTTTAAAAATACGTCCTGAACAATTTCTGCAGTAATATCTTTAGAACGGGTAACCTGATAAATAAAAGACGATAGGGTAGGTTCCCATTTGGAATAAAGGACCCGGAATGCATTACTACTTCCTGCCGCAATTTCTTTTAATATGTCGGCATCCTTTTCAGCTTCTACCATGTGTATTTATCCAATGTTCCTTAAATATAAAGGCTTTTATTTGTCTTTTTAACTCATTGTCAGACTAAGTTATAAAATTAATTGATTACAGGTATTGATTTTCTGAAGCTTTAAGCTATTTTTACAACAAAAATGGAATATCAAAATCTACTTTTAGCTGAATCAAATGGAATATATCGTATAACTTTTAATAGGGAAAAGGCGCTGAATGCACTGAATGGGCAAACAATGAAAGAGCTTTTTCACCTTTTTTCCGATTTCTTACCCTCACAATCAACTTTGAAAGGCGTAATATTGACAGGATCAGGTGAAAGGGCATTTGTAGCTGGTGCGGATATCAAAGAGTTTTTATCTATTGAGGCAGGAAAAGGCGGAGACATGGCGCAAAATGGTCATGATGTTTTTAGCCTCATCGAAAATTTTCATGTTCCTGTGTTAGCTGCCATTAATGGTTTTGCTCTGGGGGGAGGTTGTGAACTGGTTATGGCTTGTCACCTGAGAATCGCTTCTGAAAATGCTCGTTTTGGTCAGCCTGAAATAAATCTAGGTATCATTCCTGGTTATGGCGGAACCCAAAGGCTAATCCAGTATATAGGTAAAACAAAAGCGATGCAACTAATGCTCACCGGCGACCTTTTCTCGGCAGAAGATGCACTTAAATGGGGTCTGTTGAACCAGGTGGTGCCGGCAAACGAACTTCTTCTGGTGTCAGAGGCTCTCCTTGGGCGAATAGCTGAAAAGGCGCCTGTTGCTGTTAGTGCAGTCATTGCCTCTGTTAATGCTTTCTTTAATACCCCCGGAGATGGATTCAAAACGGAAGTAAATCAATTTGCCAAAACGACACAAACCTCCGATTTCCTGGAAGGAGCCCAGGCATTCATAGAAAAGCGACAGCCAAAATTTACAGGCGCTTAACTTAATTGTTTATGCATAATGATAAAAGTGTTAGAAAACCAGAGTGATTTTTCTCTATTGTTCTATATCCGGATAATCATCAGGCTTATAACCGGGGGGAGGTGTTATCATTTGTCTATTTCCTTTCATACCAAATCCTTCCCACTGATTGGTTAAATACTCGAAACTTCCTCTCTCTCTCGATAAAAGGCCATTTTGTTTCGCTAACCCTATTTTATTCGCCCGTTCATTTGCCGAGGTCATTGCTGCATATCGCCCATCGGTATAAGTGGCTCTTATCTTTAGATAACTGTCTAATATTTGTGCTTCCTCCTCTGTTCCCCAGTGATCGGGGGAGGCGTAGTTTGCGTTTTCCGCCAGCGCAAGACCTATACAAGGATACACCCAGCCTGGCCTGTTGACGTGCATATCTAAAAGCAGTGCAACACCATAAGAGGAAGTGATTATCTGATAGAGAGGGTAGGGTAGTCCCTTCGGTTCAGGCTTAAAATAAAAATTTTTAAACCGATCGTGTGCATGCTCTATTTGTATAGCTTGAAATTCAGGTTGCACGAGCACTTTCCAAAAATGAAAAGCCCAAAAGGGGCGACGGAATGCTTCTTTCTGTTCTAAGGTGGCTATTCGTTCTCCTTGCAAGGTTATAAATCCAGTAGTTCCATCTGTTTCCTCTGCAATATCTATGCCCAGAGGCGTAAACCAGGTAGCATATTTTTCAGGATATTTTATCTTTACCTTTTTTAATAATGCAGGTAATTCTCCGGCGTTGTTGGAAGTGCCAAGGGTCCATTGAAAAATACCCACACTGAGGAAGGCCTGATCGTAGGTATTTATAGCATCTAGTTTTCCCTCATTTCGGGCTACCTGATTGATAACCTGCAAGCAGATTTTAGATATTTCAGGATTCACCTCTCCTGGATAGCGTTGTAAAAATATCCCCACTTCTTCATTACCCATCCAATACACACCAGGATCCTTTTTAGTCAACACCAATTGGATCTGTCCATCGTTTATACTTATTTTATTATCGGGCGTTTCTATAATCGATAAAGTTGGTACTATTTCATTTCCCAAAGGCTTATTTTCAGTGTTTTCTCTATTTTCAGGGGCATTGAAATAATCGCCCAGGTACATGGATATGGCTTCAGTGAGGTGTTGCCTTATCGTATTACCCAGTGAATCAGTGGGAAAAATGAGTCCGTGGTAAATGCAGAATCGCTCCATACGTTGGCTCAGGGTATCTTCCTCATAATCTAAAAAAGATAAAACCTTTTGTAAAGGGTCATACAAAAAATGCGTTTCCTTTTGCCAGCCAGAGGTGTCGTCTGTATAGGATTCGATGATCTTTAAAAAGGGAATGATTTCCTGGCATTGAAGCATTCTCCACAAGCTGTAAGCTTTTAATCTGGCGCCGTCGCCGGAAATTTTATTTTTTTGATTAAATTTTTTGATTGCTTTTAACAGCGTATGGTCAAAAATTTGATTTGTTTGTTCTAAAGCCTGTTTCTCAGGAAAGGTAAAAAAGCCTAAGGAGGCAAGGAGATGTTGCAATGGACGGACGTATTTATTCTTTGCGTAGAGAAAGAGATTGATCTCTACGGAATTTGTCCTAAGTAAATCTTGTAATAAGGATGTGTAGAACATAATCTAAAAAAGGGCATTTTCAACAGAAAATGCCCTTTTGAACCTAATTTTATTTAATTAAGACAAAGATTTTACCACGGCGGCGAAAGTATCAGGATGGTTTAAGGCCAAATCGGCTAATACTTTTCTATTAAGTGAAATATCATTATTGCTAATTAAATGCATAAAACGGCTGTAAGACATTCCGAAAGTTCTTACTGCGGCGTTGATACGTGCAATCCAAAGGCGGCGATACGCTCTTTTCTTTGCACGACGGTCGCGATAAGCATATCCCATACCTTTCTCTAAGGTATTCTTAGCGGCTGTATATACATTTCTTCTGGCACCAAAGAAACCTTTGGCTGCGTCTAAAATTTTCTTGCGACGCTTTCTGGAAGCGACCGCGTTTACGGAACGAGGCATAGTGTTTGTTTTAGTCCAATACAGAGCTCAAAAGAGACTTTTTTCTGTATTCTCGTTAAAAAATAGGTTTATCTGATGCAAAGCATGCGCATTACGCGTTTCTGTTCAGAACCGTCAACGGTAGTGGAATCACGTAAATTCAATTTGGCACGTTTACTCTTGTTGCGCATTCTGTGCGAAGTGTTCGCTTGAAAACGCTTGATTTTTCCTGACCCTGTTACTGAGAATCTCTTCTTAGCGCTAGAGTGGGTTTTCATTTTTGGCATGATTGTTTTTTTTTCAGTTGGCAAATATAGACAAATTCATTTAATTCGCGATAAAACGATCATTTATTTTTTGCGCTTCGGAGATACCATGACAATCATTCTACGTCCTTCCAGTTTTGGTAAAGCTTCCGGCGCACCATACTCTTCCAGTTCTTTTAAGAAACGCAATAATAGAAGCTCCCCACGGTCCTTAAATACAATGGTTCTTCCCCTAAAGTTTACGTAAGCTTTTACTTTTGCATTCTCCTCCAAGAAGGTCTTTGCATGGCGTACTTTAAACTCAAAGTCATGATCATCAGTATTAGGGCCGAAACGGATTTCCTTAATGACGGTTTTGGCAGCTTTTGACTTTATCTCCTTTTCTTTCCTCTTTTTTTCATAAAGGAATTTATTGAAGTCAACCACCCTGACAACGGGAGGTGCCGCATTAGGTGATATTTCCACCATGTCAAGTTGTAACTGGGTAGCCCACTCCCTGACTTGCCGGGTATTGTAAACTTCCCCACCTTTTACCTCCATCCCCGCAACTTCGGAGAGGACTTCCAGATTTTCACCTACTAAGCGAACCTCTGGTACGCGTATTTGATCGTTTATTCTTAGCCCAGGTTTATCGTCTGTGCTTGAATTCGAAGGAACTATTCTCTTGGCCAAATGATTTTTTTTAGTTAAAAAAGTGATGGATTAAATTGATTATCTATTCTGAAACGTCAGACTTTATTTCGCTGGCGAAAGTTATAGATGTTCCACTTAGGTCTTCATTCATAACGGCAATTAATTCATTGCCTTCTGATGGATTCTCATTTAAAATGAACTCAGCCAATGGATCTTCCAGATATTTCTGAATGGCACGATGCAATGGTCTGGCACCAAATTGTGGGTCAAACCCTTTTTCGGCTACAAACTTTTTTGCTTCCGCTGATAAACTCAATGTGAAATTCAACTGAGTTAATCTCTTAAACAAGTCGGTCAATGCAATATCTATGATGCTGTATATTTCTTCCATGCCTAAGGCGTTAAAGATAACAACATCGTCGATACGATTCAGGAATTCCGGAGAAAAAGTCTTTTTTAATGCATTTTGAATGACTGCTTTGGTATTTTCCTCCGTAGCCTCCTGTCTTGCCTTAGTGTTAAACCCTAATCCCTGACCAAAATCCTTTAATTGTCTTACACCTATATTAGAGGTCATGATAATTAAGGTATTCTTGAAATCTACCTTTCTTCCTAATCCATCTGTTAAAACGCCGTCATCAAGTACCTGAAGCAATATATTATATACATCGGGATGCGCTTTTTCTATTTCATCAAGTAATATAACAGAGTAGGGCTTTCTTCTTACTTTTTCTGTTAATTGTCCACCTTCTTCGTAACCCACATAACCTGGAGGTGCTCCAATGAGTCTGCTGACAGAAAATTTCTCCATATATTCGGTCATGTCAATACGTATTAAGGCATCGTCAGAGTCGAACATGTATTTTGCCAGCGCTTTTGCCAATTCCGTTTTTCCAACCCCCGTAGGACCAAGGAAAATGAAAGTACCAATCGGTTTTTTAGGATCTTTCAGACCAACCCTGTTTCTTAAAATGGCTTTAGATACCTTTTTAATGGCATCTTCCTGACCTATGATGACCTTCTGCATGTCTTTTTCCATGCTTACGAGCCTCTTTCCTTCACTTTGAGCCACACGATTCACAGGAATTCCTGTCATCATGGATACTACTTCAGCGATTTCTTCATCGGTCACAGGGTAACGACGGGTTTTTGACTCCTCGTCCCACTGCACTTTCGCAAATTCTAATTGACGAACCAATTTCGATTCTCTATCTCTCAGATCTGCCGCCCTTTCGTATTGCTGATTTTTAACGGCCTGATTTTTGGATTCTTTTAATTCCTCAATCTGCGTTTCCAGTTCAACAATATGTTGAGGAACGTGAATATTCTTCAGGTGAACCCTTGCTCCTACCTCATCCAGTACATCAATGGCTTTATCGGGAAGGAAACGATCGGTAATATAACGGTCACTTAGACGCACACAAGCAGTAATAGCCTCATCGCTATAGTTCACATTGTGGAAATCTTCGTATTTGTTCTTTATATTATGTAGAATGTGAATGGCTTCTTCAGCAGAAGGGGGTTCAACGAGCACCTTCTGGAAACGACGATCCAATGCACCATCTTTTTCTATGTGCTGGCGATATTCATCTAAGGTAGAAGCCCCAATGCACTGCAATTCACCTCTGGCTAAGGCTGGTTTGAATATATTAGAGGCATCGAGAGAACCTGTTGCGCCACCGGCACCAACAATCGTATGAATTTCATCGATAAATAGAATGACATCTCTCGTTTTTTCAAGCTCATTCATAATCGCTTTCATTCTCTCCTCAAATTGACCCCTGTACTTGGTACCTGCAACTAACGCTGCAAGATCGAGCATAACGATACGCTTGTTAAATAAGGTACGTGATACCTTTCTTTGCATAATGCGCAGCGCGAGACCTTCGACGATGGCCGTTTTTCCCACCCCTGGTTCACCTATAAGAATAGGATTATTCTTTTTCCTGCGGCTAAGGATTTGTGAAACACGTTCAATTTCACTTTCCCGACCGATAATAGGATCCAGTTTTCCTTCTTCTGCCAGTTTAGTCACATCGCGACCAAAGTTGTCGAGAACCGGGGTTCTGGATTTAGTATTTGTTTTACGTTGCTGAAAACCTTTACCTGGCTCGTCGTCATCATACGAATCTTCAGAGTCGGAAGACGACGCCTGGGCGAAAGGTTCAATGGAAGTGAAGTCCTGATCTTGTTTCACGAATTCTAATTCTGCTTTAAACACCTCATAATCGATTTCAAAATCGCGCAAAATGCGGGAGGCGGGATTATCATTATGTTTCAAAATAGATAAAACCAGATGTTCCGGGCATATTTCCTCGTTCTTAAGCATTTTAGCTTCGAGGAAAGTAACTTTCAATACTTTCTCGGCTTGCTTGTTCAGAGGAAGCGTCCCAATATTCAAACTGGAATTTCCTACAGGTAAGCGCTCTACCGCTTCCTGCAATGCTTTACGCAAATCACCTGAATTAACTTCCAGCGATTCTAACACCTTCATGGCAATACTGTCTTTGTCAGCAACCACACCTAAAAGCAAGTGCTCGGTACCTATATAATCGTGTCCGAGCCTGATGGCTTCTTCGCGGCTGTTAGCTATGACTTGTTTAACCTTTGGTGAAAACTTTCTATTGTTCATAGTTTACCGTTTCTGAGCCTAATATTACTACAATAAAAAAATAATACAAAGTTTAGAGCGTATTTGTTGCGATAAATATAAGAATGTTTCGTGCATTTCCTTAATTTTGTGTCCCGGATTAATTTTCCGGATTATCATTATTCATCAGAAACCAGTGTAAGAGTATGAAATACGCAGTAGATAATAAAGAGCAATACACCGTTTTTAGGATTGAAGAGGAGAACCTGAACTCGTCTAACGCGCCTACGCTAAAATCAGAATTAGTTCTGATCTTTCAAAAAGGGGTTAAAAATCTTATCCTCGATCTTTCTCCCGTTAAATTTGTCGATTCTTCTGGCCTTTCTGCCATTCTTACTGCCGACAGATTATGGAAAGAACTGGGTTCTTTTATATTAACAGGTATTGACCAGCCGGCTGTAAAGAAGTTGATAGAAATTTCAAGGCTCGATACCGTTTTAACCATCCTTCCAACCGTAGATGAATCTATAGAATATGCTATGATGGAGGAGTTAGCCAGAGAATTAAATGCTGATCCGTCAGATGATGAAGAATAATAAGCTGATTGTCAAAGTGTAAGGGAAAAACACACATTTTTTTAAAAAAAATAATAACGATTTCTTTTTTTAATCAAATGTTCCCCTATCTTTGCGTCGCTTTAAGAAATTAGGGCAATGATCCTGTAGCTCAGCCGGTAGAGCATATCACTTTTAATGATAGGGTCCTGGGTTCGAATCCCAGCGGGATCACTTGTTAAAATTAAAATTTTTTATAAAAATTTAATTTTTATTGCCTAAATTAGGCTTTCATTACGCTCGATTAACTTATTTAGATTTTTTTAACTACTTTTAGTCGAGTAACCTATTCCTATGATTAAATTACCTGGCGCCTCCCCAAGATGGATCATTTTCTCGATTGATTTATTCGTTTGTGTAGGCGCCTGGTCTATTTCTCTAAATTATTGGTTATCTCTCCTTCAGGAACCTATTTCCTATAACCAAACGCTTTATTCCTACATTCCTGTTGTCATTGTAAATGTGGCCTTGTTCTTCGCCACCAGTTTGTATAGCGGTATCGTTCGATTTACAGGCTCTTATGAATTGGCAAGAATTTTGTTCATCAGCCTTTCAGGTACCATACTTATATATATAGCTAACGAGATTTTTTTCTCTAATGTTTATTCCCGATTCTCTCTGTTCTGGTTAAGCTATTTTTTCTCAGTTTCTATTGGCTTGGCTACCTATCGCTTGTTCATAAAATTTGGCTATCGGTACATCAGTCTGCAAGGCATCACAGCTACGAATGTAGTAATTTACGGAGCAGGGATTCCAGGAGCTACAGTCAAGGCAGCTATTGATAGAAGTGCCGATAAAAACTTTATCATCCGCGCTTTTGTGGACGAAAGACCAAATTATCATTATAAAAGACTCGATGGTATTCCTGTCATCTCTCCTGAGCAGTTCAAAAGCCTTCATTTTAAAATGAAAATTGAACGACTTATCGTCGCTTCTCTCGATGATAATAAAGAAAGTAAAGACGATATCTTTGAATTTTGTCTGGAACATAATGTTGGTATTCAGAAGATCCCTCAAACATCCATGCTTGCTGAATCGAATCTGACCATCGCACAATTTCCAAGGTTAAACATTGAGGAACTCTTAGGCAGGGAACCTATTCTTATTGAGAATGAGGATGCGGATAATATTTATAAAGGGAAGCGGATCCTGGTTACAGGTGCTGCTGGCTCCATAGGTAGCGAACTGGTGCGTCAACTGTTGTTGTTTAAACCAGTTCAATTAATTATATGTGACCAGGCAGAAACGCCTATGAACGATTTGTTACTTCAGCTGGGTTCAGAAAAATATAAATCAATTATCGTTCCGTTTTTATCCTCCGTGACAGATGAACTTAGGATGAAAAGGTTATTTGACTCTTACCACCCTGAAATTATTTTTCATGCGGCTGCCTATAAACATGTGCCGGTGATGGAGGCATTTCCCTGTGAAGCGCTCAAGGTTAATGTGTTAGGTACCCGGCGGATGGCCGATCTTGCAGTAAAATATAAAGCAGATCGTTTTGTTATGGTTTCAACTGACAAAGCGGTGAATCCTACCAACGTGATGGGTGCTTCCAAGCGATTGGCAGAAATGTATATCCAAAGTCTTACCATGGATGAATCTTGTGATACCCGTTTCATTACCACTCGTTTTGGTAATGTATTGGGTTCAAATGGTTCCGTTATAAACAGGTTTAAGGCGCAGATTGAAGCCGGTGGGCCGGTGACAGTCACCCATCCTGAAATAAATCGTTTCTTTATGACGGTTTCTGAGGCTTGTCAATTGGTATTGGAAGCAGGTAACATGGGCAATGGCGGGGAGGTTTTTGTGTTTGATATGGGTAAACCCGTTAAAATTGCCGATTTAGCCAAAAAGATGATTACCCTCTCTGGTCGTGTTCCCAATAAGGATATCCACATCCATTACAGTGGTCTTAGACCGGGTGAAAAACTGTTCGAAGAACTCCTTCACAATAAGGAGGAAAATAGAGAAACGTATCACCATAAGATTATGATCGCTAATGTCAGGGTGTTACCTTTTCAGGATATGTTGCTGGCATTTAATCATTTGAATCAGTTAATCCATAGTGATGACGATGAATTTGCCCTGGTGTCGTGGATGAAAAGTCTTGTGCCTGAATTTTTAAGTAATAATAGTGAATTTGAAGCATTAGATGGTGTAAATGAAAAGGAAAAAATGGATATTTACACTCCAAATGGTTTAGATTAAAAATAAAAGGAATGAGTTTAATGAATAATCTTAATTTTTCTAAAGGAATACACGCGTCGGTATTCCTTTTAGTGTTTAGTTTGGCTTTCTTATGGGATATGCCTGCGCTACAGGCACAGATAACGAATAATCCTCAAGGTAGTGGGGGAGTGTCGTCTTCCCAAATGTCTATGTTGCGTTCTGAATTACAGAAAAGAGGCATTTCAGAGGAGGAGGCTAAAACGTATCTGCTAAAAAAAGGCATAGATATTGAGAAATTAAGTCAGGCGGAATTGATTATCAGAAAGGAGGAGATCATTGATTACATGAGGGATCTGGAGGCAGAAAAGAAATCGAAGGAATCAGTAAACCCAAAGTCAAAAAAACTGGATATTGAAGATGCCCTGGAGCAATATGAATTGGGTGAACTGGATACCCTAAAACTGACGGAAGATGAATTGGCCTTACTTCGTCCGGAACTCGAGAAGAAGAAGCTGAAGATGGAGGAAGAGAAAAAGAAAGAGGAGGAGTTGGCAAATCGAAAATTTCAGATTTACGGTCATGCCTTTTTTGAGAATAAGAATTTAAAGTTAATAGCTACCACTGACGGAGCAAAAGCACCCGATACCTATATATTAGCCGCTGGAGATGAAATAAGAGTTACCATTTTTGGTTTATCTCAGGCCGATATCTTGTTGGAAGTAGAGAAGGAGGGGTATATTCAACCAGTGAGTATGCCGAAAATTTTTGTTCAAGGTCTTAGTCTTGGCGAAGCGCGTAAATTATTGAGAAACAGGTTCAGTACCTATTACCGGTTTAATCAGGACCAGTTTGCCGTGACCTTGCAAAAGGCAAGAACCATTACGGTAAATATATTTGGGGAAGTTAAAAAGCAAGGGGGAATTACCATGTCCGCCCTGAATTCTGCGATTCATGCCATTGCCGCTGCAGGCGGAGTAACTGAATTGGCTTCTGTAAGAGAAATAGAATTAATAAGAGGAAAGACAAGGAAAAAATTAGATTTATATGCTTTCTTAGAAAATCCGGGTATTCAGTTTGAATTTAGTTTGCAGCAAAATGATATCCTTTTTATCCCTGTGGCAAATAAGGTGGTTTCTATACAAGGAGCGATAAAACGTCCTATGCGCTATGAAGTGGTTGAGGCCGACGGGTTGCAAAAGGTTATTAAACTAGCAGGGGGACTACTAAGCAATACCTCACCCGATTTTGTTCAGATTGAACGGTTCGATAAAGATTCTATGGCGATCTCTGAATATTCACTGATAGAGGTGTTGGAAGGTAAATTGTCCGTAGCATTGAAAGATGGTGACACCATCCGTCTGAGAACCGCTACTAAATTATTAGAAAATTTCATCGAAATGGAAGGTGCCGTTTTTTATCCTGGGAAATATAACCTGGGGAATAAACCGGTATTGAGCTTGTTCTTAAATAAGGCGCAGGTGAGACCTGAAGCGATGGAAAACTTTGTTTTCGTAGAGCGTCCTCAGCGGGACAGTACCGTTAGGGTATTTAAGGTAAATACCCTGTTGGAACCCAATTTTCCTCTCTTACCCAGAGATAAAGTTGTCCTGCTGGAGAAATCAGTCTTCGCTAATCTCGATTCTATCACTATATCAGGTGCCGTTCATCTGCCCATTTCAAAAAAATTATCTTACGAGGATCAACTTTCACTGGAAGATGCCCTTTTATTGGCTGGTGGCCCAAAACCTAATGCCGCTAGTTTTGGCTATGTATTCAGAAATAGTTGGTATCAGCCTGGTTTGTTTGAATACATTAGGGTAAATATTAAAAATCCGGGCGATTTTAAATTGCGGGCAGGAGATCAGTTATATATTTATGAGCAAAATAATATCGTTGAAAGAGGTGAAATTGTGCTCACCGGGGCGGTAATAGAGCCGTTGACCATTTCTTTTAATAGTAAATTGACCATTGCTGATCTTATTTCCATGGCAGGTGGTATTACAGAAAGAGCCGACTTGTCAAAAGTAGATGTTTTCCGCTTGAGTTATGCAGAAGGTATAGGTTCTACTTTCAATAAGATATCCCTCAGTTTAGATACCAATTACCAAATTCGTTCAGGTTCCATGGCATTTCAATTGCAACCTTATGACCAAATAGCGGTGAGAGAATTGCCTTTCTTCAAGCCAGAAAGGGTGGCACAAATAACAGGAGAAATAAAGTATCCAGGATATTATAGTTTGAAAAACGAATTGGCATTCCTTACCCAGGTGATTACTGATGCTGGTGGCTTAAGTCCCATGGCAGACAGGAATAATGCGGTTCTTTACAGACAGCTCGATAACATAGGTAAAGTAGGTATAAACCTTAATCTGGCGTTGAAATATCCTTTATCCGATCAATATGACCCCATCATTCAGTCGGGTGACTCCATTGTTATTAATGCGTTTAATAACATAGTAAGGATTCGATTAGAGGGAACCAGACTGGGGGATTTGGTTATGCAAAAGTTAACGGCGGACACCTTATTGAAAATCAGAGATTACCATACCTTTAATTATTCAGGACGACGATCATCCTATTGGTATTTGAAAAACAACGCAGGTGGATTCGCCAGCAGAGCCGTTCGTTCCAGTGTTACCCTGACTTTTCCTGATGGGAGGGTGAAAAGTACGAAGCATTTTTTATTCCTTCGCGATTATCCAACGGTTGAACCTGGGTCAGTGATATCTTTAACTAGAAGACCTGAAAAGTTTCAAACAGAAGGCAAAGGAGTCAACTTAGAACGGGTGCTAGGTACGGCTACGCAATCTGTGACAACGGTTTTAACCCTTATCTTATTACTTAGACAGATATAAATATGGAAGAGGATGAAATCAGCTTGAAGGAACTCATTCAAAAGATGAAAGAATTGTTCCAATACTTCTGGACCTTTCGCTTTTGGATTGTGTTGATTGGCTTGACAGGAGGAGGACTTGGGTTTGCTTATGCTCACTTTTTCAAAGAGGTTCAATATACCAGTAAACTTACTTTTGCCATTGAGGAAAAGAGTGGCGGTGGAGGTTCCCTACTAGGTTTAGCAAGTCAATTTGGCGTCGATTTAGGTGGTGGCGGAGGTGGTTTATTTACCTCTGATAATTTGTTGTTGCTCTTAAAATCAAACAGAATCATTCAGGGGGCTTTGTTGAAACCGGTACCTGAATTGGAGGAAGGAAATTTGTTGAATTTATATATGTCGATTCATTTTAAAGACGCATTAGAAGAAAAAAAAGTTTCTTTTATCTCTTCCGATTTACCGCGTTTGGAGTTTAGCCGTGAACAGGATAGTATAGTAGCCTTTATTTCGGAAAATTTGTCAAAAGATGTAGAAATAGGTAAACGTGACAAAAAAGCTTCCTTAATTGACATCACTATAGTAGATCCAAGTGAGAATTTTGCTTTTCTTTTTAATAAATTTCTCATTCAGGAAGCCACTGATTTGTATATAGAATTAAAGGTCGGTAAAATGCGTCGTTCTGTGAAAGTGTTGCAATCGCGCGTCGATTCTGTTCAGCGGGTGATGGACGGCACTATGCTTTCAGCAGCCGTTTCTATGGATCAAAGTTTAGGTATTGTAAGTATGGCGCCCAGGGTATCTACCACTAAAAAGCAAATGGAAGCTCAAATGCTCGGTACCATGTTTGCCGAACTCACCAAAAATCTGGAACTCACCAAGTTTACCCTCGAAAGGGAAGAACCGGTCATACAGATAGTTGATGCTCCTATGATGCCCCTATTGAAAGAGGGGAAGGGTAGGGTGAAATTCACCGTTATCGGTGGGTTTCTCGCTGGTTTCCTCATGTTGGGTTACTTGTTCGGAAAGCGTTTTCTGGACGGACTGTGATGTTGCTTTTGAATCACGGATTTTAAGGATTATTGGATTTCACGGATTTTCGGAGGTACGTTTTTTTTGGTGCTTGTGGTTGGGTTTTGAATCAGGATTTTCAGGATTTCGAGGATTATTGTAGGGGCGAATTGCATTCGCCCTCCCATGATACCGGTAAATTTCCCAATTGTCGGAACAATTTTATCCGTAGAGACGCGATGCTTCGCGTCTTTTCCTCGACAGGTTTCAATGTATTATTTGCGGTGATTAAATGGTTTTGAATCACGGATTTTAGTGATTACAGGATTTCACGGATTATTGTAGGGGCGAATTGAATTCGGCCTCCCATGATACCGGAGCATTTTCAGATTTTGGTATTAATATCGTATCTTTGGTATATTTAAAATCAATATCTTGAAAAATCTTCCTTTAGGTATTAGCACTTTAAGTAAACTTTTAGAAAACAACTGTATATATGTTGATAAAACAGAATATGCTTATAATTTAACAAGTCAATCTGGTGCTTTCTTCCTATCCCGTCCCCGCCGATTTGGGAAAAGTTTATTTGTGGATACGCTTAAAGAGATTTTTGAGGGGAATCAGAAGTTATTTGAGGGTTTATATATTCATGACAAATGGGATTGGTCAAAGAAATATCCCGTCATCAAATTTGATTTTGCAGAAGGTATGCTGAAAAGCAGGAAAGATTTAGATGAAAAAATTAATGAAATTCTTTTTTTGAATGAAGTAAATCTTGGAGTTACCACTGTAAATAAAAGTATTAGTGGCAGATTTGCAGCTTTAATAAAAGGTGCAAGGGAAAAATATGGGGAAAGGGTTGTGGTCTTAGTGGACGAATACGATAAACCTATATTAGATAATATTAGTGAACTGTCGATAGCCAAAGAATTGCGCGATGGATTGAAAAATCTTTATTCCGTTTTAAAAAGTCAAGACACCAACCTGCAGTTTGTGTTCATGACAGGGGTAACCAAATTCTCAAAAGTGAGCCTGTTTAGCGGGGTGAATCAGTTATCGGATATTACGATTGATAACAGATACTCTTCCATTTGTGGATACACAGACAATGACCTTCAGGAACATTTCAGTGAATACTTCGCTGGTAGCGACCCAGAAGAGGTGAGACGGTGGTATAATGGTTATAGCTGGACGGGTCCTGATAGTGTTTATAATCCTTATGATATATTGCTTTTTCTTGATAAAGGAAAAGTATTTCGAAATTATTGGTTTGAAACGGGTAACCCCACGTTTCTTATGGAACTCTTTAAGAAAAACCAATACTTTTTACCCGACCTGGAAAAAATTCAAGTTACGGAAGATGTGCTTGATTCTTTCGATGTTGAGACTATCATTCCCATTACCCTTCTTTTTCAAAGTGGATATCTTACTATTAAAGATACTCATATTGATTTTAATCAGTTAATCTATACCTTGAAGATTCCAAATATGGAGGTGAGGCAGGCGTTGTATAACAAATTCATTTTTGCCTATACGGGTTTGCTGGAAAATAGACTGGATTTCCAGCTTCATTTACGGAAAGAGTTGTCGTCGGGTGATGTACCATCTTTGATTTACACAATAAAGCGTCTAATTGCTGGCATCCCCTGGCGTAATTTCACAAATAACGACTTGGCCGAATATGAGGGATATTACGCCTCGGTTCTCTTTGCTTTTTTCGCTTCGCTATTGGTAAAGGTTATCCCGGAAGACAGCAACAATCATGGTCAGGCTGATATAACCATTATTCTTAGCCATCATATTTATGTGATGGAAATAAAAGTGGTGGACAACCTGCATGAAGGAAACAATATAGCGCTTGAGCAGATTATCCAACGGAAATATGCGGAGAAATACAGGAACATAGAGGGTATATCGGTTCACGCAGTAGGCCTGGTTTTCAACAAAACCGAACGCAATCTGGTACAGGCCGATTTTTTAACCACCCCGTAAAGATGATGCACGCATCATCTTTTCCCCGACAGGTTCCATTTAATATTTCCGTTAAATAAAGTTTTTGAATCACGGATTTTAGGGATTATTGGATTTCACGGATGTTAGGTGGTTGGTTTTGAGGTTGCTTTTAGCTAGATTTTGGATCAGGATTTTCAGGATTTTCAGGATTATTGTAGGGGCGAATTGCACTCGCCCTACCCATGGTACCGATGCATTTTCAGATTTTGGTAATAATGACGTATCTTTATTATTAACAAAATATATCATCTTGAAAAATCTTCCTTT
>Ga0247831_1003688_pt1 | contig 21777 bp, 3 predicted proteins | sample LaCruzMarch2015__9_FD_192406 | JGI IMG/M metagenome (GOLD analysis project Ga0247831, IMG submission 192406) | Freshwater microbial communities from meromictic Lake La Cruz, Castile-La Mancha, Spain - LaCruzMarch2015_1m | ecosystem: Environmental > Aquatic > Freshwater > Lake | place: Spain...
CAGCAGGCCAGAGGTCGATGATGTTTGCCCCGGCCAAGGATTGCAGCGACTTGCCGGTGCCCGTGGCGACGGCTTCGCTGGAGTCTGCGAGAGCAGCGCCCACCAGACGCAGCCACCCCTGGGTCATGAGGATGCTGGCGTTGTCGTTGACTCGGTCGGCAAGATTGCTGCCCAATGTGTCTGAGCTAGCATCGAGACGGTTGGAGTTATCCAGCGTCAACATGCCGGTGCGCTGAAGGACGATGTTGGCAGTGCCAGACAGGCGGCCATTGCCGTTCAGGGTGACACCCCACTCACCCCAGCTCTCAGCCTCGCCGTAGGTGGTGTAGTTCACGCCATTGATGGTGACAGTGTCTGAGCGCGCACGCAGCGCTTGGTTGCCGGACCGGGTAATGATCGTGTCACCTGTGTAGGTGTTGTTGTTGGTCAGGCGCAGCTCGCGGAAGCCGATCTTCGACAAACCACCAGCACCAACGATCTGACCGCCCACGATCATCTTCGCCTGAACTTCCACAGACTGATTGCCCTGAGCGCCGATGGTCGTGGCTTGGCTGTTGCCGCCATCAATGTTGAAGATGTTCCGATTCGCCTGCGTGCCGGTCAGAGTGATATCGCCATCCAGGAAAGTGCGTGGGCCGGGCACCGAGTCACTGCTGAGGTCGATGTAATTCGTGCCCTTGTTGGTTAGCGCTGTCGCGCCATCCATAAGGATCGGCACCGTATGGTGCAGATCCACGTTGCGGTAGAACTCCAAGCGGGCCCCTACGACCGGACTGACCCCGCCGCCCACAGCATTGATGTCATAGGCTCCTGGACCACCGTAAGCGATGACGATCTGCTGCACTTGCGACGGTGTCAGCTCCCCAGTCATGCCAGGTGCATTGGGCGGAAGATTCATCTCGATGCGCATTTCGCCTTCCTTGATAAGCCAGTGGCTGAAGGTGCCGGTAATCAGCGTATCGCGTAGCACAAAATCACCCGTGCCAACCTTGGTCAGCACATGGTTACCACCGACAGCATCCAGCGTGGACGGATTCAGTGTCACCGCCGCCCCGATGGAGGCACCAGCGATCGCGTTGGTATCATAAGCGCCCAACTCCAAGCGCCCCCCATTGGCGACCCCGCCCGTGCCCACTGTGGCATTTCCCATCACTTGCAAATGAGAGAGAATACCCGTGCCAGTGCTGTTGCGGAGCGCACCGCCGCCATACATGCCTGTGCCAACGATCCGGACGATCTTGCGAGTCAGTTCGGCATCGTCGCCGAAATTCAGATCCGCGTCGCGCAAGTCCAGGGTGGCTCCATCAGCGACCAAGATTTCATTGCCCACACCAGGGGCACCAGCCGAGCGGTTGTTGTTGCTCAGCCAGAGTTCTCCTTGGTTGACGCGCAGTTGACCCAAAAGCGTATAATCTGCAACGCGGTTGGTGTCCCCAGCAAGGGTGTCTTGTGTCTGCTGTGTGTTCAGCACAATTCGGCCATTGCCCGTTTTGGTAAAGCCGACATTGCTATAAATCGGGCTGTTAATGTTGACCTGCGAAATGTAGGTCGGTGTCGCCACGGACTCAAAGGTGGCCGTGCCCGAAGCACTGTCCGGGATCGTAATCGGCCCGTCAATGCGTGGCACACTGAAGGTGGCTGTGACTACAGTATTGTAGTCGACACGGACCTTGCCGCTCAAAGTGATGGGCTGACCAATACCGTTCTCTTCAGTCGTTGTGGTGGAACCACGCAGCTCGATCGTTCCGGCTGAACCAATGTTGAGCTGGCTGCGGTTTGCTCCAAAGCCGCGGACGTTGGTATCACCGGGGTCCAGAGTGAGAGCCAGCACGCCGCCGTCGACATTGATAGTGCCACCAAAGCTGTTGTTGTCTCCGCCAAGCAACCAGGTGCGTGTGTTAGTCGCCGCCAAGGTCAGCGTGCCATCACCGCGCAGAGCGCTGTTGGCGGCAATGCGTGCCTCTGCACCAGAGGCATCAAGGATCAAGGTGCCGTTGACGACCACCGCGCCACTTGCGGCCCCGATACTAGCATTCAAAGTGCCATTCTCACCCACTCGCAGGGTGCCTTCGTTGATGAAGGCACCACCCGTCTGGATGTTATTGCCCAGCATGATCAGCGTTCCTTGGCCGGACTTGGTCAGGGAAACGGCTTGGTTGCCCGGCGTTGTAGAACCAACGTTGGTGCCAAAAGTGTTGGTGACCGCTGGTTCGATAACCAACGGGGCAGCGGTGTTGTGCTGATGCACGAAGATGTTGCGGACAGACGAGCCGAAGGAGTTATCACCAGCGACCGTTAGGCCCATCCCAAGCGCCAACGTCATTCCCGTCCCTGCAGCGGTAGGCGTGTTGCTGATGGTGAATGTGGTCGTCGTGGGGATGGTGGTCACGATGGTTCCTGCCGGAATATTTGGCACTCCCGACACCGTCATACCCACAATCAAGAAAGACGTGCTGGGGGCAGTGAGGGTGGTCGTCAGATTGCCACTGCTGTCCACAGTGGTTGCCACACCGCTCAAGGAGGTGATGATGCCCGCTGTGAAGTTGCCAGTGCCAGCCGTGACACCGGTGCCAGAGGCGAGGGTAAACTGCGTCGCGCTGACCAAAGACGCCACGCGCGATCCGGTTGGGATGGTCGCGCCACTGATGGCCATGTTCACCAGCAGCCCTGCGGTGCTGGAGCAGTTCACCGTCGCGCTACCCGCCGTGGTGACGCAGTTGAGGACGGATACGACATTGCCTACTGAGGCGGAAATGCGGCTGGTATTGGCTCCCACGTTCTCCGTCACCAGGATACCGCCAGTCCTAATGATGCTCGGCCCATTCAGGGTAACGGTATTGGCTGCTGGGGTATTGAAGGTCAATTGTCCGATGTTGCCCGCACCCGTGATGCTGGAAGCGACATCCAGGTTCAGATTCACGTTGGCCGTGACGTTGTTCCACGCACCCGTTGCCAAAGTCGAAACCTGGTTGGTCGATGGGACGATGGCCAGCCCTGTGCCTGCCAACCCACTCTGCGCCCAGATAGTTCTGTTGATCGTGATGTAGCCACCCAGCACTCCCACAACGCTGGTGTTATTCAGCGTATTGGTAAGGGCTGGTGTCAGCGGCGAAAGCGATAGTGTGCCAGTCGTGCCAGAGGCGTTCGCCGTCAGAGTGAAGGTCGTGGGGCTCGTCACCGCCAGCACCTTCGTTCCTGCAGGAATGTTGGTCCCTGTCACGGTCATCTCTGGGATTATACCCGACGTGGAAGCAACGGTAACAATGGGACTACCGTTGCTGGTGGTGCCGTCCAAAGCAAGGTTAGAAGTCACATTGAAGGTGAGGCCTGTGTTCCCCGCGATCGCCGGGGTGCTGAGACCGAGGCTGGTGAACGGAGCCACTGTATTGATCTTGACGCCGAGCGGCACGTTGACGCCGAACACAGTCGCTCCAGGCACCACTGGGGCCGAGTAGTCCGCCACCAAGGCAGCTGAGGTGTCAGTGTTAACCGTGGTGATGGGCAGGGTGTTGGCGAAGGCGTAGGATGTTTGGGCCGTAGCGCTGCCATTCGCGGCGATGTTCAGAACGAAGGTGTCTGAGTCAGTGATGGATTGAACAACTGCACCCATCGGAATATTCAGCCCTTGCACCATCATGCCAGGCGTTAATCCTGAAGTAGAACCACAGTCCACGCTAGCGTTGGCCGCAACGGTCGTGCAGTTGGTCAGGCTCAACGCTGGCGTCATCGCCGTCATGATCGAGTTAGTGGTCGTGGTGCCGGTGCCAGGCGTGGCAATCGTGAATGAGGTGGCGCTAGGAACTGTCGCCACCACCCGGGCAAAGGAAACCGTGCCGCTGGTAGGCGCGTTAGCACCGTTGAGCACCATACCCGTGACAAGTCCGTCAGTCGATGCACAGGTGAAGGAGGTGCCGCCTGCGGTGGTGACACAATTGGTCAGGCGCAGCGATGCATTTTGGCTGGCACCAAACAACGCCAAGCCAAAGCCAGAGCCGGTAGTCGATACCGAGAGATCAAATGAGACGGGGCTGTTGACGGTTGCCACGGTCGCACCATCAGGGACATTGAGTCCTCTCACCACCATCCCAGGGACCAAGCCTACCGTAGAGTCGCAGAACACGGTCACCGTGCCATTCGTGGTGCAGCCAGTGAGCGGCACATCAGGCGTGTAGGCATTCAAAACTTGACCCGTGCCGGTGCCTTGCGCTGCCACACTGAGCACCAGCGCGGAAGCCGTGGCCGAAACCACCGTGGTTCCAGGGGCGATGTTAGGCCCGCTGACCACCATCCCGGCCGACAAGCCATTGCCCACGTTGGTAGCCGTGGTGACAGCGGTGCTGCCCGCCGTGGTGGCGCAGCCTGGCATGACGACCCTGGCTGGCAGGGCACGCATCGCCACCCCAGTGCCGACACCACCAGACACCACACTATTGGTCACGGTCATGTTCTGCGTGATGGAGGTGATGCTCGCTCCGGGCGAGAGGTTGGCCGTGTTCACCACCACCCGACCCAAGGACAGCGAGGTATTTCGGACGCTGGTGATGGTCGCGCTGTTGTTGACCGTAGCACCACCCGTCAAGGTGGATGACGTCAGCCCCAGCCGAGTCAAGGTCACGCCAGTAGCGGAACCTGTCGCACGGACATTCAGGTTAAACGTGGTGGCGTCCGCGATGGAAACCACCGTGGCACCGGTAGGGATGTTGGGTCCGTAGACCACCATGCCGAGCTTGAGGTTAGCCGTGCTGTCGCAAACGATAGCGGTGCTGCCTTGACGCACGGTGCAGTTCGTTACCGCAATGGTGGGCAGCTCAATGTTCAGCGTGCCGCCGGCATTGGCCGTGATCGCTGCCAGATTGACTTGGGACGTGCCCGTGTCACCCGTGGCCCGGGCAATGGTGGATGCCCCAGCATTCAATGTGGTGCCAGAAACTGCTTCCACATGAGTGCCCCCCTTAACTTCCAATCGCGTTCCGGCCTGCATTGCCACCTGCGTTGCGTTGCGTGAGGCCCCCCCTTGAACCGCAGTGGCAGCCGCTCCGCCAAAGACCAGACCGGCAGCGTCCGCTAGCTTGCTATTGTTCTGAGCGCTGTAGTCTAGCACAACCTTGCCGCCCATGGCGTTGAAGGCAGCGGTGTTCGTATTGGCACCGGAAAGGACCAGCGTGCCGTTGCCCACCTTGCTGATCGCCAGAGCACCACTGACGACGCCACTGACCGTCAAGCTCGTCGCCGCGCCTAACACACCCCAGGTGCCGTTACCACCGTTGTTTTGCACAGCGCAGTCCAGGTATTGTTTCCCAGACTTGCACCCCAACCGTTGCCAGTGTTGTTCGCTCCACCGTTGATAGTCAGTGTCTCGCCGGTGACCGTGATCCCACCTCGCAGATCGAGGAACGAGATTGTGTCATTCGAGGCCTGCGACACGGTCACTCCACCTGCGCTAGTGCCCAACGCTGTATTGTGGCCCACGGCCAGCGTGCCGCGCTCCACCAATACCGCGCCAGTGTAGCTATTTGCCCCGTCAAGCAGCCAGACCGAATCTTCAAGCTTAGCAATGGAGGTGGCACCACCAGGGCCGTCTCCAATGCTCAAGCTGAAGCGGTTGAATCCATAATCAGCACTCGAGTAGGGCACGAAGGCTTCCGTGGTGTCATTATACGCATCCCCGCGGTTGCCACCGCGGAGGCTCAGCTTCCGATTTCCTGAGCCGGTGAACACCACAGCACCTGTGTTCGTGAAGGATACCGTCGGCACCTGCTTGCCAGATGTTTGCCCATCAGCCCAGAAGGAAGCGGCGCTTTCACCAGAAGTCGAGCCATTGCCCGTGCCAATCGTCATCAGACGATCTGTGCTCTGATTGCTGAAGCCGATGAACCGCAGGCCACCGCCCTTGCCCTTGGTGTCGATGGTCAGGTTCGACGCTGCGTTCGAGGATCTGCCGAGGCTGGAGTCCACACCGCCATTCGCGAGGTAGTAGAAGTCAATGCGGTTCGCAGCACTGCGGTCGGACTGCGTGCCGCCCAGGATCGAAACGGCCCCACTGAAGGTGTTGATATTGCTCAGGGTCAGCACGCGAGCCGAGTCATTCGCGTTGGACGACACCGTGAGCCCGCCGCCGCCCTGGATGACCCCCTGGAAGGTGCCAGAGTTGGCGATCATGCTCAGGGTCTGACCCGCAGCGATGTCAACCACCGTGCCAATGGAGCCCGAAAGGGCACCCACCGTTTCATTCTGCAGCACGTTGAGCCGTGAGTTCGCATACGAGAAGCCATTCACAGCCCCGTTCGTTAGGCTGACCGTGCCGACATCTGCCAGTGCGTTGCCCCCGTTGATCTCCAGCGTGCCTGCGTTAATCGTGGTGCCACCAGTCAGGTTGTTGGCGCTGTTGTTGATGATCCACTTACCGCTGCCGTTTTTGACAATGCCAATGTTGGTGCTCTGACCACCGACGGTGCCTGTGATCGTGCCATTGATCGAGTTATTCGTGGCGTTGGAGCCGTCGAGCACCAGATTGCGTCCGGCCGTTGACTCGGTCGATCCCATGGGCTGCAGGATCGAGCCATTGAAGACAAGCGTGCTGCTGCCGTCGTTGGTGAAGCCGCCCGTGCCATAGATGTTGAAGGTCTTGAGACTGTTGAAGGTCTCCGTTTCCACCGTGGGGTTCAAGAAGCGGAAGGCCCCACTGTTGTTCAAGTTGAAGGTCCGGCTAGTGCCCGCACCCATATCACCGAGGACACTGATGCCAGCAATTTCCAGCAAGCCGCCGAAGGCCGAGATTTCATTGGCGTAGGTCGGGCGGTTGCCCGTCAGGCGCCACGTCCCGGTGCCACTCTTGATCAGGCCGATGCCCGCTTGCAGGCTTCCCGAGAAGGTATTGCCGAGCAGATTAGAGCCAGCCAACGTCAGCGTCTTGGTGCCTGCGGACCGTGTCACGGCACCGCTCAAGATCAGCGCGCCCGTTGTTCCGTTGGAGGAGATCGTCGAGTTGACTGCCGTGCCCGCGTCATCGGCGGCCAGGACGATGCCACGGCTGGAGCTATTGCCCAAGCCAAGATATTCAAGCGCCCCCGAACTGGTGGACCCTGCCTCGCCAAAGACAATGGAATCGCCACTGCCAGCAGCGCTAGTTTCACCATTATTGCGCAGGCTGAGCACTCGCGCGGTGCCGCTGACCAAGATCAGGTCACCACCGAAATTGCTGTCGGTGCCATAGAGGTTCAGCGTGCCGTTTTGGAGAGTCAGGCTGCCGCCGCCGGTGATGAAGCCGCTCATGATTTTCTCATCGCCATCATCCATGCGGATGTTAATCACGCTCTCCAGCACACCGCCTTTTTGTGTGAAGATGTTACCCACCGTTTCATCAGCGACCACGGTCAAGGCAGCGCCGTTGTTGATGATGACGTCCAGGTCATTGCCCAACTGATCAATCGCCAAGGTTTGCAGTTCACCCTGGCGGATGAAGACGTTGCCATTCCATCCGCCCAGGGTTGTGCCGGTGTTGTTGAGTTTGATGATACCTGCGTTCATCACCCAGGTGCCGCCACCTCCCATCGCGCCAAACAGGGTGCCCGTCTGAGCATTGGTATCGCTGCCCCGGAACTCGATATGCGAGTTATTGTTGATGGCCAACGACGAATCAGTGCTGTTGGTCAGGGTAGCCCCATCAAAGATAAGGCGACCGCTGTTCACAGTGACGAGGGCACGCTGCGTATTCGGCCCAGAATTCGCGCCGCCATGAGGACCGGCAACAAGGGCACCTAAGAAGACCAGATTACCCGCGCCTTCCTTAACGAAGTCCGCATTGCGCGGCGTGGTTCCACCAGGGGTAGTAGGACCATTGTTATCATTTGGATTGAGCGTGACGCTGTTGGTCACGAGCAGGGTGTCTGCCCGATGGAACCGCAGCTGGCTGTTGTTGTCCGTCGGCGAATCAATGACCACCGGCCCGGTGCCCAGCGTGCCACTGAAGGAGTCCGAACCTACATGGAGAATGGCGCGCGACGTGGCCCCAATGGAGATCCCGCCCTCGAAGGTATTGTTGCCTGTAAGGTAGAGATCACCAGATGCTTGGGTCATTCTGCCGGTTCCCGAGATGTTGTTGGCGAGCACGCGGAAAGCTTCGCCCGTGTCGATGGTGAGGCCCTGGCCTTCTGTGGTGTTGTTGATCACGTCCCCACGACCCAAGTCACCACCTCGCAGATCGACTGAGCCAGAGCCCAGTTCCACGCTACCCCAGTAGTTGGGCTCGTAGATGGAGATGTTGCCGTTGTTTCCGACCGCGTTGAGAGTGACAGCCTGATACTGCGGACTAATCACCGAGCCTTTCAGACTAACGGCACCACCTGGAGCATTGATCGTGCTGGGCACCGTTGTGATGACCTGTCCCCCCAGGACAGCGCCGTTGGTCAAGTCTAGGGTTCCTCCTTTGAGCGCGATGCGCTCAAACGTTGTCGTGACACCGCCGTCACCTGAAAGAACGAGCTTGGCACCGTCGCTAACCGCCGTGAGCCCAACCACTGAACCAAGCGCCAACGGGTTCTGCGCCGAGAGCACGCCAGCGATGACCGATGTTCTGCCCGTGTAGGTATTCGGCTCTACCAGCGCCGAATCCCCGTCGCCAATCTGACGGATGGAACCGCTACCGTTGATCAGATTGAAGATCGCCAACTCAGGCCCTGGCCCAACATTCAGCGCCAAGATGCCGTCGTTGGCAATGGGCGTGCTAGTAACACCCAAGGGGTTACCACTCAGCGCACTGTTGTTGCCTGCTTGCAGTGTGCCTCCCGCGATCGTGACCGAGCCAGAGAACAAGTTGTTCCCCGCAAGCACCAGCTTGCCAGGGCCCGTCTTCACGAAGTGAAGCGGGATGGTGTTTTCCTGGATACTGGCGTTGATGGTCAGCGTGCCCAACTCGTTGAACTGATGGATGTAAAGATGATTGGTTCCGCTGACAAGCTTGGGAGAGGTAATGCCCGGATTGATGGCGGCGTTATACTGCCCAAAATCGCGATTCATCAAGATACCGCCATTGGTGATGGTCGCCGTTTGGTTGATGATCAGAGCAATATCTTGAAACTCTCCGCTCGGCGGTGCACCGAAGCGTAGCGTGCCAGTCGTAGCATTGGTCTGGTAGATATCGCCGTCCAAATTATCGTCGTCGATGTTCGTGTGGTTACCCACCGCCCAGAAGGAGCTGTAGGCGGTTTCATCCAGTGCTTCGATCAAGCCTGTGCCGCTATTTTTGACTGCCCAGCTAGCGCTGCCTGCCAAGGCGTAACCGCCAAGGATGCCGCTCGATAGGTTCGGAGTGGTTGTGGTCACCGTCCCTGGCGTGACTTGCAACGCGCCACCAGAGTTCACCGTGATAGCTCCCAGGTTGAGGGTCGCGGTGGAGGCAAAGTCGCGAATGACTTTACTAAAACCAGCGTCCAGCGTGGTAGAGGCCACTGTCTCCGTCGCCACGCCCTGCAAACGCACGGTGCCTTGACCCAAGCGCAGCACTGTCGTGTCTGGCAAAATGGTGGAGGTGCCCGCCGTGTTGCCCGTTTTCAGAGTGACGGAAGCACCGGCGCTGAGCTGTGTGGTGCCCGAGTAAGTATTGGTGCCGCTCAAAATCAACGAGCCCTGGCCGTTGACCAACACGTTGCCGGTGCCGGTGATCACACCCGTGAAGACGCCGTGAGAAAGGCCGCCCGCCTCCGTCAGCGCCAGTGTGCGCCCGCCAGATCCCAGATCCACGGTGCCCGCACCACTCAGCGAGCCAATGACTTCACCCGAGGTGTTTTCGTTTCGGAAACTCAGGGTGCCGCCCGCCGCAATCGTCACCCGCGTGGTGTCAGCCAGGTTGCCGCCGTTATTGGCTGCCGTGTTGCCCAGACGCACCGTGCCGCCATTGCCGATCACGAGCCTTGGACCGTCGATGCCGGCGAGATTGGTGCTCAGCAGGTCGCCGGAGCTTCTGGACATTAGGTTTAGAGTCCCGCTCTTCACCTCGACCACACCGATGTGTGGCAGCCCGAAACCTGTGGCCACGCCTACACCATTGGTGCGAATGGTGCCCGCGTAGTCTTCTCCATCTGCTGCGTTCAGTGTGAAGGTCCCATTGCCAAGGACGATTCGCGAGCCTTGAGAAGTCGAGATGAGAGAACGGACACCGACGTTCAGACTGTTGAGCACCAAGCTGCCGGAGGTCATGGAGACAAGAGTGCTGCTGGACAGGCTTCCAACGTAATCCGAAGCGCGCACTGCGCCAACGCCAGCGCTGCGGCTCAGGTAACCCAGTTGCAGGATGCCACCATTGATTTGGGTGTCGCCCGTGTAAGTGTTTGCGCCCATCAGGATCGCCGTGTGGTTGTCCGCCTTTGCAAAGCCACCCACACCGGTAATCCGACCGCTAAAGGCATGTTCACCATTGTTAGAACTGACCACCACGGAAACCTCGGATGTGATGTTGATCTCACCGCCGACTTGATTCAGTCGATTCCCAAGCAGAGCTCCGGGGACACCGTTGCGGAAGGTGCCAGTGGTGCCCGCACCACCCGCTAGCGACAACACGCTCTGCTGCGTGACTGTGGACAACACTGCGTTGGTAGCGTTGCTAATCACGATATTGCCGCGATCACCCTTGAGGCCGTTACTGCCGGAAGGGAAAGCGAGCGTGCCGGCCTCAACGCGTGTAGTACCGTCAAAGCCACCACCCGTGGATCGGAAGGTGAAGGTGCCATCCCCTTCCTTCATGAAGAATGCGCGGCCTGGCTGATCGAGAGCCAGGGCGTCCGTCCCGTTGATCTGTCCAACGAACAGCGAGTTGGTGTTGTCGCTGCCAACCACCAGGGCACCGATGCTCTTCTCATTGTCATTGGCACCGTTGATCAGGTTGATCACGCTGCTGCTGCCGGCACCACCACCGATGCTACCGACGCGCTCAAAGCTCAGGAGGTTGGAGGCATTGTCCGCCAAATTGACGGTCTGGCTGCCCGTGGTGCCAAACTCGAGACGAGACTGATCGCTGAGGATGTTTTGATGAACGTAGCGCCCGCTGACCTCGATACCGCCAAGCTGGAAGGTGCCTGCGTTGATGCGGGTCACCCCGGTGTTGGTGTTGTTACCCACCAGCATGAGGGTACCGGGGCCGTTTTTCACAAAGTTGCCCGCGCCCGTCAAGTTGCTCGCCAGCAAGCCGACACGCGTGAAGTTCAAGGTGCCAGTGCCCCCTGGCGAGAGGATGGAAGCGCTCAAGACCAAGCCTGGTGAGTCGTCCTGCCCCGTGCCAATGACCTGCACGATCCAGGAAGGGTCGTAGATGAAGCTGGAGTCAGCAGCGAACATACTGGAGATCAGATCGCGTGTACCCGTGCCACCAAGCTCGCCCACCAAGCGTGAACCAGAGGTCAACACCGCGCTCAAAGAACCGCCGCTAGTGTCAGTGTATGAGGTAGTGAGAGTGGCTCCCGCACCCAGATTCACGGTGCTGCCGAACACGCCAGTAACGGAACCGACGGTCTCATTGGTCGTGACCGAGAAGGTAGAGCCCGGCTGGCTGATGGCGACGTTTGTGGTATCACCAATGGCATTGCCATTGCCTAGCCCATCGTTGTTCGCCACCTCGAGCGTGCCGCCTTCGATTTTGACTTTGCCACCAAAATTAGCGACGCCGTAGAGAGACAGTGAGCCGCTGCCTTGCTTGATGAGCTCGTTGAAACCCGAGCCGCTGATGCCACCCGATAGGGTGCCGCTGCTATTGTTGCCACCCAAGAGCAGACTGCCATTGGCACCCAGATTGACCGAGCCATTACCCGTGACTGACCCGACTTTCTCGCGGAAGCCGTTGAGGTTAAGCGAAGTACCGCCAGCGAGGATGATGGAAGAACGGTCTGGCAGGATGCTGCTCAGGCCAGGGAATGCCGCCGAGGGTGTGAGGGTAACGGAACCGCCATTGACTTTGAAATCCCCTTGGAAGGACATCGGGCCTGCCAGAGTCAGGGCTCCAGCCCCATTCTTGGTCACCGCGCCGCCACCGCCGATTAGGCCGTCCATGGTCTGACTTGCGCTATTGCTGAAGATGAACTCCTTGTTGGCAGCGATGAGCAGGAGCGAGCCGAAAGGCAGATTGAAGGAACCGGACGCGGTCACAGTCTCGGTCAGCGAGAGCAGGCTACCTGCGCCCGAGATGGTGATCGGGATAGTCGATGTGCCGTCCGCCTTAGTGCCGATGGTCAATGAACCGCCATTGAGCGTGATCGCCGTCGGGTTGGTGGCACCAGGAATGGTAACAACACCACGGTTCATGGTCACTGCGCCGCTGATGCTGGTCGTGCCCGTGAAGGTGATCGAGTTAGGGTTATTGAACAGCACACTGCCCGTGAAGGTATTGTTACCACCAAAGGTCAGCTTGCGGCTGTTGCCCAGCACAGTGTTACCCGAAACCGTCACGCCGCCATTAAAGGTCGAGCTGCCACTGCCCGTGATGTTCAAATCGCCATTGATCACCACCGGAGCCAGATTCGCCGTGCCTGCCGTGCCAAAGGTGGCCCCACCGGGACCACTGATGGTCAGCCCGCCAGCGGTAATATTGACAGCGGCGGAAGTCGCGGCCGTCAGGACGCCGTCGGTCACGACCAAACCGTTGTTGAACGTCTGTGTGCCGCCCGTGCCAGAGAAGGTTAGGCTAACGGGGCTACTCTGCGTCACAAGCCCCGCAAAGGTGTTCGTCGCGTGAGACACCGAGAGACTGCCCTCATTGATCGTCACTGGACCCGTGAACGTATTCGCAATGACCGTGTTCGTCAGCGACAGAGCCAGAGCGCCATTCAGGGTGAGCGGGCCCGTGAAGACATTGGTGCCTGCCATGGTCAGGGATCCTGCATTGTTGAACACCAAGCCCGTCCCTCCAAATGTGCTATTACCGCTGGAGTTGAAAGAGGCGGCCGGTGCCACGGTTACGCCCTCGGTGAAGACGTTGGAGCCGTTGCCGGTGAAGGTGCTGTAGCCATTCAGCGCCAGCGCTTTGTCAAAGGTGTTCACACCCTGGAAGGTCAGCCTAATCGCGGCGGCAGCTGGAGCCGTGGGAGTGGCGCTGATCGTAAAGGTCGTAGCCGAGTTCACTGCCGTCACGGTTGCCCCAGCGGGAATGCCTGCGCCTGTGACGACCATGCCCACCAGGATGGTGGACGTGTTGGTGGTCGTCGTGATCAGAGCGCTACTGGTCGTGAAGGTGCATGAGAGGGTGGTCGTGCCACCCACGGTCAAGCTGCCACCTGTCAGAGTGACAGGTCCCTTGAAGGCGGTGGAATTCTGCGCACTTCCGAGGGTGAGGCCCAGAGGACCATCAATCAGCAGCGGACCATTGAAAAGGTTCACACCCGCCATGGTCAAGCCGCCAGCCTGACGGAAGGTAGCCCCATCGGTCCCATTCGCGACAGCTCCGAAGATGTTGTTGCCCGTCAAGTTATTGACCACGCCGGTGCTCTCCACCAGCAACCCCTTGGTGTAGGTGTTGCCACCGTTGGCCGTGAACGTGCCCGAGCCATTCACCGTCACCAGCTTGTCAAACGTTGTGCCCTGGGCCACGCCCAGCGTCAGCGCCGTCCCTGTGCCAATGGCAGGCAGACTGAGCTGGAAAACCGTTGCACTGGTCACCGAGGCCACCGTCGATCCCGGAGCGATGTTTGGCCCCGTGATGACCATGCCGGGCTTCAGCAGGGCCGTGCTGCCCACCGTGACAGCCGTCAGCCCGAAGGTCGTCGCGCCCGATACCAACGATGGAGAGGCGGTGTGCGTCAGGTTAGTTCCGCTCGCCGACGCATTCGCACTGATGACATACACGGTGCTGCTGGTGATGGATTTGATATACGAATTGGTCGGAATATTGGTTCCCGACACCGCCATGCCCACCAGCAAAGCAGCGGTTGAGGCGGTGGTGATGTTTGCGCTACCGCTGGTCGTCGAGGCACCGCCGAGCGTGATATTGATGCCCGCACCTCCGACCGTTACGCTACCAGCGCCAACATTCACCTCGCCCTTAAAGCTTGCAGAATTGAAGGCATTGCCCAGCGTCAGCGCCAAGTTTCCAGCCACATTCAACGGACCGTTGAACACATTCACCCCAGGGAGGGACAGTGTTCCGGTATTGTTAAAGGTAGCTCCCACCGACCCGCCTGGGGTAGCGCCAAAGGTATTGTTCCCCACCATGGAGGTGATCGTGCCGCCACCGTCGACCAGCAGGCCACCTGAGAGATTGTTGTTAGCGTCACTGGTAAATGTCCCCGCGTTATTCACTGTGAGCAAGCCACCAAAGGTCACCGGGCTAACCACACGCAAACCCAGGTTGGTCGCCGTTCCAGTCGCCGCCACGCTGAGCTGAAAGCTGGTTCCATTCGTGATCGAGGCCACCGTTGCACCGACTGGGATATTCGGCCCTGCCACTGGCATGCCCACCTTCAGACCAGCTGTGGAGGTCGTGGTAACGGTGGTGGTCCCGTTCGTTGAACTGCCCGCAAGGATGCTCAGACCGGAAATCGGCATGGTTTGGCCCGTTAGCGTTGCGACCGCAGGCTGATTCAGTTCAAAGGTCGTGCTGTTTGTCACCGCCGCCACCGTGGTGCCCGGCATGACCCCTGTGCCAATAACCGTCAAGCCCGGCGACAGGAGCGCCGTGTTCGCGCACGTCACTGTGGTAGAACTCTGGTTTGTGGAAACGTTGACCAGCTGATAGGTGAAAGTGTGCGTCAGGCTGCCTGCGGTCACGGTTGGGGCCGTGCCTGTGATGACGTATTGAGTGCCACTAGTCACGGAGGCGACCGTCGCGTTGGTAGGAATGTTGGTTCCGGTGACCGCCAGGCCCGCCACCAGCGGTGCCGTGCCATTGGCTCCGGTCGTCACGGTAGTGCTGCCGCCGGTCGTGGAGGAACCTGCAACCGTGAAAGATCTCACCCCGGAGCTGTTGACCGTCAGGGTGCCCTTGCTCACCGTCACAGCACCGCCGAACTGGCTCTGGGTCACGTTATCACCCAGCGTCATCGCCAGCGGACCATCGAGTGTGAGTGAGTTCTCAAAGCTCTGGAAGCCAGCCGCGGTCAGCGTGCCCGCATTCGCCAGTAGCACGCTCGCTCCAAAGGTGTTGTTGCCAGCGAGAGCCGTGATGGTCGCGGCTTGGCCCACAGTCAGTCCGCCTGCAAAACGGTGAGTCGCAGTCGTTGAGGTCAGGTTGAGGGAGGACTGATCGTTCAAAGTCACGGCTCCCGTGAAATTACCAATGTTGGCAACCGTCAGCGCAGCCGCATTGCTCAGTGTCGTCGTGCCCGTCACCACTCCCGTGGACGTCGCGCCGGAGAAGCCGACGACCGCCGCGTTGCTCGCCGCCAGATTGCCCGAAATGGTGTTTACGCCATTGGCATTGGTGCCAAAGGAGAAGGTGCCGCCATTGGCCGTCACATTGCCCGCAATGGTTCTGGCGATCACATCTGTGGCGCCAGGCTGGAAGGTCAGCGTGCCACCATTGACGGTCGCGCCCGTGATGGCTGTCGTGCCCGTGAGGGTCACGCCGCCCAGGTTGCGGTCCAGCGAACCCACCGTCAGCGTGCCATTGAAGGTGTTATTGCCTGAAAGGGTGAGAACGCCATTGCCGACCTTGGTCAGGTTGCCGCTGCCTGTGATCAGGCCAGTGTAGGTCTGAGTCAGATTCTTCTGGCCCACGGTGAGGTTCTTGGTGCCCAGAGCCACAGTGGAACTGGCATTAGTGCCGCTAGCCGTGGCGAGTCCACCGATGGTTACGTCGAAGCCGTTCAGATTGAATGTGGAAGTGCCCGTCGCGGGGAAGACGATGCTGGAGTTGGGTGAGATGGCCGCCGCTGATCCAGCCAGCAGCGTCCCGAGAGTCAGCAGAGTGTCACCGTAATAGGTATTGGTGCCCCCAAGCGTCAGGTTCTGTGCCTGCGTCTGCGTCACACCGCCCACGCCGCTGATGCTGTTGTTGAAGACAACCGCCCCGTTCCGACTGAACGCCAGCGTCCCATGGTTCACCACTGCCGAGGAGGCGCTAATGGAACCGGTTGCACCGTTGTTGCCGAGTTGCAGCGTGCCACCTGCGATGGTGGTCTGGCCGGTGTAGGTGTTGTCAGCGGTCAGGATCAGCGTGCCGCTCTGCGCCTTCACCACTCCCACCGTGGTCGGAGTCAGCGCGCTATTGTTGATGATGGTAGAGGCCACAATATTCGTGCCTGCCGTGGTGCCCACATGGAAAAACAGTTCATTATTAGCCGCGCCAGCGCGGTAGGCTGTTGCATTGCCCGTGATGCCAGCGGTCAGGTTCGCCCCTGCCGTGCCGATGGTGCGCGTTGCAGCTGCCGTGCCCAAGAGCAGGATGCCGCCGCTATCGATGGTCAGGGTTGTGCTGGCTCCTTGTCCAAACGTAAGCGCTGTGGTCGTAGCTGCCGTATCGAGCTTCAGAGAGTTGATTGTCTGTGGCGCCAGCGTGGTAGTTGGCGAAGCCGTAAGGGACACGTTGTTTGCGGCTACCCAGCCCGAGGGGACATTCGTGGTGGTGTAGGCGGCAAGCGCGGTGATTGCACCGTTGGCGGCACCGGTCGAGTTGATCGCCCAGTTCGTCCCCGCCACCGTGGCCCAACCACCGATAATCGCGTTCGTATTTGTCCGGTTCGTGGTGACGATGCTCGCCTCGCCAAGATTCAACACGCCACCAACGCTGCGGGTGATCTGGCCAGCTTGAAGGGTGCCGGTGGTGCTTGCCGTGCGCGTGATGCTGCTCGCCCCTGAGCCAATCGCCAAGCTGCCAACGATTTCCGTGTGACCAGCCGATGCAGCTCCAGCAATGTTAAGCACAGCGCGATTCAGCGTGAGCGCTGCTGCGTCTGCCAGCTTGCTAGTATTCGTGGTGGCATATCCCAAATTGGTCGTGCCGCCCGTGATGGTGGTCGTGCCAACATAAGTGTTGCTGGCATTCAAGTTCACCGTGCCACCGACTCCGCTAAGGCCGGTGAAGTTGATGTTCAATGCCGTGCTGGCTCCTGCTATTGCGCCGCCCGTGGCTCCTCCCACCGTGATCGTTCCCGTGCTGTTCTGGGTCAGGTTCACAGTGCTTGCTCCAGTTCCGGTCAGGTTCGCCGCTGCCGTATTGCTCACCGTCACGGTGCCGGTGCCGCCATTGGTGATATTCAGAGTCGTGAATCCATTAACAGCACCCGCCAGTGTAAGTGCCGTGCCGCTGGTGCTGTTCGTGGTCAGGTTGATGAGGGGCGAGGTCAGGTTGTTGATCGTCGCCGCGTTGTTACCGAAGGCCGAGTAGGCAAAGGAGGTGGCCGCATTCACCGTGCCTGTGAAGGTCGCGTTGCCAGCGCCTGCGCTAATCACGTTCACTTCCGGCGCTGTCAGTGTGCTGCTGAGCAGGAGGGTGCCGTGCGTCACGTTGGGCGTCGCTGCCGTGCCGAAGGTGCCTGCCGTCACAGCGCCAGTGAAGGTGATGGTGTTGGCGGCCAGCGCTTTAAAGTTGATGCCCGTCGTCGCATTCAGCGTGCTCGAAAAGGCCACGTTGCCCGTGCTGAGCGTCGTCAGACTGACTACCGGGGCAGTGACTGCGCCCGTGAACGTCGTCGCCCCCGAGCGCGTGCCCGTGAGATTCAGTGACGCCGCGTTGGTGGTGGAGGCAAAGGTGGCCGCGCCCGTGCTGTTGCGCAGAAGCGTCAGATTGGTGGCAGATACCGCGCGGTTTAGGTTCAGCACCGAGTTCGCATGCGAATTCAAGGTCACCGCACCGGCGACCGTTTCACCGATGGTGGAGTCAAACGTCGTGGTGCTGCCAGCAAATGAGGAGATGGTGAGACCAGTGGAGGCGTTCACCTTCTTGGGTGCGGTGGTCTGGCCAAAGTTGAGAGCCGCAGCGCCATAGTTCACGATTGAAATCGTCGGCGCTGTGACGTCGCCATTGAATTTCATCGTGCCTTGGGAGCCTGTGCCACGGTAATTGGTCAGGCTCAGCGAGGTCGTGGCGTCCACATTGTCTGAGAACAGCAATGAGGTGCCCAGGGTCGATACGGTGTTCTGGACGACGTTGAGCGTGGTCGCATTGACGACGCGCGTTGCCCCTGTGGTGCCAAACAGCACGCCCGCTGTCGAGGAACCAGTGAGCGACTGAATGTTCACATTCACCGCGCCACGACTGGTGGCCCCAATGCTGGAATTGATCGTCGTCGTGTTGGTGCCGCGCACTTGCAGGTCAAAGAGCGTGGCAGCATTGATCGCCGTCGGGCTCGTCGCCGTGCCGAAGGTGGTCGCGCCAGTGCCGAAGGTTGTGAGATTGAAGGTCGGGGCAGTGATGTTGCCATTGAAAGCCAGGGTGCTGGTCTTGGTAGCCATCACGTCCAAAGTGGTGGCCGCATTGACGGTGCTGGCAAAACTAAGTCCACCCGTGCTGTTGTGGTCGATGTCGATGCCCCCCACGGTCGAAGCGACCGAGCGGGAGAAGGACAGTACCGTGCCGATGTTAGTGTCGACATTCATGACACCTGCGCTCACGGTGCCGCCAAGCAAGTAAGTGCTGCTTCCCAGCGCATTGATGTTCAGGGCTGTGTTGGCAATGATGTTAGCATTCGTGCCGAAGGTCACATTGCCCGAACTCTGTGTCGTCAGGTTGAATGTCGGAGCCGTGATAGGCGCGGCTACGGAGTTGTTCGTGTTCACGTTGACCGCCGCGTTCTTGGTCACGTTGATGTCCAGGCTCGTCGTAGCGTTCACCGAATTGGCGAAGGTCAAGGTCCCCGAACTCTGATGCAGAAGATTGATCGCATTGGCTGTGACCACACCGGAGTAAGTCGCCGTGCCACTGGAATTGGTGCTCACATTGAGCGCGCCTGTGTTCACGGTGCTGCTGAAAGCTAAAGCGCCCGAAGATTGCGAGTTGATCGTCGTGGAGGTGCTCGCATTGAGGGCACCCGTGAAGGTCAGCGCGCCACTGCTTTGGTTATTAACGTTGACGGTAGGTGCCGTCACGGTGCTGCCAAACACAAGGTTGCCCGTGACGCCATTGACCGCCGTTACCGAGCCAGCCGTAACGGCACCGTTCAGCGTGACGGCACCTGTGCCTTGCTTGTCGATCACCAAAGGGGCCGCCCCCAGGTTAAGTGATCCACCAAGAGTGATGGCTGAACTGGCCCCGAGGGTAGCGAGAGTCAGTTGGCTCGAGCCACTCGTGTCGGCATTTACCGTCAGTGTGCGGCCAGGACCGACATTCCAAAACTGCGGTGATGTCAGGTTGAGGGCCACGGTGCCCGTGCCGTTGGTTTTATTGATGGTCAGATTCTGACTGGCCTCGGCCATGTCGATGCCACCGGCACCTAGGTTGATCGTTTGGATACCGCTCAATGGGGGTCCGACAACGTTGGCAGCCTGCAGGGTTAGGCCGCCCTCCGCCGTGCTGGCGATCTGAATGCCCTCAAGGTTGATGGCACCGCCTCCTCGAGAATGAACATTGATCGTGGCCGCGCCTGCGGGCAACGGGCCAGCCCACACCAAGGTGTCCCCGGAAATGCCAGGGGTCCATTTTTGGAAGCTGAGCGGTGAGTTCAGGCCTTCAGCCCGCCCGTTCAGATACACCAGTGCAGCCGAGGAACGCACTTGGCCAAAGGCGAGCGCCACGATCATCGTGAACGCCACCTGTTGCCGCATTTTGCGATAAGGACGAAGGGTAGTCATGGCAGGAGAGAGCTAAATTGACTCGGCACAAAAGAAATACTCGCAGGCGTGGCCTTGCGAAAAGATGGAAGAATGGCCTTTGACAAGCGTTCCATTGGGACCCAGGAGGGGCGCAAAACTGCTAGGACGAGATTTTGGCATTTGATTAACGATGTAAACACATTGCATGTCAGCGAAGCAATAAAAAAAGCTGGGAGTGCAGAGCAGCGTGGTTCACAGTTCGCGACAGAGGCCACTCGCAGAGCCGTCAAGTGGCTCGTAAAACTGGGTGGGTGGGATGACATGGCAAGGGATGGGCGTTGGCCCAACCGCATTGGACCCCAGGCAGCATCTTTTGTTCGATCCCCTGACCCAGCCAACTCACTGCCAAAATGAAAAAAGGCGGCAGGAATGACCTGCCGCCTCGCGATTTCTCGAACACAGACTACAGTTTAGCTAGTCAGCTTATTTTTTTGCCGCCTTATCCTGATCAGAATCTGCCGCCTTCTTGGCATTAGATTTTTTGGATTTGGCTGCTTCTTGAGCAGCCCCGACGTTGATGGTCAGCATCTTAGAACTGCCATCTGCAGACTTCTGGACAGATCCACCAACTTTGCGCCCTACCTTGATATCTTCCAAAGTAGCGGGCTTCCCGTCGTTGTGAATCTTGGTCTCGGCACTAATGGTGAACATACGGTCCCCCTTCCCCTGACCACCTTTGATGGTCAAAGTCTGAGAGGTGATTGCGACCGCCTCACCCCAGAGAGGGTAGGTGTTGGATTTTGCCTTGTCTTTCTTGGTGGCCGGCGCATTGGCCGGATCTGTGGCTTTTTGCTCTTGAGCGGCTGCGTTGGACAGCCCCGTAACTGCTAGTGCCGTAAGGCACAGGAGACGAACGAATAGCGTTTTCATGGATAACAGATGCACTGATGATTACACAACAAGGTAGGCGCAGGAGTGCACCTACAGCGTAAAAATGCGAATTTTTCGCACCCACGCAAGTATAATCTTAGTCCACCTAATCCAGACCAGCGGTCACCGCCCTCAAATACCGCCACCCTTGGTCAGGAAATTTAAGGCGAGGATGACGACGGCAAGAGCAAAAACGACGAGAGCGAGAGGCATAACAGGAGCAATGGAGGTTAAAAATTACTGCGGCAGCTCAGGCAGCACGGTGCTGAACTTGCTGATCACACTGCCATCCTCGGCATCGCGCGTTTCCCATGGCACTGACTCGTATTGAGGCACCATCCAAGAGGATTCTTCCCCGGGAGCTGCGCTGAACAACCGATCTGTGGCAAGAACCTGAACAGCCATCAGGATTAGAGAGAGCACAAGGCAGATCATCGAGAGCGGCACCAAACCCGCTTCGGGGTCTTTCTCTTCGTAGAATTGCTGGGAATCAGCGGCAGCCGAACGCTTGACCGGCGCACTCGGGGGAGCTGGCTTGATGGTTGGGCGGCCCATTGGCTGGGTCGCCTGCAGTTTTTGGGTCGCCTTGGGCAAGCCGCCACCCGGGGCACCACCAGCTAAGGGGGCCGTGCCGGTGCCACCGCCCGGCGGGCGCGGGGCGGCCATAGGAGGGCGGCCAGCGAGAGGCTGGGTAGCCGCACCCGTTTCAACACGCGGTGCCGTAGGTGCCATCGGACGCGGGGACGCGGGAGCACCGCCTGGAGCCATCGGGCGAGGAGCTGCGACAGGTGGGCGAGGAGCACCCCCGGTGGAAGCTGGAGGAGCGGATGGGGCGCTCGGAGCTACCGGCATGGCATTACGGCCTGGAGGTGGAATCGGCGCAGGTGGCAACGAAACGGGATTCGTCAGCGACTTTGGCGAAGGCGGTGGCAACGGGGCCGAAGGAAGCTGGATCGGAGCCGTGGAACGCTTGTCAGTGGGTGGCGGGATCGAGCCTGTGGATACCGTTGGCACCGGGGAAGTCGTCTCACGCGGCTGTGTGCTTCCAGCACTAGGGCGGGCGCGCAGAGTGATGCGCACCGTCTCTTTCTTCAGCGGCACGGCCGAAATCTTTGGCGGTGGGATGGCGGCAGTTTTCGGGGTTGGCGGTGGCAGTTCTTCGCTCATGGGATGGTCGAGTTT
>Ga0247831_1003692_pt1 | contig 21770 bp, 21 predicted proteins | sample LaCruzMarch2015__9_FD_192406 | JGI IMG/M metagenome (GOLD analysis project Ga0247831, IMG submission 192406) | Freshwater microbial communities from meromictic Lake La Cruz, Castile-La Mancha, Spain - LaCruzMarch2015_1m | ecosystem: Environmental > Aquatic > Freshwater > Lake | place: Spain...
GTGAAAAAGCCTTTTCTTGGGTGGAGCATTGCGATTGGATTTCAGCCGTTTTGACTGGCGATACAAATCCACTCACGATGAAACGTTCTCGCTGTGCAGCAGGTCATAAAGCCATGTGGCACGAAGAATTTGAAGGACTTCCCTCGGATGCTTTTTTCACAAAACTTGACCCACTTTTGGCTGGATTACGTGAGCGACTTTTCAGAAATACCTATACTTCTGATGAGTCAATGGGCAAAATATCGGCAGAATGGGCAACAAAATTAGGACTTTCGCAGAATGTAACCATAGGCGTTGGGGCTTTTGATTGCCACATGGGAGCAGTTGGTGCAGCAATCGAACCGTATGATTTTGTGCGTGTGATGGGTACTTCTACATGCGATATGCTCATTGCTCCTAACCGTGGCGACGGACCGCTCGAAATTGGTCATTTGCTTATTAAAGGCATTTGCGGGCAAGTTGATGGCTCAATTATTCCGAATATGCTCGGTATGGAAGCAGGACAATCGGCTTATGGTGATTATTATGCGTGGTTTCAAAGTGTTATCACCGAACCCGTGCGTGAACTTTTAGGTGAAAAAGCTGCCGAAGAACTTTCACAAAAACTGATTCCTTACTTATCAGAGAAGGCTTCCCTCCTACCCATTTTAGAAAATGACCCAGTTGCAACCGATTGGATTAACGGACGACGAACTCCCGATGCGAATCATAAGTTAAAAGCTGCATTTATGGGTCTAAATTTAGGCACAGATGCTATAAAAATATTTAAAATGATTGTAGAAGCAACGGCTTTCGGCTCGAAGGCAATTGTTGATAGATTTATCAGTGAAGGTGTGCCAATTAAGCAAGTAATTGCCATTGGTGGAGTTGCGAAGAAATCCCCATTTGTGATGCAAACACTTTCGGATGTGCTTAATATGCCAATAAAAGTGGCAAGTTCAGACCAAGCCTGTGCCTTGGGTGCAGCAATGAATGCCTCGGTAGCGGCGGGCGTTTATAGCAATCTTCAAGATGCACAAAAAGCGATGGGTTCGGGCTTTGATGCTCGATACGAACCACGTGCAGCTTTTACAGAAATTTATCAGGAATTATACAAGAAATATCAAAGTTTAGGGAAATTTACTGAGAAACAATAAAATATTTAGCCAAAACAAGTAATCTCAAAACGGAATTTTCACATTTTTCAAGAGATTACTCACTTTACTTAAATGGCTTTTTATTTCAGGAGTTTCTAAATTAATCTTAGGAATATTAGGATTGATTTTAACTTTTGATTCATCAATACCCAAAAAATTAAGTTCTTTTTTCATGTCTTTTTTCGATAAAATACCCTTTGTAATTAGTTGATTTGTTGAATGGTTCAGTTGAATCATCATCCAAAAGACCACAAATATTATAAAAAAGTTCTATTTTTTCAAATAATTTTGAAATAGTGGCTCTATAAAGTCGAGTTCTGGCTTCAGTGCTTCCTGTAAAAAACACCTTTTTATTCGGATTTATTTCAAAAAAAGCATACAAGGTTTGTATAACCGAGGATAATATCATTTTCATATCTTGATTATTACTAATCGCAAACACGTCAAGATTATAATCATCAGTTACGTCACCAAAAATTAAATGGAACAAATCTGCTTTATTTTCATCAGGAACATAAACAACCATTTTTTTAGTATTTTTTTGAACGCCAACACTATCAAAGATATGATAAAGTCCATCGGGGGAAGTTTCAATGTTATAAATTGGTTTTTCCATCCTCAAAATTACTAACAATATACAAAATTTATAGAAAATAATGCTTGATTTAAAACAATTTGAAGTTTGGTTTATAACGGGGTAGCCAACATTTGTACGGAAAAGAAACGCTTCTTTAGGTTGATGAACATTCAAAAATGAATTGAGACTTAATGAGGTTTATTTTAGATGATTGTCTATCTTCCCGATTAAAAAAATATTCATTAAAATGTTTTTCCAAATTAACTTAGGCTAGTCAAAGAAATGATTGGAAATTTTGAAATTAAGTTTAAAATCGAGGATTCAATATTTCTTGGAATATACATTTTATGCAAAAACTAAATTGAATTGCAAAATCACATAAAAATATAATGCGTTTAAGTATGGATGAATATAAATCTTTGAAAGAAGAATGTTTCGAGGCAAATATGATGCTTCCCAAACTAGGTTTGGTACTTTTTACATTCGGTAACGTAAGTGCGGTCGATAGAACAAAAGCGGTTTTTGCTATCAAACCAAGTGGGGTTCCGTATGAGTTGCTCAAAGCAGATGATATTGTGATAATGGATTATGATGCGAAGGTTGTAGAAGGAAAAATGCGTCCGTCGTCTGATACTAAAACGCATGCCCAATTATATAAAAATTGGGAAGACATTGGTGGAATCACGCATACGCATAGCACTTATGCAGTTGCATGGGCTCAGGCTGGTATGGATATACCAATTTTTGGAACAACCCACGCCGACCATACACATCAAGACATCCCGTGTGCTCAGGTTTTGACTGATGAAATGATACAGGGTGATTACGAGTTTGAAACGGGTAATCAGATATTTGATTGTTTTACCGAGAAAAAACTCTCCTACAAAGAAGTTGAAATGGTTTTACTCCAAAGTCACGGACCATTTACTTGGGGTAAAAATGCCGAAAAATCGGTTTATAATGCGGCAGTTTTGGAAGAAGTTGCTCGAATGGCAATGCTTACGCTTCAAATAAATCCAAACACGCCGAGAATAAAAGATACATTACGCATGAAACATTTTGAGCGTAAACACGGCAAAAATGCCTATTATGGACAAGGTTGTTAAACAAATTCACAAGGGCTTTTATAACTAATACTTGAGTGAATTCTTTTATAATTCATGAACTACAAAATTTGAAGTATTTCTGCATTTGGAATTTCCAAACTCCGTGGGTCTGCCTTCACTTCAAGCTTTTGCATCGAAGAAACTTCCAGAGAAGGAAACCCAAATTCTTCTACTACTTTGCCATCAAGACAATAAACACCTCGCCCACGAAAAGGATATTTTTCGAGCGATGGTGGAAAATGGGTGGTGTCGAAAAATTCGCCTTGCTCATTTAAAAAATACCCAAATCCCATCAATTTATGATTCTTGGTTCGGACGGGTTTCCATGTAACCAAATAGCCATAAACTCTGATGTTTCGACCGACTAAACTGATAAGATTTTGATCCGTGGTTGAAGTTCTATTTGCTACGGCTACTAACTCAAAAGGACTCGAAATCGAAAAACCTAATAACTCAATTTGGTCGTAGGTATCTTCTAATGGATGACACACCAATGTTGGTAAATGATGCGTTTCTGGCTCGGGACAGCCAAATAGTGTTTGTTTGTAATGGTTGGGCTGAAATCTGCTATTATACCGAAAATGAGCCTCCCAAAGTAATTCTTTTTTGGGTGTGCCAAAATTTCTAAATGCACCAATCCGAATGAGAATAATTAGTTGTTCTAAACCAATACTTATTCTACTAACGAAATTTGAAAATGAAGTAAAATGCCCGAAATTCCTTTCCTGCAACAAACCTTCGATGAGTTTGTTTTCGAGCGATTTGATATGTATCCAACCCAGCCAAATAACATTACCTTCGATTCTGGTTAAATAATTACTTTCGTTGATTTCGGGGGCTTCGATAACAGCACCGTATCTTCGGGCTTCGTGAATATAAAACTCCGTTGAGTAAAAGCCACCAAAATTATTGATTACTGCTACCATAAATTCCAAAGGAAAATAGGTTTTCAAATATAAACTTTGGTAGCTTTCCACGGCAAAACTCGCTGAGTGAGCTTTACTAAAACTATAACCAGAAAAACTTTCAATCTGTCGCCACACCTCTTTGGCCAATTCTTCTGTATATCCTAATTCTTTGCAGTTATTAAACCATTTATCGGTTATTCTTTGAAACTCAGCTTTTGACCTAAATTTTCCCGACATGGCTCTTCTCAAAATATCGGCTTCGGCCAATGTAATGTTCGCAAAGCCATGAGCCACTTTCAAAACATCTTCTTGATAAACCATTACTCCAAAAGTATCCGATAATAGCTCCTGCATTTTGGGGTGTAAGTAACTCACTTGGTGCGGATTATGATATCGCACAATGTATTCTTTCATCATTCCACTCGACGAAACACCTGGGCGAATAATCGAACTTGCAGCTACTAAAGTGATGTAATTATCGCACCGAAGTTTCCAAATTAGTGAACGCATGGCGGGCGATTCTACATAAAAACACCCCATTGTTTCGTGGTTTTGAAGTTGCCGCTTAATATTTTCATCATCCTTAAATTTTTGAATAGCATGAATATCAATATCAACTCCTCGGTTTTCCTTCACAATATCGACCGCCGTTTTGATATGTCCGAGTCCACGTTGTGAAAGCACATCAAATTTTGCAAATCCAATATCTTCGGCTACATACATATCAAATTGACATATCGGAAAACCCTTTGGCATTGGTTGTAGAGCCGTATAATTTGATAAAGGTTCTTCCGAAATCATAATACCTCCTGCATGAATCGACAAACTATTTGGATAATCTTCTAAAAGTGGAGCATATTGAAAAATGTACTTAGTGTATTCATTCTGACTTGCTTTTTCGGGATATTTAATCATTTCGTCAATCTCTGATTTGGGTAAACCAAAAACCTTGGCCAGTTCTCTAACCGCCGAACGGTCTTGAAAAGTATTGTAAGTGGCCAGCAAACAAACATACTCTTTTCCGTATCGTTTAAAAACATAATCGATGATTTCGTCTCTTTCATCCCAACTAAAATCAATATCAAAATCAGGTGGAGAAGTGCGAAAAGGATTGATGAAACGTTCAAAATATAAGTCCAATTCTATCGGATTGACATCGGTGATACCAACACAATACGCCACAATTGAGTTTGCTCCCGAACCACGCCCAACGTGGAAATAGCCTCTCGACCTTGCATAACGAATAATGTCCCAAGTAATCAAAAAATACGAACAAAAGTTTAATTCATAAATAATCGTCAATTCTTTCTCTATCCTTTCTTGAGCAGCTTTATTGTTTTTGCCGTACCGATAAATCATTCCATCAGTAGTCAGTTTCCTCAATAGCTCAATATCATCAGTTTTGTTATTGGTAAATAATCGTTTGTTTTTGCTGGTTTTAAAATCAAAATCAAAACTGCATTGCTCGCTTATGGCCTTTGTTTTTTCAAGCCATTCTTCAAAATACTGAAAATTTTCAAAGAGTTTCTGTTCTTCAATTGGCCATTCGGATGGATTCGCTTCGGCATATTTGGGTAATTTACTTAAAAGTGTATTGTGGTCAATGGCTCGTAAAAGTCTATGCAAATTGAAATAGATTTTATTGAAAAAAGTAAGTGTATGAATAGCGATAATTTTCTCGAAACCTTGTTTATTCTGAAAACGGTAAGTTTTCGGGATTTCCCAAAAATGAACGCCAATAAATTCGTGATTTTCTAAAACTTGACTTGTTTCTAGAAAATCAAGCGAATAAATGTTAAAAACATTTTTAAACGAAGGAGCTTTGCTCGGAAAATCCTTTTTTTTATCCAAATAATCAGTCAAAAAATAATTAATTTCTCGGAAACCCTCATTGTTTTTGGCTAAACAGATGTATTTCAATTCATCCCCATTTCTAAACTCCACTCCTACTATTGGCCGAATATTGGCAGCATTACACGCTTTTACAAAATCAAAAACTCCTGAAGTATTATTAATATCAGTCAATGCCAAGCAGCCAATACCCAACTCAATGGCCTTATTTACAAGGTCTTGGACAGTAATTGTACCATAGCGAATACTAAAATATGAATGACAGTTTAAGTACATCAATGATAAGTGCTAACGCACAATTAAAAATTAAAAATTAAGATGGGGTCTCCCGAGCGATTAAAATACATTTAGTTAGTAGTCAAGCTAATGATTATCAACAAATTACATGGCTTTTATTTGCCTTAGATATTTAATGGATGTTTATTCTGTTGATAATTGGTTTTGCGGACAAATCTTGGTTTTCGAGCCGAGTACAGCACCATACCAAATGCCCGACCAATGAGCCGACTGCCATATTTGATTCTGACTTCATCCATTGCTTGATATAAACCAGCCATTTCGGCGGTATTATCAAATAAATTGATTTGGCTAAATCCCTGTACCAATTTGCTGAATCGCACCCCAACAAGTCGAATCAAGAGTCGTTTATCATAAAGTTTTTCAAAAAGGTCGGTTACTTTCTCTATAATCGTTTGGTCATCGGTGGTGTATGGAATGTTAAATTGTTTGGTGTGAGTATCAAAATTTGAATACCTGATTTTTACTGTAACACAGCCCGTGCATTGCTGTTTTTGGCGAAGCTCAAAAGTCATTTCTTCAACCATTTTCAGCAATACAGCCTTGAGTTTGTTTACATCGGTAGTATCTTTATCGAAAGTAATTTCTTTTGAAATCGACTTTTTATCGTGGTATGGCTCAATGGGAGTATTATCCAAACCATTGGCTCTCTCCCAAAGCATTGTGCCGTTTTTACCAAATACACTTTCGAGCATCTTGCGTGGCATTTCTGCCAAAGAACCAATGTTTTGAATGCCCATATTTCTGAGGGTTTGACCAGTAACCGAACCCACCATTGGCAATTTACTGACCGAAAGCGGCCATAGAAATGATCTTTCATTACCCGCCAAAATGTGGCATTGCCCATTGGGTTTTACTTCGTTGGTTGCCACTTTCGATACCGTTTTATTGCTTGCCAGACCAAATGAAATAGTCAACCCTGTTTCTTTACAGATGTCGTTTTTGATTTGGGTCGAATATTTCAAGCAACCGAAATACTTGTCCATACCCGATAAATCGATATAAAACTCATCAATCGAGGCTTTTTCAAGCACGGGAACTCTATCAGATATGATTTGAGTAACTATATCCGAATATTGTGTATAAGATTCATAATCGCCCTTGATAAAAATGGCATCTGGACAAAGCCTTTTGGCCATCACCGATGACATGGCCGAGTGAATACCAAATTTTCTGGCTTCATAACTGCAAGCGGCTACCACTCCTCTATCCGATATTCCACCGACAATTACGGGTTTGTTTAAAAGTAAAGGATTTTTTAGTCTTTCGACCGAAACAAAAAAAGCGTCTAAGTCAAAGTGAACAATGTTTTTTTCCATAGAAAAAATATTTTTAGGATTCTGCTGGCAAGTTATTGACAAAATGCGTAATATTGTCTGCTCAAAATGCTTAGTATATGTCAATTTATAAAACTATAGGTCAAAACGTTAGACTTTTAAGACAACAGAAGGGTCTTTCTCAAGAACAAATTGCAGATTTGCTGAATCTACCCAGTAATACTTATGCCTACTACGAACGTGGCGACAGAGATTTTCCGATGGAAACACTCGTGAAGGTTTCGGGGATATTTAGTATGGCTTTAGATGCTCTAATCAAGTATGATTTGAGCAAAATCGACTTGAAAGGTTTGATGCAGGTAGGTAGCAACCGACTCCTGTTTCCGATACTTATCAAGGAAAATACTAAAGTTGAAAGTATCGAAATTGTACCAATCAAGGCATCGGCTGGGTACAGGAAAGGCTATGCCGACCCGCAGTTTATTGAAGCTTTGCCCAAAATTAGTTTGTCATTTTTGGGTGTTGGTACACACAGAGGTTTTCAGATTATAGGAGATTCGATGCTGCCGATTCAGTCGGAATCTTATATCGTGGGTAAATACATCGAGAGTTTTGATGATATTAAAAACAATAAATCGTACATCATACTGACGGATGAAGATATTTTGTACAAACAAGTAAAAAATAAAATCAATGATGATGGCACTTTGCATCTGATTTCAAATAATAAATATTACCCCACGATTCAGATTGAGCCACAGCATATTTTGGAAATTTGGCAGTTTACTTGCTTTATTTCCACCAAAGATGTGGATGAATACTCGATGGGATTAGAAGATGTTTTTATGTCTTTGAATGGTATCAGCAAAGGTATCGAGGAGATAAAAGAGAAAATACTAATCAAATAATTGAAGCTCAGGGTAGTCAACCCTTTCCAGAATCACGGCTTTGTTGCGGTTTGCTTTGGCATTATTGGCTTCCATCGAGATTGGAATGGCTACTAAATCAGACTCGGTGTAAGTTTTGATTAAATCGCTAATTGATTGTTGAGATAATTGAGGGTCGAGCCACGTTTTTTCGTCGCTTTGACTTAAAATTAAAGGCATTCTTTTCTTTACATTGTGTATTTTTTCCATTAATTCGTTGGCTGGAGTGGTAATAATACTAAAAGTGTTTTTCACTTCGCCCGTACTTTTATCAACCCAAGAATCATAGACACAAGCCAACGAGAATATTTCCTGACCTTCAATTTTTATGTAGTAAGGATATTTTTTATTGTTGAGCTGTCGCCATTCAAAAAAGCCAGAAACTGGCAAAATACAACGCTGAGAAACAATAGCAGATTTGAAAGATGGCTTTTCAAAAACGGTTTCGCCAACGGCATTGAGTGTATTGTGCTGAAAATTGGCGTCTTTTGCCCAATTGGGTATGAGCCCCCACTCGTATAGAAAGATATCGTCATGCTTGATGATAGGCAATTTAGGATGCTCAAAGCCACTCACAAAATAATAAGTTGGTACTTCAAACACTTCAGTGTCTGTCTTAAAATTAGTCGGCAAAGCATTTTTATAACGCTCGACCAGTTTAGATTTCTTTTTTTCGAGATATGAGGCGTTGTAACACATGAGGTTTTTGGCACTTGTTACTTCAAAAGTAACAAAATTTAAATAAAGCTATGTGGCAAGCTTACAAAAAGCTATAATTATTCTTTAGCTTGATATTTTAAAATTTTTCCACTACTTATTCTGTACCGAATAATAAATAAATAGCTTAATTATTGTTTGATTCTATTCTTTATTATTACTTGCACAAAAACACTGTTTCCCCCTTATAAAATTGATATGAGATTCACACTAACACTTCGTCCATTGACTGGTAATCAGCCGCTTATCTTCAATTACCAATATCCTTTTATAGCTTGGGTTTATGGTCGCTTAAATGAGGCAGACCAACAATATGCCGAATTTCTGCACCAAAAAGGCTATCAGGTTCATCGCTCGCTCAAAAACTTTAAGCATTTTACGTTCTCCAATTTTCAAATTGCTCGATTAGCTCAATCACCCAAGCCAGGCGATAAATATATGAAACTCAGCAATGAGCCAATAAAGGTATTGGTTTCGTTTTATATTGATAAAGCCGCCGAAGATTTCATCGTTGGACTCTTTCGCAATCAGATAGTCAGCATTTATGATACGGTTCATCGAGCAAGTTTCAACATTGAGCGAATCGAATCATTACCTAACGCAACCTTTGGAAATCAAGCCCTTGTCTTACAAACCATTTCTCCCATAGTAGTTGCCCGCAAAAAAGCCGATGGCAAAGATGACTATCTAAGCCCCGAAGACCCTGACTTTGCCCCCTACTTTGCTTATAATCTGATGGAAAAATACAATAGTGTTAATCCGGAAGCCACGAAAGTAGATGTCGAAACAGCAGCTCGATTGGTTAAATTTCGCTTACTCAAAAAAGACAAACTTAAAAGTAGATTGGTGACCATCAAGCAAGACAAAGCCAGCGAAACAAAAGTAAGAGCATTCACAAATTTTAGTTTTGAAGTATCGGCTCCAGCCGAAGTTTTGGAAGTTGGCTTTCTGGGTGGCTTTGGAAAGCATTGTGCCAATGGTCTTGGATGTTGCGAAGTAGCTAAATACTAAAACCCATAAACAGATGAATATATTCCATGATAATAGCCCAAAATATAGGTTATTGGCTATTCTGAAAGATTTGCTCGAACGCCCAAACCATCATACTCGTAAGATGTTGGCTACCAAGTATAATGTAAACGTCGATACCATAAAAAAGGATTTCAACGAACTCCGTGATGCCGATTTTATGGTAAAACCCGACAAAAAACATCGTTATGCCATTGTGCCGAACAAATCTATGGAGTTTTTGGAAGATGTTTTGTTTTTTACGGAAACCGAAAAGGATTTTTTGCTCGATGCACTCGTAAAAGCCAATGCCACCGACCGCCGTTTGGAAAAGATTAGAGAAAAACTCGAAACTATTTATGATGTGTCGAAGCTCGGGAGTAGTTTGTTTTCAAAGACTTTTCTGACAAAAGCCAATTTGCTCGAACAAGCCAAACAACAAAAACGAGTTGTGAAACTCATCAATTATCGATCGACCAATAGTAGTGATGTAACCGACCGCATGGTAGAACCTTTTTCTGTTAGCACCAAAGAGGATATTTTGCAAGCTTTTGATACTGATAAACAAGTAATTAGGCATTTCAGAATTTCAAGAATTGAGCGAGTAGAACTGCAAAAACTCGATTGGGCTTATGAAACTCGGCATTACGTAACGGCAACCGACCCATTCAGAATTGTGAACGACCGCCAAGTGCGAGTACATATCAAACTAAAAGTAGGTGGCTATAATGAACTCACCGAACGTTTTCCATTAACTCAGGCATATTTGCAACCATCAGCCGACGAAGCAGGCATTTTTGATTTTGAATGCAAAGTAAATGAACGTTTTTTCGGACTGACCAATTTTATTTTGGGCTACCACGAACACATCATTGAGATTGTAGAACCCGAAAGCCTCATTGAGCATATCAAAGCCCACATTGGCAGAATAAATTTTTTAGAAATTTAAGTGGTGGGGCGGATAATACATATGTAAGGGAATAACCTTTGCAAATAAAATAAAGGTTTTTGCCGACACTGGTTCAATTTAATACTTACAATTTACTTGTTTCTTTCAATTCCGTGACGAGCAAAAACCATGGCAAAGATACAATTTTTATATTAAAAACTTAATTATTGAATTTATGAATAAATAATATTTTATATTTTACTTGTTTTGGCTTTTTTATTTTACTTACATTTGTGGTGTAATTAAAACGATAAAGCTATGTCTAAAAAAGAACGATTGATTAATAAGCCATTTGTTTGTTTAAACTGTGGGCTATGCAGTGATACTGATTGCGAAATTTGCGTTGGTTTTCATTTTATAGAAATATCCTGATTAAATTAATAACAGAATAATATGAGATTACATATTCAATTATCAAGAAATAAAGAGATAGTTCCTTTTAGCTATCAAGAAACACAAGTCAGTAAACTTCATTATTGGCTGGGGAAAAATAATGTTCATGATTCTGTATCTCTTTACTCTTTTTCATGGCTACGTGATGGCAACGCTTTAGGAAATAAAGGTCTTGAGTTTAAGAATGGAAGTAAATATTTCATAAGTTGCCATGATGTTGACTTATTAAAGCAAATAATCAAAAGTATTCAAGATGATAACTCATTTGGGTATGGTATGGTTATCACCTCTTTGACATTAGAAAAAGAGCCAATATTTGAGACAGAGAATAGGTTTCAAGTGGCAAGTCCTGTGTTTATAAAAAGAATAGTTGAAGGAAAAACCAAGTTTTATTATCCAACAGACGATGAAGCTAACACCCTATTGACTGAAACTTTGATTAATAAACTAAAAAAGGCGGGGCTTGACTATGAAGGGGTAAAAGCAAGATTCGATGAAAACTATCAAAATTTTGCTGTTAAAGGGGCTATTTATAAAGGTATTAAAAATAAGGGGACAATCTGCCCTGTAATTATTAAAGGAACGCCCGAACAGCTTGCTTTTGCATGGAATGTTGGTGTAGGAAGCTCAACAGGAATAGGTTTTGGCTCATTAATCTAACAATCAAAATGGAAAAATACTACGTAGTAAAATACAGTGGACAGTTTGGTTTTATAAAACCTTGGACTGCCGTAAGAGATAGTGAAACCTTTTCGCAACAATTTCTTACTCCTTCTATTGTGGAAGGTATTGAGAAAAAACTGTTTCCTGAGTTGCTTGCAGACGAGTTTAGAGGTAAAGTTCAGAAAATAAAACGTTATCGCCTTAACTATCAAGGTCTTGACATTCAACAAGAAAAAACGTGGTCAAAAGGTGGTTTTAAATATGCAAAGAAAAAAGATACTATGGGTAGGGTTTATTATCAAGCAGATAATATTTCAATTCTAAACAGAGGTATTATGCTGAATCCAGATTTGTATTTAGCCTTTGAAAGTAAAGAAGATGCTTCTATTGCATTTATGCAAACTATTTGCCTTTGTAGAAATGAAGATTTGTTATTTCCTGTTGAATTTTTAGAATTAGAAACCAACTCATTCGATGAAATTGAAGGATTTGAACTCATTTTCACAAACGCTGAAAATGGTTTTAAAGTTGGTCATAATCGCTTTGATAATGCCTCTGAAATGTTTGGGGAGTTGAAAGTATTTGGAAATCCTATCAGAAATTAAGATGCTACCACTCAACGAAATATTAGCGAAAAGTATCAATTATGGTGGTTTAACGCTTTTAGAACATACGCAACAAGTAACATTGGCAATCGAGCTTTTTGCCCAAAAGTATGCTTTTGATTTTAATGTTGAAACTGCTCGAAAAGGAGCAATAATGCACGATTTGGGTAAGGCTCATCCGCATTTTCAAAGAAAAATTAAAAATGTTAATGGCGAAAACCTTATTGAAAGCAGAGAATGGGATTTTATTCATCGCCATGAAATCTCTTCATTAGCATTTTTACCTTGTTTCCCTCAAGATGATTGGGACTCTTTGATTGATTTAGTGGTTGGACATCATAAGTCTATCCAAAATGACCCAACAAGTAGAGGCATTTTAGATTTGATGGAGAATGAGGGTGATGAAATGATAAATAATCATTTGAAAGATTGGGAGCAATGGTATCAATATGGACTTCAAATTTTACAATATTTTGAGTTACCAACGATTGTAATATCAAGAAAAGAAGCAGAAAAAGCAATACTATACGCTGTAAAATATTGTAAAAAGAAAGGTTTCGGGTTTTCTCCTGCTCGTGGTTTATTGAAGTCAGCAGACCATTTCGCTTCTGCTTTTACACACGCAACAGAAGAGAAACTAAAGCCTTTGTTTGAAATTCCAGATTTGAGCTATTATGATGACGAAAAAAGGAAAAGTGAAATGTACCCACTTTCCCAAGTTTCGACAGATGATAAACGCAAACATACTTTAGTAGTAGCATCAACTGGTGCAGGAAAAACAGATTTTCTTTTACGAAGATGCAAAGGGCGAGTTTTTTACACATTACCCTTTCAAGCAAGTATAAATGCAATGTGGGAGCGTATATGTGCAACAGTTCCAAATAAAGACATTCGTTTTCTACATGCTACCTCGAAACTAATTGCCAAAGGTAAGCTTGATGAACAAATTTTACAGCCGTTGGCTGGTTCAGCAGTTAAAGTGCTTACCCCACATCAATTAGCTGCTATTGTCTTTGGGACTTCAGGTTTTGAAACCATGATTTTAGATTTAGAAGGGACTGATATAATCTTGGATGAAATTCATACTTATTCTGACTATTCAAGAAGTATGGTTTTAGAAATAGTAAAGACTTTATTAAGGTTTAACTGTAAAATTCATATTGGAACAGCCACAATGCCAAGTGTCTTATATAACGAACTTAAAAATATTTTAGGAGGTGAAAATGCAGTTTATGAAGTAAAATTATCAAACGAAATTTTAGATACATTTAATAGACACCAAGTGTCTAAAATTGAAGACGAAGAAACAATACCAGACATTTTGCAAATTGCTTTTGAGCAGAGAGAAAAAGTATTGATGGTTTACAACACCATTAATAAAGCACAAAACGCATACCTAACATTAAAAGAAATATTTCCAAATATTCCTATGATGTTGATTCATAGTCGATTTAAAAGAGGCGATAGAGTTGCTTTAGAAACTCGATTAAAATCAGAATTTAATGGTGATGGAAGTGAGAAGTTTGGTAACGGTTTGATGCCTTGTTTGGTCATTTCAACCCAAGTAGTTGAAGTAAGTCTTGATATAAGTTTTGATAGAATGATAACCCAAGCAGCACCTTTGGATGGACTTATTCAACGTTTTGGGCGTGTAAACAGAAAACGAAATAAAGACACAATCGGAAAATATAAACCCGTACACTTAATAAAACCTGTGGGAAATGTTATGCCTTACAAGATGGAAATTCTCAGGGCAAGTTACGAACAACTACCTGATAATTTTGATGTGCTTGAAGAGCGAACTTTACAAGAAAAAATTGACATTGTTTTTCCTTCATTAAACACCAAAGAAATAGATATGCACTTAATTTATAAAGACGGTGGCTACTCTATCAAAGAATTAACCAACAATAAAAAGGCTGTCATAGTTGATGCTCTGGAAATAGAAAGTGCTACTTGCATTCTCGAATGTGATAGAGATAAATACTTGATTGCTAATTGGGAAGAGCGAATTATGATGGAAATACCTGTGAATTATAAAACTATTACAAGACAAAAAAACAAATACGAACAACTGGAGATTGGAGCATATCCATTTGTAGTACCACAAAAAGAAGAAGATTACAAAATATTGGGTTTACAGTTAGTTGAACATAATAATTTCTTATAGATATGTACACAAGCTACATTGGCAAAAAATTTCTCAAACTTTATAGAGAAAAAGAAAAAAAGCCACACGATTATTCAGCAAAACAATTCTTTGATGAAGTGTTTTTTCCTCTCTTTTTTGATGATGAAAAGCATTTGATGCACGTTCATGGCTCAACATTCTTTCAAGCAGTTAGCCCCAACAGCCTTATTAATGGTGAAAAAGAATCAATATTCAGGTTGAATCGTTTAAGGGAAGATATAAAAAACAATAGACTAAGTGGTTCTACATATGTTGGTTATGCTGCGGGTGGAGTATCTGCAACTACTTCTGGACAGGTTACAAACTTAGATTATTCCCCTAATGAAGAAGAAATTTATTCTTCATGGATTGGACAAGCATTAGGAATTGGAATAAGTGGCGGTTTTGTAATGCTTTTGCAAGAGGATGAAATATTAATTTCTCTTTTTGAAGGCTGGAAATATTACCGTCAATATTTAAGACAAACTCCTAACGTTAAAAATAAGCAAATTGTGACTTGGAATGGACAATGGCTATCTCATTTACTGAGTGATGATTTCAATAAAAATAGACCTTTTGATGGATTTTCAGTGGAAGTAACTGAGGTGCAAGGTAATATGGCAATTCCAACTAAAGCTTGGTCAATGGTAATATTTGCTTTAACCAAAAGGTTTCAAGGTAAAATAACTGCTTATGCTTATAATCTATCTCAGACTAACACTACATTAGGATTTATCAATATTTATCTGCCAGAAATAGAATATCTCTATGAATTGAAAGATAAATTATTCTTAAACAAAAGTGATGTTGTTTTGAATAGAAAACAAATTAGCGAATTAGAAACATTTTACAACTTTAAAAGTGCTTGTAAAATGGGAACAATAGGCTTAAAAGCAATAGAACCACTAGGATTACGTGAATTTATGCCAAAGGGTTCTGTTGATTTTGCACAAGGAAAAGAGTTTAAATTTTCAGATGGAAATTCATTTCAAATATTTCAGTTATACCAAATTTGGATTACGGCAATGTTAAACAAAACAGAATTACTGCAATTAGCTTCGGATGTAGCTAAAACACTAATTGATTTAGAATCAAAGCAAAGTGGTAGAGAACAAACAAAAACAACACAAAACCGTACTTCAAAAGAAGTAATGGAGTCTAAAACTATCAAGGATTTCATAGATGGATTGGTTGAAGTTATCAATAATGATAATGCTGATACTTTTAAAAATGTTATTGAACAGATTTTAAAAATGCCATCAGATAATTTTCCATTATTTAACACACTCATCAGATTTGAATACTCATACCAAAAATCAAAGAATTAAAACATTTTAATCATAAAAAAACATGAAACCATTTATTTATTTGAGAGGCCTACGCCATGTCGAACACACTGTTTTCGCCGTAAATGACGGGCAGAAATATTATAATGACCCACAATTTGGCAGAAAAATGGCATATTCAAGCGGTCAACAAGTAAAACGTTCCGTAATAGAAGCATTAGAACTTCCTTTTGCGGCTATGACTTTTAATTGGGAAATTGACAAAAAAGAGAATAAAGCAAGCCAAAAAGAACCACATTCTCCATGTGACCCTACCTTTGCAGACCAGTTATTGGGAGGATTTATGAAGGCTGAAAGTGGCACCTTTACAGTAAAAAGACGTAGCCCTTTATCTATTTCGGCAATGCGACCCCTACATCCTTTACTTGGTGGAATTGAATATCCAACAGAGAATTTAACATTTGATAGAACTTCTCACCCAGAACATCACAAAGTTGAAGTTTATTGGCTTGAAAATAAAAAAAGAGGAGCAAAAGTTTCTGATGAAGAACTTACAACGTGGCTAACTTCAAACCAACGCTCATTGCCTAATCGTGCATTTATTCAAGACCAAACACGTGCATCAGGTCTATTTAGTTACGATATTGCTATTGATTTAAGAACATTATTTTGCGTTTCTACAAATAAATTAGAACCTGAATTATTCCCCGAAATTGAAGAAAAATTAAGAGAACAGGGCTGGGTAGAAGGCAAAAATATCTTTGGGAGGTGCTTAATTTGTCCAAAAGAAAAACGTGATGAAATCATTCCTAAATTAGCAAGTGCCTTGATTAATTGGAGAATTACTTCAAATCAAGCACGTACATTTAGTTTAATGGAAACAGTTGCTTTAGCAATTAGTGATAATGCTAATCAAATTGCATATGCAATCAGAGGAGAATTGAGGGATGATAGAGAAAGACCAATTGCTGTTCCTAAAATTGACGAAACTACTAAAGCAGACATTTTTATTACTCCTATTGCATCAAGTTTTATTGCAGGTTCAATTGGAAGTGCTGACGCCCTCGAAAAAGCGGAACAACATTTAATTAAACTACTTTCTGATTTTGATTACGAAAATCAATAATATTGAGTCTTTTTTGATGTTATATTTTCCTGCCAAAAATTTCCCCTCCTAATTTAGGAGGGGGCAGGGGGTGGTTAAATACTCAAATAAAATCCTTATGAATGATACTGACCAAATTCATAACCGAATAGAATTGAAGGTTTTTAGAAAAAATCTGCGAAATAATTCTACTTCTGCCGAAGCCACGCTTTGGTTACTGCTAAAAAATAGCCAACAAGATGGTCGAAAATTTCGTCGGCAACACAGTGTGGGTGCTTATATTTTAGATTTTTATTGTCCCGCCGAAAAACTGTGTATAGAACTCGACGGTGCTGACCATTATACAAGTAATGGAGAAGCTTATGATGAAGAACGAACCAAATACTTAAACTCACTCAATATTAGGGTTATTCGGCTTGAAAATAGAGAGGTTTTTCAGGCTATTGAATATGTTTTGAATATAATTAAAAGTTGTTTTAACCACCCCTAACCCCTCCTAAAATAGGAGGGGAAATTTTAGTTGTTTTAACCACCCCTAACCCCTCCTAAAATAGGAGGGGAAATTTTAGTTGTTTTAACCACCCCTAACCCCTCCTAAATTAGGAGGGGAAATTTTATTTGTTTTAACCACCCCTAACCCCTCCTAAATTAGGAGGGGAAATTTTATTTTTTGTTATATGAATATTAACGCCACTATATTTGAATGATTAGCCTTTATGCCGAAATGATATCTAAATCATAAAGTTTTATTTTGTCATCATGGGTGATTAGGGGAATCTTTTCAGATTTAGCTTGGGCAATTAGCATTCTATCGAATGGGTCTTGATGATGAAATGGTAGGCTAACTAAATATTGAAAACTCATAAAGTTAAACGGCAATATCGTAAACTGATTGGCTTTTAGCATTTTTTCAAATTCACCAATAGTAAAATTTAGACTTAATTTTCCTATGCTGACTTTTATCGTTATTTCCCAAAGTGTTACATGACTAACATAGATTATATTTTCGGGGTTATTGATGATTTCAAGCAGTTCTGGACTAAGTTTCTGATTCTCAGCGTGCCACAATAATATGTGGGTGTCGATTAAATATCGCATGGTTATTTGTCAGAAGGTAACATATAATCCTCAAAACCTGCGGAAGTTTCATCAAAATCAGGAGCAATATTCGTAAAAAGTCCTTTACCCCAACCTGCTTGGCGAGGATTCAACTTTGGTTCTTTTGATTTTTTAACTGTGTTTTTTACTTGAATTTTATTTTCAAATCCAAAGTCTTTTAGCAACTGAAGTATTTTAGCAAATTCCTCTGTTGAATCGAAATTTAATATCAATTGTGCTGACATAGGCTTTTTTTATACAAAAATAAGGTTTTTGATTTATATTTAAAGTAATTCTTTATGAATATTAACGCCACCCTTATCAATTATCTGCATTTATGCCACCGCAAGTTATGGCTGCACGCACACGCTATACGCATGGAGCATACATCTGATATTGTGGCTGAAGGGAAATTGATTGGTGAAACAAGCTACCCGCAAAGAGCAGATAAAAATCAAGAGTTGGAGCTTTCGGCAACTTTTGAGGGTATTGAGTTATCGGCAAAGATTGATTTTTTTGATGCCATTAAGGGCATAGTTTATGAAACCAAAAAATCGGCAGCTAAAGAGTTAGCTCATGTAGCACAGGTGCAGTTTTATTTGTATTTATTGCGTAAAAACAATGTTACGGCTCATTATGGACAAATTGAATACCCAAAACTTCGCCAAACCGAGCGGGTAGAATTAAACGAAGAAGATGAGAAAAAAATAGAAAGTTCGATTTTGAAGGCAACCGAAATTATTGCTCTCGAAAGCTGCCCTCCTACCCTACCTAAATCGAAATGCAGTAAATGTTCGTATTTTGATTTTTGTTGGAGCGGAGAAGAGTAAATTCAAATTATTCAAGTAAATTTGCTTATCTACTTTAGATTTACTTGAATAATGATAAAAAGAACCCTAATTAACGAGATTCCGAAGCTACTTTCATTCTTCCCTGTGTTGGGTATGATTGGGCCTAGACAAGTCGGAAAAACGACTTTGGTAAAAGCCCTCTCGGAGCAACTAACGAAGCCGATTTTATACTTAGATTTAGAAAATCTAAACGATTATACTTTGCTGGAAAAAGACCCACAGTGGTTTCTAGAACAACAAACCGACAAAATAGTAATCATAGATGAGGTACAGAGAATGTTATCGCTCTTTCCGATATTACGTTCTTTGATTGACCAAAAACCAGAAGGTGGCAGGTTTATTTTGTTGGGATCGGCTTCGCCCGAATTATTGGCCAAAAGTTCGGAAACTTTGGCTGGCAGAATTGTGTATCGAGAATTGACATCTATTAGACTCGATGAAGCAAAACAAAACAATATTGGCTTAGAGCAACATTGGCTAAGAGGTGGTTTTCCGAGAGCGTTGTTGGCTCCTGATGCCGAACTTTGGTATGATTGGCAAGAGGCGTTTATGAAAACTTATGTAGAAACCGATCTGCGGCTGTTGGGCTTGAAGGCTTCGCCGATTGTGATTCAGAAGTTGCTCAGAATGTTGGTGACGATTCAAGGAATGATCGTTAATTATTCAAATATTGGTAATTCGATGGGTATTTCGGGCGTTGCAATTCAAAATTATATGGATTATCTGGAGCATTCGTTTATTATTCGCAGGCTTCAACCATATTTTGTGAATGTCGGTAAACGTTTGGTAAAATCGCCCAAATTGTATTTTCGAGATTCGGGAGTGCTACATTATCTATCGAATATTGATGATTATAACTCGTTAGTGACCAATATTATTGCGGGGCATTCGTGGGAAGGCTACGTAATTGAGCAAATCATTAGTCGATTGGCAGGAAATGTTCAGCCCTATTATTATCGTACACAAAATGGTGCCGAAATTGACCTTTGTCTATTAAAAGGTAATCACATAGTGGCGACTTTTGAAATAAAACTTTCTAATAAACCATCAACAAGCAAAGGAAATACTGAGGCTGTACACGATTTAAAGTCGCAGCATAATTTTATTGTCACGCCATCGTCAGAGGCTTTTGCCATGAATTCGCTATGGCAGGTATGTAATATTAAGAATATTTGGGAGTATTTGCAACCACTCAAAGTTTTAAAAGAATGAAAAAAACGTATTATTTGTTTAACCCTGGTCGGTTGAGTAGGCAAGATAATACTTTGAAGTTTCAACCAACTGATGAAAATGGCATTGAAGGACAACCACGATATTTACCAGTTGAAACGATAGATAATATTTATTGTTTTGGTTCGCTCGATGCAAATTCGGCAATGTATAATTTTCTTGGAAAACACCATATTGCGGTGCATTTCTTTGATTATTATGAACATTATACGGGTTCGTTTATGCCAAAAGATTATTTGTTGGCGGGAAAAATGCAGGTAGAACAAACAAAATATTATCTTTCAAATAAAAAGCGAATAATCGTTGCTCAGAAATTTGTTCAAGGTGGAGCAAACAATATGTTGAAGAATTTGCAATATTATCAAAACCGCCAAAAAGATGTTGAAAAACAGATTTTGGCGATTCAGAATTATATACTAAAAATTGGAGATTCGAGCCAAATTGATGAATTAATGGGACTAGAAGGAAATATTCGGCAGACCTATTATGAGGCATTTGACATCATTATCAATGATTTTTCGATGGGAAATCGTACCAAGCAACCGCCTAGTAATGAAGTAAATGCCTTGATTTCGTTTGGAAACATGATGTGTTATACGCTGTGTCTTGACCAGATTTATCATACACAACTCAATCCGACTATTAGTTTTTTGCATGAGCCTGGTTATAGACGCTATTCGTTGGCACTTGATTTGGCCGAAATATTCAAGCCAATTTTGGTTGACCGAACAATTTTTAGTTTGCTCAACAAAAAGCAGATTCAATCTTCCGATTTTAGGCAAGAACTCAATCGTTGTGTGATGAAAGATTCGGCACGAAAGACCTTTGCACAGGCTTTCGAAGACAAACTAAAGGAAACCTTTAAACACCGAAATTTAGGTCGAAATGTAAGCTATAAGCATTTGGTGAAGTTGGAGTGCTACAAACTCAGCAAACATTTGCTTGGAATTGATGAATATAAGCCTTTTAAAATGAATTGGTAGTTTCGACAGCTTCGGTTGCCCGATCCGCTCAACTACCTAATGCTAAATTAGCATAATTTCAATTATTCATTAGTGAATCCCAAATAAATTATTTGCTCAATGTATATAATACTTGTTTACGATATAGCGTCGGCTAATAGAGGGGATAAAAGGGTGGGCAAGATACTGAAACATTGCCGAAAATACTTAAATTGGATTCAGAATTCAGTTTTTGAAGGAGAAATAACTGATGTAAAATTGAAAGAAATGCTATATGTAGCTCGAAAGATAATGGATGAGAAAACAGATAGTATCATCATTTTTAAGAGCAGAGGCGAACGTTGGCTTGATAAAGAAGTGATAGGTGTAGAACGAATGAAAATAGATAATTTTTTATAAGCTGTTGTCGTCGAACTCGGAAGTTTCATAAAATAATGTTCATTGACATCAAGGCAAACAACAAAAATTTACCTAAATCATTGATAATCAGTAGTCGTCGAACTCCCACTAAAAACATGCCATTACGGTTCGACGACTTTTTTTCTTGTTTTATAGCACAAAAATCACTTTATTTGTATCTGAAAGGCTGTTTTTTAAACGGACTCCAATCGCACCTTTATGGAATTGAAATAAGATTCTTTGCAAGGATTAAAAC
>Ga0247831_1003703_pt1 | contig 21747 bp, 17 predicted proteins | sample LaCruzMarch2015__9_FD_192406 | JGI IMG/M metagenome (GOLD analysis project Ga0247831, IMG submission 192406) | Freshwater microbial communities from meromictic Lake La Cruz, Castile-La Mancha, Spain - LaCruzMarch2015_1m | ecosystem: Environmental > Aquatic > Freshwater > Lake | place: Spain...
TGGGAAGACAAAAAGGAAAAGCCGGCCGCCACCTTCACGGTCAGTTTTGAGGTCATCAAGAAATAGACCTCACATCGGCGCCGCCCCCCAAAGGGCTCAAGGCGATCACGCCGCGACGGCGTTCATCTCAGAATCCAGGATAACCTGATCCCGGCCCGCATGCTTGGCTGCGTAGAGGCAGCTATCGGCGCGCGCCAGCAAAGATGACGGTTTTTCGCCGTGCACATAAGCGGCGATGCCCATGGAAATGGTGACGATGCCGATCTGCTCCTGCGTGGAACGGCGCACCAATTTCTTGGACCGCACAGCAATACGTACGCCTTCCGCGATTGCGTGCGCGTCCGGTACCGTGACGTTCGGCAAAACAATGCCGAATTCCTCGCCGCCATAGCGCGCGGCCAAGGCGGCGCCCGGTACGCGCTCCTTCAATGTTTGCGCAATAAAGCGCAGTACCTGATCACCGACCGGATGACCCCAGCGATCGTTGAAGCTCTTGAAATGGTCGATGTCGCACATGATCAAGGTCAGAGCGCCATGCGCCTGCTGCGCCAACGCGGTCTGCCGCCGCAACACCACATCGAACGTCCGGCGATTGGCGAGGCCAGTCAGCGCGTCTTGACGCGCTTCGGCTTCTGCGGATTGCAGATTGGTTTCTAACGACGCGACTTGAAGCGCCGAGCGCTGCATTTGATGATTGAGGTCATTGCTACGCTGGACCATATCGCGCGTCGCGGCGGAAAGACCCATCACGACTTCACGCAGACGTCCGGCGTCGAGCGAACTCTCAAAGGACCCAGCCGCGTCCTGCAACTTTTCGGCGTAGCTGGCGCTGAGGTCGCCGCCGCTTTTCAGCGCATCGAGCACCTGGGTCAATTCGCGCGCGATGCACTCGCCAGTCTCCATCATTTGCTGGGACAAACGCGTGTGGGAAAAGTATTTTTCAAACAGCTCGTCGTTTACCGTTTCGGAAAATTCTTCGCCGCGAACGATATGGCCTTCGATCTCCTGGGACAGCGCCGGATTGGCGCCGAGCCGGTGGGTCAGCCACACTTCATAGTTTGGCGCAGTGGTGGGAACGCAATATTGCGTCATAAGATCAATGGTTTCATGCGCCAAATCAGCGCTCGCGGCGGGTCGCGCGATCAATACCATTGTTCAGCCTCTAAGACGGGTAACGCACATGCTGCGCCTTATAAAATTGAGTCTCCTACCGCGGAGTTAACCTAAAATTCGCGATCAAGGTCGTTGAACTAGGGACACCCCCCGCCGCGCGGCTAGGCCCGTCAAACGGGCCGCGACAGGGAAAGCGCGAAACGCGCCCGAATCAGCCCAAACTAGACCAAAACAGATCCCGGAAAGTTGCTCGCTTGCTCGTTCAAGCTCTGATCACCGCGATTTACGCCGCCGCCAGCTTCCTGGCGGCAGCCTCGGTCGTGCGTTTCGCCGACGCCGACCCCACGGGTGCGGCGGCCTTTGCGCTGGTGATCTGCCTGGGCTGCGGCCTTGTACATTTCTGGGTCATGCGCGGGCGAAGCGCATCGGCGCTCACCGAGACGATCGACCGCCTAAAGGCCGACGTACAGCGCGCCCGTGAAGAGACACAATATGTGCGCTCCAAATTAGAGTTCCTTGAAGCCTCCATCGACCGGCAAGTGACCAAGCGCAATGAGGCGTTGGTCGCCGAAGTCCGCGTGATCGAAGACATGCTGGAGCGCCTGACCCGCAATCAAGGCGCCGCGGCGCCGCGCTCCGCCCCAATGGCCGCCATGGCCGCGCCGCAAGGCCGCGAAGCCGACAATCTCATGGGTGTCGTGCGCCATGCCTTGGAACGCAATCTCGTCGATTTGCACGTGCAGCCCATCGTGACGCTACCGCAGCGGCGAACGGCCTTTTACGAAGGCTTTTCGCGCATTCGCGACGCGGCCGGCCGCATCATCATGCCGGCGGAATTCATGAAGGCCGCCGAAGCCGCCGGCCTTGTCGCCACGATCGACAATTTGCTGCTCTTCCGTTGCGTGCAGATTGTGCGCAAGCTAGCCAAGACCGACAAACGCATTGGCGTGTTCTGCAACATCGCCGCATCCACGCTGGGCGATGAAGGCTTCTTCCCACAATTCCTGGACTTCATGCGCGAGAACAAAGATCTCTCCGGCTCGCTGATATTCGAAATTACGCAAGAAGCGTTCGACCAGCGCGACGGCGTGCAGGCGCGCAACATGGCGAAATTGCAGGACCTTGGCTTCCGCTTCTCCATCGACCGGGCCGTGCGCTTGAACGTCGATCTGCCCGCGCTGCAAAAAGCAGGCGTGCGGTTCTTCAAGGCGTCCGGCGCATTGCTGGTGAGCGAATTGAGCGCCAGCGTGCGCCCAGCTTCCGGCATCATCCGCGACATCGCCCCGCGCGACGTCAGCGCTCTCTTTGCGCGCTATGGCATCGACCTGATCGCCGACCGCATCGAGGACGAGCGCACCGTGATTGAAATCCTGGATCTGGATATCGGCTTTGGCCAAGGGCATTTGTTCGGTCAGCCCAAGCCTCTGAAAGATTCGGTGCTGGAAAATTTCGCAGCACAATCACCGCAGCGGGCGCTGAGCTAAATCACTTCAACGCCGTCATACCGGCCACGCGGGCGCCGGGATGAGTTTGGAGCCGCAGAGATCAAACCGCAATCGGCGCCTTGATCCCTGGCCAGGCTTCATAGCCTTCAAACGCCACATCCTCGAACTTGAAGCCGAATATATCCTGGACGTCCGGGTTAAGTTTAAGCTGCGGCAACGGCTTGGGCTGCCGCTCCAATTGCATCCGCGCTTGCTCGATATGGTTCAGATAAAGATGCGCATCGCCAAGCGTGTGCACAAATTCACCCGGCTTCAAATTTGTCACTTGCGCCACCATCGCCACCAACAAGGCATAAGACGCAATATTAAAGGGGACGCCCAAAAACACATCCGCTGAACGCTGATAAAGCTGGCACGATAGCCGCCCATTCGCGACATAGAATTGAAACAGACAATGGCAGGGCGGCAGCGCCATCTGCTCCACGTCCGCCGGGTTCCAGGCCGACACAATCAACCGCCGCGAATGCGGGTTGCGTTTGATTTGATCAACCACATTCGAGATCTGATCGATCACCCGGCCGTCCGGAGCCTCCCAGGTGCGCCATTGCTTGCCGTAGACCGGGCCGAGTTCACCCTGCTCATCCGCCCATTCATTCCAGATGGAGACGCCGTTTTCCTGCAGGTACCGGATGTTGGTGTCGCCGGCCAAAAACCATAACAGCTCATGCACAATGGATTTCAGGTGTAGCTTCTTGGTGGTCATAAGCGGAAAGCCGTCCGCCAGATCGAACCGCATCTGACGGCCAAACACGCCAAGCGTGCCGGTGCCCGTGCGGTCGCCCCGCTCGACGCCGTTTTCGAGAATGTCGCTCAAAAGGGAGAGATATTGCCGCACTGCGCTTTTTCCGTACCTGAGAGGGGCGCCAGAGCCCCCCGATCAACCTCAAATCGATTGATTGGGCCATGCGCTCTGCCGATTCGAACGCCTAATTTTGGACCCTGATCGATTGTCCCGCGAGTCCCATTCATCGCAGCTTACACTTTCGCGGCATGCGACGCTTCCCGAAGCGCTCTTCGCCCGCTAGAAAGCGCTGCGCATTCCGTTCCGCTCAGATTTTTGGGGGCTGCGGATCGGACCATTAGTGACATGAGGAGCTTTTTGGCATGAGCCAAACACAGCGCGGCCGGGCCGCAATCGGATTTGCGTGCGCCCTCCTGTCCGCAATCGTCTTAAGTGGATGCGCCGGCGACAAAAAGGAAAAGACCGAGCTGCAATACAATGAGCGGCCGGTCGAAATTCTGTATGCCGACGCCGCTGAAAAGCTCGACAAGCGATATTGGAGCGAAGCCGCCATTGCGTTCGGCGAAGTCGAGCGTCAACACCCATACACCGAATGGGCGCGCCGGGCGATCCTTATGGGCGCCTACGCCCAGTATCAGGGCAATAAATACGAGGACGCCATTCAGGCTGCGCAACGTTTCATTGCACTTCATCCTGGTAACCGCAGCGCACCATACGCTTATTACTTGATCTCTATTTGTTACTTCGAGCAGATTCTTGACGTCGGCCGGGATCAATCATCGACGGTCAACGCCATGAATTCTCTGCAGGAAGTGGTCAACCGCTACCCTGAGAGCGTTTACGCCCGCGACGCGCGCATCAAGATCGACATGACCAAAGACCAGTTGGCTGGTAAGGAAATGGAGATCGGCCGTTTCTATCTGAAACGCGGCGAGCATTTGGCCGCCATCAACCGCTTCCGCACCGTCATCGAGAATTACCAGACCACCAGTCACACCGCCGAAGCGCTCTTTCGCCTGACCGAATCCTACTTATCGATCGGCCTTCTGGATCAAGCGCAGATTTCAGGCGCAGTCCTGGGCTTCAATTTCCCTGGATCGGTTTGGTATCAGGACGCGTACAAGCTTCTGAATTCCAAAGGGCTGGCCCCAGCGGAACCAAAGACCGCCAAGAAATCCTGGATGAGCCGCGCCTTGGACCGCCTCACGCCGTTCTAAGCGGCCGCACACCGCCGGCCGGAACAAAGTCTACGTCTCGCCCGTTCCCAGCGGCAGTCAAACTGCCGATGGAGAGCAATGCGATGCGGTTTCAAATCACGCAACACGACCAAAACGAAAAAAGTTTGACGGGCCAAAAGCGGATGCCCCGCAAGGCGCCTTTGAGCTTGCCCGTGTATTGCTTGAGCGCGGCGTCAAAAATGTCGAGATCAAAGACCTCTTGCACAGCCCAGACACTTTGCTGGGTTGGGAAGAGTTCGGACGCAGCCATGGCCTCGGCTAACGGCGCGACCAAAGACCAAACCGGACCATTTGTTCTCAAAATGTTCTTGAGGTTTGTCCACAGAAGTGGTAAGAAAACGGTCATGCTCTGCGCTCTGTCCCTTCGCGATTTGGTGCTGATTGATCGGCTTGATCTATCTTTATGCGCCGGATTCACCGCTTTGACTGGCGAAACTGGGGCCGGAAAGAGCATCATTCTCGACGGACTCGGTTTGGCGTTGGGGGGCCGCGGCGATCGCGGTCTGGTGCGCGCCGGCGCAAGCCAGGCGATGGCGCAAGCCGCTTTCTCCATTCCCGCCGCTCACCCGGCGCGTGCCTTGCTCGAACAAGCAGGCCTCGACCCCTGCCCTGACGAAGATCTCAATCTGCGCCGTCTGTTGAGCGCAGACGGCAAATCCAAGGCCTTCGTCAACGATCAGCCCGTCAGCGCGGCGCTACTCAGCGCCATTGGCGGGACCCTGGCGGAAGTACACGGACAGCGCGCCACGCATGGATTGCTGTCGCCTGCCGGGCACCGGCGTTTGCTGGACGAATATGGCGGATTGCAAACAGCCGTCGGGCATTGCGCGCAGAGCTATGAAGCCTTGCGGGCGGCGCAGACCCGCTCCGCCCAATTGCGCACAGCGCAAGAAGAGGCCGCGCACGATCTGGATTATCTTACGCACGCCGTAGCCGAGCTTGCCGCCTTCGATCCAAAAATGGGCGAGGAAGATCGATTGATGAGCGAACGCGCCCTTTTGTCCGGCGCCTCCAAGCTCACCGAAGACCTGCAAGCAATCGAGGACTCGCTCACCAAAAATACCGGCGCGGAAAATGCGCTCAGCAGCGCGCTGCGCCGGCTGGAGCGGGTGCAACGTGCGCACGCCGCCCATGCCGTCACGCCGGACTCCCCGCTGTCGCGCTTGATGAGCGAATGCGCAGAGTCTTTAAGCCGGGCATTGGACGTCGCCGCCGACGCGCGCGCGCGCATCGAAGACGCGCTCGATCTATTGTGCGTCCAGCCGGGCCGGCTCGAAGGCCTGGACGATCGTTTGCACGATCTGCGCGCCCTCGCCCGCAAACATCATTGCCGCCCGGACGCGCTCCTGGAAATTCGCGCCAATATCGAGCGCCGTCTGCAGACGTGCACCGCCTCCACCGCTGATCTTGCGGCCGCGCAAGCGGAAGAGGCGCGCTGCACAAAGGAATACGAAGACGCAGCCAAAAAACTCAGCGCCAAGCGCCGCGCCGCCGGCGCCGCGCTCGACAAAGCCGTAGCCAAAGAGCTCTCGCCGCTCAAGCTCGATAAAGCACGGTTTGAGACAAGCTTTGAACCGCTTCACGCGCCCACCCCTGACGGCGCGGAGCGCGTCGCTTTTTTGCTCGCGGCCAATCCCGGCGCGCCCTTGGCGCCGTTGCAGCATGCTGCCTCCGGCGGCGAACTGGCGCGCATCGCACTCGCACTCAAAGCAGCGCTCGCTCAATCCAGACCCCTTCCAGATCGGACTGAATCAGGCAAACCGGATAAGAAGAGCTCGCACAAAAATGTGGACCCAATTTATCTCGATCTGCGTAAGGCGCCTCAGATCGGAAATGGATCCAGTGGACCCAGCCTTCTCGTCTTCGATGAAATCGACCAAGGCGTCGGCGGCGCCACGGCGGATGCGATTGGCGTGCGGCTCGGCCGCCTCTCCAAAGCCGCGCAGGTATTGGCCATCACGCATTCGCCACAAGTCGCCGCACGCGCCGACCACCAATGGCGGATCGAAAAACGATTGGCGAGCGGGCAAATGCGCACGCGCGTCTGCGCCTTGAGCACAGATGATCGCGACGAAGAACTGGCGCGCATGCTCTCTGGCGCCAACGTCACCGCCGCCGCACGTAAGGCCGCAAAGGCGCTGCGCGCCGCCTGAGCTTCTGGCCACGCAAGGGCGCCCACCAACAGCATTTTGACCATGTTTCGATTGTTACGGGACATCGACCCATTCTGCGACGCCGCGCGGCGATCGCCGAAACAAGTGTTGCAAACGAATACCATCTGCAATCTACTGAGAGACCCTCTTGGACCAAAGCCGGATTTCAGTTTCGCAGCGCAAACCAAGGAACGTTGGCGTGCGCTTGTGATCCGAGCAGATTGAACCACGCCGATCGAACAAGCCCTGGATCGACGCTTCGCGCCCAAGGAGTCTGCGTCTATGCCGCGCACCACGATTAGAATCGCGTCCGCTGCGGTCGCGCCGGTGGTCGTGCTGCTGGCGGCTTCTGGCGCAGTGAATCTGCGGGACCGCCACGACGCCTCACGGGCTGAAGTGCTCAGCTCTGTGCGCAGCGTAAATGCCGAAATGGACCGCGACGTCTTAGTGACGCTGAGCGCGCTGCGCGTATTGGCGGATGCGCCAGTGTTCCTGCGCCGCGATTGGGAATTAGCGCGCCCACGCACAGCCGATGTGATGGCGGGCCATGAAAATTGGCGAAACGTCATCCTGACTGACGCAAAGACAAAGCAAGAAATTTGGGACATGCGCGACATCGACGGAAAGCCCATTCGTCCCGCCGTCGACGACTTCTTGAAGACCGGCCGGAAGATCAGCAATCTGGCGGGCGACGAACGCCCCAATTGTCCTTGCATCATGGTGCACGAAGCGATCCCGAAATTGGGCCCGCCCAGCTTCGTCCTCAGCGCAGAACTCAGCCCGCTCGAGCTGCAACGCAGCCTCATCAAAGCCACGCCCGCAAATGATACCGGCGCCGTGGTGGACCGCAACGGAAGCTTCATCGCCCGCACGAAGGGCTTCGATTCCAAGCGCGGCGCTTCGTCCACGCCTTATGTCCGCGCCGCGATCCAAAAGGGCGGCGGCGGGACATATGAAGGCATTACCTGGGAAGGCCTCAAAAACGTTTCCGTATATGAAGTCTCGCCGCTTACCGGATTTTCAACCCACATCGCGATGCCCCGCGGCATGCTCAACATTCTCGGCGCGGGGTCCGCGGGCTTATACCTGATCGCCATCGTTCTGGCGCTGGCGACGGCGGTGGTCGGCGCCTATTACGCAGCGCGCGAGCATCAGAGGGCGCAGCGCGAAGCGGCGCAAGAGGTGCAGTCGCAAAAGCTGGCGGCCATCGGCCATTTCGCCAATGTCGTGGTGGACGATTTCAATAATCTGCTGACGATCATTTCTGGCTCGCTGCTGCGGATCAAAAAGGGCGCACTAGATCCCAGCCAGTCCGCTTATATGGAGCACGCCGTGAGCGCGACGGAGCGCGGCGCGATCCTCGCCTCGCAATTGCTCGACATCGCGCGCGCCAAGCCGCTCGACATCGAACCTGTCGATATCGCCGCAGTGGTGCGCGATACGCTGCCCCTGTTGGCGCGTGCGCTCGGCGACCAAGTCAATTTAGAAATAAAGACGGCCCCGGATCTGCCGCAGGTGAAGTCCAATCGATCCCAATTCGAAACCGCGCTTTTGAACTTGGTGAACAATGCGCGCGACGCGATGCCCAAGGGCGGCGCGTTGACGATCGAAGCGCGCAGAGCCCCAGGAAAGGATCATGTTGAGCTGATTGTGCAAGACGCCGGCACAGGCATGCCGGCGGACATCGCCGCCAAGGCGCTCGACCCCTATTTCACCACCAAAGGCGCCGGTAAAGGCACAGGACTGGGACTAGCGCAGGTGCAGTCTCTGATGGTGCAATCGAACGGCCGCATCGAAATAGAGTCCCGGCTTGGCGAGGGCACCCGGATTACGCTGCACTTTCCAGTGCGCCCTGAAACCGCATAGCAGGCTTGGGGCTGTTCGCGGCGGGGCCGAACAAATCTAATCGGCGTAAACCTTTCATTCGCCGACATGGGTTAGACCTCCCACTGGGCGTCAATACCTTGAAGGTGGCGACGCCGGTCTGGCCAAACGCAGAAACAGAGAGGTTTTCGCGACGCGATGTCGATTAAGTCTGCCTTGCCGGTTCCGATTCTGATCGCGGACGCCAACCCCCATACGCGCCGCTTGCTGCAGAACGAACTGCGCCTGGAAGGCTTCACCAAAGTCAGCACGGCGGCAAATGCGCAAGAATTGATCGAGCACACGCAGAAAATCCGGCCCAGGATCGTCATCACCTCGGCGGAGCTACCCGATGCGCCCGCTGCGACCTTCGCAAAAATGATCCGCGCCGGTTGCGGCGCCATCAGCCGCACCACAGCGATCATCGCCACCATCCGCCAAGCGACGCCGGACCTGATCGACACATTGCGTCTCGCGGGCGTGGACGAAATTCTGGCGCAGCCCTTCTCGGCGGCCAACCTTCTGGCGCGCATCGAATCCATTGTGCTGCGCCCGCGCCGCTTCATTCAGTCCGCGCATTATACAGGCCCCTGCCGCCGCCGCCGCATGCTAGAGCATTATGGCGGGCCCTTACGCCGCGACGCCGATACGGACGCCGTCACAAAACCGTGGGAGGCCGAAGCCAATCGCGAATTGGTGCGCCGCTGCGTCGCCCAGCTCAACATGCTGCTCACGACCGGCGCCGGCATCGATCGCGCCAAGGTGGACGCAATCTTCCTCGCCGCGCGCGACGCCGAACAACTGGCCGACGACATTCAAGATAACACTTTGGCCGCCGCCACCCGGTCGCTGTGCCGCTATATGCGCTGGGCCGCCGCTGGCGGCCAAGCAGACGTAGAGGTTATCGCTACACATATCGGCGCCTTCCAAACACTCGCCGCCTTGGGTTTTCCCCGCGAGAATGACCGCAAAGTCGTGGTCGGCAGCCTGGTGGACATGGTCAACAAGGTTGCCGGTCCCGCCAAGGCTGCGACCGCCACAAGCGCCGCAAGCTGATCGCGCCCATTGGCTTTGCAGGAGCCGCGAAGCGCCTTAAAAGGCAGGCGTGACAAAGTCTTCCGCCTTCCCCGATGAAACGCCAGTCGCGGCGCTGAACCCCACCGAGGCCTCCGCCGAATTGGCCCGCTTGGCCGGCGAAATCGCCGGGCACGACAAGCGCTATCATACCGAAGACGCGCCAACGATCTCCGACGCAGATTACGACGCCCTGAAACTGCGCAATCTCGCCATTGAGGCCCGCTTCCCGCATCTGAAGCGCGAAGACAGCCCTTCGGACAGGATAGGCGCGGCGGCCTCTTCCAAATTCGGCAAGATCAAGCATCGCGTGCCGATGCTGTCGCTCGACAACGCATTCGAAGATCAAGACGTCGCGGACTTTCTAGATCGCGCGGGGCGCTTTCTAAATTTCAGCGACGGTCGCGCACTGCCGTGTCTGGCCGAACCGAAGATCGACGGCCTGTCGCTGTCGCTGCGCTACGAAAACGGCAAGCTCGTCGAAGCCGCCACGCGCGGCGATGGACGCGAAGGCGAAGACGTCACCAATAACGCGCGCACAATCGGCGACATCCCGCATCAGCTGAAGGGCAAGCCGCCGGAAATTCTGGAAGTGCGCGGCGAGGCCTATATGAGCCACGCCGACTTCGCCGCCATGAACGCGGCGCAAGAAGCCGCGGGCGCGCAGATCTTCGCAAACCCGCGCAACGCCGCGGCGGGTTCGCTGCGACAGCTCGATTCTAGCATCACCGCCAAACGGCCGTTGCGCTTTTTCGCTTATGCCTGGGGCGATCTCAGCGCACCTCTGGCGGATACGCAAAGCGGCGCCATTGAAGCGTTTGAAAGTTTCGGCCTCACCACCAATCCCGATCGCGTGCTCTGCGACAGCCTTGAGGCGATGCTGGCTTATTATCGCGACATCGGCCATCGCCGGGCGACGCTGCCCTATGACATCGACGGTATCGTTTACAAGATCAACGACCTCGCGCTGCAGGCGCGCTTAGGCTTCGTCTCGCGGTCGCCGCGCTGGGCCACAGCCCACAAATTCCCGCCGCAACAGGCCGAAACCATTCTGGAAGACATCGAAATTCAGGTCGGCCGCACCGGCGCACTGACGCCCGTCGCCAAGCTGCGGCCTATCAATGTGGGCGGCGTCGTCGTGTCCAACGCCACGCTGCACAATGAAGACGAGATCGTCCGCAAGGATATCCGTATCGGCGACAGAATCATCCTGCAACGCGCCGGCGATGTGATCCCACAAATCGTCCGCGTACTGGAACAGCACCGGCCAAAAGATTCAAAGCCCTACGAATTTCCTATCACCTGCCCCTGCCCGCTCAAAACTCCAGCCATAAGGGAGATGAACGAGAAAACCGGCAAGCTCGACGCCGTGCGCCGCTGCACCGGCGAGTTCGCCTGCCCTTATCAGCGCGTCGAACACCTCAAACATTTCGTCGGGCGCTCGGCGTTCGACATCGAGGGCCTCGGCGCCAAACAGATCGAAACCTTCTGCGAAGCGGAAATCATCCGCGAACCCGCCGACATCTTCACGCTGGAGCGCCGCCAGAAGGACGGCGCGTTCGATCTCTATGCACGCGAGGGCATGGGCAAAAAGAGCGTCGACAATCTGTTCGCCGCCATCGCCAGCCGCCGCGCCATCGGCATCGAGCGCTTCATCAATGCGCTCGGCATCCGCCATGTCGGCGAGACGACGGCGGGCCTGCTCGGCCGCCATTTCGGCGAGTGGGCGGCGTTCGAAAAAACGGTCGACGAAGCTGCCTTTGGCGATCCCATGGCCCGCGCCGAGATCGATACGATCGACGGCATCGGCCCCACCGTGTCCGAGGCGCTGATCGGCTATTTCAAAGAAAGCCATAATCGCGCGCTGCTAAAGCGCTTGCTGCAGAGCGAGACCAATCCGGACGGTGTGAAAGTCATCGCCGCCGAAAAGCCCTCCGCCGAAAGCCCCGTCACCGGCAAAATCGTGGTCTTCACCGGAAGCCTGGAAACAATGACTCGCGACGAAGCCAAAGCCCGCGCCACAGCCCTCGGCGCCAAGGTGGCGGGCTCCGTCTCGGCCAAGACGGACATCCTGGTGGCGGGCCCCGGCGCCGGCTCAAAGCTGAAGACTGCGGCAGGACTTGGCGTGCAAGTGCTCACCGAAGAGGAATGGCTCAAGCTGATTGGGCAAAGGGTCCAGCCTTAAATGCGACCAAGGCCGGGTCAAAGCTGGTTTCGCATTTAAGGCCGGACGCTTTGAATTAAAGCCCTCTAAAGCAACATTTGACTTTGATTTCGCTCTGCATTCGCCGTCACGCGATGGCGAAATTAAAGTCAATTGCTTTCGTCTGACCCGTTTTGGCGCCCCGCGCATGACGCCCGCGATTCCTTCCGCTAAGGGAGGATTGGGTCTTTAGGGGGCTAAAGATGAGACAGATGCTATTATGCGCCTTGTTGGCGCTTGCGGCCTGCAATCCGCCGGCGACAAACACATTGACCGAAGCGCCGGTGGTCGAACTCGGCGCGTCCGGCAGCGAGACTCTCGTCATCAAGTCCGACGGCAAAAAAGAGAACGCCGTCGTGTTTCAATTCGCCAACGGACAAATCCTACACGCGGTGGAGATCGGCCCGGTCGGCGGCGCCTATGTGGCGCCGGACATCGGCCAGGCGCCGCAAGGCTTGGCGGTGCTCCTGAAGGCGCCGACCGACGGCACACCAATTCTGGGCTACGATGTGGAATCGGAAGCCGGCGCCAACCCTTTGTGCGGCGCGAAGGAAGTCGTCTCCATCGCATTGATGATCCCGGAGAGCGGCAACGCAACACTCGCAGCGATCACGGGCGCCCATTTCGGCGAGGATGGCTCACTCATCTGCAATATTCGCGAAGTCGCATTGACGAACACGGCGCCAAGCTTCGAGAATTAAAAAACCGACGACCGCCAATCGGCGGCGCAAAACAAAACAGGGAGGCCAGCATGGCGTCGAACGGAAACCGGCCCGTTGCGGTCGAAGGCGGGATCTTGATGCCCGAGCGCTTGGTGCCGCATCCAAACTCCGTCAGTCCCGAAGCGCGCGCCTTCTTAGGCATGATGACGCAATATATGGCCATGCCGCGTCCGCCATATCCGGCCATTGACGACATGGACGGCTGGCGCGCCAATCGCGAAGCCAGCGACGCCAATATGAGCGCGATGTCGAAAGGCTTTTTCGGCGACGCCGCCGATAACCCCACCGAAACGACCACAATCGCCGGCGTCACGGTTCATGTGGCGGCGCCAGGAATCGTCTTCCCTGAAGACCGCATCTATCTCGATATTCATGGCGGCGCTTTGATTTACGGCAGCGGAGAATTCTGCCGCGCCGGCGCCGCTGCTTCGGCTGCGCGCTTTGGCGTGCGCACCTTTTCGGTCGATTATCGCGTGCCGCCGGAGCATTGCTTTCCGGCAGGCCTCGACGATTGCCTTGCCGTCTATGCCGACCTGGTGACCCGCTATGACCCACAGAAAATCGTCGTCGGCGGCGCTTCGGCGGGCGGCAATCTATCTGCGGCCTTGATGTTGCGCGCCCGCGACGAAGGCCTGCCGCTACCCGCAGGCTTGGTGCTGATCACGCCAGAGCTCGACCTCACCGAGAGCGGCGACAGCTTTGAAGTCAACAAATTCGCGGACGTCGTATTGGTGACGGGCCTGCCGGAAGTGAACGCGCTTTACGCGGCGGGGCACAATCTGGCGCACCCTTATCTGTCGCCGCTGTTTGGCGATTTCACCAAGGGATTCCCGCCGACCTTGCTGCAGGCTGGTACGCGTGACGTGTTCTTGTCCAATGTCGCGCGCATGCATCAAAGCCTGCGCCGCGCGGGCGTGCCGGTGGAAATATTGTTGTGCGAGGCGATGCCGCATGGCGGCTTTGCCGGCTGCCCGGAAGATCAGGCAATGTACGCCGACATCCGCGACTTCATCTGGCGCTGCTGGGAACGCTGAAACGCGCGGCGGCGCCAAGCACGTTGAGACACGAAAAAGGCGCGCACAATTTGCGCGCCTCAATATTCAGGAGGATTCGAGAAAAAACCCGCTTAGTTCGCGGCGGCGAATTGCTCGGGCTCTTCGGTCACCACAGCCCAGCGCCAGGATTGCGGCGCGGCCAGCAAAGCCTGCACCAGCTTGGCGTTCAACGCATGGCCGGTCTGGCTGGCGACGAAACGGCCGATAAAGGGCGCGCCCATCAGGTACAAATCGCCCACGGCGTCGAGCACTTTATGGCGCACGAATTCGTCAGCGAAGCGCAGGCCGCCTTCATTCAGGATCTTGCCCTTATCGACGACAATGGCGTTGTCGAGTGAACCGCCGCGCGCACGGCCCATGGCCTTCAGCGCTTCAACTTCATGCAGGAAGCCGAATGTGCGCGCGTCGGCGACATCCGCCGCGAAGCGATCCGGGGCAGCGACCCAGATCATGCGCTGGCGTCCGATGGCTTTGTCCTTGAAATTGATCTCGACGTCATAGACCGCCTCGGCGGTATCCGTGAGGTTCGGTTCGAAACGGGCCCACTTATCGCCGTCCGTCACTTCGATCGTTTCGAGAATCTCGATCCGGTGACGCCGTACGCTTTGGGCGCGACGGCCGGCGCCGGTCAAAAGCTGGGTGAAGCCACCAGCGGAGCCATCGAGGATCGGCATTTCCGGCCCGTCGATTTCAACGCGCAGATTGTCGATCCCAAGCCCAGCGCAGGCTGCGAGGAAGTGTTCGACTGTCGATACCGACGCGCCCGCGGCGTTCTTTAAGGTGGTGCCGAGCATGGTGTCGGTGACAAATTCTGAGGTCGCGCGCACAATATTGTCGTAGTCGGCGATATCGGTGCGGACAAATTGGATGCCAGCGCCGGGCAAAGCAGGCGACAGGCTAACGCGCGCACGAACGCCCGAATGCAGGCCGATTCCGGCAAACATCGCGGATCGCTCGATCGTGTGCTGATAGTCGGTCATGCTTCGCTGCGATCCCACAAACCAAAAGGAGCGCCAACGAATTGGCGTCCCCGTCTCCAGGATTAAGTCTAGGCAACATACCGCGCTGCGGCAAAACAAAGATCGTTTCGGATTGTTGCAATCCGAATAACATAAATTATGCAATTATTTCAGCAAGATAGGCAGGACCTCACGCGCGCGTGAAACAGGCCGTTACTTCATCTGACGGCGCAGGAAAGCCGGTATCTCCAGATCGTCGATCGGGGTTTCCGGTTCTGGGGCTGCGACTGGGGCCGGCGGCGGGGTCTGAACGCGAGCCTCAGGCGCAGGTTCATGCGCTTTTGGCGGGTGTCCGCCGCCATCCTGACGGCGCCAGCCGAATAGACTGAAAGACGGACGGCCGCGCTCAGCTTCGCGCACATCTTCCGGGAACGCCGGCGGCGGCGGCGCCATTTGCGGCTCGGGCCGGGCTTCAGGCTGCGGCGCGTGCGCTTGGGTGTTGATGCGGATGCGGATGCCGTCTTCTTCGATATGTGGTTCGGCGTTCCACACAGCGGGGCGTTCCGGCTCGACGTCGCGGACCGGCCCAGGCACCGGCGCATCGGCCGGACGGGTGATCTTTTGGATGCCGGTGGCGACGACCGACACGCGGATTTTGCCTTCCAACGACTCGTCGAAGGTCGACCCCAGAATGATATTGGCCTGTGGATCGACTTCCGCGCGGATGGCGTTCGCCGCCTCGTCGACCTCGTACAAAGTCATGTCGTAACCGCCGGTGATATTGATCAGAACGCCCTTGGCGCCCTTCATCGACACATCATCCAGCAGCGGATTGGTGATGGCGCCGTAAGCGGCGTCGAGCGCCCGGCGCGGACCTTCGCCCTCGCCCGTACCCATCATCGCCTTGCCCATCTCGGCCATCACGGTGCGCACATCCGCGAAGTCGAGATTGATCAAACCCGGCTTCACCATCAGATCGGTGACGCCGCGCACGCCCGAATAAAGGACATGGTCGGCCATCGAGAAAGCTTCGGAGAAGGTCGTTTTGTCATTCGCCAAGCGGAAAAGATTCTGGTTGGGGATCACGATCAGGGTGTCGACCCACTTTTCCAGCTCATTGACGCCAAGTTCGGCCGTTTGCATCCGCCGCGAGCCTTCGAACATGAAAGGCTTGGTGACGACGCCGACGGTCAAAATGCCGCGTTCGCGGGCCGCGCGCGCAATAACAGGCGCAGCGCCGGTGCCTGTGCCGCCGCCCATGCCCGCCGCGATGAAAACCATGTGCGTGCCCGCCAGATATTCATTGATCGCCGGCAGCGATTCCTCGGCGGCGTTCATGCCCATTTCGGGGCGTGCGCCGGCGCCCAGACCTTCGGTCGCCCGGTGGCCAAGTTGAATCCGGTTCGGAGTCTTGGACATCAAAAGCGCTTGCGAATCCGTATTCGCAGCAACGAATTCAACGCCTTGCAGGTCGGCGCGGATCATATTGTTGACCGCATTGCCGCCAGCGCCGCCCACGCCAAAAACGACGAGGCGCGGCGTCAATTCCGACACGTCGGATTGGATCGCGATCATGTACGTCTCCGGACCTTAAACAAATTGCTGGCGTCTCTTAGCAAAATCAAACGGGAAGCCTTTAGCGACCGTTAATCAGATGAGAATCCCAGCGTCAATTAACCATATTCGACGCCAAAGAACAGGCCGCAATAAGGCGCCGACGCATACACACGCGGCAACTTTTGCGGAGAATGACCGGCGCTTGTGGCGAAAAGCGGGATAGGCTCAAGACACGGGCGAATTTATGCCCTGAGCGCGCGCCATCAGACGCGCGCACCTGAAACCACATGGGTTTCCACCCATTCGCGTATTTGGAGCCGGTGGGAAATTTTCCAGCCGGAGCCAGTGCGCACCACCCGATCCTGATAGCGGATCGTCATCGTCAGCACTTCGCCCACCTCCGGCGTGGCGCCGCGTTTCAAATGCCGCGCTGTGCAATAGGTCTCCGCGACGGCTGTATCGCCATCCAGTCTGACGCTGACATTGTGAAGGGCGTGCCACGCATAGTGAAACATCTGATCGAGGATCGGGATCATCGACGCTATCTCTTCGTGGCCTTGATATTTGTAGTTCGGCCCCTCGCACAGCGCGTCCTCGGTAAAGACGCTTAAGAGCTTGCCCCGGTCCAGGCGGTCGACCCCTTCGCAATACCCGGCGCAGAGGTCGATAATCGCCTGCCGGTCGGCCAGAGCCTGCACCTGCTTGCTGAGCTGATCGAAATCCATCGCCCTGACTTCCCTAAGGCAGCAAAAGAATTTTCCCGCCGACGCCGCCTGCTTCCAACAGCCGGTGCGCCTCGGCGGCTTCCGACAATGGGAGCCGGTGCGCGATCGGCGCGGTGCGGCCCAGGCGGATCATGTCCGCCATGGAGCGGGAGAGCCGTGCTTGATCGAAGCGCACAATGACGTTGGAGAAACGCTGCGTCGCGTGCGGCGGCGGTACAGGCGCCGGCGCTGCGACCGACGCGAACGCGCCCTGCGGCTTCAAATAGGCGAAGAATTTCTCCGCCGATTCGCCGCCGATTGTGTCCGCAACGGCATCCAACAAGCCTAACGCTTTCAGCGCCGCCTCGTCGTCAAGCGCCACGGTCTCAACGCCCAGATCGGCGACCAGATTGAGATTGGCGCGCCGCACGCCCGCAATTGGCGCGGCGCCCGCATCCACGCAGGCATAAACCGCCGCCCGACCGGTCGAACCGCCGGCGCCAACGACCAGCACCCGATCGCCCGGCTTGGGCATGACGCCGATGTCGATCAGTTGAATACCGGTCATCACGCCGGTCGGAATCGCCGCCGCATCCGCCAAATCCAAACCGTCGGGCACAAGAACCAGCGAGCCTTCCGGCGCGACGACGAATTCCCCATAGGTCCCGTTCGCGAAGGGAAACACAAAGCCCGCCACCCGATCGCCGATCTTCACCCCGCGCACATTCTCACCAATTGCGTCCACGACGCCGGAGAAATCGCCGCCCAGCCGCGCCGGGAAATTCAGTTCGCCATATTCGCGGAGCTTCCCCTGGCGCCCCTTCATGTCCGCCGGGTTGACGCCAGCCGCAGCGACGCGCACCCGCACCTCGCCTATGCCCGGAACGGGGATGGGCTCTTCGCCGAGATAGAAATTCTCCGGCCCGCCATAATCCTTCAGCAACGCGGCCTTCATGCTCTTTGCGACGGCCTCGCCAAATGCGGCGACAGGCGCCCACGCGGGCATCGGCTTGTAATTTGCCGAACGCTCTTGCAGCTCCTTCAGCATCGCGTCGAAGCTCGGCGTACGCTCCAAAAGCTCAAGGATCACGCCGGGCGCGGCCTTTGAGCGATAATACAAAAAGCGCTGACCCGCCGCCTCGCCTTCGACGAACAGCTCCATGCCGCGCGCTTCAGCCTCGCGCCCGTCGCGCTCAATGTCGTCGGTGATCGAGGCCAGACGCTGCAGACCGACAGTCGCGCGATTGAAATTGTCGTGCAGCGGCGACGGGCCGTCGCCGGTGGCCTGGATCAGTTCGATCAGGCGTCCGTCATGCCAGGTCAGCGCCACATCGAACGGCGTTGAGATTTGTTTGCCTTCGTAAAGGGCCGTCATGTTGAGGCCGCGATAGACGATCCACGGCCCAATTCCGATCTGCTCTTCCCAGAAGGTGATCGCGTCCTTGATTTCAGGCACAGCGAAGCTGATCTGACCGAAATTCTCGAACCAGGATTTGACGCCATTCATCGCGTCGGCTCCAGCCAGAATGGCGCGGCGTGTTCCGGACCCTTGGACGTCGCGCCGCCAGGAAAGTTGCCGCCCAGCACATCGGCATTACCGTCGGCCCAGAGCGGGCAGCCGCGCCGTTTGGTGATGCGCCAGCCGCTTTCGGTGCGGATCCATTCATCGGCATACCAGCCGCCGATCATGAAGGCGGACGGCGAGAGTTCGTTTTTGACGTGTTGCGCCATAAAATAACAACGAGACCAAGCCTGATCGCCTTGAATATGGATCAGCGGCAGGCCCAGAAAATGCTGCGTCGCGCCGATGGTCGGCAGCGTCTGCCCGCTCATCGCGATATAGTCGGCGGCGGTCAGATTGATCGCTTCGCCGAGCTGGACCACAGCGCCGTCCGCAAAGCAGCCCGCCATCAATTCGGGCCGGCGCGAATCCAAAGCCAATGAATATTGCGCCAGCACCTGCTGGATTTCGACGATATCTTCCGCGAGCGACCGCATGCTTTGCTCCCTTTTGCGTTTCTCTTTTGTCCCCTCAGGATCGCCTTGGCGCTACGCCATTGCAAGAGCCCCCACATCCTGCGCAGATGGACGGAAAATCGGGGGAACAGATGAAAACCAATTGGACCGACGCGGACATTCCCAGCCAGACGGGCAAAACCGCCATCGTCACAGGCGCCAATAGCGGCATCGGCTTTTATGCGGCGCAAGAATTGGCGCGGGCGGGCGCGGACGTGATCCTAGCAGTGCGGAATCAAGGCCGGGGCGATGAAGCCGCCGCCAAGATCCGCAAGGAGGTTCCCGGCGCGAAACTCTCCGTCGAACTTGCCGAACTCTCAAGCCTCGAATCCGTGCGCGCCATGGCCGCCAGCATCGCCGCCAAGCACCCGAAGATCGACATCCTCATCAACAACGCAGCACTGATGATGATGCCGAACCGCGAAGTGACCAAGGACGGCTTCGAGGTGCAAATGGGCGTGAATTATCTTTCGCATTTCGCGCTGACCGGATTGCTGACGCCGCAGCTTCTGGCGTCCCCGCAAGCGCGCGTGGTCTCGCTGGGCAGCAGCTCGATCCGCGTCACCAAGCCAGCCATCACCGATTTGCAGAGCGAGCAGAGCTACAAGCCGCTGAAGACCTATGCGAAGAGCAAACTGGCCGGCGTATTGTTCTCGCAGGAATTGGCGCGGCGCGCCAAAAGCACGAATATCGTCAGCGCCGCGGCGCATCCCGGCTTCACCATGACGGCGGGGCAAAATCTCGACGCCATCGGCATGTTCTTTACAAAGCTGATCGCGCAGCCCGGCCCGCACGGCGCTTGGCCGATCCTTTATGCCGCAACGGAAGCCGATGTGCAGTCCGGCAAATATTACGGCCCGAAAGATATGGGCGGCATGCGCGGCTCGCCGCGCGTCGAAGACCTGCCCCCCGGCGCGGATGACGTCGCGGGCGCAAAAACGCTTTGGGAGGATTCTGAAAAGCTGACGGGCGTGACGTTTGCGTTGCCGGGCTAAGCGCTGCAGCAGTGCTGCCGTCGTCCTAGGTCGAGCGCTGCGCAAGCAGCGCGAGCACCTAGGCATGCTGCCTGCTTGCGCAGGCCTTAGCCTTAGATGACGGAGACTATATGGCATGGCTTGAACCCAGAATAGCATGGCTTGAAGCCGGACTTCGGCCCACAACAAACAAAAATGGGAGGATTCAAAATGGCGTTACTCGACGCATTCAAGCTCCATGGAAAAGTTGCGATCGTCACCGGCGCGAGCCGGGGACTCGGCGCGGGAATCGCCGAAGCTTTGGCGGAATGCGGCGCCGATGTCGTCATCGCCGCGCGCAACGAGGCGACGCTCAATGAAACCGCCGCGCGCATCCGCGCCTTTGGGCGGCGCGCCATCACCATTGCCTGCGACCTGAAGGAAATTCAGCCGCTCCAGGGCATCGTCGACGCGGCGATGAAAGAATTCGGCCGGATCGACATTGTGGTGAACAATGCCGGCGGCACGGCGCCCGCGCCATTTCTGTCGGAATCCGTCGAGAGCCTCGAGGAATCCTTCCGCTTCAACGTCACCAATGCATTCGAGCTGACGCGGCTTGCCGTGCCGCATATGCTCAAAGGCGGTGGCGGCTCAGTGATCAATATCGCATCGGTCACGGGGCAATTGGCGGATCGCGGCTATTCCGTATCCGGCACGACGAAAGCCGCGCTGATCCAGCTGACGCGCCTGAACGCCGCCGACCTCGCGCCGCGCATCCGCGTCAACGCCATCGCGCCCGGCGCCATCGCCACGGATTCGCTGGCCGGCGTATTGAAGAACGCGGACCTCGAGCGCCTGATGGTGCAAGGCACGCCGATGCGGCGCCTCGGCGCAATCGAAGACATCGCCCTCGGCGCGGTCTATCTGGCCTCGCCTGCGTCGAGCTTCGTCACCGGCAAAGTGCTGGCCATCGACGGCGGCATCACCTTCCCGAATTTGTCGCTGAATTTGCCGGATTTGTAAGAGCCCAATCGCTGCACACTATAGAATGCGCATCGTACAACGCTTAGAAGCGCTTACCGGAAAGGCTGGCCTTTTTCCGGCGCGTCCAAACCATCACTGGAGGAACCCGACATGACCAAAACCTTCAACGAACGCTCTACGACCGATGAGGTTTTGACGGGTCTGGATCTTACCGGAAAGCATGTATTGGTGACGGGCGTCTCTTCTGGGCTCGGCGTTGAAACGATGCGCGCCTTGGCGTCTCATGGCGCAACGGCGTTAGGCACGGCGCGCGATCTGCCAAAGGCGAAGGCCGCACTCATCGCCGCGATGGGCGAGCAGGCTTTCAACGAAAAAGTCGAATTGCTGGACCTCAATCTCTCGTCGTTGAAAAGCATCCGCGCCGCCGCCGATAAAGTGAATTCCGCAGGCAAAAAGTTCGATGTGGTGATTGCAAACGCCGGCATCATGGCCTGCCCCAAAGGCTTCACAGAAGACGGGTTTGAACTGCAATTCGGCTCCAACCATCTGGGCCATTTCGTTTTCGTCAATCGCATCGCAAACCAGATCAAAAATGGCGGCCGCGTGGTGAGCTTGTCGTCCGGCGGGCATCATTTCAGCGACGTCGATCTGAAAGATCCGAATTTCGAAACCACACCATACGAGGAATTCCTGTCATACGGGCGCTCGAAGACCGCAAACATCCTCTTCGCGGTGGAGTTCGACCGCCGTCATCAATCGCGCGGCGTGCGCGCAATTGCCGTACACCCCGGCGCCATCCACACCGAACTCAGCCGACACCTCGACATGACCAAGATGCAGGCGATCCTTGAAGCGATGAAAACCAGCGGCGCGCGGCCCATCGAATTCAAGACCGTGCCGCAAGGC
>Ga0247831_1003709_pt1 | contig 21721 bp, 19 predicted proteins | sample LaCruzMarch2015__9_FD_192406 | JGI IMG/M metagenome (GOLD analysis project Ga0247831, IMG submission 192406) | Freshwater microbial communities from meromictic Lake La Cruz, Castile-La Mancha, Spain - LaCruzMarch2015_1m | ecosystem: Environmental > Aquatic > Freshwater > Lake | place: Spain...
ATCTCCCGGTCGTAGGTAGGATGACAACCGTGGAATGATGAACATAAAACACGTGCATTGGTGTATCTGCTGCATTCTCAGTGTGACGAAAGTCGTGCTACTTGCTCAATCGTTCTCACTCACACCTCGTCTTCGCATCATCAACCATGCCATCATAGTAAGGTGATTTTCGTGTTGAATGACGCAACAATCAAAAACCTAAGTAGTGAATCATCGTCATCATCGGCATCATATGTTAATGCGTCGCTGCTCGAATCTCTCCGTTCAATGAAAGTGAAAGAAATCAAATCTGAATTGGACTCGATGCGTGTGTCAACGAGTGATGTCTTTGAGAAAGAGGAGCTTGTGCAGAGATTATACAGCGCACGGATAATGCAGCAACAAGGGACGAAGACAAACAATGTTGCCGATGATAGAGGTGATGAATTGATAAAGAAGAAAAAACGGAGACTTCATAATGACGATGTTGACAATGAATTCCTAGTAGAAGAATCCACTAGTGGTTCCAATGACGGTGGACACAACTGGTCCATTACCACACCATTTACCTACTTTCAATTAGGACCATCCCAACAAGTCACTGCACGGAATAATCCCAACCTTTATATCCGACCGTCTCCAGGAAAGTATGCATCAATAAAGGTACAGATGCGAAGCAAAGAATCATCCTCAAACAATCGTACAGTGGAATGGATGCTGTTGGTTGACACAGCATGCTCTGGCTTGGTCTTGTCACCAAATGCAGTAAAGCGAGCGAATGATATATGTCCAGGCATGATAAAGATTATAAACAATGCAGGGACAATGACAATGGCAGGCTCATCATCAGGGGGGATGACATCAGTGGCTAAGTGGGACAAAAGGGTGACCCAAATGATTGTCGGGGGCGAGGAGATTCCAAACTTTGGGATGAATGGTAGTAACATGGCTGCATGTCAAGACATTGGTGCACTACCTGTAGGGTTAGATGGAATACTGGGACTATCCTTCCTTGACCAATTTGCTTGTGTTGACTTTGATTTCGTAAATGATGAACTCCGATTAGATCGAACAAATTGCAATCCGTACATAACAAATTTTGACAATGTGGTTGCCAAGGGGAACTTGGTATTAACAAGACTTGGCATACATGCCGTAGACGTAATACTCGACGGACGTGGTCCGGTGAGAATGCTAGTAGATACTGGAGCAGCGTCGACATTTCTCAATCGCAAGGGCGTTGCGGACATGAAGCTATCGTTATCTTCTTCACCACAAATTGATATGATTCGTGGAGAGCAGATTGGTGCGATGGGAGCGGATAATGTAGCATTGCAATTGACTCATCGGTTTATATTAAAGCGACGTTGGAATTTAGTTGTTCCCGAGAACACACTTCCGTGTCCAGGAATCAAACTCAATGAAAGCGAAGTTAGCAATATTGACATAGGCGAGCTGCCTGTGCTGGAGACACTGACGGGAGATGGTGTGGGTGGAATATTAGGCGCAGATCTACTGATGATTTGTGATGTAGTGCGATTCAGTGGATTGAATAGTAGCTCACCAGAAATGATTTTAATGTATCTGTGTTGATGCAGAGCGTTAAAAAGTTGTGACAACATTGCAACAGAAAGGTAGTGATATGTACATATTAATTAATCAAATGACACCAATGCAGTGCCTAGCAATCAACACGCACAGCTTCTCTTATGTAGTTGACCATCAACTGAATAAGCAAAACATTATGCTTCGACCGTGAATCGAACACGGGGCCTTAAGATCTTCAGTCTTACGCTCTCCCAACTGAGCTATCGAAGCCTTACATAAAAGAGAAGAGGAAAGTTTATGATTTTGTCTGTCTGTCTGTCCGTCTGTCCCTATTGAATTCCTACGTGAATGAACCAAAAAACCCGCGGCAGTGATGTACCGATACGATGTCCTAACCACCCGTAGCTACGATCATCCAGAATGATAACTCCTGATGCGAAAGAATGGGAGCATCGATCTAATAAAGTCCTTGGTGTGATTCGATGCTTTGTGGATGCATTACGTTCTGCACCGACACTGAAAATATTGTCGCAATTGCAATCCGTCTCTGCCGATAATGACAATCATGATGAAGTAGATCGTGACAAAGGAACGCTGATCTTACACTTGCATTCAAAAGCGATAATTCGTCAAGTACAAGAATTGCAGCAAGTGCTTGGACAATCGCACCCGTCAGAGCCACCAATGCTATGTAGATCATATAATGATAATGATGACGCTTCCTTGGGATCATTAATACGACAACAAAACGACGAACGAAAGCAGATACTTCATCTCGTTATATTTCCATTACTGATTCATCTGGAGCAGTGTTATTCTATTTTAGATCGTTTCGATGTCACGCGTCCGCAATCAGAATCAGAAGATGAAAACTTGTCATTCAAGAAGGGTAAACGAAAGTCAGTTGCCCCACCCCCAATCGGCATGTTATCGCTAAACGATTACACCAACGTTGCTTGTTTGTTGGAATTTGCTATATCGATAACCCTGATTCCAGTACTTGAGTATCCAAATCTATACCTCCCATCGATTCCAAAATCATCTAGTAACGAGACTAATCCACAAGACTTTAATGATGATATATCCATGCATAAAATCGACAAACATACAACATTCATGATACAAAAAAGGACACAATCATTACCGAAATCGCTTGCGGGACGTGTATCAAAAATGACATTGACATGGGGGACTGCTTGTGCAGCGGAGACATATAATTCGTTGATCAAGAACCTTTATGTGTGGAGACAAAACAACTTATTAATAGACGACATACTTATTACATACAATGAAATGACCATCCTAGCAACTACGATCGGTAGGCTACTGTTGTTAGACCGATTCCGACCCATGCTCTTACCACGCCATTTGAGTGATGTTTATCTCAGTCTGCTAATTGCAGAGAGATTAACATGGTATCTATCCAAAATACCGGAAAGTCATGCAACAACTTGCATGAATAATACAGGAGATCTAACCTCGATGGCAAATTTTATAGATACAGAGAATAATTTGGAACAGTGGAATTGTGAACGACTGCATACATTGCAAAAATCTCTTTTGTTCTGTCCTATGACATTTCCATCGTCATTCATTTCTACTCCGTCAAGTCTTTCATCACCGCCCAAAATGATTGATTATCGTGATGCAGCGCTGGCTTATCGCAATCTATTGGGTGGTGGTGCATCCATGGTTCTTACAACATCTAATGATTTATCAATCAGCATACCTGCATGGCTAAGACTACGTCTAGGCCAGTGTTTGTCCAAGTTGGCTCAAGATGATTTACAATCTGTTGTCGATGTGTTTGTTGCGTATGCACGTGGTCCTGGTGGCGAGAGGGACGAACACGCTAATGCGAGTATGAATGATGACGTCATGACTGGTGCCGCTGCACGCTTGGCTTGTGCATTATGTGCCAAACCAACAAGTATGCACAACTCGTCATCGTCAAATAGAATGCATCTTGCTTTCATTCAGCAATTGTGTACACAATTTATCAAATTTTTAGTTGTACAGGGCGAAGTCTACAAGCAAAGTAAGGATCAGACACAGTCTCGCTCGACAGTTGCCATGAATCTCACATTGTGGGCGACATTAGTACAACTCCCGATTGAATATTTGAACTCATTTTTTGTCGCAAGGTTAATGTCGGGTCTGAATCGAAGGGAACAAGTAAACGCTCAAGAGCCGAACTCGTATCAACTGACAGCTATGCAATTGATGGCTGCAATTGTGGCGTGGCTTAGTTACGTTCCTTTGTCTTTGAGCTTGCCGTCAAAGGAGAAGATTCACTCCTTGCTATACAAATCATACACTAACGACAATGATTTAACATTACTAGACCAGACATTGAGGTTGGCAGCTTCATTATCGCGTACGAACCTTGTCATTGAGGTGGGAGATGATACTGATTTGGCCCAGCTGGCTCAAAAGGCATTGACTAAAATGGTTGGAATTATTGGCAGTATATCAAGTAGCAGTGATAAAATGGCTCATTTTGCTTTGGAATTATTGAAGTCAGTGTCGGCAAATGAAGTTAATGACACGGCGTGTGACATGTCAACACTAATTGAGGGTATTGAATGTCGGGTTAAGTGTCTCATAGGAGCTATGGTATCCCTGTCTGAATCAGATGATAGTTGCAACATACACGAATTATCTAGCATCATGTTCGGACAGGCACTGCTTTTACATTATTCAAATACCTCTGAAGGTGATTGTGGTGATCACTCAATCATTCGCTCGTCGGGTGCACATGACCTGTTGAAAAGTGGGGGTCTTGAATTGAAAATGACTGGATCAATTGTTCTTGGTATGATGACTGAAATACTACCACCTACTTTACTCCTTGGGATCGGCAAATATGATAGCAAATCAGATACTAGTGTTCTTACAATCCTAGGACTAATTATGACTTCCGCCGCTTCACGTATGGAAGATAATCAAGTACAGAGTAACGAGAATGACTTGTCCGACCTTCTGTCAACTGTGTCCATCGTACTTAATCTACTGATCGCGTTGTTGGAGCTAGGAGCGGAAAAGCGTTCACTGTCAGACGAAGACTTCTTCCAATCGTTGTTGTTACCCCTAGAAGTATTTGCATCTGGAAAAGTATTAGACGGTGAAAGTTTAAAGTTGATGCCAGAGTTGGCTGAAATGGCTAGTCACGCTATGGCACTGATAGTTGCTCGTGGAGATATTTCATCGATAAATGACAGTCGAAAGCAGATCGTTGCCAATAGAAAAACGACAATATTGGATGCAACTCTCATGAAATTGTCTCAAGCTGAATGTGACTTGCAATCAAGTCAACCCCCCCTCCGTGCTAGGGGTGTTGTGACTCTTCGTCATCTAGCCCATTCTTTGGTCAATAGTAATGCGGTTACTAGAAAAGCCCTCTTTACCGAAGTTGAACCTAAAGTATTGTCATCATCAAATATAGTTTCCTCAATTGAAGAGCGGGCACTGATTACTAGGACATTGGCAAAGATATGCTTAAATGCTCTCGCCGATCCTGAGTCATATGTGTATCTTGCAAGCATTCAAACATTGGTGACTATAAGTGACGTTTGCCCATCTGAGATTCTACCTCTGATTGGCACAGTAATTGCACAAGGACAGATGAATATCTCTGTTGCTTGCGTTGATGGAAATGCAACATTTGCCGAGTTGTCACTTACTCCAGAGCAACGAATAAAGGCGATTGAATCTTTAATCTTCATGATTCGAAGGCGAGGTGATGGAATTTTCTTGTACGGAAAAGCTCTGCTTGACACAATGATCTTTGGTACAAAGAATGACGATCAAGATATGCGTTTTGGCGAGAAAATAGGCGACGCGCTGTTGATACAAAAACAAACTCACTTGTACTTCATGGGAGCAGAGAATAAAACCATTGACAACGAAATAGATGAAAAGAAAATCCGTATTAATACAGGTGGGCCAATATTTTCAATAGAGGAAACGGACGTGCTACGTGCTGGAGCGATTTCGGTTGTATGTGAACTTGTTTCCGTACTGAATACTGTAACTGTGGCCAAATATTGTCACATTCTCGTTAGGTTGGTAACTGATGCTTTGCAGTTGAATAAATCTCGCCCTGTTCGACGTGCGGCTGCATGTCTTGCACGAGACTTGTATTCATGTGTGATGAGAGAGGTAACTGAGTCAAATGATGGTGGAAACACAGCTTTAGTGGTTGCAATTGTGGATGCTGTCGAAAACAAACTTTATAATTTATTGATCCGTTGTGTTGTAGCAGATGAATTGGCAATCAGTACAGGATCTGCCCTTGTAGACCCTGCCACTCAATGCCGGTGTCAGGAGGCAGTTGATATTCGGCAAGAACTGGATGATATGGGTGTACTACAAGCAGCTGCATTGATATCAAACTCTCTACAGGATGAAATGAATGACCCTGTTGTCCAAGGTGTCCGTAGAGCACTATCTAGTTAACACAAGGGAATAAAAAGTTAACGTTACTCCTCTAAGTTCGAGTAAATTATGAGACAAAGGCAATTGAAGTGTGAATTGTGGATGAGGGCAGCAGAGCTTGGTTTTAGTAAGTCGCATAATTACCTGCTGGGTATGCATTACTTCCACGGGGAAAATTGGAAGAAGGCCAAGTTTCACTTGGAGGCCCCGGCTATGACAGGGCATGAGAGGAGAGGCAAGAAACAATATTGGACACCTTGAATTTTTACAGTTCAATAATAGTGACCAAGCTATTAAGCATTGGATCATTGTTGCATCTGCTGGGTCATATCTTGCCAGGAATGCCATGAGGTCATGCTTTGAAAATGGTATTGATATTGATAGAGAATCTTTGAACTCAACTTTGACTGCCTACATACTTCCTGCGGTGAGATGAGAAGTGAATCTAGAGATGCTTACATTTTGTAGTTTTTTAGATAGATTTGGGAGATTTTAAAACTAACATCAACAACTTAGGCATCACCACCAGCACCAGAGGGCTTTACCTAAAGACAGGGTTATCAAAGTTTCTTCGAGTTTTTTTTTCAGCCGAGCCCGCGCCCGCTCTTCTCAACTTCTCCTTCTCTCCCAAAACCTCCACGATGTCTCTCTTACTACGCTACTCATGCATTACAACCGCCGCACTCCTCCTTGCTACGACGGCAAATTATGCACATGCCGACTCTGCCGATGCCGTTTCGAGTCGATTGCAAGTTCATGTACGTTTCTTTTCTTCACGATGTATACAACAAACTGACACATGAGAGGGTTCGGATTTCCACGGAGAATGGACTGCGCGAGACATTGCGGTACTCTTATGCGGGTGGATTGCGATGTACTTTTTCCCGGGTTTCGCGCTGCTATCTTCTTCACTGTGTGACGGCATCGATGGGGGTGGCATGGGGGGTGTCCATCTTCATCCTCTCTCTCTCCCCCTCTAGACTTTTGTGTGGGGCTGGTAGGCGCTGGGCATGCTTTTACATGGACACCTTTTTCATCTCCGCCTCTTTTAGAAGTATAACTTATAAGATTGTTTAGCCTTTTGCGGATCGGTCGAATAGGCAAGCGGGAGGGAGGGAGGGGGGGGCTCGAATGATACTGTTTTTTTTCATGGACATTAGTTTGTTAATTCTGACATTTATTCTTATCCTCCTTCCTTTTAGGTCCCTCAAACACTATTCAAACAGGATGGATATGACCATCGCGAGGCTCTATTTGGGGTACCTCCATACGGCGGATCAATTGCCCAGAGTGTGTATTATGCCGATTCTGATCTTTGCGATAATACCGTTGACAATCGTAAGGGCTATCCGGCCCGTGCGAAGGATAACAAAGGGAGGATGGAACCATGGCCCTCTCCCTTCATTCTCATGGTTGATCGGGGTGGATGTTCATTCGTACAGAAAGTACGTAACGCTCAACGATCGGGTGCGGCGGGTGTAGTAATTGCCGATAATACCTGTCTGTGCTCGGCAAAGGATTGTGTGTCGGCTAATGGACAAGAGGTCTGCCAACCTGCCGAACCTATCATGGCCGATGATGGATCGGGTGGAGACATTTCTATCCCATCATTCCTTATGTTCAAGATAGACGCTGACACAGTCAAGACCGAGCTTAAAAATAATCATGTAGTCCAAGTTGAAATGCAGTGGGCTCTTCCCCAGCCGGATGACCGTGTGGAATATGATTTATGGACCACCCCCTCTGATTCCGTCAGTAAGGATTTTCAGAAGAAATTCTTACCCGTGGCCGAGGCCTTGGGAAATCGTGCATACTTCACTCCCCACATGTACATTTATGATGGGATCAAGAGCAATTGTCAGGGATTTGACGGCGAGAATATGTGCTTCAACCTATGTACCAATAATGGAAGGTACTGTGCTACCGACCCCGATAACAATCTTGAGAAGGGTATTTCGGGTGCCGATGTCGTGAAGGAGAGTTTGCGACGAATCTGTATCTGGAATCATTATGGAGAGTCCGACGGGGTTGGAAAGCAATGGTGGGAATATTTGAAAATTTTCATGGACCGCTGTGACTCTCCTGATTACTTTGCCAATGAGGATTGTGTGAAGGATGCGATGCGTAAAGCTGGCGTCAAGGAAGAATTAATCGACCGATGTATCAAGGATAGTGGAGGGCTTGAGAAGGACACACCCAACACTTTCCTAGATTTGGAGATCACGTCGCAAATCAAGCGTGGTGTTGTCATTCTCCCCACTGCCTTCGTTAATACTATAGCCCTTCGCGGTGGACTTTCAGTTGACACTGTTTTTTCTGCAATTTGTAATGGGTACCTCGAGGGAACGGCACCAAAAATATGCAAGGACTGCAGTGGCTGCAATGACTTTGATAAATGCATTACTAACAAAAAGTGCAGCAGCAGAGGCGGTGGTGGGGTGTCCACGCGTGCTTTCATGAGTTCGATGTTCATGATTGCATTCGCATTCGGTGGTATTGCATTCTGGCATTACCGCAAGACGAGGGAGGATATGCGTGCACAAGTCAGGGGCATCCTTGCGGAATACATGCCACTTGAGGGCGATGATGGAGCAGTGGGCTCTCCAATGGATTTTGCGCGTCGTGGGGGGAATGAGTCCCTGATGATGAATAATAATATGATGACTTGAGGGTATCTGGTTTGCCGGTGTTGTAGATTTGGGCAGGAAGCTGTGGAGTTATAGCGCCATTTTTTAGTTTTTGAGTCTGGGTATGAAGAAGTGTACGAATATTCATTCAATTAGGTTGATGTCATGACGTATTTGTTCATTCAAACAAAATCTCTACTTATTGATTTTAGAACAATTCTCTAGGTGCAGGCTTAAGGTTAAGTCTACTCCGCCTTCTCAATCAAATTGGAAATGAACTTGACAAATCTGTTACCATATGTTTCCGGATCAACGCAGCTAATATCCTCACCGGAATGACCTTGTGCTTTCTTCACTACGGTCTCACCCTTTTTCATTGCATTGTAGTACTGAAGGAAGTCGATTATCCCGCAAAAGTATATCTCTTTATTCATTGAAATTGTACCATCCGCTAGTAAGCCTCCATACCCTTCTATTCCTGAATCTATTCTCGATGTAATGGCACTTTTCTTCCTCACTGACATCGCAGCAGCAACGCTTGAGGACGGAGGTGATTCCGGTATGATATTCAATGCAACGGGGGATTTCGACGTCCGGGTGATATCAGTAAGGCCACGGTGGAGTGCAGGAGGAGTTGTTGTTGTGTTTCCCTTCTTAAATAGTCCCACCGATGAGGCACGTTGTATAATGCCCCGTCGAAGTGGAGTGTTGGATCCTGATAGCTCTTCCACCTCTTTCTTGCGACCAGGGGGAGTTGATGGATCCGCATTGCCGCCATCATCTTCATTACTTTCATCCTCACAGTTATGCAAACCTAATAACAGACTGTAATCCATGATCCCCAGCCTCGCCAGGAACGTCGCGTCTCGACGTATCTGATCAATGAACGCACTCCTGGCACATGGATCAACAAACCGTAGCTTACGCCCCTCTTCCAATATGTCCAAATCTTTCCCAACACTTTCGCCAGGCTCGGACTTACGATTTGCCTTCGATCCCTTCAGGTCCCATACCCGACTAATCTTCTTGGTTGTATGAAACACACTCCTCATGACCACGAAATGTAGTTGTCGATTGTTGGCATCGGGCATGCACACGCGATACATGCCATAAAAGTGTGTTAAGAATGTTGACGGATACCTGGTCAAATGTCTATAGTAGAATGGAAGTATATCACGCAGAAACTTTGATTCTGTATATGTCAGTGTTTTTATCATATACTGTCCATCGTGGGAGTAGAAGAAGAATTGTCCACTCCTAGCATTGCTCGCGAACTCATAGAAATTGAATTTGCCACATATGGAGTGAAGAAAAGTTTGTTTCTCAACGCCAAAGAGACTGCGTATACGTGCAAAGATGAGAGGAGCGTATACTTTGAATTTGTACGCATGTGAGAGTGGCTTGGACGTATTCGATCCAAGGTAGAATTGATTGGCTGGGAATTTATACTTTTCCGCTCGTTCGCATTCTGCTGTGAGAGTTGCCACCGTTAATAGATTGTCGGCCGTGCGAGGAGATGATGGAGACACCGGACGAGCAATAGTTGTAGTGACAGCTAATTCCTCTGTTCCTGATATATCCTCTGTTGTCGATCCGTCGACGCTTTCGTCGTTCCCCCCATTGTTGTCCTCCTCACCACTGCCCTTCCATGAACATTCCCAATCCTCCCAATTTGAGATTTCAAGCTCTGCTTCCACGCCCAATGCACCACCTACACTCTCACGTATCCCCAGCATCATCCCAGCACACAACGCATATCGGGCATGTTTCTTATTTATCTTTTTCGATGATCGACGGACCATGGGATTTGGATCAGTTGATCGTGGAAGTGTCGGCGGCCGGCCGTAGCGGTAATGCCGAGTAGCAGTAGTGCTACTACTACTACCAAACGAGGATGCATGTTGGAGATTCCGTCCAGCAACCTCCCGTGATGCTGATCGGAGCAGCGTTAATGGACCACCAGCAGCCGAAGCAGCACCATGGACTGGCATGGAATTATTCCTACGCCACAAAACGGCCTTGCCCGACGACGTTGAGAATGACACTGACTTCGCCCGCTCTGACCGACTGCGTTTCAGTTCTATATCCTTAGTTTGTAGACTTTTTCGTTTTTCCTCCCACTCGGCACGATCGCGAGTCCAGTCATTCTTCCACGATGGCAGTAGGTCATTGACACTGTCCGTGAACACAACCTCATACGATGGACCCAACCAAGAAGATTCGACCGATGAGATTGATAAATGATGAGAGGTTGGAAGGGGCGTGAAGTGTGGTGGATCCACGGGAACTTCAGATGGTAGATCCATTATTACTTGATCGTCATTTAGCGCGGTGGATGATTGCGATGTTGACGAGAATGGCTCGCAATCGCGCCGTCTTCCACCACCACCGCCATTGACCTCTCGCGCGTGTAACTTGTTGATTAGTCGAGTCAGTGTTTGTAGATCGTCATCGTCATAGTCACCACGATCATTGCCTGACAATGACGTCGCTTCACTTCCTACGCTATCGTTATCGTTCGACGATTCGTCCAATGACATCATATCGTCGTACTCATATGAAAGCTCTTCATCGGAATCATCATTCGTTGAGATGGATGCGGGCGAATCGTAAGATTGCATCGTTGACGGTGTTCGACTACGACGTTGTTTTGGTGAATCGTTTGGTGCAGCAACGAGTCCCACTGCTGCGGGTTGTCGGAAGTAGGTTGATGCGTAGGTTGATGCCATGCGGACGACGAAAGATTGATACGGATGATCTCTTCAAAATCGCGGCTCCTGGATTATATCAAACGTTGTCGGTGAATGCGGATATCATCTAGTGTTACTGTGTCCGGTTCGATGATGACAAGTCTGTTCAGTAGGTCTACCATCACCTCTCCACAGAAGCCAAAAAACCTCCGATTCCGTTTATACGACTCATCTTTTGGCGAGAAAGGGAAGCTTCGCAAATTGAATGCCTAAATCAACTCAACTGCCCCCGAAAATTCGAGGGTCAGAATCAAGAACCCCCACAGATCATCTTTTGGCGGGCAAAAGCCAAGAAATGTCCGAAGACGAGTTGTGTTGCCAAGCAACACTCGAAATAGTTGCTACGATACATATTACAGTTGTTGCATGCCAAGCAACACTCTCGTTGCTACGATACATATTGCATCACAAGAGAGCTTGAAACAATGGAAGTCTTGCTCTGCTGCGGCCTCCCAGCCCTCGCACTAACAAATCCATTCCCTGGTATCTTCGCCTTTCTCCTCGCACCATGGAATGCTTGCGGAGCTTGCATGTGTTGTCCGATACCGATCTAAACAATGGACTCGTCTCCCATCAATGTCGTCTCTCTTGTTGGCCAAGATATTCTTGATATGACTGAGATCCAACATCCTGTGCCTTTGTCGATTCCTACAACAGCCAAAACGACATCATCCTTCCCATTACTGCCCAAGTCCATCGAGGCACTCATCGACGCCACGCCGTTGGGAGTGAGCGATACCGATATCGATCGGTATAACTCTCGTTACGATCAAAAAGAAAACTCGGCAAGTACTACCTGGATTCTTCCAGCGCACATGACGTGTCAGGAATCTCAGATTTCAGCCTGGTACTTGAAACCCAAGCCATCTGTTTTAAGGACTCGTAGGATTATCAAAGAGTGGGATTTTTATGGCAATCCCATTTTCGAAAAGGACCAACAACAATTGCATGTAGCTTTATCTTGCGAATTGCCTAACCCACCACCCAGTCATGATCCTCATCATCGGGCACGGCGTGATTCACCACCGTCTTCTATCTTTGTTGACATGAGTAAGGAAGTGTGCTGCAGTGTCTGCAGTGTCTGCAGTGGCTGCAGTGATTTTCTAGATGATCCTATAACATTTGATGACACAAACCCAAGCTGTGTAGGTGAATTCTTTAATTGTATTAAGTTGAATATTAAAGACTTGTCGCTCTTTTGCCGTGACGAAGCTTGGACTAATAGATATGAAGATACCATTCATGTTGGGAAGAGCATTACTGCAGAGAGAGATGTTGCAGGAGTAATAGCAACAACAAATGAAGAAATGAATACATGTCAGCCATTAGTGTCGCAAGATGTCAATGTGAAAGACTTATTGCTTGAGTTCAGACTACGAAATGAGTTAGCTGATCTGCAACGCAAAGAGAAAGAGATTGAAAAATTATATCAGCAACGACTTCTAGCTCAACTTGAAGCCGTTGCTTTGAACGAGGCCTATTCTGTTTTGAAACAGAGAACGATGTAATGTCAAAAGGCATTAGGCCAAGTATGCTGGGGAGAAGCTACTAGCGGAAGAGTTAGGTGAGAGAGAGAATTAAGAAATATCGGTTTTATCATATGTTTAGAGTGATGTATTTAAATGGATATAGTTGATAGGTAGTTCATGTCTCTTGACAAAATGTATTAAATAAGAGAGACAGTTTTCTTCAACAACCGTATTCACCAAGAGCCAATACCTAAAGCATCTTCGATATCTGCGTCTTCGTCATACTCATCGTCGTCTTCTTCCTCATCATCATTGTTGGTGGATGTATCAGCAGCTGCATACGCAGCCCACATTGCCGCCTCGTCATCACCAATATTACTGTTTATATCCTCTGGGACACTTCTCTCAACCCCGCTAGTAGAGAATAATTTGAAAGAGGTCATACCTCGGAAAGGATTATCATCGTCGTCATCATTATTGTCGTCATCATCGTCGTCATCCTCATTGTCGTCATCGTCATCGTAATCCTCGTCTGAATCGGCAATATCAGGAGCAAGGCCAAACTCAAGCCGTTTGCCATCATTACTAACAACCATAACAAACACCGGTGAACCCTTGACCAAACCAAGTTTCTTCAGCCCTTCTTCTTGTGCAACAAATGCATTTTGCTTCGCAGCCACCTTACTTATATGGAGTAGACCATTACGATTGGCATTCACATCCACAAATACTCCATAGGGGGTGACATTCTTTACTGTGCCAGTTAATATTTCACCCACTCTTAAGTTAGATGCGGGGATCTTACTTCTACCACTGGACGATCGATCGAGTGCCTCCTCTCGTGATAAACAAACCTCAAGTGTCGCCTCATCGAGATTTACTTTTGATACATATACTTCGACCAAGGTATCGGTTGGGATCTTGGATGCCTTTTTACGTGCAAGTGATATCTTCATACCCTTCTTCCCTAATCGGACCATACCATTAACGATGTTCCACTTTCCCTTGGAATTTCGTCGTCCAATACCACATTCTACGAACGCCTTCGGTCCGGTCTTACCATTCAAAAGGTCCCTATTTAATAATACAACGTCATAAAAGAAAGAGTTAGATTATACAACATGCGTGTGCGAAGCGTAAATTTGGTATATGTAGTAGCGAAGGTAACGAACGACACACCTCTCTAACAATCGTATCGCGAACAGACGTTCGCCTACAACAAGTCTATTCAATTCCTTCCGTGGCTTCCACGAACCATCTATTCTTTTATAATAACATGATCCCGATGACGATGGACTTCCTCTACGTTGTTGTTGAATTGTCTTCGTACTCGTCTCCTCTTCTGTTGTACTATTAATCAATGTGATGCACCGCCGATGATACCGATTATCGTTCCCCTTTGAGTAGTAGTGACGAGGCAGAATGGCGACTGCCAAAGTCCTCCCAGCGATGGTCAACGCTGTAAGCAGCAGCGATTTCTTCCATGCCGACGAGGACACGGTCGTCATAAAAGAGAGGTGGAGTTGGGGGGAGACCGCCAAACAAACCATCACTCTCCCCGTGTGGGAGTTGAGAGATGGACGATGCCGCCATCAGACGACACAAGGGGGGAGAGAAGGTATTATTAATGAAGAAATCATCATCGGAGATGAGCGTATTGATGATGGAGACGATGTGAATGTAGACGAAGAAGAGATCAGGGAGTATCGGGAAAAAGTGAGGCGCCAAGTTGTTGACAATGATCCCTCTCTGAGCGAAATTTGGATTGGAAACGAAGAAGTAAATGAGATAATTCCAAACGACGGGGATTGGAAAGGCTTTGGAGCGAGCATGGGAAGAAACACGCACATCAATGAACTATCGTTTAGTCTCGACACTTCACAAATGGGGGTACAAGTGGTCCACTTCTTTCGTGGGTTTGCCATGAATCGATGCATCCAGAGGTGATAATTTTTGCTGAAATTGGTGAAGACGAAATATTTCTTCTCTTTGTTCCATTTTTTAGAGACAATCTCAAGCTTGATGATCTTGAGATAAATTATAGAGGACACAGGGATGGATGCCTTTCAAGGATTGCGTTTGCTTTAGGGCAATTCTATTCTTTACGCGATTTCTCCCTCTCGTGTAATGATGTGCTCAGCATCAGCGAGGGACGTGATTCATCGTGTGTTGAACTGATCGAGGCATTGGTTGGTCATGTTGGGTTACACAGCCTTTGCTTCGATTTTGTTCCGATTGGGCGAGATGCATGTTCCGCATTAGCAAAGTTACTTCGAATTCGTGGTTCTGTTCTTGAATCACTTACACTAATAGAGACTCAGATGGATGATGAAGGGGCAGATATTCTATCGTCTGGTCTTGTTGGAAACTATAGGCTTACAAATCTTCAGATTGGCGGCGTCAATTGCTTAACTGATATTGGCTGGCAATCCATCTTTGCTATGCTGAAGAGTCCACAGTGCAAATTGGAGTCTCTTGATCTAGGTTCTACCGACATTAATGACGCAGTCGCACAATCCCTTACCAACGCCCTTAGCTGCAACAGTACCCTCAAGAAATTGTCCTTGAAACGAATTCATAGTATCACAGACTTAGGATGGCGGAATCTATTCGTGGGGCTTCTTCAGGGCCCGCATTGTATGCTGGAAAATCTAGATCTAAGTGATAGTGGGGGGGTTAGTTCTGAAAGCATGATAGAATCACTTGCAAGTGCGTTGACTAGGAATATTCATCTGAAGGAATTGCATCTCTGCAACATTATAAACATTACATCTGTTGGGTGGCAAAGTTTTGCCAATTTTCTTCTCAATCCCAATTCTGCATTGAGAGAGCTTGACCTGACTGGAATTGCCATCAATGACAATATCATGTCTGCTTTTGCTTCAGTTTTGAGTAGAAATAACCAGCTGCGGAAATTCCTATTTGATAATGGTGGAAACTTGGGCCAAATCTCTTCTGTTGGATATGCTGCTTTTTCACGCATGTTGTGTGACACATCTACAATTCTTGACACCTACCATTCAAATCACACCCTTACCAACACTGGTTTTTGTAGCCTTACGGTCCGTTTGTGGTATAAAGACATCTATCCACTTCTGACAATCAACCTTGACTATGGTATCCGTCAAACTGCACGTATCAAAATTATCAGGTCTCATTTTAGTGGTAGTGGCATCAGCACACAGGTCTTCAGTGTAATGAAATTATGTGTTCTTCCAACTGCCATTGCTTGGATGGGTCACAATAATGGAAGCCATGGAGGGAGAAATCTGATGTTTGAATTTCTGAGGAAAGAGCCATTGGTATGTGACATGAAACACATGAGTAAGAAGAGGAAAGCAGTGGATTGAAGGGAATCCTACAAGGGGATGTAGGTATTTCAGGGAGAATCTGAGAATTGTAGGAGCATCAATCTCCTCATCGCAAATATTTATGTAGTATCTATTCGTCTCCTCCACTGAAGTACTGAAGTACGATGTGATTGCGCATACGAAATAACGATTAACGATGAGATTATCATGCGACGCTCGCGGTCCCTCCGCTTAATCACTACTACTAATCAACCTCCAGCTTCGTTGCTTCTTTCGCGATCATTTTGTTGAATCTCTCATTAAGTGACAAAAAAATGAAGCTCCTCAAGAAAGACATTTCCGCCAAGGACGGATCCGGATACATCTCTCTCCTTCCACACACACCCGAGGATCTATGGCATACCTACAACCTCCTCCAAATTGGTGATCGTATACGTTGTACGACATTACGTAAAGTGAACAAAGAATCAAATACTGGCAGTATTACGTCTACCAAGGTACGTATGAATCTAACCATCGAGGTCACCAAAATTGAATTCTTCCAAGATTCACTCGAGGTACGTATAAGCGGTCCGAATAGTGCCGAAAGTGAGCATGTGCGGTTGGGGGCGTATCATACATTAACCATCGAACTGGATAGACAATTTTCAATTGAAAAGTATTGCTGGGATCAAGTATATTTAGACCGTATTGATGAGGCATGTAATCCTGAACGTGGTGCTGAAATTGCCTGTGTCGTACTATCTGGGGGATTGGCACATGTATGTCTAGTTACCGGATCTGTTACTGTGACGAAGGCACGTATTGATATGAATATACCCAAGAAACGTACAGGATCATCTGCACATTCAAAATCAATTACCAAATTCTATGATGCTATCTATCGGGCTATATTAACTCATGTACCATTGGAAAAGGTAAAATGTGTCCTTGTGGGATCACCAGGCTTTCAAAAGGATGAGTTATATAAGTATATACTCGCCGAATGTGTTCGGAGAGATGATCGACCGTACATTGAAAATAAAGCAAAATTTGTTTTATGTCACAGTAGTTCTGGACACAAGCATGCTATTGAAGAATTATTCTTAGATTCAAGTATAATAGCCAAGGTGACCGAAACAAGATTGTCAAAGGAGATTGAGGTATTGAATAAATTTATGAGATTATTGGACACCAACCCCGACAAGGCGTACTATGGTTATTTTCACGTACAGAAAGCGAATGATGAGTTGGCGATTGATTCATTACTAATATCGGATGAATTATTCCGCAGTTCAGATGTTGTAACACGGAAGAAGTATGTAGCATTGGTCGAAGCAGTTCGTGAACGTGGTGGATTAGTGTACATATTTAGTACGATGCATGTTTCTGGACAGCAATTGCAACAGGTTAGTGGGGTGGCAGCCATTTTGCGGTATCCTATGCCAGATTTGGTAAGTGTGTACATTTCTACGGCACCTTTTTTACTTATCAAATGTTTGTTCTGATTGTGCGTTTTTTTTTCGATTATAAACAATTGTTTGCCAGGATGAGCTTGAGGATATAGCAGCGTCTCACGACGTAGGTTTGGTGGAAGTTGAAGAATATGACGTAGAACTTTCAGAGGAAGCGAGGAAAATGTTAGAAGAGGCTCGTGTACGCGAAGATATGGCGGATATGGGATTCGGCTAATCTTAATTTGTCGAATAAAAATGACCTCGACCATGTGCGTGACAATGATTGAATGATTGATTTTTTCATATGTGTGTTTCATCTCTAAAGTATTGAATTGAATTGTTTGCCATTCAATGAAATATTGTTGAGCCATTAAACGAATAGTCTTTTAATGAATAGAAATTTGGCAGAAAGTTGCTTCTCAAACCTCCCTGGCGTCACTTCCATAACTTTAATGAACGAGCTCAATCGACGAGCATGTCTTACGTGCACAAGAACGAGGAGGAGGAGGAGGAGGAGGAGGAGACAGCCGATAGCATTAGAACAACAGAAAACGACGTACTTTTAGGACGCGGTGGAAATAATCACAGTCATTGTGGTAACGAGCAGCTAAGACGCATGGCTTCTGCTCGCGTGGATGATTATAATGCAGCGACAAAGAAACAAAAAGCTTTGATATCCAAAGAAATACTCTATCAAATACAAAAGACCATGGACCCACCTGGCCGCTTTCTCTTATACAACTACACATCATATGAATGGGATGTTGTGAGTGATGCCGTGGCACGGGAGAAAGTTTGTCAAGTAAGTATAAGTAATTGTGCACACTGTGAAAAACCATTATCATGAAACACGTATCTTACTTAATGTTTCATTGCACAGGCTCTTCGAGATGCCGTGGCAATGGAGAAAGAAAAGGTATGTACCTGGCTGTAACAAACCACCGTACCACTACTATTAATAATGTCTTATTCCTTTTGCATCATACAGATTGACACCCAAGCCAACTTGTTGTCGTCTGTGCAAGACGAAGAGTCCTTACCAAACATATTAGATGAGCTCTCATTTGAGCAATTTCAAAGGAGCAACAAGTCAATCATTACGCCTAGTCGCAGAAGCTCGTCCGTTATTACTCCTCGAGAGCATAAAGCAAGGAGCGAGGAGGGCTGCACATCAGATGAAGGCAGTGATTCTGTTCATATATCTACTACGTCAGCTAAGCGTCGGGCAGTAGATAATGACGACAATGAGAGAAAAGTGCATAAACTTCCCAAGAGATACATAACGCCAGCAAGGCATGTGAGAGAAGATGATTCCAATGAAGACGGTCACCACCGAGGCGTCTCTGACGACTTTGATCTATTCGATGGAGAACTTTTAACTGCAACTCAGGATGATGTGTTGGCAACCGCAGCCAAGAAATTGGCTGAATCATGAATGTGTATGAAACCCTTGTTTGTAAATCATTTTTCTAACTGTAAGTAAAATAGATGTATTTGCACAAACGGCACTATGATTCGTGGGTTTCAAGTTACATTATTTCTGCTATCTGTATTTCATCCCCTGTGTCTGTACCTCATTTACAAATCATCGACCGAAATATCCTGATCGAATCATACACTACGTATTTGCCTCTCCTCCACATAGCAGTCATTTACATCTTCTTCTTTCATATGACTGAGTTATTATGTGAATTCACCATCTTCATCAGAAACGGCCGTATTCCCATTCTGATTCTGATCTGACTCAAGTGGCATGTACTCGGCAATAATGTTCTTCACCTGCATCTGCATCTGACTCTGATATCGCCGATGTTGGACGTAGCTGAAGCAGCAAAAGAATAACACAAGGCCCAACATAGCAATGGCCATGTTCGTTGTTGATACACTTTGCTGCATTTTCTTCGAACCACAGTAGGCATTTGTAATACATTCCTTCTCATTAGGACAGCTAGCGCATGTGTCACAAACGGTTGGTTTGGTGCCCGAAGAATATCCAGCGCATATGGCCTTAAATACGACTGGAAAGTTTAACGAACCACGAATAGACACTCGATTGACGTACAGTGACGGTAGAATAACAACACCACTTTTGTCTTTTGCCAGTAACTGTTCATCTAGTAATGTGTTCTCAACATCACCGTCTACCCCACCTGAATCGGACATACATTGTTCAATGACCTTTGCGTCGACATTGGCATGCGTCATGGCATCAGAAATGCATTTCTTATTCTTATAAAATTCATCATTGTTGCACCGGAATATGAATTCATTCACATAATCCCACCACGGGGCACCAATACCATCAACCTCACCGTAATGACTCCAAATACAGATACGACGTAAACTTTCTTCCACAACGTCAGCACCTGATATACCTTGATCTAATTCATTATCAGGATCTGTGGAACAATACCGTCCATTATTAGTACATAGATTATAGCATTCATTCGTCCCATCCTCGCCCAAGCAACCACTACGTTCGCCATCATATATGTACATTTGTGGGGTAAAGTATGCACGCTTCCCCAATGCAATAGCCGCCTCTTTAAAGTCACGTTGAAAGTCTTGTGATATAACATCTGTCGGTGTGGTCCATAATTCATACTCCACCCTATCATCCGGATTGGGTAAACTCCATGTCATTTCAATCCGTACTGGATGATTGGCCATGACCTCTGCCTTCACTTGATCTGCATCCTGTTTAAACATTAAAAATGACGGTATCGATATATCACTACCACTGCCATCATCTGCCATTATTGGTTCACGTTCTTCACACACCTCGCCAGGGTCGGAAGTGCAGGAATCTTCGGCGGAGCAAAGACAGGAATCATCAGCAATAACTACACCCGCGGCACCAATGCGTTGTGCATTCCTTACTTTCGTAACAAACGAACATCCACCCCGATCGACCATTAGTATGTATGGTGATTGCCAGGGAAGCATAATACCGGAATCTTCATCCTTGGCACGGATGGGGTACCCGCCGTGTATGTCAATGGAACCACAGGCTGAAGCGTCGGCATAATAGAGTGTTTGGGCGAGCGAGCCACCGTAGGGGGGTATGCCGAAGAGTGCCTCTCGATGTTCATAGCCACCTGGTTTTGTTAATGTCTTTGGAACCTACAGAATAATATATTGGTATTGAATAGAGTGTAACAAGTCAATAATAGTTAAGTCAATAATGTTCGGATTTGGTGAAGTAAAAATAACACTCTTAAAGGGCACGATTTTTTTACTCACGTGAATCTGAAGCTTGCTCGATGACACGGTTCCATCAGGGATGTTTCGTACAGGACTCGACGATGATGGTACCGCTTCTTCGTCTTCAACGGAGTCATCATGGTCCTCGTGTGTGTGAGTTTCGTCATCGGTTTCGTGGGCACGCACGACCAACAGCGATAGTCTCTGACCTTCACCACCACCACCATGGCGATGAGGACCGTTGAAGAGCAGTAAGGATGCCAGGACAATCAATGAATTCCTCATCATTCAGCGCCGTCGACACCTTAATGCGATACCAAAATGCTCCCGCCCAAATAAAAAAGGGAAAATTGCTAAAATGCTGTTGGATGAAGCAAATGACTTTTCATGTGCCACTACCGATGTTTTGGCTTTTAAAATGCTTTACTGTACTTCATTCTTTTAAAATACTTCGAGGCTTTTTGCTTTTAAAATACATGCTTTTCTGGTGTTGCCCTTTCAAAATACCATCTCGAGATAGCTTTCAAAATACTGTTTTATGAAGTATAGTAGCTTTTAAAATATCGTTTTGTCAAGTATAACGCTTTCTTATTACCTCGCCGTGGTATCAAAGAGCTTTTATAATACATATGTGACTGGTTTTATGTGTAATCACTTTTATAATGCCTCTCTTGTGTTTTAATGTCTTTTTTATTACCTTCTTTATTGAGACACTTGATAGTGGATCAAGGATATGCATATTACTGGGGTGTGAGGCAACTTGTCCTAATCCTGGATATGGTGGTAATATAAAAGGGATTATGGATACAGGTGCCTATCTTGTGCTGCGCACATCAAGCAATTAAAAAGCTCTACGCTAAACAATTAGGTAGTTTAAAAGGTATACGCACGCGTAACCAGTATTTTAGAAGCTAAATAACACGAGGTATTTAAAAAGCCATATAATTGAGCTAACAAGTA
>Ga0247831_1003711_pt1 | contig 21720 bp, 19 predicted proteins | sample LaCruzMarch2015__9_FD_192406 | JGI IMG/M metagenome (GOLD analysis project Ga0247831, IMG submission 192406) | Freshwater microbial communities from meromictic Lake La Cruz, Castile-La Mancha, Spain - LaCruzMarch2015_1m | ecosystem: Environmental > Aquatic > Freshwater > Lake | place: Spain...
TGGTAGACACGTGCACCATGGCGGGGATGTCGTACTCCACCATTTTTTCGTAAATGGGATACCAAGACTTATCGCTCAACGGCGGTGACGTCCAGTGACCGCCCGATGGGTCAGGATTGAGGTTGATACCTACATTGCCATATTCTTTGACGCACTTCTCTAATTCAGGAATACAGGTGGCTGGGTCTACGCCAGGGGACTGGGGCAGCATGGCGGCAGGCACAAAGTTATTGGGGAAGAGCTGGGCAACACGAAAGCACAGTTCATTACAAATGGCGGCCCACGTAGAAGAGACTTGAAAGTCACCGATATGGTGCGCCATAAAACTGGCACGTGGGCTAAAGATGGTGATGTCAGACCCACGCTCTTTCATTTTGGCGAGTTGGTTGGTCTCTATGGTTTCGCGTAGTTCGTCGTCGCTGATTTTGAGGTCGCTGGCTTTGGGCATCATCGCGGGGTCTTTGATGCCTGCGATTTGGCGGTTACGCCAATCTTCTAGCGCCTTAGGCGCTGTGGTGTAGTGGCCATGGACGTCGATGATGAGGGGTTTAGATTGGCTCATAAGTGATGTCTAGTTTTAAATGTTGAAAAAATTAACGCCCTACCCACACTGCGTGCGGAACCATCACTTCACCGCGCATCAGTAGTCTGGCTGTGCGAAGCAAAGCGGCTTTGGTCACGTTTTGGGGGTTGTTCGGGTCTGTTTCTAAAGCCACGCTGAATTCGCCTGAAGGGTGCTCTACCGATATATGCTGTGTGGCACTGGGCTGCATGACAGCGACACCGTCACATACAGACCCCTTCAATACACATGCAGTGCCCACCGTAACTGCCGCCAATACACCGATAGCGTCGTGGCAAACATGGGGAATGAACGAACGCGTGGTGATAGAACCACCATCTCTGGGTGGCGCAATCAATGTCATCTTGGGGTAGTTTTTTTGCGCGACATCGCCTAGTCCCATCTTCAATGAGATTTGTAATCGCAGTGCTTCAATACGTTTCTTAAGGTCGTCGTCTGCATTGAGTTCAGCCGCTGACTCATACCCCGTGCGACCTAGGTCGCTGGCTTTGAAGATGACCAAAGGCATGCCGTTGTCTATGCAGGTAACGTCCAATGTGAAAGGTGCAAAGCCTTCGCCAGTCACAGTGATGGTGTCTTTCACTTGTCCCGTGGGAAGCAAGGAAGAACACACAGAACCGGCAGTATCCAGAAAGTTGATAGTGATAGGTGCTGAACTACCAGGCGCGCCATCGATACGGGCGTCACCTGCATATTCGACATAACGTTTGCCTGAGGCAATTTCTTGACTTGCATTACCGCCATTGGTCGCAGTTTGCAAAGGCGTTTGCACCGTGATGTCACACGCCATATCGGTATTGCGTGTCAAGACGCGAAAGGTACTGGTGTCACCCTGCGCTTGCACCAAACCGGTTTCAAGCGCAAAAGGCACGACGCCTGCCAACATATTGCCGCAATTGGGTGCGGTGTCGACCGTGTCTTTGTCAGGTTGCAGTTGGGCAAACAAGAAGTCGATGTCCACGCCGGGCTTGGTGCTCTTGCGCACAATCGCGACTTTACTGGTGAGCGGATGCGCGCCGCCTAAACCATCGATTTGCCGCTTGTCTGGCGAGCCCATCACCGACAACAAAACACGGTCCCGCGTAGCTTTGTCAGCTGGCAAATCAGATTCTTGGAAAAATGGACCCTTAGAGGTTCCGCCGCGCATGAATAGACAAGGAATAGGCGTTTGCATGGGCTATATTTTGGGGCAAGTAGCCAAAGATCCTAGCTTAAACAGCCACTGAAAAAACCAATAGACAGAAGTATCTCGTGCATTGTTGAAAAGTACCGCCTAAATGCGCGACACTAGTGCCTGTTCCTCCCTTAGTAGATCCCAATTGCCATGTTAAAAACAAAAAAAGCCCTGATTCAGCATTTGCAAGAGGAGGTTTACTGCCACCTAGGCGTTTCTAAAATTGCAGGCGTTGGTGTATTTGCCTTACGCCAAATCCCCAAAGGTATCAATCCTCTGCGCAGTTGGCTACCTACCAAAGAACTCTCTATTACTGTCGAAGAGCTCAATAAACTTCCAACACCTGTTCGCAAGCATGTTCAGATGTTTTGCTTTGTGGACAACAAAAAGAAAAAGGTGGAAGTGCCTGTTTTCGGGATGAACGCCACCAATATGTCTGTTTATCTGAACCATTCGAAAAAGCCCAGCCTGAAATTCACCAAGGTGGGTGAACTGGTTTCACTCAGAAAAATTAATGCGGGTGAAGAACTCACCATCGACTACGACAAAAGTTTTGGCGATAAGCACGTTTTCAAATAAACGTGCTGCCCTTAATCGCCGGAATTAATCCTCGTTGGAAGCTTGCGCAGGCGCTACTGGGGTGGGTGGCGGCGCTTTGACCAAGATATGGGGTGTCTGGCGATAAATTTGGTTCAATTGCTCAGGACTGAAGTCCACATGCAAAGGTGATGTGGGATCTAACACGATGTCGTGGTCCAAGTCAGTCAAGGCGATGGCATAAATGGGTTCGTAATCTGTGACGAACAAGGCTTTGTAACCGTAATCGTCTACAGGCCCTAAGTTGTAATAGTCATAACCGTTATTTGCCGCCCACTTTGAAGCCAACAAACAAGCGTAAATGCCAGGGGAGCGATTTTTAAAAGCTCGGTTCCATTGGCAGAAACTGCCATAGACCTGCTGATACTTAGGCAAAAGCACCGACACATCGGTCAAAACCAACTTACCTTCGCTGTCATGCACTTGCATGATCAGCACATCCAAGGTTTGGATGTAATCTAGAAAACCTTCAATTTCGCGGTCGTCAATTTCGTAGGCCTCGAAATGTTCGCCGCCCATGACAAATAAGTCTTCTAGGGTCAACGCACTTCCAGGGACTACCGACTCGGTGTAACTAAAAGATTTATACATTTTTTCAAGCTCGCGAAATTTGCGCTCTCGGCGTGGTTCAGTCCAAAAGTTTTCGTCAGACACATGGACTAAACCGTATTTATCATTGATGGGCACACCAAACTGGCTATCGGGTGGCAATGCATAAACCACGAAAGGACGTGGTGCTTGGGCCATCATTTCGTGCGACACATCAATATAGGGGCACAAGGCATCCCAACGGCTGGTGAAGTAGTGGATATCGTTGTGGTGACTGTCTACGCACAAATTGTCTAAGGTCCAAGTTTGGCAGCCAACTTGTTGAACTTCTGGAGGCGTTTTCTCATGGGAGAGGATAGAAGGTGCTTCGTGATGCTCCGATAACTCGTGCATGCGTAGTGCCATAGAACCGCTCATTTTTGTACTTCCTTCTTCAAGGGCTGTGCTGGTAATTTCTTCAACTCAAAGTAACCCGTGTCTATTTCGTAGTTGCTTTTTAAAAAGGCCGAGTCTGATTTGATGTGCTTCTTTATGCCAGATGCCATAGCGGCCAAATGTTTGGAGGCAACGCTTTTGGGTGAAGCGAGTTGCTCCACGTACTCCGGCATGATGGGGCACTCCACATCGAAATAGAAAGTCTGCGATTTGGGATTGAAAGAAAGGGGATACAGCTTGCAAGAAAAGGGCTTCTCGTCCCCCAAAACACATCCCTTAGGGCCCAAGTGTTCACAGCTGCCGTTCATACAAAGCTGCCCATGCTTTAATTTTTCTTTAGCTGTCAGGGTTATTTCCAACTCTGGATATCCGGGATCAACGTGACAACATCTTTGGCACAGAGCACAATTTTCAAAGGGCACGAAAGCCCCATTCGAAAAAATTTAAACACTGAGCGTTACTCAGACGTGCCATAAGAAACTATCCCTTTTGCGTTTTTATATCTGATATTTTAATCGTCAACAAACTGAAGAGAGTTTAATCAAAAAACCAGAGCTTACAAAAACTTTCCGTGAACTGCTAATTCACGAATTGGCTTACGTGGATTAGGCGACTCTCTTTCGCGTAACGCATCAGGTAAAACACTAGGGTCTCCGCGTTTACCAATTGCAACAAGCGCATGCAATTGATGATCATTTGGGAGATTGATTGCAGCAGAAGCCTTTTCAAAGTCAATGCCTCCCATTGCATGCGAATACCATCCAGAGAATGTGGCCTGAATTGCCAAACATGCCCAGGCAGCACCTGTATCAAATGTGTGGGCACCATTGGGTACAAGTGCTTGAGCACCGGGCGGCATACTTAGTTTGAAGGAGGTCACAGCAACCAAAGCGGCAGCCTTGGGCGCCCATTGCTGATTGGCAGCGTTCATGCTTTCAGCCAAAGGTTGAAAGAAAGAATCACCTCTCAAAGCATAAGCAAACCGCCAAGGTTGCGCGTTAAAGGACGAAGGTGCCCATCGTGCAGCTTCCAGTATGGTCAAAAGTTCGTCTTCTGTGATTGCATCGTTTGAAAAAGATCTAGGAGACCAACGATCAGTAAATACAGAATGGATGGGATGGTCGGCTTTACGTTTATTTTCAATGGGGAAATTTGACATTTTGACTTTCTTAAAAATTCAAGTTACGCACTATACAAAAGTTGCCACATCCTAAATGGCGTTAACGGCATTTGCAGGTGCGAACTCAATTGAGATTTTCCATGGCGTGCTAGAGCATCAGCAACCGCATTCACTACCGCAGGTGTTGCACCAATCGTTCCTAATTCACCAACACCTTTGACACCCAATACATTGTTCTTACATGGGATGCTGGAGTCCATATGGGTAGAAAACATTTGTGGCATCACATCTGCATGTGCAAGCGCATAGTCCATCAAACTACCAGTGAGCAGTTGACCGGTTTCTTCGTCATAAACCACTTGTTCTAACAACGCTTGGCCAATACCTTGCACCGCACCGCCATCTAACTGTCCACGAACAATGGTGGGATTGATGACACGACCCACATCATTCATCGAGGTGTAAGCCACGACGCCCACAGCGCCAGTTTGCGGATCGAGTTCGACCTCACACACATGGCAACCATTGGGCCAAGTGGGTCCATTAGCCGTGGTGGTCGATTGCAACTCAATCCGTTTAGTGGGTTGTTTAGCGGCCAAGGCTGCCAAACTTATTTTGAGATCCGTTCCAGCCACCAAAAACTCACCGCCTTCGTATTGCAAATCTTGGGCAGAGGCTTCCAAAGCTTCGGCAGCCAACTCTTTGGCTTTGTCCAAGGTTTTTTCTGCGCCGACATGCACTGCAGAGCCGCCTGTAAACAAAGAGCGTGAACCAGCGCTTCCAAAACCGTTGCTTTGGTCGGTATCGCCCATATGTATGCGCACTTGGGACAAAGGGACGCCAAAGACATCAACCACCAATTGCGCTAAAGAAGTTGCTATACCCTGCCCCATAGCATTTAGAGCTGAATACACCTCAATCACCCCATCGTCCAAGACTTTGATTTGCACGTTTTCTTCTAATGCGTTACCGCCGGTCCACTCTAAGAAGGTGGCGATGCCTAAACCGCGCCAGAGTCCTTTGCTCGCAGATGCCTTGGCTCGGGCTTCAAAGCCATTCCAATCCGCTTTCTCAATCCCTTGGTTCATGATCGACTCAAAGTTACCCGTGTCATAGGTTTGTCCCATGCGATTTTTGTAGGGCATTTGTTGCGGTTGCACAAAATTTTGGCGACGTAAGGCAATGCGGTCGATGCCTGATTGGCGCGCCGCCTCATCCATCAGACGCTCGATGTTGTAAATCGCTTCAGGACGACCTGCGCCACGGTAAGCACCGGTTGTTGCGGTATTGGTCATCACTCCCGTGAAATGGAAATCGATGAGTGGAATGTCATACACACTGGTTTGCACCCACGGGCCGATCAGCAATTGAATCGCGATGCCAGTCATAGTGGGATATGCACCCACATTGGCCAAGGTATCGATACGCAAGCCCAGAATTTTTCCCTTGGCGTCTATCGCAAGCGATGCTTTGCTAGAAATATCGCGCCCATGTGCGCTACTCAAAAACTCTTCGCTTCGGTCTGCAATCCATTTGACAGGTTTTTGCAATTGATGGGCAGCATATGCCACCACCACGTCTTCAGGGTAGGCACCCGTTTTCATACCAAAGCCGCCACCGACATCACCCACGATGACGCGCACCTTCTCTGCTGGTAAACCCAATAAGTCACAAACCAATGTGCGAACACCCGTTGGCATTTGGCTGCTGATACGTATGTGTAAACGGCCACCTTCTGTGTACGCCAAGATACTACGTGGCTCAATCGTCAAGGCCATCAAACGTTGGTTATGGATATCTAAAGACACCACGTGGGCTGCTTGTGCAAAAGCTTTCTCAGTTGCAGCAGCATCGCCATAACGCGTTTCGGCAACACGGTTATCAGGCGCATCGCTTAGCAACGGGGCACCGGGTTTAAGTGCATCGTCAAACGTCACAGCACAAGGCAACTCTTCAAACTCAACCGCAATCGCTTCCATGGCATTGCGTGCTTGTTCTTGTGTATCAGCCACCACCGCCGCGATGGCTTCACCGGCGTAACGCACGCGGTCGGTCGCCAAAATGCGGCGATCAGCTGATGCTGCAGCTGATCCATCAGCGCGGGTGAAGTTAATGGGGCGCGGCATGGGCTTCATGCCAGCGTCAGCCAGCTCTTTTCCAGTCACCACCAATTGCACCCCTGGCATCGATTTGGCTGCTGAGGTGTCGATACGCACAATGCGAGCATGCGCATAAGGCGATCTAAAAAAACAAATATGGGTTTGCCCTAACGGTGCGACATCGCTGGTGTAGATACCAGCGCCTTTGAGCAATTGGTCATCCTCTAACCGTTGAACTTCTTGCCCGCTTCCAAAACGCGTTGTCATCGTATCCAAGTGCATTTCTCCTGAGTAACCAAAATAATAATTCAGTGTATCGCCATCACAAGCGTCTCGCTTGTCGGTTATCGCTTCTCGCTTGCGTATGTTGCACACACGACAGCCTGATTTCAATACAACACGATAATTCGCAAAGTATCTCTTAAACAAAGGAACTTCGTATGTCACAACTCACTCTCGATCAAGCTACCAAAATTTTGCAAGGCGCAAGACAAGCTGCGCGTGCTGCCAATTACAAACCCATGGGTATTGCCGTGCTGGACGCCTCTGGACAATTGGTAGCATTTGAACGCGAAGACGGCGCCAGCATGTTTCGCTTCGATATCGCACGTGCAAAAGCTTGGGGGGCTGTAGGCTTTGGTGCATCGAGCCGTGTTTTAGCCGAACGCGCTAAGGACAACCCTAACTTCTTTATTTCCTTATCCGCAACGGCTGAAGGTAAGTTTCTACCCCAACCAGGTGCTGTTCTTATTAAAGATGCAGCAGGTCATATCTTGGGTGCCGCTGGTGCCAGCGGTGGAACGGGTGACGAAGACGAATTGATTTGTGCAGCCGGTGTGAAAGCAGCTGGTTTAGTTGCTGGTTGATACAAACCTATGACAAAAAAATCCGCATCGACTTTGCCCATAGTTGGCATCTATGGGCTAATCTTCGCCCAGCACTTTTTTAAGCATAGGCGAGGCCGGCGATGTCAAATCCGCAGACTGTGTACCCATGGTCTTAAAGTGTCTCTCCCATGGTGCCACCCATGATGCCGAGCCCGTCTAGCTAGTTTGCGCTGATTGCCTGCGCGATTGCGGTCTATGGCACAGTCACGGCCATTAGTGTGTATTTAAAAAGTTGGGAAAAATGACTGACGAGCAAACACTTCAATTCGTGCAAACCAGCGCACTCGCGCTGGGATTGCCAGCCGATGAGGCGCGGGTTGCGCGAGTCGCAGCGCATTTCAAACGCACAGAGGCCATGGCCCAGTTACTCGACCAAGTGGACTACCCCGTCGATCTGGAAATCGCCGAAATTTATTGCCCCAAGCCAATAGCGCCATGAGTTTGCATAACCTCACAAGCGCGGAAATCACGCAAGGTATTTCCAAGGGCAGTTTTAGCGCAAGCGAAGTGCTGCAATCTAGTTTGGATCGCATTGAAGCCACCGACGAAAAAGTCAATGCGTTTACAGCCAAACATGTAGATCGTGCGATACAAAAAGCGCAATCTATTGACGCTTTACGTGCCTCTGGCGCTTCGCTGCCGCCATTAGCGGGTGTGCCATTTGCCGTTAAAAACCTATTCGATGTTGAAGGCCAAGTCACGTTGGCAGGCTCTATCGTCAACCGCCATCACGCTCTCGCCAAGCAAGACGCTTTTTTGATCGAACGAATGTCAGCGGCTGGTGCCGTCTTGGTCGGCTCGCTCAATATGGACGAGTTCGCCTATGGCTTTACTACCGAGAACACGCATTACGGTCCTTGCAAAAACCCGCATGACACCACACGCGTATCGGGCGGTTCTTCGGGTGGGTCCGGCACTGCAGTGGCTGCACACCAAGTGCCTTTGGCATTAGGGTCTGATACCAATGGCTCTGTCCGCGTGCCCGCCTCTTTGTGCGGCGTATGGGGACTTAAACCCACTTTTGGAAGGTTGTCGCGGAGGGGGACTTTTCCGTTCGTCAACAGCATCGACCATTTAGGCGGCTTCGCCAATTCCTTGGACGGCTTGGCCACGATGTATGACGCCATGCAAAGCCCCGATGCGCTAGACCCTGGTTGTCACGTCAAAAAGATTGAACCCGTGTTGCCATCTTTGCAAAACGGTACACAAGGTTTGCGTATCGGTGTTCTCAATGGCTTCTTTGAAGACAACGCCTCGTCCCAGGCACGCGAGGTGGTCGCAACCGCAGCAAAAGCCTTGGGTGTGCATGCGCAAGTGGAATGGCCAGACGCCACCTTAGGGCGCATCGCCGCATTCATCATCACCGCCAGTGAAGGCGGCGCTTTGCATTTAGACAATCTGCGCCACCGCATTGAAGAGATGGAACCACTCTCCGTAGACCGTTTTATGTCAGGCGCTTTGCAACCCGCTGCTTGGTATATCAAAGCGCAAAGGTTTCGCCGCATGTACCGCGACAAAGTCAACGCCTTATTCGAAAACTGGGACGTGTTGTTGGCGGCCGCTACGCCGGTGAGCGCACCCGTGATCGGCACAGACTGGTTGGATATCCAAGGGCAAACCTTACCGAGTCGCGCGGCTATGGGTTTATTAACGCAACCTATTTCGTTTGCTGGTTGCCCTGTGGTGGCTGCACCGATGTGGCCCAGTTTGAATGAAGGTTTGCCATTAGGTATTCAAATCATCACAGCCCCTTGGCGAGAAGATTTGGCATTTCGTGTTGCTAAGCAGCTTGAAAGCCTGGGTGTCTGCTACACAAAAAAACTGGCTTAGAAAATCCAATCACAATTGAAATGGGTCTAGAGCTTTACTTAGAACGTAGCCAATACAGCCTCTTGTAATTCCCGGGTGATCTCGGGCATCACGCCAAACCAAGACTGGAATGCAGGACGCGCTTGGTTTAGCAACATACCCAAACCGTTGACCGTAGGATTGCCTCTGAGTCGCGCTTTTTCAAGCAAAGCTGTTTCGAGGGGAATATAAACAGCATCCGACACCAAAGCAGTCAAGGGAAGCGCATCCAATTGCACATCTAAGGGCGCTTGTCCGTACATGCCTAGGTTGGTCGTGTTGATCAACATGGCTGCGCCACGCATGCATTCATTGCGTTCGCTCCAGTTGAATACTTTGACAACAGATTCAACCCCGCTTGTGAGCTCTTGGGCTTTGGATAGGGTTCGATTGACTAAGCGAATCTCTTTTGCACCCGCATCCACCAAGCTCAGCAAGATGGCTCTGGCAGCACCGCCAGCCCCTAGGACCAAAATGGGACCAGCATCGGCGCGCCAATCAGGCTTGGCATCTTTCACCGACTGAATGTATCCATAGCCATCGTGGTTGAAACCATGTAGCGCCCCATCTTCTTGCACCACGATGCAATTGATGGCCCCCATGCGTTGCGCCAAAGGATCGATGTGGTCCATCATCTTCATCGCCTGCACTTTGTGCGGCAAGGTGATGTTGCAACCTGCCAAACCCAATGCAGATAAACCGCGGATGGCAGCCTCCAAGTTATGGATTTCTACAGGAAAGTGTCCATAGGCACCTTGGATGCCGTATTTGGTTAACCAGTAGTTATGCAAGATGGGCGAGCGCGATTGGTAGATAGGCATTCCCATCACACCTGCTAGTTTGAACTTATTCGTGTATGACATGATTTCTCGTTGGGTGTTATGTAATTGGCAGAAATATATACATCCATAGTTTTAACGCCCAGGTTAAAGTTTCCTCTCCGAGGCCTTGAAGCGTCTTTTACAACCCAAGATTATGGCAACTAGGCGCATTTAGAAACCTGAACACTAAATAAAGTTGGTAGATGTACTTTTACTGAAGTAAAACTGGGAAAACCTTATCTATTTACTAAGATTACATCTTAGTAATAATTAAATTACGCCCTACAATTTGGAGTGATGCGAAACACCCAGACAAAGTGATTTCACAGCGTCAAAATTGGACGCTGACTTTTTCTTGGTATAAAAAAGCATTCTTTTTACCGATGACATCAACAGAGCGAGCAGATGGAAGATCTACTGAAAAAATACGGTGGCTTAGCAAACCTTAAGAAACATTTAAATTTCTTTTATAAAAAAGTTTGCGAAGAAAAAAACATTAAGCATTACTTTTTCGGCATTAATGTAGACAACGTTATCAATGACGTGGTGAACTACAGAACATTCGTTCTGCGTAAACCTGATCATCTTTATAGAGATTTCCCCGCGCAAACGTCCCCCGCTTCCATCAAAGTCAAAATTCCAGTTTTTGAAGACGTCGTCAAGGTTCTTCAACTCCAGATGCAAAACGGCATGATTGTGAATTGGCGTGATGTACCCCGCTATTCACACCACGTCATGGATGCGATTGAGGAAACGCGTTGCAAGTCTATGGACAGCGACGCCCCCATGTCCATCAAAGCCAACTTGGTCAACATGCAAGCCATCGAAGAAATATTGGCCGATAGAAAGCGTCAAGTTCGCACCGAAATGCAAGAAAACGGCGACTTGAAGTTAGACCGAAGTTGGCAAATCGTCTATCCCTTCTTTTTGCGTTTGTCAACGGAAGCTAAAACCATCACTTTGATCGGTAAAGGTTATGGCCGTGAGGGTGTTGCCAAAGAAGAAATCATTAAAGTTGCAGAAGCAGCCAAAAAGAAATTCCCATTCTTTGAATTTCCGATCAAACAAGATGCCAATGGCACTTATATCGAAATGACCCACGTGGCAGATTACTCGGCAGACGGTGTTCCTATCCGCCTTTTCCTCACCATGCTGCTCAATTTTGGTAGGCGTTTCGACGAAGTGATGGCATTAGACAAAGACCAACAAATGATTAACGTCGTTCGCGACAAGGTTTAACAAGGAAGTTAATGAAAAATGGCTTTTATGCGTGTAGTTTTGTGTGTAGTTGTGTCACTGCTTTGGAGTTTTAGCGCCTCTGCTGAAAAAGTTTCTTGCCCCCCAGGTCTCTCATGGACCTTTGAAGGTTATTGCATGAAACCTGTGGATAACAAAGGCTCTGCCTGCCCACCTGGCACCACCATGACAAAGGTCAACGTGACGGGACCGATGATTTGTAAGGGCCGTTGGAAATGTTTGTCGGACATCAATAAAGTTCCAAATGCGAACGGACAGTGTGTAGACCCTAGTGAATCAAAAGCCATCCCGCGCCAATACACACAAAAAATGGTGCACACTGCGCCAAAATCTGAATCAACTAAAACCGAATAAGCTCTAGTTAATCAACTGCGATGCGGCTTAAATTGCAATGTAAGCCAGCTTTGGTTAACTACGTTCGCGATGGTTTCTGCTACATGCCCTGTCTGAATAATGGTGTTGTGTTTGATTCCAGCTTTAATAAGTATCGATAAAGATAGCTTCAACTCTTTTTCACTGATCTCACGAAGGTAGTCCTCTACTTCAGCCTTGCCAACATATCGCTTAGCAAGTCTCAAACCCTGATCGTCATGCACCGTGATCAATGTTTGGCGATATCTGCCTCAATATCAAAGTCATTTAAAGCATGTGGGATTAAATATAGGACAATCAAATTTTGAGTTGAAAAGTCAAGTACGTTAAGTATCAACTGTTGCAAATGTTTGAATCAACTAAACCACGTTTACTGCGAAATTTTTACATCAGCTGTCTGGCCCTTGCATGTTCAGTAACGGATGGACAAACTCTTACAAACGCTTTCAGCTTGCAAGAGCTAGAAAGCATGATGCTGGCAAACAGTAAAGCCATTCAAGGGGCATCCAATGCCGTTGAATCTGCGCGTTTTGCTGTGAGATCTGCGCAAGCTATTCCCAATCCGCAAATTGAGGTTTTGAACGGCACACGTACACCACGTGTAGCTTCGTCCAATATAGACGGATCGCTCAAGACCATCAGCATCTCTCAAGATTTAGATATGCCTTGGAATCGTTCCCCCAGAGTAGATGCTGCAACTGCTAATTTAGGTGCAGCGCAAGCCAATGAAGCTGCATTTAAATCCGACATGGTGGCAAAACTGAGAGTTCGGTACTTCGAACTTGTCAGAAGGCTTGCGGAAGAAAGAGCCAGCAAAGAAGACAGCAAGCTGATGGAGGGCATCCGCAGTCGTATTGCTTTGCGTGTTGAAACGGGTGAGGCCGCTAGGTTCGAATTGTTCAAGGCAGATGCCGAATTGCTCAATGCCCAGAAACTCGCGCAATCTGCCCAATCTCGTATCAAGCAAGCCCGCGCTGGTCTTCGCGCCTTGGTGGGGCCGCAATTGGCTGAAAATTTCTCCATTCATGACTTTGGCGTCGAGCTTGCCCCACCACCAGCTATCGCACAAATTCGTGACCATATTCTTAAAAATAACCCTGAACTCATCCGCGCACGTGCAGAGCGCCAACAATTTGACAGCAAACTCAACCAAGAAAAAGCTTTTCGCTTTCCAAAAATCGCGCTCAGAGCTGACCAAGACATTGACTCCGAATACAAACACAAACGTATTGGCCTTGCATTGACTTTGCCACTGTGGGATTGGCGAAGCGGTCCTGTAGGCGAAGCATCTGCCCGTTTAACGCAATCCGTCAATGAATTGGCTTACCAAGAATTTTCTCTTGTGCAATCCCTGGAAGCCGCTTACCAACAATACGAAATAGCGCAATCACAAATGTTTGCACTGGAGTCAGGTATTGTTCGGCAAGCCGCAAACGCCGTTCGCGTTGTTGAAATCGCCTACAAAGCAGGTGAAAAAGGCTTCTTAGAAGTACTAGACGCACAACGCGTTTTTAGAGCAGCCAGGAACGAATTGATCGTTGCACGCTTTGAACTGGCTAGCGCTTGGACCGAGATAGAACGCTTGCGTGCAACAGTATCTGACAACCCTAACTAAAACTCTTGCCAAATGATTAATACTTTTTCAAAGCTGGCCTTTATAGCTTTACTCACTAGCTTGCTATTGATCTCTGGTTGTAAGAAATCACAACCATCTGGTGCTTCGCAAACTGCACAAGATCCAAATCTTGTAATGGCTAATGAAGCCTTGTTGGCCCAAATCAAAATTTCTGTGGTTTCCCAAGGCGATGTGTCTGATATTTTGCGCGTGGCTGGACAAATTGATTTCGATGAACAAGCACTCACACGCATCGGTGCCAGTGTGACGGGACGCGTCACGCAAATCAATGCCCAGTTAGGAAATGAAGTCAAAAAAGGTGACACGCTGGCGTTAATCAATAGCAGTGAACTCTCTAATTCGCAATTGGCTTATCTAAAAGCACGCTCCGAAAAAGAATTCCATCGCAGAACGGTTCAACGCGCCAAAACTCTGTTTGAGGCAGACGTTATCAGCGCAGCAGAACTGCAACGCAGAGAAAGTGAATACGAAGTGGCGTCTGCGCAAACGCGTGCGGCCCAAGACCAGCTCAGAGTGCTCGGCGTTAATCTCAAAGCGATGGAAGAACTCGCTACTACTGGTGCCATTGATTCGGTAGCCAGCGTCATGGCCACCATCAAGGGCGTAGTTGTTGAAAGAAAAGTGACAACAGGACAAGTGGTTCAACCTGCTGATGTTTTATTCACAGTCGCCGATTTAAGTCGCGTCTGGGCAGTCGCCCAAGTGCCCGAGCAGCAAGTAGCGCAAGTCAAAGTGGGGCAGTCTGTGCGTATTGAAGTCCCAGCGCTTGAAAATGAAAAGCTTATCGGTAAGTTGATCTATGTAGGCCAAACTGTTAATCCAGAATCACGCACTGTGCTTGTCAGAACTGAACTCGAAAACACCAGTGGCCGCCTCAAACCATCCATGCTGGCATCTATGTTGATCGAAGCTGCGCCAACAAAAAGAGTGGTTGTGCCCACAACGGCTATTGTCCGTGAACAAGATGCTGACTATGTTTTTATCGAAGAAAAACCTGGTTCTTTTCGCTTAAAACCAGTTCGCCTTTCGTCTGAACATAACGGACAACGTGTGGTTTTGGATGGTTTAAGTCAAGGCATGCGCATTGTTTCAGACGGCGCATTTCATTTGAACAACCACCGCAACCTCAAAGACATGGAAAAAGGCGAATAAGCGATGCTGCAATTTCTTGTGCGTGGTGCACTTAAGCAGCGTCTCATCGTTGTTGTATTGGCTCTAATTTTTCTATTTTTTGGACTCAATGCGGCCACCAAATTATCCGTCGATGCATTTCCAGATGTCACAAATGTCCAAGTGCAAATTGCGACAGAAGCCATTGGAAGATCACCAGAAGAAGTCGAGCGTTTTGCGACTGTTCCCATAGAAGTCGCGATGACGGGCCTGCCTGGTCTCACCGAATTGCGCTCACTCAACAAGCCTGGCCTATCGCTCATCACCCTAGTATTTACAGACAACACCAATGTCTACTTTGCCCGCCAGTTAGTGATGGAGCGCCTGATGGAAGTTTCCAATCGGCTTCCTCCTGGCATCACCCCGGTTCTCGGCCCTGTTTCCTCTGGCTTAGGAGAGGTCTACCAATACACCATAGAACATGCGGGAGATGGCGATAAAGAACTAAGCCAAGAGGAGTTGACGCAACGCCGTATTGTTCAAGACTGGGTCTTAAGGCCTTTGTTGCGCTCTATTCCTGGTGTCGCAGAAATTAATTCTCAAGGCGGCTATGTTAAGGAATACCACGTGTTGGTCAATCCTGAACGATTGAGGCATTACAAAATTACGCTGGCTGAAGTTTATACAGCGGTCTCGCGTAATAACGCGAATTCGGGTGGTGGTGTGTTGCCACAAGCTGCCGAACAATACCTCATTCGCGGGGTGGGTCTTGTAAAAGGCATTAGCGATTTAGGACAAATTGTTTTGAAGGAAATCAACGGCACGCCTATTTTTATGCGTGACGTAGCAGAAATCACTTTTGGCCATGAAGTGCGTCAAGGTGCTGTTATCAAAAACGGCACAACCGAAGCAGTAGGTGGCATTGTCATGATGATGACCGGTGGCAACGCCAAAGAAGTAGTGAGCAGAATTAAAAAAAGAGTCGATGAAATCAACAAACGCGATATGTTGCCCAACGATCTAAAAGTTGTCCCCTACTACGACCGTTCTGAGTTGGTAGATGCAGCGCTATGGACAGTGACCAAAGTACTCTTGGAAGGCGTCGTTTTAGTCGTTGTTGTACTTTTCTTATTCTTGGGCGATGTGCGTTCATCATTGATCGTTGTAGCCACTTTGATTTTGACGCCCCTATTAACTTTTATGGCGATGAATAAGCTAGGCATCTCCGCCAACCTGATGTCTTTAGGGGGCTTAGCCATCGCCATTGGATTGATGGTTGACGGGTCGGTGGTTGTAGTGGAGAACGCTTATGCACGCCTGGGACGAGCCGCTGAATTGGGCGAGACTAAGGTGCGGGCTATTTTGAATGCGGTGGCTGAAGTCGCCACGCCCGTTATTTTTGGTGTGGGCATCATTATTTTGGTGTTCTTGCCATTGATGACCTTACAGGGCATGGAAGGGAAAATGTTTGCGCCTTTGGCCTACACCATCGCTATAGCTTTGGCGGTTTCGTTGGTGCTGTCTATGACTTTGTCTCCTGTCCTGTCTTCTTATTTATTAGAACCACCTAAAGGTGACGGAGACCACGATACTAAATTGATCAAAGCCTTGAAATCCCGCTACCTAAAGTTGCTGGACTTAGCAATGGCCTCACCTAAACGCACTGTGCAAATTTCGTTAGCGTCATTTGTTTTGACTATTGCAGTCCTTCCATTTCTTGGAACCGCTTTTATTCCTGAAATGAAAGAAGGCTCCATCGTTCCGGGTATCAATCGTGTACCCAATATTTCATTGTCGGAATCTATCAAAATGGAAATGCAGGCCATGAAGTTAGTCATGACAGTTCCAGGTGTGAAGTCTGCCATCTCTGGTGTGGGACGTGGCGAGTCTCCCGCCGACCCCCAAAGCCCCAATGAATCAACACCTATCGTGAGTTTGAAACCACGCAGCGAGTGGCCCTCTGGCTGGGATCAAAACGATATTACTGAAGCTATCCGTGAAAAGCTCAAGGCTCTACCAGGCGTGCAAATCGTTATGGCCCAGCCCATTTCTGATCGCGTTGATGAAATGGTCACTGGTGTGCGGTCTGATATTGCTGTCAAAGTTTTTGGTGATGACCTCGACAATCTCAAACGCCTTGCTAACCAAATAGCCAAAGTAGCGCAAAACATCCAAGGTGCGCAAGATTTGCGTGTGGAACGCATTTCTGGTCAGCAATATTTGCAAATTGATATTGACCGCCAATCTATTGCCCGTCTTGGCATCAATGTGTCAGATGTCAATGATTTGATTGAAACTGCCATTGGTGGAAAAATTGCCTCTGATATTTTTGAAGGCGAAAAGCGCTACGCTGCCGTTATTCGCTTACCCGAGAGGTTCCGAAACAATATTGAAGCCATCTCAAATATTATTTTGAGCTCTTCCAATGGCGCACAAGCGCGCTTGGAAGATGTAGCCAAAATTAACGTGCTCGACGGCCCTGCACAAATTTCAAGAGAAATGGCCAAGCGACGCATAGTAGTTGGCATCAATGTCAAGGACAGAGATTTGGGAAGTTTTGTCAAAGAACTACAAGCCCAAGTTGGAGCAAAGATTGACCTGCCTGATGGCTACTATCTGGAATGGGGCGGGCAATTTCAAAATATGGAGCGTGCACTCGGCCACTTAAAAATTATTGTTCCGATTACGGTTGCAGCAATTTTCTTTTTACTTTTTCTTCTTTTTAAATCGCTTAAATTTGCAACACTCATCATCACAGTGCTTCCATTTGCATCCATTGGCGGAGTGCTTGGACTGTTTATTGCTGGAGAGTACCTGTCGGTTCCCGCATCCGTAGGTTTTATCGCACTATGGGGCATTGCGGTACTCAATGGTGTGGTGCTTGTCTCCTACATCCGTAATTTGCGTGAAGGTGGCATGCCCGTGCACGAAGCCGTCGTAGAAGGTGCCCGCCAAAGATTTAGACCGGTCATGATGACCGCAACCGTTGCCATGCTGGGTTTGATACCGTTTTTAATATCGGATGGCCCAGGCTCTGAAGTCCAAAGGCCTTTAGCCATTGTGGTGATTGGCGGATTGATTACTTGTACCTTGTTGACGCTTGTAGTCGTACCCGCCATCTACCACTGGTTTGATGAATCCCAACCTGAAGCTTGATTGAAAGTACCGCCATGAAAGAAATCAAAGCCATTATTCGTCCTGCAAAACTTCCCCTATTGCGTGAAAAGTTTCGCACTTTAGTCGGTTTTCCTGGCATGACTGTCAGTAAAGCGGAAGGGTGCTCTGCACCTAGTTTGCATTCACCATCTAATTTAAAAGAAGAACTAACCGACTACACACCCAAAGTTCGAATTGAAATTGTGGCGCCCGACGACGTCTGTGACAGCATTGTCGACGCCATAGTTCAAAATGCACAAATAGGTCAAATTGGCGATGGATTGGTTTGGGTGACAGACATTGAACGTGCTGTTTTTCTTTATAAAACAGTTCAAGGGGATACAGGTAGATAGTGGTTTTCACGCCAATTTTTTGAATTACCGAATCCCAAAAATTAACGCGTTTAGCTATAGAGCCTGCATGAACAGGTAAACCACAATGCCATGCCCCACGACCCAGAACAAACTGCGCAATGCAGCTTTGTCTAAAACGTAGCAAGCGATATAGGCCACACGAACAGCGATGTATATCCAACTCAATGATTCCAACAAATCGCCATCTGCTCCGCCCAAAGAAGCCAAGATAACGCTAACGGCGAAAAATGGAAACGCTTCTAAGGAATTTTGTTGCGCCGCATTGGCTCGTGCACGAAAACCTTCTTGATGGGCTAGCCATGCACGGGGGTTATGGTTGTCATAGGTTTTATCGCCCCACTTCGAAATGGCTGCGCAGATCAACGGTAAAAGTCCTGCAATCAGTATGGCAATAACTACGGTGTCGAGTTGGGTTTCGAAGCGCATGTGGTCTCCATGAAAAATGGGTATCTTATGACACTTATCCAAGTGTTAACCCTAGTTTGTTTTGGTAACTACGAGACACTAATATTGAATGCTTGCTAGTTAACATGAGCCATATGAACCGACGCTTACATTCCGCATTGATGTTTGCACTCATGCTTTGAACTGCAGCATCATCTCGCACGTCTAAAACACGAAAATCGATGCCCTTGCTATTGGCTAGCGCCGATGCCTTTTGAACTTCTTGTTCTGTGGCGCCTGTGGCTATCACCTGGGCGCCATCACGCACAAAAGCTTGGGCGATGGCTTCGCCTATTCCGCTAGTCGCACCAGTTATAAAAATGTGTCGGGTTGGATGGGTCATAAAGCAATTTTAAAAAATTCTCAAAAAGGATTGGTATTCATAGTATTGGTAAAAACCAACCCTTTTCAGCTTTGAGTAAAAACTTATGATCGCCCAGCCACTTCACCAGTTTGGGGTTGGCGTTGTCTACGCCGCCTGCTTGACGAACCCACAAATAACCATTGGCTTGGTCTCTTTCATCAAAGACTTGCGCTCCAGGAAATTTGGCCACAAGAGCAAGCAGCTCAGAATAGGTGAGTAAATTTTTTATCAGTACATCACTTCTGGTGGTAACACTGGTTTGCTCAGGGGCGCTTTGTTTAACTACTTCAGGGGTATTGGCTTGAATACCAATAGCTTGATCACTGGCATTTTCAGTTGAAGTGACTTCAACTGCCTTTGGTTTTTTGTGGATAGCCACCACACCCAAAACTTTTAACAATAATTGACAAGCCTCAGGACAAAAGGCAGTGCCTGAATAATCATTGATCAGCAATGCGGCATCTCTTGGTGACAGCTGTTCTACATCTTTTTTCTTGATTTGAACTTCTTCATAAGCTTCTACCACCGCCAAAATTCTTCCACCTAAAGGAATAGCGCTACCTTTGAGTCCGTTGGGAAAACCAGAACCATTGAATCGTTCATGGTGCATGCCGATATACAAAGCAATGCGTTCCATGTCATATAAGCCCGCAAGACAATCTTGTCCGGCTTTTGCATGTGCTTCATATAGTTTCTTGCTGTAGCCACCTACTCCCTTGCTTAAATTGCTAAGCGTTTCATCCGATAAGCCTATCTTGCCAATATCGTGCAAGAGTCCAGCAATATAAATATCTTGCGTATCGTTTTGTGAGCAATTGGCCGCTTTCGCCATACGCACAGCCAAATCAGCCACAGACTTTGAATGGGTCAACAAAGCACTATCGCGTAGCCCGATCAACGTTGAATAAGCTTTGACAGAGGCAATGTAGGAGCCTCTTAACTCGTCGTAAGAAGTACTGAGCTCTACCGTTCTTTCTTTGACTTTTTCTTCTAAGGTATTGACCATGTCAGCCAGACTCAAATTTTGCTGCCTAGTCAACTCCAGCAATTGATCGCGCTCATGGACCAATGCATATCGCTCAAGGGCTGATTTGATGGTGGAGACGACCTCTTCGTCATTCCAAGGCTTGGTTAAATAGCGATAGATCTCGCCCTCATTGATGGCAGATATTGCTGTTTTTAAATCGCTGGTGCCTGTCAGCATAAGACGCATGACTTTGGGCCAACGCTGTCTCACTTGGGCTAAGAGCTCTGCGCCATTCATCTCAGGCATTTGCATGTCAGAGAGGACTAAATGGAACTCGTTTTCTTCTAATTTTTGTAAAGCTTGTGCGCCGCTAGTGGCTTCTTCAACAACAAAGCCCGCCAGCATGAACATGCGACGCAATGCGGACAATATATTGGGTTCATCGTCGACACACAAGATCTTGAATCTTGATATATCCAACTGATCGACTTGATCTGATGAACCTAGTTGAGAGTTTTCCACTTGGATTGAATACTTTGGTAAATGGATGCAAATAAATTCGAATCTATGATAAATTAAAACGCTATGCCAAACATAATATTCATATTGAAAAACCTGTCTCGTTTTGCTTGCATTTTTTTTATGTGCATAGGAACGTCATTTAGTGCGTGTTTAGGGTCACAACTGAGCACTAAGGTATTTACATTTGATGTGGTCCCACAGCTCCCTGCAGCAAAAATTTATACGACCTGGTCACCTCTGCTACAAAGAATTGGGCAAGACGCTGGTCTGTGCTTTGAATTGAGAGTCTCAGCCTCTATCCCTGAGTTCGAGCAAAGATTTCTCAAAGGCGAGTCTGATTTCACATTCCTCAATCCCTACCACGCAGTGCTTGCCTACCAAAAGAAAAAATACCAACCACTTCTTGCAGATGGTCAAGATTTACTGACTGGCATCTTAGTCGTACGGTCCGATAACCCCATCAAGAATCTGAATGACCTAAAGGGTAAAAATGTTTCATTTCCCGCACCCAATTCGTTTGCAGCCTCTTTATTGATTCGTGCAGAATTAGCCAAACAAAAAATTGAGGTCAACCCCGTATTCGTCAAAACACATAGCAATGTGTATCGCTCTGTGATCAGCAAAGACGCTTTGGCTGGGGGTGGCGTGAACAACACTCTTGACAACGAAGCGCCTGAAGTGCGTCAGCAATTGCGGGTGCTTTACGAAACATCTGCATACACGCCACACCCTATTGCGACGCATCCCTCCATCGCAGCTGAGGTACGCGACCGTTTCTTCAATGCCATGGTGAAACTCACGCAGGACGATGAAGGTCAAAAACTACTTGACGGCATCAACCTCAACAAGCCACGCGCAGTAACTTATGCGAAGCATTACAAGGTTTTGGAATCTCTACAGCTTGAAAAGTTTTTAGTCCTTACGGGTCAATAACATGCTGCAGGGTCGAAGTCTATCGAACTGGAAAAGCATAAAGCCCGCTTTGTTCATTGGATTAGCGCTAGCCACTTTGCAGATTTTTTCAGGACTGGCTGCCTATTACCAATCCAAAAATCTTTTATGGGATAGCAAATACCAAACAGCCCTTAACCTGACAAAGGGCTTGATAGTGTCTGTGGTTGATCAGGTCGTGACAAAAGACTATGGTTCTATCGAGTCACGCATCCTTCAAACCATGTCCAATGCGGAGGTGGCGTCGGTAGTGCTCACAGACACTTCTGGCAAAGTGATGTCAGCCCTCAAACGCGATATTGGTGAAGAACCGCGTTTGGTGTTTGAATTGAATTGGATACAAACACCCGCTACAAACCAAACAACTCTGCAATCTAGGGATGATGCATACATCACCACTTGGGCGCCCGTTTCGTTGGGTATGCATCTGGGTTGGATTCGGTTGCAGACCTAC
>Ga0247831_1003716_pt1 | contig 21698 bp, 23 predicted proteins | sample LaCruzMarch2015__9_FD_192406 | JGI IMG/M metagenome (GOLD analysis project Ga0247831, IMG submission 192406) | Freshwater microbial communities from meromictic Lake La Cruz, Castile-La Mancha, Spain - LaCruzMarch2015_1m | ecosystem: Environmental > Aquatic > Freshwater > Lake | place: Spain...
CTCGCTCCGCTCGCGCTCGATCGAACGAGCCGCAGGGGAGGGGCTCGAAATCCATTTTCCGCCGCAGGGACTCCTCACCGACAACGCGCTCATGATCGCCTTTGCTGCCGCGCACCATCTGGCCGCTGGGCATAGCCATCCGATCGATAGCGAAATCCTGCCGAACTTTAATCCTCACATTTTGTGAATACGCTCACGCTTTTTTTTGCTCGAAAAAGACAACTCCAAGCTCAGCCCGCGCGTAATGTCTGGTGGAACGGAAGAGACTCTAAAATTTTTCATGTGCAGAACACAAATTTTGTCTTTTAGTAACCACGAAATTCTGAAACCTCTTTTCTAAAAAAATGTCAGCAACTACCATCGACGCACCAGTTCAAGAAACGACTTCCCACGCGCACACCGACCATGAAGTCGGTTTCATCCGCAAATACCTTTGGACTTACGACCACAAGATGATCGGTCTCCAATACCTGTGGACGGCTCTCGCTTTCCTCTTTCTCGGGGGTGCCCTCGCACTGGGTGTCCGCTGGCAGCTTGGCTTCCCAGGTGCAGAAATTCCTCTCATCGGCAAACTCCTGCCGGCCACTGTGGCCATCGATGGCGCTATTATTCCAGGCGGCTACAACATGCTCGTGACGATGCATGCCACCATCATGGTTTTCTTTGTGGTCATGCCGCTTCTCATCGGAGCCTTTGGTAACTACCTCATCCCTCTTCAAATCGGAGCGGGAGACATGGCATTTCCTCTCTTAAACGAGCTCAGTTACTGGCTCTATGTGCTCTCGGGTGTCATTTTACTCGGTGCCTTCTTCGCCCCAGGCGGCGCGCCCGGCACTGGCTGGACAGCTTACGCACCCCTTAGCTCCGTGGCGGCCTACAATGGAACTCCGATTGGGCAAAGTCTCTGGGGAGCGGCCCTTTTCGTCAACGGTCTCTCATCGATTGCGGGTGCGACAAATTATGTCACGACCGTGGTAAATATGCGTGCACCAGGCATGACGATGTTTCGCATGCCGCTTCCGGTCTGGTCACTTTTCATCACAGCGATCCTTCTTATCCTTGCGGTTCCTGTTCTCTCTGCTGCGGCTGCCATGCTTTTTGCAGACCTCAACTTGGGCACGAGCTTCTTCTCGCCCCAAGGCGGTGGGCAACCTCTCCTCTGGCAGCACCTCTTCTGGTTCTTCGGCCACCCCGAGGTCTATATCATGATTCTTCCTGCGATGGGTTTTTCTTCAGAAATTCTCGCCGTGTTCTCCCGCAAGCCTATCTTTGGCTACAAAGCCATGGTCTATGCCATGATTGCTATCGGATTCCTCGGATTTGTCGTTTGGGGTCACCACATGTTTGTTAGCGGAATGAACCTCACGCTCAGCGCGGCCTTTTCGGTGTCGACAATGGTGATTGCTGTGCCATCGGCCATCAAGACTTTCAACTGGATGGGAACCATCTGGCGTGGCTCAATTGAGTTCACGACGGCAATGTGCTTCGCGCTCGCTTTCGTCTCGATGTTCGTCATCGGTGGTCTGAGCGGTATCTTCATGGCCTCCACACCGGTCGACCTTTTTGTCCACCACACTTATTTCATCGTTGCGCATTTCCACTACGTGCTCTTCGGCGGAAGCATCTTCGCCATCTTCGGCGCGATCTACTTCTGGTTTCCAAAAATGTTTGGCCGCATGCTGAATGAATCACTCGGCAAGTGGCATTTCTTTTTGACCTTGATCTTTTTTAACCTTGCCTTTTTCCCCATGCACAACTTGGGGCTTGGCGGCATGATGCGCCGTATTGCGGACCCCACTGTCTACGAACACCTGCGCCAACTCCAACCCCTCAACCAACTTTGCACCATCGGGGCGATGGGACTGGGTTTCACGACTTTCGTGTTTCTCTGGAATGTCGTCATGAGCCTGCGCAGTGGTAAAAAAGCTCCGAATAATCCATGGAATTCCAACACTTTGGAGTGGACTGTTGCATCGCCTCCCGGGCACGGCAACTTCGAGAAAACTCCACTCGTTTACCACGGACCCTACGAATACAGCGTTCCTGGTCTCGACAAGGACTATCTCCCACAAACTGAGCCCGCGCCTGAAAATGCGCGTCTCGAATCCCACTAAGCTATTCTCTCATGGTTGGAACACGGACATCTCTGAGCTTCCGTCGCGTTGCTATCCACATCTGGGCCATCCTCACACTGGTCGCAACTTTCATTCTGCTCTGCAGCGGCGGTATTGTAACATCCAAGGGAGTTGGCATGTCAGTTCCAGACTGGCCGACCACCTACGGATATAACATGTTTCTGTTTCCCATGTCTGGTTGGGTGGGCGGTATCTTTTATGAGCACGGCCACCGCCTCATCGCATCTTGGGTGGGTCTCATGACTATGATCCTTGCAGCAAGTCTTCTGGCCTCCGAGCCACGCCGCTGGGTGAAAAATCTGGGCATCATCGCATTTGTAGCGGTCTGCGTTCAAGGTCTGCTCGGCGGCCTTCGCGTCTCACTCTTCAAAGATGAAATCGGTATCTTCCATGCGCTGCTCGCGCAGTCGTTTTTTTGCTTACTTGGGATCCTTGCGATTGCCACCAACCCGCGATTCGTGCGTGGGGGGTGGGATTCTTTTCTTCCCGACCCTGCTTTGAAGAAGCTGGTAGTGGGAGCCACTCTTTTGATTTTTCTTCAGCTCGGCACAGGTGCCACAATGCGCCATGAGCATGCGGGCCTCTCGATCCCCGACTTTCCGCTTGCTTACGGAAAAATCCTGCCCGACACCTCTGCTGCGGTCATCACATCCATCAACGAAGCGCGCGTGGCGGACAGCAAGATGCCAACGAGTGCAGTGCAAATCTGGATTCAAATGGCACATCGCACCGTGGCTGTTGGGATTTTTTTCATCGTTGCCGCCGTGGCGTGGCGTGCATTCGCAAATCCTATCGCTCGCTCGGCCCGACTTGCGTCGGTGGTCTGGTTCCTGATGATTTTTGCTCAGGTTGCTCTCGGGGCATGGACGATTTGGTCTAATAAGGCAGCAGATGTAGCCACGGCACATATGGCTCTCGGCGCTCTTTCCCTTCTTTTTGGTGTTGTTCTTTCGTTCCGGCTCTCGCGTGGTGTCGATGCCAGCCGGTTTGTCGTTCCCGACCGTCCCCCTGTCTCCGACTTCGCCCGCATTGCATGAAGAGCGCTGCCGCCCTTCCAGAGGAGCGCAAACATGCCCTGCTCGACGATGTTCTCGAGTTGGTGAAAGCTCGCCTTTCCCTGCTGGTTCTCATGACCACCCTCGTCGGCTTCCTCCTTGGCTGGCGAGGTCCCTTCAACTGGGTTCTTCTTACAGCCACGCTCCTCGGCACAGCCCTGTGCGCTGGCGGCGCATCCGCGCTGAATCAGTGGTGGGAACGCGATGTCGACAGCCGTATGAAGCGCACACGCGACCGGCCGCTCCCAGCCTCTCGCATGCTGCCGCAAGATGCCCTTCTTTTTGGACTCTTTTTCTCCCTCAGCGGCATCGCGATCCTCGCACTCTTCGCGAATCAGCGCTCTGCCTTCCTCGCTTTCATTACAATAGCGATCTACATCCTCGTCTATACTCCGATGAAGCGCATCAGTTCGCTGAACACCCTCGTCGGAGCGATCCCCGGCGCCCTCCCTCCACTCATCGGCTGGGTTGCCGCCCGTGGAAATTACAACATCGAAGGCTGTCTCCTCTTTGCAACTCTCTGGTTCTGGCAGATGCCCCACTTCCTTGCGATTGCTTGGATGTATAAAGACGACTATGCCGACGGTGGTTTCGTGATGCTCACAGCCAATGACCCCGAAGGCCGCCTCACCTCGCGCCAAGCCCTCCTCTACACGCTCTTTCTTGTGCCCGTGACCCTACTGCCGTCGATGCTCGCCTTCAATTCGTTTGTCTATTTTATCGGCGCCCTCGCGCTCGGCCTTGGTTTTACCGCCTTTGCTGTGCGATTTGTTTCACAGCGCAACCGCACTGCAGCCCGAAATCTTTTCTTCGCGTCGATCATTTACCTGCCACTCCTTCTCGGCTTACTCGTTGCCACGAAGAAATGAATAAAAAACCAAGAACCCGCAATTTTATTGTGATGGGTCTCATCTGGCTTTTTGCTATTTCCCTCTGCGCACTGGTTCTGCTACTTATGCATCTTCGCGGACCATTGATCAGTCCGTAGGCCGTTTCTAAAAAACCAACCCATCATGTCCACAGCAGCCCTTACAAACGATTCTCAAGAACATCACGGAGCATCTCCAGCCACCGCCAAATTCGGCATGATCATATTTTTAATATCCGAGGGCATGCTCTTCGCCGGCCTTCTGGGAGGCTATTTCGTCCTCCGCTGGGCGGAAAATGGTTTTCCCTGGCAGGCAGGCCACTCATGGCCACCCAGCAAGGACATCGCAAAACTCCCCATTCTGCTGACCTCGATTAATACCGTGTTTCTGATCGCGAGCAGCTGCACCTTTCACATGAGCGAGGTTGCCGTTCAAAAAGGAAAGGCTGGTTTAGGTTGGCTTTTTGTGACGATCGCGCTTGGTTCTCTTTTCGTTGGCGTGCAGTGCTACGAATGGTTCCACCTGCATCATGAAGGCCTTTGGTTCAACACGGGCGGCGTCTATGGTTCGAGCTTTTTCGTCATCACCGGATTCCACGGCATCCATGTCGCCATCGGCGTTTTGCTCATCCTCTGGTGCTTCCTGCGTCAGCTCTTTTATCGCAGTTTCACGCCCAGCCACCATATCGGTCTGGCCAATGTCGCACTCTATTGGCACTTTGTAGATGTCGTCTGGTTGTTCGTTCTGACGCTTCTCTACTATGTCTGAGCTCCCCGTGCGGGCTGGCATACCGCGTATCGGATGGGTTGTGGCATTCCTCGCAGCCGCGGGCCTCATAGGTCTCGCTTATGTGAGCCTCAAATCCATCCCTCCTCCGACACTTCCCTCGAACCTCGAGAAAATATCAGAGGTTCCGGAATTTCAGCTCACCGATCAGACCGGTAGGCCGATCACTCGCGAAGATTTAAAGGGTAAAATCTGGGCTGCCAACTTCATCTTTACCCGCTGCAAAGGCCCCTGCCCGATCACTCTCATCCGCATGCAGGAGCTCAATACCAAGCTCAAAAAGGTGAGACGCAATGTGGAGTTGGTCACCTTCACCGTTGATCCAGAATATGACACTCCAGAGGTCTTGAAAACCTTCGGGGAACAACTGGGTGCCGACCCCGCAAATTGGAAATTCCTCACCGGCACGGCAGATGCCATCAAAAATATTGTTGTCACCGGTCTCCTTCAACCGATCGCCAAAGAGCCGGATGGCACGCCTGCCCATTCGTCTCGCATCGTGTTGGTCGACGCCAAAGGCTGGCTCCGTGGATACTGCGACGGACTCGATCCCGAAGCCGTCCAGAAGCTCATGGTGGACATCGGGGAACTCCTGCGCGAAAATCCTCCTGTCACCCAAACCCAGAAGAATTAATCACAAAGCTCATGGAGAAAAAATTACGACTACCCTTCCTGCACTTTGGGTCGTAATTATTTTTGCAAAGAATATTTCTTAAAATGAAACACACCATCGCCCTTCTGTTTGCTTTTTTTCTGACCCGCTTGCCCGATGCCGCTGCGTGTGTGGGCTGTCGTCAGCCTGGTTCAGGTGGTCCAGATGAACCCCAAACGGTTACGGCGGGTATCGCCCTCTCTTGGGGAGTCGTCGGCATGCTCGCCGTCGTCGGCCTGATCATTTCTGGCCTCACCTACTACATTGCGAATACCTGCCGCAATTTGGACCGCGCAAACAAGGTTCCATGAGCGTTTCCGACCTGCCCGCACTCAACGCCGGCCTCAATGCCATTTCCACTCTCCTCCTCCTCGCTGGCTTTATTTTCATCAAGACCGAACGCAAGATAGCGCATCGGACTTGCATGGTTGGGGCCTTCTCCGTTTCGTGCGTCTTCCTCATAACCTATGTGCTGCACAAAATTTTGGTGCAAGGTGTGCACACCCCGTTTGGCGGAGAAGGACTCTGGAAGACCTTCTACTACGGAATGCTTATCTCCCACATCATCTTGGCCATTGTCATCGTGCCGCTCATCCTTACAACCATGACCCATGCAATCAGGGGTCGCTTTGAGCGCCACCGCGCTTGGGCTCGCTGGACATTTCCCCTCTGGTTCTATGTTTCCGTCACTGGTGTTCTCGTTTATTTCATGCTCTACCAGTGGTTCCCCAAAGTCGCGTGATGCCGCTACAGAAGGTCCGAATTTTCTATAGAAATCAAATCCCCCACCAGACCTCACAAAATCTCATTCCAGAAATTCTGTGAATTTTGTAAATTCTGTCTAAAAAACCACCCGCTTTGAGCACCGAATCCACCACCGCCACTCCCCGCCGCCCGATGGGCCTCGAGCACCCTGCTGTGCTCGATGCCTTCGCCCATGATAAACGCCGCGACACCCTTGTGCTGGCCATGTATGAGACCCGCCCTTGGACTGGCGATGAGGCCCATATCCTTCAGCTTCAGGAAAAGCTCAATGCTTATGCCTCCTTCATTCTCGATGGCGAGATGGCCGATTCGTTTCCCCAATTCGTCGGCAAACCCATTGAAATCCAACTCCGCACCCGCCACCAACCTGATCCCCTGGTGCTCGGGTTCCTCAGCCAAGCCAAGGAGCAGCTTTCCCTCCAACAAATCACCATTGAAACCATCCTCGTTGATTCCACCGAGGAGTTTGAGCCGGTGCATTCTGTTCCATCAGCCCATTCCTGCGGTTGCGGCCACGGCGGATGCGAATCCTGAGCCACTCTGTAAGCGGAGTGGCTGGTAGCGACTAATAAGAGGTTCCCTCTTGGCGTGTCTTCAAATCGTAAACTTGTTCGCAGCGCCGTTCCTTGCTGTTCCAACGACCCCCGGCTTCCACGCACTTGTTGATCTGCAAAAAATCGGGACTGAAACCGTGTATGGCAAACAGGGAAAAAAAGTATCCGCACACGATCAGAATCGCGGTTCCCGTGAGCATGATGATGGCCTTGAGCGGCATGGGGTAGGGGATGTTGGAAGTTCTTTCACTCAATCCCCAAAAACTCCAAAAGGCAAAAGAAAACATTTTTTTCAACTTCCGTTTTATTCCGCTGCTTGATTCCAGTGAACTTTTTGAGACTCTGATTCGGCATTGAAGCCGCCCAAGAAAAGATCTACTCGCATTTTGATCCTCACAGCAAGCATGGGGGAGGGTCACAATACCGCGGCGCGCAACATCCAGAGTGCCCTAAAAGCCAACTGGGGAGGAGTTGTCGAGACGCTCGTTGTGGATCCTTACACGCTCACGAATCCCGTGGTGAATGCCTGCATCCAGAAAGGCTATGCGGCCGCTATCAATAATTACCCACGGCTTTGGAAGGTGGTTTTCGCGATGCTCAGCCAGCCAAAAGTCATTGAGGGCATGGCTCCGCTTTTGCTTCAACTCACCAATGCAGTCCACTCGTTGGTGAGGGAATTCCAGCCTGATCTGGTGGCCTCGACCTACCCCGTCTTCGGCTACATCCTGCAACGCATTCGCCGTGGCGATCCCAAGGTGGATATGCCCTTCCACATGGTCATCACCGACTCCACAATGATCAACCAAACCTGGTATCGCTACCCGTGCGATGGTGCCATCGTCGCCGACGGCCCAACGGCTGAGGTGTTGCGACGCGATGGTGTGCCGGAGGAAAAAATCCACATCTTGGGGTTTCCTGTGGGCCTGCAGTTTGACGAATTCATTCCCACACCGCCTCCGCATGATGGGCACTGGCGTCTCCTTTTTTTTCCGGGTGGGCCGGTCCGTCTCGCTGTCGAGACTCTGCGGCATCTTTCCACCCTCGAGAACGCGAGCGTTTCAGTGATCACGGGGCGGCGGCAGGATGTCCACGCCGCCCTCGTGCGCGCAGGCCTACCCTCGCGGGGGCACCTCATTGGATGGACAGATAAGATGCCGGAGCTCATGGGTTCGCACCATATTTTCATCGGCAAGGCTGGCGGAGCCACGGTTCAGGAGGCCATCGCGGCTCAGATTCCCTTTGTTGTGAGCCACATTGTTCCTGGGCAGGAGGAGGGCAATATCGCTCTCATCCAGCAAACCGCCATTGGAGCGCTGGCCTCAAACAGCCCTGCCGACATTCTACACATCGTCAAAGGAGCTATGACCAACGAAGGGGCCCTCTGGCGGACATGGCGGCGAAATCTCATTCAGCTTCAAAAACCTTCCGCTTCACAGGCGATTGCCTCCTTCCTTTTCAAAAATGCCCAGGGAAGGAAGCCCTGATTCAGAGGCGGTGCCCTTGCTTAGGCCCAGAGGGCTTCAGCCGACGGCAGGCTGTTGCTGAGTTAAGCAGTGGAAGGCACCGAGTCCCCAGATCAGTTCCCGGCAATCAATCGGCACGATTCTCCGGTCGGGAAAGGCCTCGTGGAGTGCGGAGACGGCCCAAGCGTCGTTATGCTCGCTGAAGACGGGAAGGAGCACGACCGAGTTTGCGATATAAAAATTGGCATAGCTGGCCGGCAGGCGCTGTCCATCCCTCATGATGCGCGTTGGCATGGGCAGGGTGAGAACATGCAGCGGTTCACCATCTGCGAGACGCATGACATGAAGCCTGTCGAGATTCCTTCGGAGAGGTTCAAAATTGGGGTCGTGCTCATCCTCCTCGACCGCAGTGATGACGGTGCTGGGCCCGATAAAGCGTGTGATGTCATCCACATGGCCATCGGTATCATCTCCTTCGATACCATCGCCGAGCCACAGGATTTTTCTGACGCCCAGTTTCTCTCGCAATTTCTTCTCAATGTCGGCGCGATCAAGAGTTGGGTTTCGGTTCGCATTCAGCAGGCAACTCTCGGTCGTGAGGAGAGTATCTCGTCCGTTTGTTTCTATTGAGCCACCCTCCAGAATAAAATGTTCGAAGTTGAAGAGAGGCATGCCGAGGGCCTTTGCGACGGCCGGAGGAACGGCGTTGTCCTCGTCAAAAGGCGAAAGCTTGTAGCCCCAAGCATTGAATCCGAAGTTCAGGACCGCAAGCTGTGGCGACTTCTCGCGCTTCACAAAAATCGGGCCGTGGTCCCGACACCATGGCTCATCGGTGAGAATGTGAAAAAACTCAATGCGTTCGGGCGGGCAGGAGTGGAGAAGTTTTCGGACAGCCTTCTCCTGATCTGCGCCACTGACATTGATGCGGACAATCTCCGAGCTCGCAAGGGCCTCCACCATTTTAACGAAGGTCGGGACCACGCGATCGTAGGATCCGGGAAAGCTGTTGCAACCGGGCTGCGGCCAGGAAATCCAAGTCGCTTCGTGCAGTTCCCATTCGGCCGGCATGCGATAACCTTTTTCTGAGGGGCTTGTTTCGCTCATATCAACCCCTCTTTTCCGATACCCTCGCCGAAGGACAAGGCAAACTTGGTAAAATATTTTTGCATTCCCGAAAAAACAATTTGCTTCCGCGTCGATCCTCTAACGCATGCGAAAAAAAAAGCGGCGGGGGCTCACATTCCCCCGCCGCTTCACACTATGCTGACTAATTTTTAGATAGCCTTTTCCCCCGTCTCGTCCGTGCGGATGCGGATGGCATCCTCGACCGGGGAGACAAAGACTTTTCCATCTCCAATTTTCCCGGTTTTTGCGGACTTGACGATGGCTGCGACGGCGCCCTCCAGGAGCGAGTCTGTGACAACCACCTCGATCTTGATCTTCGGAAGGAAGTCTACCGTGTATTCGCTGCCACGGTAGATTTCGGTGTGGCCCTTCTGGCGACCGAATCCCTTCACTTCGCTCACTGTCATTCCTTCGATGCCGAGATCGGCGAGAGCCTCTTTGACCTCTTCAAGTTTGAAGGGTTTGATAATTGCTTCGATTTTTTTCATGTGTGTAATTTTTAGGGTGTATCGGTTGCCTTAGTCCATCAGGTAGCCTTCTTCGCCGTGCTCCGATGTGTCCAGGCCGAGAGACTCTTGTTCCTCGGTGGCGCGGAGGCCGATGGTGAACTTGACAATGTAGGCGATGATTGCCGTGGCCACCACCGCAAGAACGATGGTCAGAATGCTGGCCTTGATCTGATTCATGAGCAGACCTTCCTTGAGGCCTTCGACCACAGGGTTGGCTTCGGCCGATGCAAAGATGCCTGTAAGGATGGCCCCCAGCGTTCCGCCAATACCATGGACGCCAAAGGTGTCGAGCGCATCGTCATAACCAAGCATTTTCTTGAGGTAGACGACTGCAAAGAACGGGATGATGCCTGCCGCAACCGCCATGATCATTGCGCTGGCCGGTGTCACAAAGCCCGCAGCGGGTGTGATGACAACTAGGCCGGAAACAATGCCCGAGCAGAAGCCGAGAACGCTTGGCTTGCCGCGGGTGATCCATTCCACCCCCGCCCACACGAACCCAGCCGTCGCAGCGCAGAGGAAGGTGGTAGTGAAGGCGTTTGAGGCGATGGCATCGGCGCCGAGCGCGGAGCCCGCATTGAAGCCAAACCATCCAACGAAGAGCATCCCTGTTCCAATCATACAGAGCACCATCGAGTGCGGGGCCATCTGCTGTTTTCCGAAGCCAAGTCGTGGCCCGAGGATGATGCAGAGGACGAGTGCGGACCAGCCCGAGCTCATGTGGACAACAGTTCCGCCAGCGAAGTCGATCGCTTTGATGCCGGCATCGGGGTTAAGCGGGCCGCACATAAAGCCATTCACAGCCCAAACCATGTGGGCGAGCGGGAAGTAGACAACAAACATCCAAATCGCTGTGAAAAGAAGAACCGCTGAGAATTTCATGCGCTCGGCTGTGGCGCCGAAGATCAGTGCCGGGGTTATGATCGCAAAGGTGAGCTGGAACATCGCCCAGATGTAATCCGAGATCCAGTAGTAGCCCGCACCAACATTCCCAGGCTTCATGCCGTTGAAACACGCCTGGGCAAAGTCGCCGAGGAAGGCGTTGCCTCCTGAGAATGTGAGGCTGTAGCCGCAGAGAAACCAGAGGATGGTTACCAAGCCGGCGATGCCCATCGTCATGGCAAGAACCGAGAGGACATTTTTCGAGCGCACAAGACCGCCGTAGAAAAGCGCCAAACCGGGCAGTGTCATGAAAAGCACAAGCGCCGTGCTGGTCATTTGCCACGCGTTGTGGCCGGGGCCAGGACCCGCGATCTTCGAGACGACATCGGGAGTTCTGGCTCCGTTGTTCACATACGCCTCCAAGTCGGCGAGACGCTGCTCGACACTGGGTTCAGCGGGCGCCCCGGCCGGCGAGGCTGTGGTTTCGACAACGACGGCTGTAGTCGTTGCTTCTTCGACGAGTGTGGTCGTTGCTTCCTGCGCAAGAGCCGAAGACAGACTCAGGGAGCCCGCCGCAATGATGACTGCGGCGATGTTTGCCAGTGTTTTAGTTTTTATGAGCATGGTTTGTATGGGTGTTGACTTGTCTCGGAGCAGTGGTGACCGAGGATCGCACTGCCTTTAGCAATCCGTGTGCCAAGCCATTTCACTGGGGAGGAGCCGCGAAAAAGTGCCCAAAAAACAACACTCGCTTTCGGCGTGTTGTTTTTTGTTCAGTCATTCGCAGCGTTCGACTGCGCATTTTTGAAAAGTCTGCAGAACCCCCAAGAATGCGCTTTCGCACGCGTTCATCTATGGCATCTTGCACGACGCCATGATTGTCCCTGCGACAAAACCGAACTCAAATGCCAGCCATGCCGACTTCCCAGCGCCATGGCGAATCGTCACGGCTTTTGGGATTGTCTATGTCGGCTACGGATTGAATTTTCTGGCGGTCAAAATCGGGGTTGAGACCCTGCCGGCTTTCCTCTTCGCGGCCTCACACATTTTCTGCGCCGGGCTTCTTCTCATGGTGTGGCAGCATTTCACGCAAGGTCGCATCTTGCTACCGGTCGCGGGTCTCCAACGCGCGGTAGTCGGCGCGTTTTTCCTCTTCGTTGGGGGTGTGGGGCTGGTGACAGAGGGTGAAAAATTGGGAGTCCCCTCTGGTGTGGCGGCTGTCATCAAAGCCTCTGTGCCTCTCTGGGTGGCTGTGCTGGAGGCACTGCGTCCTCGAGGGGAGCGTGTGAGCCTTGTCATGGCGGTAGGCCTCCTTCTTGGAGGTCTGGGAGTGGCTGTCTTGGTGCTTCCGCGAATAGTGTCAGGCGGTTCGACGGGCTCAATGCCGGAAGGGATCCTTCTCCTCACGCTCTCGGCCTTTCTTTTTGCCATCGGCAGCATTTTCGTTAGGCACAAGCCCCCCTCCGCCTCTCCAGTGGAGGGCGCTGCTTGGATGATGATTTTTGGCGGCCTACTTCTGGCTGCTCTCGGTTTGGCCCTTGGCGAAGCCGCGCAAATTCATGCGAGTGACTTCACCCCACGGACTCTTGGTGCGTTTGCCTTTCTCCTTCTCGTTCACTCCCTGGCCGCTTTCACAGCCATGAACTGGCTTTTGCGCCATCTACCAGCCTCGGTGGTGACAACAAAATTTTATGTATCCCCTGCCGTCGCTTTGATAGCCGGAAGCATCGTCCTTGGTGAAAAAATCACCCTTCCCGTTCTTGGCAGCCTGTGCCTGATTCTGGTCGGCGTGGGGGTTGTGCTCTGGGGAGCTGCGAGGAGAAAGTGCGAGTCTTCACCGAAGGCGGGTGATGTCGAAGAGATCGAAACCTGAGCGTCGTCGCGCGCTCTGTGGCACTACGGGAGCAAGGCCAGACAGCTGCGGCAATAACTCGCGATATTTTCCGCCTTGAGAATTCCCGATACGATTGCAACACGCGAAGAGCCTGCGGAAACGACTTCCGAGAGGTTTTCTAATTTGATGCCACCGATGCAGAAGATCGGCAGGTTGACCAGGTCGTGGGCCTCTTTGATTCGAGATGTCCCTATGGATATATACTCAGGTTTCGTGGGGGTCGAAAAAAGCGGGCCGAATCCGATGTAGTCCGGCTTTTCGTCCAGAGCCACCTTGGCCTGAAGCGGGCTGTGTGTGGAGAGTCCCAGAATCTTTCCAGGCCCTATCAACTCGCGGGCTCTTTCGACGCGGATATCGTCCTGTCCGATATGCAAACCATCGGCTCCAGATTTGACCACAACTTCAGGGTGGTCATTGATGATTAACGGCACGCCAAAGCTTCTGCAGATCACCACCAATGGGAGGGCCAGCTCAAGAATCTGCTCTGGTTCGTAACCTTTCGCGCGAAGTTGAAGGATTTCCACGCCGCCCTCGAGCATCTCAGTGGCGACGCGGGTCGTTTCCGAAGGCGCGACATAGCCCATGTCAAGAATGCCGTAGAGTCGGCGCTTTTGGAGATCGAAGTTCATTTGCGAAGTTTTGTGGGTTCCAATGAGCACATTCCCTCGCAGGTGGGTCTTATCTTGGTTTTCAAAGCCCACGCAGCAGGAGTGCAAGCGAGGCGCGCATCGCCATAGGAATGGGAATCAGCTCTTATTTGTCAGGCACACTAAAAAAGCCCATCGCTTTGGTAAATCAAAACCTATCATGTCCAAGCCAGCAAGTGTGTGCCGATGGAGTCTCGCACCGTCCACCGGCCGGTCGAACCTTCGCACGGCAAAGAGAGCCCGTTTTCGGTGTGTTGATTTCCAACCAACGGGATTCGGGCATGCGGATGCGCCCGCTTGCAGGAGGGAAAGGAGTTCCAAGGGCGTTGAGCTTTGCTCGGCGGCGAGCCGTGCGGCATTACGATCGAGTGCGGCGAGATGGATGGCCTCTGCCAAGTTTCCGTCATCCGAGTTCAAGGGGGCCTGAGCGCGGCACGACTCGGCTGCTGCAGGAATCGTCACTCCACATCGCCCGCCTCGGTGAACTTTGCTCCGAGTTCCGAGGTGTCGAGAATTTCAAATGTCGCACGGGGATACCTGTGTGCAGCAGCGCTGGACTTCCATTTTTCAGCAAGTTGTTTTTTCAGGCCGGTCTTTTCAGCGGCGCTAAGTTTTTTGAATTTCACCTCAGAAACCACAACTCCATCACCGTCTTTGCGGAGGAAGTCGAACTCGGCGCCAGCCTCCCAATATCTCGCTGCATCGGGATGACGCGAGCGGCAGTAATCCTCGAAGATCGTAGCTGCATGGTCGTGCAGGAGCTTGGTTTTTTCTTCAATCGTGAGGCGGTGCCAGAGGCTTCTGTGCGGGGAGTAAACCCGAAACCAAAAACGAAGAGCCGGATCGCCGATGCGGTAGAGCGTCTTCTTGGTTGTTCGCAGGCTTTCGCCAAAGGGTATTTCGCGCTCGAGCAAGGACGCGTCGAGGAGTTGTTGCAGCGTGCGCCCGAGGTTTGTTTGGGCGGTTCCGAGCCGGGCGGCGATTTCCGAGGTCTTCGAGGCACCGCGACCTACCGCCTCCAGCACCGAGAGGGGAGTCAGTCCGGCGATCCGCTCCTCGCGCAGGATGCGCACTGGCTCATCCTCCAGAAACGCCGAGCGCCCGAAGAAGAGCTCCTCCGCCAGATCCAGCGCTGTGGCACCCGCTTCGACAAACTCCCAGTATTTCGGAATGCCGCCCACCAGCGCGTAGCGGGTAAAGGATTCCCTGCTCGAGCGATCGAGTCCGCACGCTCCGCAGAAGGCGGCGTAGTCCATCGGTTTCAGGTGAATGAGCTTGCGCGCCCTCTGGTAGAGAGGCGCCGCGCGGTTCAGGAAACAATCGTTCATCGCCCCCGTGCTGGACCCCGACAGCACCAGCGTGAATCCCTCCGGCCTGTGATGGTCCAACCAACGCTGCACCACACTCGGTAACGAAGGGTCCGAGGCCACCAGATAGGGAAATTCATCCAGACACAGCACGGTTTCCGCCGGTCCGTAACGCAGAAGTTCAAAAAACTCCATCCAAGTCTTTGGTTGGATGCCTTGCGGAAGGGCGGAGCCGATATCGCGCACGGTTTGCTCGATCTGCATCGGCACGGCCGCTTCGATGGCCTGACTATAAACCCCGCTCCGTTTTTCCAACCAATGCGTGAGCAGGCGTGTCTTTCCCACCCTCCGTCGTCCAAAAAGCACCACCAACCCACCCACGCGCGCCGAGGCATCCAGTTCCTCCAACTCCCGCCCCCGATTTGTAAAAGCCAATCTCACACCCACAAATTCCTCGCAATAATTATGCTTGTCAATAATAATGCTTCATGAAATGTATCTTTTCTGGTGCCCGCGGCAGCGCGCATCCCCTGTAGCGGCGGTCTGCGACCGCCGAAAGCAAACCCAACTCGGCGCGCAGCGCCGCAAGCTTCCTGTAGAGGCGCTCTGCGAGCGCCTGTGCGCCACGATCCGGCAGTCACAGACAGCTGCTACAAGGGAAAGCGTCACTTTGAAATTTCAAAACCTAACAGCCGTTGGAATTATGAAAGCAGGCGATTTTTTTGATGTTGGCGTCGCGTAGTCCGGCTTGCTTGGCGAAATCCGGCCAACGGCGAACCACATCGCTTGCTTTTTCAAAAATTTCATCCGCATCGTCGAGTTGCGCGCGTTTTGCAAAGGACAGGAAATCCGGCTTGGTCGGGGTTGCAGATTCGTTGAGGGAGGCGACATGGATGCCTTGTCTGCCCGGGCCGGGGCTTGGAGTGATGTCGTAGGCGGGGGATTGGCTCCATTGGCCGGTAGAATCCATGAGCAGGCTGAAAATTTTGGCATGGTCGTCCCAGTTTCCCGCGAGAATATTGAAGGCCGCGCGCCTCGCCAATTCGCGGATTTCCCGGCGGTCACCCGTGATTCGCAGGAGGGTGTCGGCGATGATCTCGTAGGAAAACCCAGGGGCTTGATGATGGATGTGTCTCAGGCCGGCAAGTGTGTGCAGATGGAGTCTCGCGCCGTCCACTGGCCGGTCGAACCTTCGAAATCGCTCCGCTTGTTTTTACCGGCCTCTCCGGTCTCGAAGAAGGGGAGTCAGGATAACTCCGAGAGTCGCCAGATCGGTTGGCACTTGATGTGGTTTTTCCGTTTTCATTTTTTAGGAACCTGCAAAACAATCGTCCATGGATTTTGCGCTGACACCGCTGGGACGTCTGGTGGTGGAAACCGGGCAGGGGGAATCGCCTTTTACGGATGACTCAATTACCGAGGCCTTCGTTGATGGGAATGGATGTGGACTGCTGGCGCTGGCGGCTTGTGACAGGCCGGACATGCCGTCGGGAGGGAGCTTCGTTTTTTGGCGGGGTTTTGCGAATTCCTGTCTCACGGCACTCGCCCACATGCCAGAGTCTGCAGATGGCACTTTTCCGGAGTCGGTTCCGATGCCTGAGGGGTTGGCCTTTGACTTGACTCTGCGGATTCCTGCGATGAGGGGAGCCGAGTATGCGAAGCCGGAGGTTTTTGAGGTTTTGTGGAGATCGATCGTCGAAACCGCGCGGGTGGCCTGCCTGCCGGTCGGCGGCTTGCGTGCGTGGTTGGCCACGGTCAATCCCGCCCTCCAACTCCTTGGCAAGGTCACCTTTCACCTTGCTGAGAACAAGCGGACTCCCGAAATGCCATTTGCGTTTCTCGCGACCTATACTCACCGGTTGACCGCAGGCGAAAAGCCTGTCCACCTGCCTTTGGCGCGCGCCTTGCAGGAGTATGCCGGTGCCAAGAACCAGTCCGCCTTGAAATCCCTTCTTGAGCCTGTCCAGAAGGCGGCGGAGGCGAGCGCATGGGTGAGGGATTTGCTCGACAGTCGCAGGGTCTTTCAAGCGCAGGCGTGGTCTCCGGCGCAAGCCCATGCGTTCCTGCGGGAGGTTCCCGCCTTGGAGGCGGCGGGTATCGTGACGCGCATTCCAAACTGGTGGAAAAACGGACGCGCCTCGCGCCCGAAAGTGAGCGTGCGCATCGGCGAGGCCGCGAGTGGCGGTGTTGGCTTGGATGCGATGATGTCATTTTCCATCCACACCACGCTGGATGGCAAGCCGCTCACAGAGGTGGAATGGAAGAGCCTGATGGGTGCGGAGGAGGGGCTTTTCTCACTGCGAGGCCAGTGGGTGGAGGTCGACCGCAGCAAGTTGCAGGATGTGCTGGCACATTGGGAAACGGTCGCGGCAAAAAGTGAGGGCGTTTCATTTCTGGAGGCCATGCGTCTCCTTGCCGGATACCGCACGGGTTCGCAGAATGACGCTGGCGCCGAGCCTGCAGATACGCCGGAGTGGAGCCAACTTGTGGCTGGAGGCACTCTCCAGAACGCCCTGGCTCGAATGGCCGATCCGGCGGGTGCTGTCGCGTTTGATCCGAATGAGCACATGGCCGCGACACTCCGCCCGTATCAGGAGGCGGGCGTAAAATGGCTGTGGCTTTTGCAAAATCTCGGTCTGGGGGCCTGCCTCGCCGACGATATGGGTCTTGGAAAAACCATCCAAATCATCAGCCTGCTGAACCGCCTCAAAAGCGAGGCTCCGAGCACGCCCTCGTTGCTTATCGCGCCGGCTTCGCTCCTGGCGAACTGGAAATCCGAGATCGCACGCTTTGCTCCGCGCTTGCGTGCGGTGTGCCTGCATCCCTCAGAGACCCCGCCGGAGAATTGGCGCGACGCAGCGAGTGCGGATAATCTTTTGCAAGGTTGCGACCTCGCGCTCACGACCTACGGCCAGGCCGCGCGCCTCGAGTGGTTGAAGGAACGGACATGGCGCCTGCTTATCCTCGACGAGGCCCAGGCTATCAAGAATCCTGGCAGCAAACAGACGCGCATGGTGAAGGTCATCCCGGCCCGCTCGCGCATCGCCTTGAGCGGCACTCCGATCGAAAATCGGCTGGGAGACCTCTGGTCCCTCTACGATTTTTTAAACCCCGGGCTGCTTGGAAATTCCGCCGAGTTCTCGCACGCGGTGAAGCGCATTCAGGCCGTTGCTCCGCCGGACTTCGCCCCGTTGCGCCGCCTGATCGCCCCTTATCTTTTGAGGCGACTAAAAACCGACCGCCGAATCATTGCCGATCTGCCCGATAAAACCGAACTCACCGCATGGTGTCCGCTGGCCAAGAAGCAGGCCCTGCTCTACGAAAAAACCGTAGCCGAACTGGCCGAGAAGCTCGAAACGCTCACGGATGGCATCCAGCGCCGAGGCTTGGTTCTGGCGTATCTCATGCGGTTCAAACAAATCTGCAACCATCCGGATCACTGGACGGGTGGCGGTGGCTACGATCCCGCGGCCAGCGGGAAATTCATGCGCCTCGCCGCCTTGGCCGAGGAGATCGCCTCCCGCCAGGAAAAAATGATCGTGTTCTCCCAATTTCGGGAAATCACACAGCCTCTCTCGGAATACTTGCAGGGACTCTTCGGCCGTCCTGGATCGGTTCTTCACGGTGGCACGCCGGTGCCTCAACGCCGGAAGTTGGTCGAGGATTTCCAGCGCGACGATGGTCCCCCGTTTTTTGTTCTCTCACTCAAGGCGGGTGGCACGGGACTCACTCTCACCGCCGCCAGCCATGTCATCCACTTCGACCGTTGGTGGAACCCAGCGATTGAGAACCAGGCCACCGATCGCGCCTTCCGCATTGGCCAGAAAAGAAATGTTCTCGTTCATAAATTTGTCTGTCGCGGGACGATCGAGGAGCGGATCGACGAACTCATCACCCGCAAAAAATCTCTCTCCGACTCGCTTCTGGATGCCGAGGGCGGGGCTGAAACCCAACTCACCGAAATGTCGAATGCGGAGCTTCTGGACTTCGTTTCTCTCGACATTCGAACTGCGTTGGCGGAATAAAACTCCCGTGTATGCTGGTTTTTACAAACCCTATGTGCCGGTAGCGGCGCGCCGAACCAATGTGGCAAAGGCGGCCTCAAAACTTCAAAAAAACGGAAAAAAAATCGCGCCCGTTATCATTGAAGGCCGGGCGATTGCCAAAACATTCTGGGGCAAGGCATGGTGCGCGAATCTGGAAGCCTACAGCGACTATGCGAACCGCCTCCCCCGTGGGCGCACCTATACACGGAATGGCTCCGTGATCGATCTGCAGATCGATTCTGGCTGCATCTCAGCTCTCGTCCAAGGCTCCTCGCTCTACAAAACCACCGTCACCATCGGCCCGCTCGACAGCGGGCGCTGGAAGGCGTTTGTAAATACGGCGACCGGCCAGGTCACGAATCTGCTGGACCTCCTCCAGGGCCGTCTCTCGAAAGAGCTCCTGGAGTCCATCGCCGCGAGAGACACGGGCCTTTTTCCATCTCCCAAAGAAATCAAGCTTGGCTGCAGCTGTCCCGATTGGGCAGATATGTGCAAGCATGTGGCAGCCGTTCTCTATGGCGTAGGGGCGCGCTTGGATGACTCGCCGGAGTTGTTTTTTACGCTGCGGGGGGTGGATATGCAGGATCTCCTCGCGGCCGCAGGCGAGAGTGCGGCGGCACCGCTCGGCGAGTCCGCATCCCTCGATGAAGGCGACCTCTCCGCCCTCTTCGGCGTGGAAATCGAATCCGCAACGCCCGCACCCTCAACTCGGGAGAAAGCCGTCCCTCCGGAAAAAAAAGAGTCTCCCTCCTCGAAAATCAAACCGGTCGCAAAAAAGACGCGCGCCAAAAAACGCCAACCCGTGAAAAAAGCATCCACTCAGATTGCTCGAAAGAAGCCTCCGAAGGTTTCCTGAAAAAAGGGGATCACAAAACCAAAGTCCTCCGGATTTTCAATCCATCCTCAGGCACTTTGGGAGATTCGAGGCCGCTTGTGAATTGGCAGCGTTCGCGCTGACATGTGAAATTTGTGTTGAAATTTGTGTTGTTGTTTTACCCCTGATCTTTATAAAGGTATGACATGCGCTTCTTTAATATTTTATCCCTGCTTCTTGCCTTGGCTTCAGGCGCACTGGCCGCGATCGACTCGGGCGGTGGGTTATCAGACTTGGGCAGCGGAACAAACCACTCGTCGATCGGCGCGCCGCTGGCCACGGGCGGTTCGGTGGTCGGCTTGATTGAAATCCTCTACCCACCCGCTCCAGCCCTCGATCCCGAGGCGGATACGGATAGCGATGGGTTGCCGGATTCCTGGGAGCACGAGAATTTTGGAAATCTCACGGCGACTGCCACAGCGGACTCCGACGGGGATGGCACCACAAACCTCATGGAGTATCTCGCTGGCACGAATCCTAGCTCGGCGGCGTCGGTATTCAGCCCGACCTCGCATTTGGCCGATGGGAATTTAGTCCTCACAGTGCCGACGGTCTCGGGCCGCAACTACCGCGTGTGGGGAACCGCGAATTTGCAAGGCTCGTGGACGCAGCACGACACAATCGCGGGCGATGGATCGTCGGTTGCTTGGGAATACCTCATGAGCCAATCCGCCACCGGTCGCTATTTTCTAAAAATCGAAATCCTCATCCCAACCAACTAAAACCACCGCCATGAAAATAACCAACACCCTCTGTAGGGACCTGCTCCGTCAGGTCCGACTTCTCCCGCTCGCCGCCCTCTTCACCGCACTGCCGCTCATCGCGCAGGTGCCAAGCCTCATCAACTACCAAGGCCGACTCACCGATGCGCAAGGCCAACCGGTATCGGGCAATCGCACGATGGCGGTGCGAATCTACGATGCGGCCAGCGGTGGGAACATGACCTACGAGGAATCCATCGGCACAGTGGCTGTGGGCAATGGCACTTACAGTTTTCAATTTGGAGCCTCTGGAAATGGGGTTGTCACAGTATTGAGCGGACAGGACTTCCTCTCACTCAGCGTGAATGGCACGGAGGAGTCCACGCGCACGCGCTTGCTGGCAGTGCCTTATGCGCTGAAGAGCGCAGATGCGCAGGCATTGAGAGACGAGTTGGTAGAGGCTGGAGTTCTACCCCCAGAAGGAGGGAACGCAACGGCAGACATGGTGAGCGTGCAAGGCGGGACGCTTCCGCAGTCGTCAGGGCTTTCAGGACAAACTGTGGCTACCTTTCAGATTGGAAAGTATGAGGTGACATGGGGCGAGTGGAAAGAAGTTCGCGCTTGGGGCGTCGCGAACGGCTACAGCGATTTGGCTGGGGTGGGCGATACTTATCCGTCTGGCAGTGCCGACAATTTTCCGGTCATCAATGTGAGTTGGTATGATGTGGTGAAATGGATGAATGCGAGGAGCGAGAAGGACGGGTTGGTGCCTGTGTATCAAGCGAGTGGAGTTGTCTACCAAACTGGGGAGAGTGTGCCGACTCTCGATAGCAGTGCGAATGGATATCGATTGCCGACCGAGGCGGAATGGGAATGGGCGGCACGAGGGGGAGCAAGCAGCCAAGGATACACCTACGGCGGGAGCAACGATGTGAATGCGGTGGCGTGGTATTACGACAATAGCAGCGAAGGAACCAAGGCGGTAGGAACCAAAGCGGCAAATGAATTAGGTATTCACGACATGAGTGGGAATGTGTGGGAGTGGAGCGAGGATGTTGCATATACCTCCGACCGTCGCCTCCGCGGCGGCAGCTGGAACTACAATGCGGACTACTGCACTGTCGCCCTCCGCGACTTCTACTACTACCCGGCCTTCCGCTACAGCGCCATCGGCTTCCGTCTGGCCCGCAGTTCGGGAAATTAGTTGACCGGAGGTCAAGAGGAAGGATGAAGGAAGAAGAAGCCGGAGGGCTGCCGTGCTTGGAGGCGGAGCCGGAGAGCTGGCAGACCGGAGGCGGCGGTGGCCTTGGAGGGACGACCTCCGTGTCGTCCGACTTCTGCGGGGCGCAGCCCCGCCCCCATATCACCGACAAATCCGCGCTGGCGCGCGGGAGAAGTGGGCGCCGACGGAGCATCGCCCTCCAAGGGATTTCG
>Ga0247831_1003717_pt1 | contig 21692 bp, 16 predicted proteins | sample LaCruzMarch2015__9_FD_192406 | JGI IMG/M metagenome (GOLD analysis project Ga0247831, IMG submission 192406) | Freshwater microbial communities from meromictic Lake La Cruz, Castile-La Mancha, Spain - LaCruzMarch2015_1m | ecosystem: Environmental > Aquatic > Freshwater > Lake | place: Spain...
CGTTCAATGTCGGCTTCGCTGATGTTGAGGGTAAGCATGTGGTTTGATTCTTGGTCGACTCAAATCTAACTTTGCTTACCCTTTTTTTATACCTTTTTGCACAAATCCTCACTCCGTGAGGTATAACGCATTTGCATTAGCTCTTCCTGGAACAGGTGGCTGCACAAACTCGCCAGGAAAAAACGATGGCCACTGCGCTTCATCTACTACTGGTGGTGTCACAAATTACTATTGTGTTGACACAACCGCGACCAAAGATTGTGTAAAAGGGAAAGATATATAATTTATAACTAACTGTATCAGGTTTTGTGCATTTGAATTTATGAAAGCCATCTAAATGAGATCTTCACGAAAGTCATTTACACTTTTCTCATGCAGTGAGGTATAGAAAAAAATTCTTTTCTGAGAACTCTAAAGAATATAATCATTAATTTACTTATTACTTTTGATAGGCAATAAGTTCAAGATAAATGTAACATCTAAGGAGTTTTCATGCCCCACTATGTCAATTTATTGCAGTGAAAAAGTAAAAAATACAATGTATTTTTTACTCCAACTTCATTAAAGATTGATTTAGTGGGGTACTTTACTGATAATATGTCACAAGGTTTAACGCCTAATAATCATGTAGATTGGATTTTGAAGATATGATTCAATTAATTGTTTAACTTTTCTTTATGAAATCGTTTTTTATTTCGTTTATGCTAGTTCTAATTACTTTTGGATGTAAAAAAGTACCATCAAGTTGCTATAAAAGCTCATCAGAATGGCATGAATTAAACGGACAAATAGAAACTATCGAAATAAAATTAGACTCATTACAGGTGGTAGGATGGATGACTCCCATTCAACTATCTGAGAATAAAAAATATTTAATCATTTTTGATGATCACAATAAACGGCTGTTTTATTATGATATAGATGCTGGGTTTAAATTTGAAAAATGCATTAATCTAGATAAGAAAGCTCTTCCAAATAAAATAATGAATTTTGTTGATATTGGGGGAGAGGAAATACTTTTTTACAACTATCAAAAGCATGAACTTTTATGGTATTCACTAAGTAGTAATGAAGTTTTACGTAAAAGAAATTTTGAAGTGCCTGATAGCATTATCAATCCATTTAACCCTGTTCTTCCTTCATTGCCTTATTTTAGTGCCGCCTCTCCTATGACTATACAAGATTCGCTTATAACTGGATTTGGCTACTATGCTGGAGAAAGAGAAATGGAAAATCCTGAGAATAGAACAGTATGCACTGTACTGAATTTTTATAACGATAAAAAAGAATACAAAATTATCTATCCTAAATTGTATTGGATTGACAATTGGGGTGGGATGTACTTTAGAGCAATTTATGCCTGCTTCAACCCCAAAAAGGATAATTTCATTGTAAGTTTTCCAGCTGATCAGAACTTGCATGTTTTTGATAACACATGGAAAGAAATGGAAATAAATGGAGGTAGTAGGCAAAATATTTGCATTGATCCCATGAAGGTCAGCCGGACTAGTAAAAAATTGGAAGATAGAGAATATGTACTTGGCCACTATTTATCTAATTCTTCATACGGCGCTATTATTTATGACTCTTATCGAGATCAGTATTGGAGAGTGCTTGAGATGCCTGTTTCAACTGAAGATTTACAAAATATTAAATCCCCTGAAAAAAGAAGTTATTTAGTTTTAATGGATAATAGTTTTAAATACATAGGGGAACTTGCCCTACCTAAAGGAATAGTGACAACCAATTATTTCGTAACCAAAGATGGAATTTATTTTCTTAACCTAAATAATAAAAATGAAGACATTGCAAGTTTTTACAAGATTAATAAGTATCACTAGCTTTTTACCTATGGTACTTTTATTATGGGGTATAGCTACTTTGGTGTCTTGTCATCAAGGCAAATATAGCGAAGTCCTTTCTTCACTTAAGACTTTAGACCCTGAAATGGAATCGAATCAATTTTATATAATCATACCCAACCAAGGCTGTGATGGTTGTATATCCAATATGGAAGATTTTGTTTATAAAAATTATAAAACATATAAAAATGTAAAATTTATTTTCACCAGAATAACTTCAAAAAAAATATTAAAAGTTAAGCTTGGCGAAGAAATATTACGCCATGAAAATGTAATCCTAGATCTTAAGGATGATATCTTTTTCCCAGAAAAAGAAAAAGAAATATATCCCATGATTGTATGTGTAAAAAACAAACGTATATCTGATATTTTCTTTCAAAGCCCCTTTGAAGATGGTATTGGTAAACTTACCACAGAAATAATAACAAATGAAAATCAATAACTACTTCCTAATTAATTTCGTAATTTTTTTACTCCTGGCAGGACAGGTAGGAGCCCAATCTCTACATGGCATTATACGTGATAGTCTCACACAAACTCCAATCCCTTATGCAAGCATCCTCATCAGTACTTTAGTTCGACCTGATTCGAGTATTGGTGGTGTCACCAGTGACGAGAATGGGCATTTTGCTTTTAATATACCCGCACCATTAGAGCCTACCATGCTTCAATTACGCGTTAGTTTTATCGGTTACCGCAGTAAAATTGTAGAAAATTCAACAGATTCCATAAGGGTATTCTTGAGTCCTGAGTTAGCTAACCTTCAAGAAGTATTGGTGTATGCTTATCGCCAAAATCTCAAAAGTGAGGTGGATCAAATCACTTACTTTGTAGCAGATGATGCTTCCATTCAAGATAAATCAGGGTTAGAGGCTTTAGCGAAAATGCCTTTCATTTGGCTTAGTCCCAATCAAAAACTGGAATATAAATACCAGAAAAAACTACTTATCCTACTCAATGGGAAATATTACGAGGCTTTTCAAAATAGCCCAGCATTGGCCTTGCAATCGATTCCCGCCAGCTTGATTCAAAAAATTGAACTATTGTCTGATCCTGGTATCAAATACCGCCAGCAATATGATGCCGCGGTAAACATTGTAGCCAAAGGATATTTACATGGTTTTACCGCCAATGCTAACATAAATACAAGTTATCTTGCACAAAGACTCTTGCCTAATAACAGTACTTTTATTTATTGGCAGCGCTACAACCTGGGTGTTCAGGCCAACCTCAGTCAAAGTAATAACTACAACCATTACACCTCCAGTTATCGACAAAAGTATACTGACACCCAACAAAATGCCGAGGTAAAGCGCGAAGAACGCAGCCCAAGCCACAATGCAGATATAGCCCTTGACTTTGACCTTCCAGAATCTTGGTCACTGAATCTTTACGGAGCATATGGTTACAATCGTTTACGTAGTGAAGGAGAAGGCGCTTATTCGACTACTTTCAATTCCATTAATACACGTTTTAATACCCTAATGGCGAGTGAACAACGAATACCTCGAACTGAAGCAGGACTACGCCTAGGCAAGGCATATGCCCAGCCCAATCACCAGTTCTATTTTTCTGCTCGCCAAATCAATAGTTTGCCGAAAGAAGACGTCTTGCTGCAGCGTAATCTAGATGGTTTCATTCAACCTTACCGTACCTTTAACTACTCAGATACCCGTGATCTGGCAGTGGAGAGTGGTTATTCCCGACCATTGTCTGCTCGACTAAGTTGGGAAAACGCTATCTCCTATACTTTGCGTAACTTCCGAAACGATTTTCGCTTCGATTCCTTGAATTTCAGTGCTGACCGTTGGATAAATTTATCTACTTTGAGTCAGCAGCAGAACTATCGCCAAGAGATTGGTAAATTAACCCAAGCACTGAAATGGCGTAGCCCTAAAGTTTCGATTAATCTGATTTTGAATGCCGACCAATCGACTTACTCTAGTTTGAGTGGAAAGCAAGGTTACTTGAATATTTATCCCAGTTTACGCCTGCGTAGCAAACCTGCCAAACGGGGTGCAATGGTACTCGATCTTAGCTATCGCCAAATCATCAGAAGGCCGGATGCCCAACTGGTAGGAGCTTATCTCAATATTCAGGACCCCCTGATGGTTATTGAAGGTAACCCTAGGTTAAATCAACGTATTTTTCACGAATTTTCATTGGGTCTGGAAGGCTTAACCACGAAAAATAAAATGAGCTACTATAGTACTCTTGAATATTCGCTGAATCCAAAATCTATTCTCGGTATCACCCGCTATGATACTTTGGCTCAACGCAGTGTACAGACTTATGAACAGATCGGTAATGCCACAGATTACGCACTGCTCATGGGAGGGGGATACCAAGTCAACGAACAGTTGAGCCTTCAATTGAACAATTACTTGCGGTACTATTTTTTTTCCAATCAACAGAATGGCCAAAGCAATCAAGGCTTTTTTGACCAACTCAACCTGGCCATGAATGCCAATTTATGGCAGCATTACAGCCTTAGTTTCAACTATACGTGGTTTAGTAGAAGCCCTTCAATCCAGGGTAGCGAGACCTTCCCTTCCCGTTACTTTCTTTCCATTGGCCGTAGTCTTTGGAAAAATCAGGGAGGGGTTGTGGTTATCGGGCATAACTTTTTTAATCTTATTCAGCAAAAAGAAATTCGGATTGTGGAGCCGCTGTTTCAACGCGAGGATATCAGCACCAATCTTGGTCGTAGGTTGGAGTTAAGTTTGTACTGTCGTTTTGGTAACCTGGAAGTAGGTGGAGCTAAACCGCCGAAACGTTTGGGGAACGCAGACTTACAGGGGGCAAAATGAGACAATACTTTCCTTATAAGTGCAGAAGTAAATGCATTTTACATTCATTCCATCCATATATGCTGTTCGAATCAGTATTCTTAAATTCTTCTAATTAGCGGTGTAAAGTACACACATTTTAATCAGAATAAATTACTTATAATTTTCACGATTTACTCAATTTTTGAGATGCTTATAGTGCATTTCAGAGGTTCTTACGAGTCATCTCCCGCACCGCCCAATCCACCGCCCGTGCCGTCAACGCCATGTACGTCAACGACGGATTCTGCGTCGAAGTCGACGTCATACACGCCCCATCCGTCACGAATACATTCTTACACGCATGCAATTGGTTGTGGGCATTCAGCATTGAGGTCTTCGGGTCTTTTCCCATGCGCACTCCCCCCATCTCGTGGTTGGCGTGGCCGGGTACCCGTTGGGTGTCAATTTTTTGGATGTTTTTGAAACCTGCGTTGTCCAGCATTTCGGCAAACTGATCGTGGAAATCTTTGAGCATCTTCAGCTCGTTGTCGCTGAAGGCCACCGAAAAGCGCATTTGGGGCAGGCCGTATTTATCCTTCAATTCCGAATCTAGCCGCACAAAATTCGTTTCGTGGGGAATCACCTCGCCCACCATGCTGGCGTTGATTTGCCAGGGGCCCAGTTTTTTGGTCAGGTTGTCTTTGAGTTCGCTGCCCCAGCCCTCACGTACAGGCTCACGAGAGGAACCCATTTGTGCCGCATAGCCGCGCAGAAAATCCGTTTCCTGCTTGTACACGTTGCGAAAACGGGGAATGTAGGCGCCGTTGGGGCGCTTCCCTTCGGTAGTCGTATCCTGAAAACCATCGTATTCGGCAGCGATGCGGCCCCGGTAGTTGTGAAACCCAATGAATTTGCCCAGCACGCCACTGTCGTTGCCCAGGCCATTGGGGAAGCGGGCGGAGGTAGAGTTGAGCAAGATGAGATTGCTGTTCATCGCTCCGGCGTTCAGGAAAATGATTTTGGCGTAGTACTCGGTCGTCTCCAGCGTTTGGGTATCGATGACCCTCACGCCAGTGGCGCGTTGTTTTTTCTCGTCGTAGATGATGGACTGTACCAGCGAATGCGGGCGCAGGGTCATCTTGCCCGTTTTGGCTGCCCAGGGCAGCGTAGAGGAGTTGGTGCTAAAATACCCCCCCAGCGGACAACCGCGTTCGCAGAGGGTGCGGTTGGCGCATTTGCCCCGGCCTTGCTGGCGGTGAATGTCGTTGATTTGGGTCAGGTTGGCACAGCGCCCGATGATGACGTGGCGGTTGGGGTATTTTTGGGCAACCTGCGCGCTAAAGTGTTTCTCTACACAGCTCATTTCGTGTGGTGGCAAAAACTCGCCGTCGGGCAAGCTGGCCACCCCATCGCGGTTGCCGCTGATGCCCGCAAATTTTTCGACATGACTATACCAAGGGGCAATATCGGCATAGCGAATTGGCCAATCTACGGCATACCCATCGCGGGCGGGCCCTTCAAAGTCAAAATCGCTCCAGCGCTGGGTTTGGCGAGCCCACAGCAAGGAACGGCCTCCTACCTGATAGCCACGAATCCAGCCAAAGGGTTTGTCCTGGATGTATTCCTGCTCGCTGTCTTTGACCAAAAACTGTGTGGTAGCTTCCGAAAATATGTAATGGATATTCGTTCGGGATTTTTGGTATTCCGCAGCAATGGCACTGGGCACGGTGCCCAGGTGATCCAATTCCCAGGGCATCTTGTTGGCGGTGGGATAATCTACGATGTGTTGCACATCGCGACCGCGTTCGAGCACCAGGGTTTTGAGTCCTTTTTCGGTCAATTCTTTGGCGGCCCAGCCACCGCTGATGCCTGTGCCAATCACAATGGCATCAAAGCTGCGCTTTTTGATACTGTCTACGTTGAGGTTTGACATCTGTGTAGGAGTTAACTTTCCGGCAGCAAATTACAAATTAGCCTAAGTATGCCGCAAAAAATTTAATTCTGTACGGCTAAAATACCACCAAATGCCATTCCAAGTCAAACCATCCAAACCACGTTCTGTATGCAAGTTTTGGTCAAAATCGTCTAAGTGTTTGTCTTTCAGTGACCCCTTATGTTTCTAAATTGTAAAAAAAGATAATTTTCGCTTCTTTAAGCGAGATAGACATTATACCTTTGCACCGATTTAAGCGAAAGCGTATTTCTCTTGAAAAGACAAACCAAGGTAAAAGTGAGCAGAAAGCCGATCATCAGAATAGCTTTGACGTTGTTTATCAGTATTTTGGGTTTCAATTTTGCCTGGGCCAATGAAGAAGGCCAGGGTGAAGAAACCACTGCAAAGTACGACCCGGTAGGCACGGTAATGAACCACATTTCGGACGCCAACGAATTCCACGTCTGGAAAGGTGTCCATATCCCCTTGCCCTGTTTCCTTTACGCTCCTGAAAACGGTTGGTCTTTTTTCACTTCAGCCAAGTTTGAACACGGCCACAAGGCCATCGACCGCTACGTACTCAACCACGGACGGGTCAACCGCATTACCGATGCCAACTTCCCAATGGGCGAAGTACACATTGAAGGTGTACACGGCAAAAAGGAGAAAGTAACCATAAAAGGCAAAGAAAAAGAAGTAGAAACTTTTTTTGCACATTACCAAGGCAAAGAATACGCCCTGGATAAGCCCAGCACTCTGGACGGTGGAATGATGGGTGGAGGAATCACTTCCTTTTACGATTTTTCGATCACCAAGAACGTATTCACCATGCTCTTGGCGACCTTCTTGTTGTTTTTTGTATTCATTTCCGTACGCAATGGCTACCGCAAAAATGAAGGCAAGGCACCGAGCGGCCTACAGTCCTTCTTCGAACCCTTCTTTGTGTTCATCCGCGAAGAAGTAGCCAAGCCAATGATTGGGGAAAAACACTACGAGCGTTTCATGCCTTTCATCATGTCGCTTTTCTTTTTTATCCTCTTTTGCAATTTGCTGGGTTTGATGCCTTTCTTTCCAGGTGGTGCCAACGTAACCGGCAACCTGGGCGTAACGTTTGTACTGGCAGTTTTTGCCTTTATCATCACCAACATCAATGGCAATCGCCATTACTGGCAGCACATCATCTGGATGCCAGGTGTACCGGCATTCGTTAAGTTCATTTTGACGCCTGTCGAAATCCTGGGTTTGGTGATCAAGCCTTTCTCCTTGATGATTCGTCTTTTCGCCAACATATCAGCAGGCCACATCATCATCCTGAGTTTGATCGGTTTGATCTTTGTATTTGGTGAAAGTGGCACCAATATGGGCGGCGGAGTGATGGGTGTACTTATTGGCGGTGCATTTACGGCCTTTATGAACCTGATCGAATTGTTGGTGGCGTTCTTGCAGGCATTCGTGTTTGCGATGCTGACTGCATCCTACATTGGTGCCGCAGTAGAAGAAGGACACCACGATCACCACGATGAGGCGCACAAAGCCCATTAATTCTTTGAAAACAATCCTGCGGACTTTGTTCGTGGGCTTTATATAACAACCTTAAATTTTCTCATCATGGGAGCAATTGGAGCAGGACTTGCAGCGCTTGGCGCTGGTCTGGGTGTAGGTTTGATCGGTAGCAAAGCAATGGACGCTATCGCTCGCCAGCCAGAAGCAGTAAACGATATTCGTGGCAACATGATCATCACTGCTGCATTGGTTGAAGGTGCCGCTTTGTTTGCAATCGTAGTTGGTTTGATCGCAACCAACGCTGGATTGTAAATTAAGCTGTAGCTTTACCTACAACACCAATGGAATACCGGACAGGAAGCGGTTGGCTCTCCGTCCGGTATTTCTAACGTTTTTCCATGTAGCGATTGTTCCCCGTGGAACTTTTGTTTCAACTTTGAGCAAAGTCATTTATTGTAACATACTCGCCGGTTTTGCGGCGTACAAAGCATAAAACATGACGCAGTTTGTATTTTTCGCTGGTTTTTCAGTCATGCAACCCGATCCAGGTTTGATCTTTTGGACGGCCCTGATCTTCATCATCATTTGGGGAGTGCTCGGACGCGCTGCTTTCAAGCCCATTCAGACTGCCCTCAAAAAGCGCGACTCCGACATCCAGCATGCCCTGGACGAAGCCAAGCGGGCACGGGAAGAAATCGGCAAAATGCAATCGCAAAACGATCTTTTGTTGAAAGAAGCGCAGGAACAACGCACTGCGATTCTGAAAGAAGCAAAAGAAATGCGCGAAGCAACCCTCAAACGTGCCGAAGAAGATGCCAAAGCCAAAGTACAAGCCATGCTTGCTGAAGCCAAAACCGACATCGAGCACATGAGCCTGGAGCTTAAAACCAGCATCAAAAATGAACTGGGCAATATGGCTCTGGACATCGCTGAGAAACTGGTGCGCAAAGAACTGAAGAGCAACACCCAAAATGTGGAGTTGGCTCAGAAATTGGTAGAAGAAATCAAATTCAACTAGCCCACGATTAAATTCGTGGCTGTTTGGTATCCACACATACGCCTCTTATGTCGGTAAATAGAATTGCATCTCGTTACGCCAAATCTTTGATCGATCTGGCGGTAGAGCAAAATAACCTGGAGAAAATTCACGGGGATGTGGAGCATTTGCAGCGGATGATCAAAGGCAGCAAAGACTTTGTCAGCTTCCTGCGCAGTCCGGTGATTCAATATTCCCGCAAGAAAAAAGCGCTTGAGGCATTGCTGCAAGACAAATTTGAAGACCTGACCTTCAAATTCGTGGATCTGCTGGCCGCCAAAAAACGCGAGGCTTATTTGCCCGAAATTGCCGAGGAATTCATCATCCAGTACCGAACTTTGAATAAAATTTCCCAAGCGATCATCATTACCGCTGGCGAAAATACACCTGAACTGGAAGCCCAAATCAAGAACAAACTACAGCAGGCTACCGTGGGTTTTGCCAATGTAGAAATTGTATCCAAGGTTGATCCCAGTTTGATTGGTGGTTTTATAATTGAATTTGAAGGCCACGTCTACGATGTAAGCGTGCGTTACGAAATAGAGCAAATGCGCAAGCAGTTCAAAGTGAACTTGTTTGAATCCGCAATTGGACGATAAATCTTTTGAGCCATCAGCTATCAGCAATGAGCCATCAGCTGATAGCTCACTGCTGATAGCTGATAGCTTTTCATTTAAATAACTCACCGGTTAGGTGCAAATTCGATAAACAATGGTTGACGTTAGACCAGAAGAAATTTCTCAGATACTCAAGCAGCAGATCTCTGGATTTGGATCTGCTTCCGAATTGGAGGAGTTTGGTACCGTATTGCAAGTAGGCGACGGTATCGCTCGTGTTTATGGTCTGAATAGTGCTCAGGCCGGTGAATTGGTAGAGTTCGAATCAGGCGTACAAGCCATCGTACTGAACCTGGAAGAAGACAACGTAGGGGTTGTATTGATGGGTCAAGGCGATGGAATCAAGGAAGGTTCTCGCGTAAAGCGCACCAGCCGCATCGCTTCGATTGAAGTAGGTGAAGGTTTCCTTGGCCGGGTAGTTAACCCGCTTGGACACCCCATCGACGGTCGTGGCCCGATTGCAGGTGCAAAGTACGAGATGCCATTGGAGCGCAAAGCACCAGGGGTAATCTTCCGTCAACCTGTAACCGAACCCCTCCAAACAGGCATCAAGGCCATCGACGCCATGATTCCAATTGGTCGTGGCCAACGCGAATTGATCATTGGAGACCGCCAAACGGGTAAAACCGCCATCGCGCTCGATACCATCATCAACCAACGCGAATTCTACGACCGCGGCGAGCCTGTGTTCTGTATCTATGTTGCCTCCGGCCAAAAGGCTTCCACCGTTGCCAACGTGGCAAAAACCCTGGAAGACGCTGGTGCCATGGCTTATACCGTAATCGTTGCCGCATCGGCTTCTGATCCTGCGCCATTGCAGTTTTACGCACCATTTGCAGGAGCTTGTATTGGCGAGTTCTTCCGCGATACAGGTCGTCCAGCTTTGATCATTTACGATGACCTTTCCAAGCAGGCCGTAGCCTACCGCGAGGTATCCTTGTTGTTGCGTCGCCCTCCAGGCCGCGAAGCTTATCCTGGTGACGTATTCTACCTGCACAGCCGTTTGTTGGAGCGTGCCGCCAAAATCATCAACAACGATGAGATTGCCCGCAACATGAACGACCTGCCTGACTCACTCAAAAACGCAAAAGACGCCAACGGCCAGTCTATCGTAAAAGGTGGTGGTTCTTTGACCGCACTGCCCATCATCGAGACCCAAGCTGCCGACGTATCTGCATACATTCCTACCAACGTAATCTCGATTACGGATGGTCAGATTTTCCTCGAAACCAACTTGTTCAACGCGGGTATCCGCCCAGCCATCAACGTAGGTATCTCCGTGAGCCGGGTAGGGGGTAACGCACAGATCAAGTCGATGAAGAAGGTTTCGGGTACCCTGAAACTCGACCAGGCACAATACCGCGAATTGGAAGCTTTCGCCAAGTTTGGTTCCGATTTGGATCCTGCTACCTTGGCTATCCTTGAAAAAGGAAAGCGCAACGTGGAAATCCTCAAGCAACCACAGTACTCTCCAGTATCCGTTGAGAAGCAAGTAGCCATCATCTACCTGGGTACCAATGGTTTGTTGAAAGATGTTCCAGCTGATAAGGTTCGCGAATTTGAAGAAATCTTCTTGCTGACCATGGAGCAGCGTTACCCAGAAATTTTGGCCAACTTCAAAGCGGGCAAACTGGAAAACGACGACCTGGCCAAAGTAAAAGAATTGTCTGCTGAGCTGACCAACCAATTCAAGTAATCCACCATGGGTGCAAATTTAAAAGAGGTACGCGAACGGATCAAGTCGGTCATCAATACGCAACAGATCACCAAGGCCATGAAAATGGTTTCGGCGGCCAAGTTGCGCAAGGCCCAGACTGCCATCCAACAATTGCGGCCTTATGCCAATAAACTGAACGCAATGCTGCGCAACATCCTCTCCAACCTGGAGGGCGATGCCAGTTCCATCTACGGCCAGGAGCGTCCGGTAGAACGCGCTTGTGTTGTGGTGGTTACCTCCAATCGGGGCCTTTGCGGCGCTTTCAACTCCAACGTGTGCAAAGCAGCAGTGGCCGTGATTGATGCCAAATATGCCAGCGTACGCACCAAAGGCAATTTGGAAATCCTTTGCATTGGCAAACGTGGCGGCGAGTATTTCAAAAAACGCTATCCCGACTGCAAGATCATTACCGATCACCTGATGTTGTTCGAAAACCTTGCTTCTGATAACGTGGAAAAGGTGTCCGGCAAATTGATGGAAGCTTTCGCCAGTAAACAATACGATGCTGTAGAAGTGGCTTATGGCCGCTTCCGCAACGCAGCACTACAATACGCAGAGATCGAGCGCTGGTTGCCCGTGGAAAAACTGGAAGTGGAAGGTACCGGCAACAAACGTGCCGATTACATCTTCGAGCCAACCAAAGAAGGCCTCTTGGATTACCTGATCCCCAGCATCCTGAAAACGCAGTTTCAGAAATATGTACTGGATACTCAGGCCTCTGAGCACGGTGCCCGGATGACCTCCATGGACAAGGCCTCGGAAAACGCCAACGAAATCCTCCGCGAATTGAAAATCAACTACAACAAAGCCCGTCAGGAAGCGATTACCAAGGAAATCCTGGAAATCGTGGGTGGCGCAGCGGCGCTGTCGTCGGATTAAGAAAGCATACGAACAAAACGAAAAATAATAAGGGGTGTGGCGCTGAAAGTGCTGCACCCCTTTTTGTTGTGGTGTTTTTACTAACCCAAGAAGAACTTGCCCGAAAAAGTGGAACCAGTAAGCACTACATCTCCAGGCTTGAAAACAACAAGGCAGATATTGAGTTACTGACCTTCTAAACCTGATCCATCCTAAAATATCCACAGCAATGCGAAAAAGGCCTTATTGAAATCCCGATTTTGCGGAAGTGGAGGCGGGTTAAGCGAAAAACTGTTTGAGACCCGACGCAGGAGGGGCGAGTTTTTTTCGCGCCGCCGGAGCTTTCGCAAAATCGTTGGATTTTGTAGATAAAGTTTTCATTTAAAATCTTTAGGTATACAAAAATAAAAACTTTGTGAAAAATAGGTTGTTCGTATTTTCCTTTCTCTATCAAAATCAAGATTTTCCAAAAGCCATCAAAAACCTTAACTTGCCTCCTGAACAATGAAAGCGTTCATTCATTGTTCCACATTCACCATTCATTCTTTGTACATGCGTGCTACTTACACGGAATCCTTCCTTCAGGAGTTGGAAAAACTCAATTCCGCTCAACGCATTGCCGTAGAGCAGATTGAAGGCCCCGTGATGGTCATAGCCGGGCCAGGCACCGGAAAAACGCATATTCTGGCTTCGCGGATCGGCAAAATTCTGCTCGAAACCGATACCCAGCCCCAAAATATCCTCTGCCTTACCTTCACCGATGCCGGCGTAACGGCCATGCGCGAGCGCCTGCTCCAGCTCATTGGTCTCGATGGGCACCGGGTACACCTCTATACGTTCCATTCTTTTTGCAACGCCATCATTCAAGACAACTTGGAACTGTTTGGCCGCCAGGATCTGGAGCCACTGGGAGATTTGGAGCGGGTAGACCTCATTCGCAGCCTATTGGATAAGCTGGACGTAGAGCATCCGCTCAAACGTGGCCAAAGTGACGTGTACTTTTACGAAACCCACCTCCATGATTTTTTCCAGCGCTGCAAAATGGAGAACTGGACGGCGGAATACGTCATCCAACAGATTGACAATTGGCTCAACAGCTTACCCGAACGCCCCGAATACCGCTACCAGCGCAACCAGGGCGCACAGCGCAAAGGCGACCTCAAAGAGGCCAAAATCAAGGAAGAGCAACTGCGCATGCAGCGCTTGCGGGCCGCCGCCGAATTGTACCCGCGCTACGAAGCAACCAAGCAGGAGGCCAGGCGTTACGATTACCAGGACATGATTTTGTGGGTATTGCGCGCCTTCGAAACCCACGAATACCTCTTGCGCAGTTACCAGGAGCAGTATCTTTACCTGTTGGTAGATGAGTACCAGGACACCAACGGCTCCCAAAACGAGATCCTCCTGCAACTGATCAACTATTGGGATACCCCCAACGTGTTTATTGTAGGCGACGACGACCAATCCATTTTTGAATTCCAGGGCGCCCGCCTCAAGAACCTCACCGATTTTTATACCAAATACCTGCAAGACCTGCAAACGGTGGTGCTGACCGAAAATTACCGCTCGGTTCAATCCTTTTTGGACGGCGCCGGCCACCTCATTCAGCACAACCAACTGCGCGTAATCAGCCAGTTGCAGGCTTTGGAACTGAACAAAAACCTCAAAGCGGCCAAGCTACAGCAGCAAGCCATTCCACGCATCACGGAATACGCCAACCGCATCAGCGAAGAAATCGACCTTATTCAACAAATTGAAGCCCTGCAAAAATCGGGGGTACCCTTGCAGGAAATGGCGGTCATTTATGCACAGCATCGTCAAGTCAGAAACTTATTGGTGGTTTTGGAAAAAAAGGGCATTCCCTACCAAACCCGCCGCGATGTCAACATCCTGGAGTTGCCCCTGATCCAGCGCTTGCGCAACTTGCTGGATTACCTGCACCACGAAACCTTGCAACCGCATTCGGGCGAACAGCGCCTGTTTCAAATCTTGCACGCCAATTTCCTCGGAATACCGGCGGTTGATTTGGCGCGGATCAGTACCCATTTGTCCCGTTTCCCCAATGATGCCCGGCCTACCTGGCGCGAATTGCTGTTGGACAACGATGCCTTGGGAGAGTTGAACCTGGAAAAACCCGCAGTATTGGCCAATTTCGCCATTTTGCTAGAAGAATTGATCAGCGATAGCCTCAATGAGCCGCTGCCGGTTTTGGTAGAAAAACTGATGAACCGCTCCGGTTTTTTGCAATACATCCTGTCGCAAGCCAACCACACCTGGCAAATTCAGGTGCTGCATACTTTTTTTCAGTACGTGCGCGAAGAGTGCTTGCGTCGGCCACATTATAACCTGGCCGATCTTTTGCACAATCTACAGCGCATGGAGGCCAACCGCTTGTCGCTGGCACTCGCTCGCTTGAGCGACGAGCAGGATGGAATCCATTTGCTGACGGCCCATGCGGCCAAGGGACTGGAATTCACCGCCGTATTTATGCTGGACTGCGTCAAGGATTATTGGGAGCCTTCGACTGGGCGCAACAGCTACCGCTTTTCACTGCCCGAAACCCTGACCTTTTCTGGTGAAGAAGACGCTACCGAAGCGCGGCGACGCCTGTTTTATGTGGCGCTGACCCGTGCCAAATCTTTCTTGCACCTCTCCTATGCTCGTCAAGACGACAGCGACAAAGCCCTGCAACGCGCCATGTACATCGATGAATTGCTGGGAGCACCCGAGATCGCTTTTGAAGTCAAAACCTTGCCTGCCAGTGAGGTGCTCGATATTCAGTTGTTGCGTTTGCAGGAACAGCAAAAACCCAAAATTGACCCTCAAGACAAAGGCATGATCGAGGCTTTGTTGCGCAATTTCCGCATGAGCATTTCGGCGCTGAATACCTTTCTCAATTGTCCCTTGTCTTTTTATTACGAATACATTTTGCGCGTACCGGGCTTGCACAACGAAGCCACGGCATACGGCACTGCGGTGCACAATGCGCTGCAGCGCTTGTTTGACCGCATGCTGTTGTCGCGCGAGCGGCTTTTCCCTTCGGAGAAAGAATTGCTCTACTTTTTTGAGCAGGAATTGAACCGCCAACGGCAACAAATTTCGCTGGCCTCCTTCGAGCGTCGCCTGGAATTGGGTAAGCGCCAACTGGCCCGCTACTACCAGCACTACTATGGCCGCTGGCACAAACGCGTTCGGGTAGAATACACCATCCGGCAGATTGAAGTGGACGGGGTGCCACTGACCGGGACGATTGACAAAATCGAGTTTTACGATCAACTGCGGGTGGGCATCATAGATTACAAAACTGGCAGCCATGACGGGGGCAAATTGCGCCGCCCCACCGAAGCCAATCCCCACGGCGGCACCTACTGGCGGCAATTGTTGTTTTACAAAGTCCTCTACGAACACTTCGACCGCTCTTCCCGACGGGTCACCTTTGGTGAAATTGCCTACCTGGACCCCAACCCAGATGGCCAATTCCCGGAGGTACGCATGAGTTTTACAGGCGAGGATACCGCCTTTATGCGGCAATTGATCCGCGAGGCGTACGCCCGAATCCGCAAACACGATTTTTATGAGGGCTGTGGCAAGGCAAATTGCCAATGGTGCAATTTTGTGAAACGGGAAGGGGGGACGGATCGGATTGAAAGGGTGGTGGCGGAGGAGTTGGATGATTTGGGGTGAGGCCAAAGAAGTACCAGGACTCAAAAGTAGGGGCTCCCCCGAGGTTTAGTATCCAAGGAGGGCTAGGTCTGATGTTCCTTAAACATTACACTAACCGCTTGAAAAAAAGTTTGAGCATTATCCGAGCAACCAGACTGGAAGGCAGTTTTGGCAATGAAAAAAATCACTACTTGTTACGCAAAGTCAAGGCCAAGACCAAAGAAACGGAAATAGCTTGGATATTCTTAGGTGTCCATTGCGCCAATGCAGTTAAAATTGCCAAAGCTAGACAACAAAAAGGGCAGGACATTAAACTCGCTGCTTGAGCAACACCCTACTCGGAAAAGCTTGATCATTCGGTGGGATTTTTTCTTCAACCTGTTCCTAATGGGTTCTAGCGCAGCTTTGCACAGCAATTTGGTTTTTAACCGCAGCCAAACGCATAAACAAAAAATGCCAACCGAATTTTATTCCGATTAGCATTTTTTTGGGCCGCTTTGGCAATTTTCAGGGAGACCCTAAGTAATTTTTTGCGTAATACTAACCGTATCGCGTTAAAAAGAGGGTTGCAAGTTGGACTAAATTCGAACTCACCTCAAATCACATTCGTCTGCACAAACTCCGCTTTTTCAGGATAATCCGTGGTGTAATGCAGCCCCCGGCTTTCACGCCGCAAACGTGCCGAACGCGTGATCAGGTACGCAATCGTAATCAGGTTGCGCAATTCGCACAATTGAGGACTGATGGTGGTGGTGTTGTAAATTTCTTCCGTTTCGCGGTAGAGCAATTCCAGGCGATCGAGGGCGCGTTTGAGGCGCACATTGGAGCGGACGATGCCCACATAACTGCTCATGATTTCCTTCAATTCTTTGATGCTCTGGGTAATGAGTACCATTTCTTTGGGATCGGTGGTGCCGCTGGCATTCCAATCGGGGATGCCTTTTTGGATGCTCCAGTTGTCGATTTTCACCAAAACATCATCGGCTATGCGCTGCGCAAAAACCATCGCTTCCAGCAGGGAGTTTGAAGCCAGGCGATTGGCCCCGTGCAACCCGGTAGAAGTACATTCGCCTACTGCGTACATCCGGTGAATAGAAGTTTGCCCCAGGGCATCTACCTTGATGCCGCCACACATGTAATGGCAAGCTGGAGCTACCGGGATCATGTCCTGCATAGGATCGATGCCGATGCTTTTGCACTTGTCGTAAATGGTGGGAAAGTGCGCAAGGAAATCCTCCTGATTGATGTGCCGACAATCCAGGTACATACAATCTTCCCCACGGATTTTCATTTCGTTGTCGATGGCACGGGCTACGATGTCACGTGGCGCGAGGGATTTGCGTTCATCGTATTTGTGCATGAACTCTTCTCCTTCCTTGCTTTTGAGGATACCGCCAAACCCTCGCACTGCTTCTGAAACCAGAAACACGGGATTGTCCCCACCTGGATTGTACAAGGAAGTGGGGTGAAATTGCACGAATTCCATGTTTTCTGTCCAGGCTTTCGCCCGGTAGGCCATCGAAATGCCGTCACCGGTGGCAATTACCGGGTTGGTGGTAGCGCGGTAAACCTGACCCGTGCCGCCAGTAGCCACTACAGTTGTACGTGCCAGGATGGTTTCAATGACGTTGTTTTTCTTATTGAGCGCATAAGCACCAAAGCACTGAATGTGCTGCATCAAGCGGGTAACCGACATCCCAAGGTGGTGCTGGGTAATCAGGTCGATGGCAAAATAATACTCGTGGATGCTTATGTTGGGTAGTGCATCTGCTTTGGCCATCAAGGCGCGCTGCATTTCCCAGCCTGTGAGGTCTTTGTAATGCAGGATGCGCTTTTCAGAATGGCCTCCTTCTCTGGCCAGGTCGTATTGTGAGGCGTCTTTGGTTTTGTCAAATCTGGCGCCCCAATCGATGATGTCTTGTACGCGAGCTGGTCCTTCGGATACCACTATGTCTACGATACCCTCATCGCAAAGGCCGTCGCCAGCATCGAGGGTATCTTCTTTGTGTTTGGTGTAAGAGTCGACTTCAACGTCCCAAACGGCGGCCACTCCGCCTTGGGCATATCGCGTATTGCTTTCTCCTTCAATGGTTTTGGTGAGCACAGTGACAGACAAGTCAGGGCGAGCTTCTGCAATTTTGATGGCGGTGCTTAATCCGCCGATGCCAGAGCCGATAATGAGGACGTCGGTTTCGATCATCAGAATTGAATTGTTTACAAAAAGTAACGAATAGGAAGCAGAGATGTTTGAAAACTACGGTTTTATTGGACAAATTCCACTTCGATGCCCATTTCTCCTACCCCGTTCAAGCGCATCGTTTGTTTACCGTGCACCTGATACCCTTTGAGTGGGCGGTACTCCAGTTCTTGCCAGGTACTGGCAATGATGCTTTTGAGGTGGTTGCGAATGGCAATGCGGTCTACTTGCTGATCGGCAAAAGAAATGGCAATTTTTTGGGTCTTAAGCTGTTCATCCAAGGCTTTGTAGGTGATGGAGCGGATTTCTCCAGCCTCCCGCAGGGTATCTGCTGTATATTTTTCCCGCCAGGAAAGCTTGTTGATGTCGGAATGCACAAAAACGGCCAGTTCTTTTTCATAGTCGAGGCTTAGGTTCTGCAAATGGTCCGCTTTGGCGTTGTATTTCACCGTCTTTTGGGCTTTTACCTTGCCTTTGTTGAGGGTTTTGATTTCTGCATTAAAGAACCCGGCAATGTCGAAAAAATAAGGCTCTTTGCCTTGAGCGGAGCTTGCCGGAGCACTGGGGGTGCAGCTCCAGGTCAACATCAGTAATGCGAAGCCAAAAAAGTATCTGAGCATGAGTTTTTTTTTTTGACATAACACCATAAAACAAGTCTGGGTTGTAGTCGGAGTCAAGGTGCAATGTCTTTCACCACAAACATAAGCAAGGGGTGAATAAAAAGTATCATTTTAGGATGACGCAAAAAATCGGGAAGTTAAGTTTTCTGCGTTCCTTAGCCCCGCTTGATGCTGTATTCCAATTTCCCTTTTGCCTCTGGCGCTTTGTGCGTCAGTAAAATCCGCTGTACAGGTTTGCTGTCCCATTTGGTTTTGAAGCTGCTGTACTCCATGCCTTCAGTAGACGGAACATCCATGCTGACTGTCCATTTTTTTGGATCGTATTGCATGACCAGCACCTGGCCTTGATCCGACAAGACAATTTTACCCGCTTCCGAAAAATCCACATTGCAAATGGTGATAAAGGCCTGTTGCAAGGTTTTGGGCTTTTGCTTCATCAGGTAATCGTCGATCAATTCCACTTCGCCACTGGTTTTTTTCAATCGTACGGTGCGGTTCCAGGATTGGATGCCGGCTTCGGTGGGGTAGGCGTCACCAATTTCCATCGAGAGGAAACTCTCCTTGGCGTTATTGACCCGATTGACATTTTTGGCTTTGAACTCCAACCCTGCTTTTTGGCCAAAACCATTGATGATGGGCAGGTTGTGGTATTCAGATTGGGTAAACCAAAGTTCGTACCGCTTGCTGGAAAAAGTACGTGCGGTGTAATTGCCCCGACCAGCATCTACAATCATGGGTTTGCCATCCAGGTAAATGATGAAATCACCCACGTCGTTGTGGTTGTGACTTTCGGCATTGTGGCCGCCGTGGGTAGCCAGATAAATGCCATTGCTGCTGCGGGTAGTCATTACTTCGATGTCCGAAAACCAGGCATCGCTGGAAGGTGTATAGGTGAAATTGTTGTTGGCCAATTGCACTATGCTCAGGATATTGAAAAGCCTGCGCGGGCGCTGGAATCCTGAGATGGAAGTAGAGGCTGCCGGAAATTTGCTGAACGCCCACTGGCCAAATTGTACCATGGTGGGATCATTGATGGCCTTGCCAAAGCGGTACAACATCAGTCCATCCGGGGTGAGCTTGGGATCTGCATCGGCAAAATTGACGAAATAGTTGTCGGCAATATGGGTTTTGTACACATAAGAAGCCATTTTTTGGATCAAAGGTAGTGTGTAAATGTCGATTTTTTTGTTGCTGGCACTGGCGTACAATTCCAGGCAATCGTATACAGAGGCACCTGCGGCAAACCAGTAGCTCGGTCCTTCGTCGCAACCGCCATCATCGCCGAGGCTATTGAGGTAGCGATCCAGCCCTAACATGCTTTGGTGCAGCATTTCGGCGCGTTGTTTTTCGTCTTTTTCCAGCAGCAAGATGGCCGTAATCCAGTTGGACATGATCCAGGGATTCCAGTTGTTGACGGGCTTGGTTTTGCTCATCCAACTGTACTTGTCCGCATTTTTGGCCATCGGGATGAACAAGCGTTGTTTGGTTTCGTAATAGATGCGCGAGCGGAGGAGTGGATTGATTTTGTCCAATTTTTCACCCGTAAAATAATCGGTCAACGCCAAGACCGCCGCCGTTTCTGCGCCAAAAAGATCAACTACCGGATTTTCTACATCGGGAAGTCCGGTCGTGCTGATGTGCGCCGGAACGCCCCAATAGCTTTCTTCACAAATCGACCAGACCCCATTCATAATTGCTTCGGTAAAGCGACCCCGATTTTCGATGCTTTCGGCCAACACGAGGTTCATCAAGGCATTGCGCTTGCCAAAAGAGAGGTTGCCGTGTTGCTGGCGGTCGCCAGAGCGCACAAAATCCAGGGAAGTACTGGCCGAGATGGGCTCAAACTTGTACTTCAGGGTGTTTTCTCCATTTTTGATCAATTGGTTGGCCGTGGAGTCGGGGAGTCGCTTGCGCCATTCTTCGGTTGTTTGAGGATAGGGTTTCCACTGTGCTTTGGGGATCAAGGCTTGCTGGACAGCGAGGAGGTTGTACTTGTTGCCCAGGATGTTGCGTTGGGTAACTTGAGCAAAAGTCAGTTGGGTGCAGCAGAGCACCATGAAAACCAGGAGGTAAATCCGCATTGTGTATTTTTTTGAATGAGAGTGTTTAAAAAAGTGTATCAATTCTAGCGACTCCAGCTCCGCACGATTTTCTCCCTGCTCATCAAAGAAGAACAAAACCCCGAGTTCGGGAAATTGGCGGAAGTATTTTTCATTTTTTTCTTGCATGATTCAACAGTCAACTTAGCGCACAATTAGCTAAACTTTAGCCATACTTTAGCTAAAGTTTAGCTAATTGCAATACAAAAAAGCATTTAACTAAAACATAAAAAACTTAATAATCAGAAACTTTTAATACCCATTTTGGGTATCTATTGGTGCCTGTATTGTGTATTGTTTCGTCCTTTTTAGACATGGCATACAAGATATTGTGAATCTTGTTGCGCTTCTGCTTTTTGCCCAAAATGCCCGGCAACTGATCGTAAATGAGTTTATCGACGTCCTCCTTAGAGGCGCTCCCAAACCGTTCAAGATATTCCAGGATCAATTGCTTGTAGTGATGGTCTTTAAAACCCTTTAACTTTATGTAATCACTTTTCTCGCCGGTTACCTTGGCCACAGAAGCGGAAATGTGAAAGTTTGGTTTTCTTCCCTCAATCAAGTTTTTCTCTTTTAGCCGTTTGATTTCCTGCTCATTCAAGACTTTATGCTTGGCAACTTTATCGAGTGCCATGATGTCCTCTAAAATTAAATCGGGCATCATGGACAGTTTTCGGGCATAGTTCAAGTGTAACTATCCAGCCGCCTTCAGCGGCGAAAAAAAAAATTAAAGGATTAAAGGAATTGCTATTTTTGAACTATGCTGACAGACAAAGAGCAAATAGAAGACCTCAGCGGTCAATTATCAAATGCCCT